>Ga0209297_1001946_pt1 | contig 11716 bp, 11 predicted proteins | sample S_130805_MF_Meta_FD_187322 | JGI IMG/M metagenome (GOLD analysis project Ga0209297, IMG submission 187322) | Freshwater microbial communities from Lake Simoncouche, Canada to study carbon cycling - S_130805_MF_MetaG (SPAdes) (version 2) | ecosystem: Environmental > Aquatic > Freshwater > Lake ... | reverse complement strand
TTAAATCCTGACAAAGTTTGGCAAATTTTCGGGAATCTTCTGCTGCAACATATTGCACATTTTCAATACTCTGGATCAGGTGCACGGATGCATCGTGGGGATCCCCGATCGGCAAGCAGGCAAGAATTAACATCTGCTAATTCTGACAGGTTATTTTGCTATCGGCTTTCCATATGGAATTAGGCTGGTCCTATGACCCGAGCCCGCATGAGGCAACTAACACCAATCTCATTAATTATTACATTTGCACTCACTTTAAGGCTTTGGCGACTAAACCTTCCTAAGGGTTATATTTTTGATGAAATTTACTATGCAAAAAATGCCAACTCCTTAATTAATAATGGAGTTGAGTTAAATTCTCAAGGTCAAGCAGAATTTATTGTTCACCCACCCCTTGGAAAATGGTTAATAGGTATTGGGATTAAATTATTTGGAAATAACGAGTTTGGCTGGCGAATAAGTGCAGCTGTAATTGGAACGGTTTGCGTATTACTTATTTATTTAATAACAAACCAATTGTTTAACTCTTTGTTCTTAAGTAATGTTGCAGCAGCTTTAATGGCACTAGATGGCCTGGCTCTTGTAATGTCTAGAGTTGCCCTACTTGATATTTTCTTAGTATTTTTTATTTTGCTATCTTTCTATTTTTTACTAAAGGAATATTTCTGGTTAAGCGGGATTGCAATCGGGTCAGCGGCAGCTACTAAATGGAGTGCTGTATTTGTTATCCCTTTTCTAATACTGCTCACAATAAACATTAGAGTCATAGATCCAACTAAGTGGATGAAAAGAATTGGTCAGTTTGTTTTTGTTCCCATTTTTGTATATCTGATCTCATGGAGTGGTTGGATATTTAACAGCAATGGTTGGGATAGAAAATCTGGCTCAAACATCTTTACTTCATTATGGAATTATCATGTTGGGATATTCAATTTTCACCGTAATTTAACTGAATCACATTCATACTCAGCAAATCCTTGGAGTTGGCTAATTATTGGCAGGCCAACATCATTTTTTTATGAAACTCCAAGTAATTGTGGGGCAGGTAGTTGTTCGCAAGAAATTTTAGCAATAGGCACACCACTCCTCTGGTGGGCCGGCGTGTTTGCAATTGCGATTACTTTAGGTTTTTTTATTACTAATAGAAATCACATCTCTGCGGTGATTTTGGCTGGAATCGCTGGTACATATTTACCTTGGTTTCTAATTCAAAGCCGTACAACCTTTTATTTCTATGCAATATCTATTTTGCCATTTCTTATTTTAGCTCTGATCTACAGTTTCAATTGGGTGCTTTCATATGGCAATTACCAGAAGCAAATAATTTTATTTGTATTATTAATTGGGTTAAATTTTATTTATTTTCTACCAATTTTGCTCGGGATTGAAATTCCATATTCGCAATGGATTGACAGAATGTGGCTGAATAGCTGGATTTAACTATTCGTTTACGGCGCGATCTTCCTCATTAAGATCACTTAGAGTTGCTTGATCAAAGAAATCATCATCTCGACCAGATAGTGCCTTAATTCTCTCTTGCTCTGCACTCCACTGCCCAGTTGTAGTTAAATCAATAATTCGCTTACTTGGAATAGCTTTTGCTGCGGTTGTATAAACCGGTTTAGGTATTTGTGCTGGTTGCCAACCCTTCCGATCTTTCGGCACAACAATTACGCCGGTAATCTCTTCGCGTTCTGAAAACGGTATCCAATGTTCGTTTGAGCCTTTTTCTTTAACCTGCTCTGGAATAACTGTAGTTGGGATCTTACTATTTGTAATTCTTTCAATTGCCTTGAGTCTTCTCGTCTTAAGCTGAGATGCCACGACCTGTTTTCTAACATTTACGAAATAAATTAAGGTGGCAGAAAGTGGAACAAGTGTGGTTGTCCAATCTAAAAATCCAACAACAGCACAAATTAGTGAGAGTGCATAAAGGGAGAAGAGAGAACCAAAAATTAATCTACGTTGTAAAAATATCTTGTTTTGATCTTCTATTTTATTTTCAGTTTTAATTGATCCATTATTTTCTGCAACTACTTGCATTGCATTCTTATATCTTTCAATTGCTTTGCCAGAATTATCTTCATGATTACTTAGCCACTGCGGTAGGAAGTAAGCAGCCCACATCCCCATGATGATTAAGTAGATAAAACCTGAACCCATAAAGCACAACAATAAATGTTAGGGCTTAGTTTTTAGTGGAATTAGGTAGGTATGTCCGGATTTATCTTTTACTTAATTTCTGGGTTTTCCTTTACAAAAGTTATGTGGTCTCGCCAATCACCAGCGATATGCAGGTAATTATTTCTAGCTCCTTCCAGCAAATATCCAGCTTTAACGGCCACCTTCTTTGATGCTTCATTCTCTGGCCTTAAATTAATTTCAATCCGGTGCAATCTAAGATTTTCAAATCCAAACTTTGTTAATAATTTAACTGCCCGAGTTGTATAACCACGATTAGAAAATCTTTGGTCAATCCAATATCCAATGTGAGCCCCACGCATTGCACCAAAAATTATTCCACCTAATGTTATTTGCCCAATTAAAGTATTTTCATTATTTTCATTTAACCAAATGCCAAGTGAAATTGATCTGAGTGCTTTCATTTCACGATTTAATTGCATTACCATTCCATAATAAGAAGGTAATGGAGAGTTATGATCAATATTTGGTCTAGTTGCCTCCCATGGTGATAACCAATCTCTATTTATGGCTCTTACCGAATCCCATTGGGCTTTATCTCTAAATCTAATTGGTTTTAAGGATAACTCTTTATCAAATAATTTCTTCATAAATTACCCGAACTTGTAACAACTACTTCTACTAATTCACCTGCACTTACTTTTTCAACTTTTTCATTAAGTGAGATCAAGCATGTTGAAGAGGAGATTGAAATAAGTGAGTTTTGATCATCTAGTGCAACTGCTTGACCATCTGAGTTGATTACTGCTCGTAGGTACCTGCTCTTACCTGCATCTGAAGTAATCTGTTTACTTAACTTAACTTTTTTAGTTGGTCGATAAATATCAGATTTACCTAACATTTTTAGGATCATTGGCCTGATAAAAATTTCAGCTGATAGATAATTACCAACCGGATCTCCAGGCAATGTAACTACAGGTGTTTTCTCTGGACCAATTAATCCGTAGCTATGTTTGCCGCTTTCGGCAAGGTTTGGAGTAACAACTGTAATTTCGCCCAGCTTTGAAATTACCGAAGTAATTAGATCAAATGATTCATCTCCGGATTCGCCACTAATAACTATTAAATCTGCCCGAACTAACTGATCCTCAATAATCATCTGTAGTTGCTCGCTAGTTTCAGGAATTGTGTGAACTCTAAATGCATGTGCTCCGGCTTCACGGACAAAGGTTGTTAAGAACCAAGAGTTACTTTCAAACTCATCTTCCTCACTTGCCAACTTACTTCCGGGCTCAACTAAGTCATCACCTGCGCTAATAATTACTACTCGTGGGTGCGGTCTACATGGCAATCGATCTAGGCCAAGAGAAGCAGCAAGTGCAATCTGAGTTGAACCAATGAGTCGACCATTTTTTATTACGACTTCATCATCAAGAAGTAAATCGCTCGCCAGAGTTGCCCCATGTGCATCAAGTAGTGGCAGGTCAAGCGCGGCCAACGGGCCGCTTAAGGCGAGCAAACGCTCGTGAAGTTGCGCGACAGAGATCATCTCTTCCATACCTAAACCCTACTTCGCCCCTGTCATAAATTAAGGTAAGGGGCATGGCTGGTATCGAAAATAAATCCCAACTTCGCAAGCAATATCGCAAAGAACGTCAAGATCGATTTATGAGTGAAAGCTGGGTGCATATTCTCTCAGCAATTGAATTTAAAGATGTAATTAATGTTGCCTCATACATTTCATATGAATTTGAACCTGAAACAAGTGATATTAATAAGAAATTACTCGCACTTGGTAAAAAATTATTCCTACCAAGAGTATTAAAAAATAACGACCTTGAGTGGGTAGGGTGGGATGGATCACAAGATAAATTAGTTAAAAGTGGTAAAACTTTTGAACCAATTGGTGAACCTACAAATGCCTCGCTAGATGTAATTATTGTTCCAGCATTACACATTGATCGCACTGGAAACCGACTAGGTCAAGGTGGCGGATCATATGATCGCGCATTAGCTAAAAGTAGCGCTTGGAAAATAGCGCTGCTTCATCGTGGTGAATTAACAAGTGAAATACTGCCAGTTGAATCACATGACATAAAAGTTAACGCAGCGGCAACACCTGAAATTATTGTTAGATTTTAATTAGTTAAAGTATCAAGATTACGCGCCATTACTACGCGTTGAATCTGATTTGTGCCTTCATAAATTTGAGTTAATTTTGCATCCCGCATCATCCGTTCAACTGGGTAGTCACTTACATATCCATAACCACCTAAAACCTGTACTGCATCCGTTGTTACTTTCATAGCTACATCAGTTGCAAAACATTTACTTGCCGCTGAGAAGAAAGTTAAATCACTCTCACCTCGTTCACTCTTAATTGCAGCTGCATAAGTTAATTGCCGAGCGGCCTCAATCTGCATTGCCATGTCAGCTAACATAAATTGAACCGCTTGAAAATCAAAAATTGGCTTACCAAATTGTTGGCGTTCATGGGCATATTTCTTTGCAATATCAAATGCACCTTGTGCAATTCCAAGTGCTTGAGCCGCAATGGTTATTCTGGTGTGGTCTAAGGTTTTCATAGCAAGTGAAAAGCCAGTTCCGATCTCACCTAACCTGCGATCATCATTAATTTTTACATTATCAAAATAAACTTCCCTGGTTGGAGATCCTCGAAAACCCATCTTCTTTTCATGTGAACCAAATGAAATACCTGGATCAGATTTTTCTACAATAAATGCTGATATTCCTTTCGCACCTTTACTTGGATCAGTTGAAGCTAGAACTGTGTAAAACTCTGAGACGCCAGCATTTGAAATCCATTTCTTACTGCCTGAAATTACCCAGCTATCGCCATCTTTAACAGCTTTAGTTTTCATTGCAGCAGCATCTGATCCGGCCTCTGATTCTGATAAGCAGTATGAAAAACCTTTACCAGCTGCAAGTTGAGTTAAATACTTTTTCTTTTGTTCGCTACTACCAGCAATCATTAAAGGAACAGAACCTAATTTATTTACCGCAGGTATCAATGATGAAGCACCACAAACTCGAGCAACCTCTTCAATAATTATTACTGCGGCAAGTGCATCTGCGCCTTGTCCGCCAAACTCAACTGGAACATGTGCTGCGGCTAAACCAGCAGCTTGTAATGCATCTGCTGCTTCTTGTGGGTAACGTGAGTTCTCATCTACATCATGTGCAAATGGTGCAATTTTTTTTGCAGCCAACGATGAAACGCTTTCTCGCAATGCTTGATATTCCTCACCAAATAATGCTGGCATATCTGAATTCATTGTCATGGGTTAATTCTATTGGTTGGTATCACTTTGGTTTAAATTTCTTAAATAACGGTTGTACTGGGCAAGTTCATCATCTTCCCCCATTGCCGCCGCACGATCTGCAGCACGGTCAATTCGCCCACTCTCTTTTTTATCCTCCTTAAGCCATTGCATAAATGTGGCTACCAAAGCAAGTAAAATTGGTATCTCACCCATTGCCCAACCAATAGCACCACCTAACTTTTGGTCAGCTAAAAGATCAGTTGCCCACGGGCGTTGCAATGATGCGAAATAGCCACCGTCAATCAAAGTTGTCGCTGACATAAGTGAAATTGAGAAAAAAGCGTGAATGCTCATTGCCGCAAAAATTATTATTATTTTAACTAAATGAGGGACTTTTCGAGGCATTGGATCTATTCCAATAATTGTTTGGAAAAATAAAATACCAGTTAACAAAAAGTGAAGTGACATAAATAAATGCCCGCTATGGCCCTGCATTAAATTTCTAAAAAGCGGCGTGAAATAAAGTGCAAATAAGGATCCATCAAATATTGCAAGTGCTACTACTGGATTTGTATAAAAAGTTGCAACCTTAGAGTGAAGCAAACCGATAAATGCTCCGCGAACGCCGCGTCCATCTTTATCTCTTCCGGCTGGCAAGGTTCTTAATGCCAATGTAATTGGTGCTCCTAAAACAATTCCAATAGGAGCGATCATTCCTAAAACCATATGAGCCAACATGTGATTGGCGAAGGCAAAGTGTGAATACACTCCTAATCCACCGCTAGTGGCAAAATCAACTGCGCTTATCCCTAGAGCAAATGAAATCGTTCTACCAATTGGCCACCTGTCACCACGCCTACTAAGTATTAAAACCCCTTTTATATACAAAGCAACAGCAAATATCAGCAGGGATAACATCAAACCATCAGCATCATAAGCAAGTAATACCTTCGACAAGGTTGGTGCATCTGGCATTGGTATTCCAGTTATTAGTAATGCAGGTGTTGAAATTACTTCTCTACTAGGAGGTGCAACAGTTGAGAGCCAGCTTCCGATAAAAATGGTTGTAAACATAATAATTATTTCAGCAATTACTAGTTTAAAAATCGCAGGAAAATCAGATTTGATAATCCATCTACGGTGAATTGCACCAAATCCAATTAAAATTACTGTCAAAAATATCTTTAAAATTGTAATTACTCCATATTTACTTTGCCAGGAAGTAATACTGTCTAACCTGGTCCAAGCTGTTGCAGATCCAGTAACTGCCACTGTAATTGCGCTCCAAAGTGCCATTGCACTAAACCGAGGCAATGCAATTAGTTTCTGTGTTTTATCTAGCTGGGTCAATCCAAATAAACCACCAACCCAAAAAGATATAGCAATTACGTGGACAGTTAAAGCACCAATTGCTAATGCATGGTGACCAGAAGAGCTGCCATGGCTTTGAAAGACTGGGGCAATGATTGCGATTATTGAGAGTAGTAATAAAAAATATGAAGTAAGTATTTTCTTTATCGGAATAATTAATATCAATATCAATAAGATTATTTGAATTAAGTAACTCTTACCAATTGACGTTTGAGTCATGTAAGAACGAATTACTGTTAAATCAAAGGAAGCTGACAATGGTTGTTCTAACAGGTATGCAATTTGAACCAGAATAAATAGGATTGTTAAGAGAAACCATACAAATATAAAGTTCTTCGCTTTTCTTACCAAGAGATTGTTGCTTATTATTCCTTTAATTTCTTTATCTAAAAAACTAATCGATAGTAACAAGCCAATACTTAATACACCGGCAAGCTCCATTAAGCCTTTGCTAAGGGGTGAAGCTATGTCAATCAACTAATCACCGTTACTTAATAAATTTTTTACTATTACTTTTTTGTCTGGTTCTCCTGCTAGATTTGCTTGGAGTTTTGAATGTTTGTCTTGCGTATCGTGATAAAAATATCAATAATACAAAAGCAAAAACCATCAATCCAATTACAAAGATATCAGTAACATGATTTGCATTAGTTGAAGTTGATATTGAAGTATCAGTTGGAACTGGAGTTGGTAATGCTAATTCATCTGGAGCATTGTATAAAAATGTAAATGAGCCGGTAATCGGTGCATCATCAATTGCCATTAAAGTATAACTAACTGTATAAAGACCTGAACTTTTCAAAGGTTTTAAACCAACCATTAAAACTGCGCCTTGAATTTGAACTGAACCATCATCTACTCGGACGCCAGTTGGATCGGTAACGGATAAATCGTTTGCTCCAGCTAAAAGATTGGCATTTGCTTTAACTGTAATTGCAGTTGGTGCAACACTAAGAACTGAACCTGCTGTTGGTGATGTATTAACAACAGATGTTGCGTGCGCTGGTGAAATTGAAATTAATGTCAGGAAAAGAGCGGTAACTAATTGAATACTGCGCTTCATGACCCCACCTTTACCTCTCAGTTAGCCCTTATCTTGCCACCTCCTTAAGATTATCTCCTATGCCAACCTATGAGTATCTTTGCAATGAGTGTGAAAACTCATTTGAGGCGGTTCAGTCATTTTCTGAGGCAGCCATTGATAAATGTCCAAAATGTGGTGGTGAGGTTCGAAAGCTATATAGCAATGTTGGGGTTGTCTTTAAAGGAAGTGGATTTTATAAAACTGATTCGCGGGCAAAGCCTGCTACAAAGAGCGAAAGTAAGCCAGAAGTAAAAACTGAAACAAAAGCAAAACCTAAAAGCAAAGAAACCTAATTGTGGTGCGGCGGTTTATCTCTAGTAATTTCTTCATCTCGCTTGGTATCAATCTCTAGATCTATCTCATCATTTGTAATTTTAGGTAGTAGTGGGTGATCAATCTCACCAGACTTCAATTTATTTACTTTTTTTATATTCTCATCACTTTTCATTAGAATATAAGTCTACCTTGAATCAATCTAAATTAAACGAATAGGCGAATATGTTTGCAAAGTTAGGCTCAGCAATTGTTGCTCGAAAAAAGTTAATCTTCGGAGTTTATTTAATTGCCGTGATTTTAGCCGGCGTGATTGGTTCTGCTGTATTCGGTAAGTTAGATAGCGGTGGATACTCAGATCCAAAGAGTGATTCTGCAAAAGCTTTTGAATATCTGACAGATGTTTTTAAAATTAAAGATCCGGCAGTTGTATTAGTAGTTGAAACAAAAGATGGCATAACTAATCCAAATGCAATTTCATCGGTTACAAAACTTGAAACAGAGATAAAAGCCGAGCCTGGCGTGGGATCAACCCTTTCTTATTGGTCAGCTGGTGGTGCACCTGCACTGAAAAGTTCTGATGGAAAATCTGCTTACCTTTTTATTTATAGCGCAGATGTAGATTGGGGAAACATTCAAGACCTTGGCAAAAGAATTCAAGCAAAATACGATGGAAAGTATGAAAATTTAAAGATCTATGCAACAGGAACCGGTGTTTTTGCTCATGCAATCAATACAAAAATCTCTGAAGATTTGAAACTTTCTGAGTCTATTTCAATCCCATTGACTTTTATTTTATTGGTCTTTGTCTTTGGTGCACTAACAGCAAGTGCTATGCCGCTTTTAGTAGGCGTATCTGCAATTCTTGGATCCTTCTTAATTATTTACTTATTAACGCTTTTTACCGGCGTAAGTATTTTTGCATTAAACCTTATAACAGGTCTTGGGCTTGGATTAGGTATTGATTACTCACTTTTAATTGTGAATAGATTTAGAGAAGAGTTACATGCTGGTAGATCAGTAGATGAATCTATAAAGCGAACAGTTAATACCGCTGGAAAAACTGTTTTCTACTCTGGCTTAACCATTGTTATCACTCTTGCAGCTCTTACGTTATTTCCACAGATGTTTCTTAAATCATTTGGTTATGCCGGTGTAACGGTTGTAATAATGGCAGTGCTTGGCGCATTAGTTGCACTTCCGGCATTACTTGCAATCTTAGGAAACAGAGTTGATAAAGGTGTTGTTCGGAAAAGTGCAATCACCCCAAAAGAAGATGGTAGATGGGCCCAAACTGCAAGATTTGTAATGCGCAGGCCAGTTGCAGTTGTTGTCCTCTCTATGATTATTTTAACTGTCTTTGCCGCGCCGATTAAAAATATTGTTTTTTCACAAGTTGATTCCAGAGTATTGCCAGCGAATAATCCTGCAGCTGCTGCATCAAGAGTTATTACAGAACGATTCCCTGGTCAAGAAGGAAACCCAATTGAAATAATTGTGCCAAAGGGTGCATTAATGGGTACACAAATTAATCAGTACACAACTGAAATTGCCAAAGTTCCCGGCATAGTTCGAATTGGTGACTCACAGGTTTCCGGTGATGATGTTCGAGTAACGGCAATACATTCAATGAGCCCTAGAACACCAGCTGCGGAAGAGTTAATTAAAGAGGTTAGAAAAATTAGAGCACCAGAAGGAACATTAATAGGTGGTGTTGCCGCCGACTACGCCGATACACAAATTGGAATTGCTAAGACAATGCCATGGGCGCTGCTTTGGATTGCACTTGGTGTTTTAGTTCTACTCTTTGCATTTACTGGTTCAATTATTTTGCCAATTAAAGCAATAATTTTAAATATCCTTTCACTGGGCGCCACCTTGGGAGTAATTACTTGGATATTTGTTGATGGCCATTTGAAATGGCTAGTTGGAGATTTCACAACCACAGGCGCTGTAGATACCGGGTCAATCATCTTGGTTGCCGTTGTCGCGTTTGGTTTATCTATGGATTATGAGGTATTCCTACTTTCTAGAATCAAAGAGGAGCACGATGCTGGAAAATCAAATATTGAATCAGTTGCCACCGGCTTACAACGCTCCGCCAGAATTATTACCGCAGCTGCTGGATTACTAGCAATTGTGTTCGCATCTTTTATGTTAAGTGGTGTGACATCAATAAAAATGCTTGGTTTTGGTGTGGCATTTGCTATCGTGCTTGATGCCACTCTTGTTCGTGCACTATTAGTTCCAGCGCTAATGAGGTTATTTGGTGAGCGAAATTGGTGGGCACCAAAAGCTATGAAGCGTTTCACAATTAACCATTAATTACTTTGCGTCCCCGGCGGGAGTTGAACCTGCGACCTACCGCTTAGGAGGCGGTTGCTCTATCCACTGAGCTACGGGGACAATATTTAATTTTCTTAAAATTTCTTTAATAGGTTAATTCTAATTTAATTCATTAATAATAGAAAACAATTGAATAATCATGCGTAAATTTGGTATTAAATTAACGGTCGGCTAGACTCGTAATAATTCGTTTGGAGTTGAAAATCATGAAGGCCCTCGTTATAGGCGCCGGTGGAGTTGGTAGAGCGATAGCTAATATCGCATCACGTCGTTCATTTATTGAATCAATGGTGATTGCTGACCGCACCCTTGCAAGAGCTGAAGAGGCTGTTGCACGCGTTAAAGATCCCCGCTTTTCTGCAGCGATGGTAAATGCTGCCGAGCTTGAAGATGTTCGAGAGCTAATCCGAAAAGCCGATGTGGATGTTGTAATTAACGCAGTTGATCCACGTTTTGTAATGCCAATATTTTTAGCTTGTGAGATTGAAAATACAAATTACATCGACATGGCGATGTCACTTTCTCGTAAGCACCCGCACTATCCATACACCGAGACTGGTGTGAAGCTAGGTGATGAGCAGTTTGCTCGTGACTTTAACTGGGATGAAAGAAAGATCTATGCCTTAATTGGGATGGGTGTTGAACCAGGTATGAGCGATATTTTTGCAAAATATGCCAGCGAACATTTATTTAGTCGAATTGACTCATGCACAATTTTGGATGGTTCTAATCTAAGAGTTGAAGGGTATGACTTTGCTCCATCATTTTCGATCTGGACCACTATTGAAGAGTGCTTAAACCCACCTTTAGTTTGGGAAGATGGACGTGGTTGGTACACAACGACACCATTCTCCGAGCTTGAGATATTTGATTTTCCAGAAGGTATCGGGCCAGTTGAGTGCGTAAACGTGGAGCACGAAGAGGTTGTCCTTATTCCACAAAAGATTGATGCGAAGAAGGTTAACTTTAAATATGGCTTAGGTGCTGAGTTCATCACAATCTTAAAAACAATCAACATGCTTGGTATGGATAGAAAAGAAACTGTCGATGTGCAAGGTGTAAGTGTTTCACCTCGCGATCTACTAACAGCTTCCCTTCCAGATCCAGGAACATTGGGTGAACGTATGCGTGGTAAGACTTGTGCTGGCGCATTAATTAAAGGTTTAGATAAACAAGGAAATCCAAAGGCTTGTTATATTTACAATGTAATTGATAA
>Ga0209297_1001941_pt1 | contig 11736 bp, 11 predicted proteins | sample S_130805_MF_Meta_FD_187322 | JGI IMG/M metagenome (GOLD analysis project Ga0209297, IMG submission 187322) | Freshwater microbial communities from Lake Simoncouche, Canada to study carbon cycling - S_130805_MF_MetaG (SPAdes) (version 2) | ecosystem: Environmental > Aquatic > Freshwater > Lake ... | reverse complement strand
ATGGTGACGATGCAGCAGCGCAGCGAGCTCAGAAAGCCTTTAGCGATATCGTCGAAATTGCACAATCACTCGGTGGTACCGCAAGCGGTGAGCATGGCATTGGTTCGATAAAGGCAGGCTTTGTCGCCAACGAGATATCAACAACTGTGATTGAACTACAGCGCGCCGTTAAGAAAGTATTTGACCCAAATTCAATTCTGAATCCGGGAAAGAAGATTCCTTAACTAGTTGCTGCAGCTAGATCTTCTGGTGAATCTGGCATCGTAGATTTTGTAGCGCCAGTAAATGTGAACTTAGCTTCTGCTGCATCACCTTCGACATCTACGACGATAATTTCGCCAGCCTTGAGTTCGCCAAAGAGGATTCGCTCTGAAAGTGAATCTTCGATTTCGCGTTGAATGGTGCGACGCAGCGGACGAGCGCCAAGTAGCGGATCGTAACCACGAGCGGCCAATAGATCTTTAGCCGCTTGAGTAAGTTCGATTCCCATATCTTTTGCCTTTAGGCGATCATCCAAGTTAGCGATCATGAGATCAACGATTTGAATAATCTGATCCTTCGTCAATTGATGGAAGACGATTACATCATCGATACGGTTAAGGAACTCGGGACGGAAATGGTTCTTGAGTTCATCTTGAACCTTGCCCTTCATGCGATCGTAATTAGTTAGATCATCATCGACGTTGGCAAAGCCAAGGCCGAGGCTCTTTGAAATATCGCGTGTACCGAGGTTGGTAGTCATGATGATTACCGTGTTCTTAAAGTCAACGGTGCGACCTTGTGCATCTGTTAGGCGACCATCTTCTAGAACCTGAAGAAGTGAGTTGAAGATATCTGGGTGGGCCTTTTCGATCTCATCGAATAAGACAACTGAGAAAGGACGACGGCGAACTTTTTCAGTTAGCTGTCCACCTTCGTCATAACCGACATATCCGGGAGGTGCACCAAATAAGCGAGATGCTGTGTGGCGCTCTGAGTATTCAGACATATCTAATTGGATAAGTGCGGTCTCATCGCCAAATAGGAATGAAGCAAGAGTGCGTGAAAGTTCTGTCTTACCAACACCTGAAGGACCTGCGAAGATAAATGAACCACCAGGACGCTTTGGATCTTTAAGTCCGGCGCGAGTACGACGAATTGCTTGTGAGAGCGCCTTAATCGCTTGATCTTGGCCAATCACGCGGCGGTGGAGTTCATCTTCCATGCGAAGCAGACGCGCTGTCTCTTCCTCAGTTAACTTAAATACTGGAATGCCAGTTGAGGCAGAGAGAACTTGCGCAATTAACTCTTCATCTACTTCAGTTACCTTATCGAGATCAGTTGCCTTCCAATGCTTTTCAGCTTCCACCTTTTCTGCAATAAGAGTCTTCTCTTTATCGCGCAACGCAGCAGCGCCTTCAAAGTCTTGGCCATCGATCGCAGATTCTTTCGCCTTGCGAGCTTCAGCAATCTTTTCATCGAATTCACGGAGTTCAGCAGGTGCAGTCATGCGCTTAATGCGCAGACGAGAACCGGCTTCATCAATTAGATCGATCGCCTTATCTGGTAAGAAGCGATCAGAGACATAACGATCTGCCATATTTGCAGCAGCTGCAAGTGCGCCATCGGTGATTGATACGCGGTGGTGGGTTTCGTATCGATCGCGTAGCCCTTTGAGAATTTCAATAGTGTGTGCAACTGATGGCTCTTTAACTTGAATTGGTTGGAAGCGACGTTCTAGCGCAGCATCTTTCTCAACATGCTTGCGGTACTCATCCAAAGTAGTTGCACCGATTGTCTGTAGCTCACCGCGGGCAAGCATTGGCTTCAAGATGCTGGCAGCATCGATCGCACCTTCTGCGGCTCCGGCACCCACAAGAGTATGGATTTCATCGATAAACAAAATAATATCGCCACGAGTTTTAATCTCTTTCAAGACTTTCTTTAGGCGTTCCTCAAAATCTCCGCGGTAACGGCTGCCGGCAACGAGTGCACCAAGATCTAGTGAATATAGCTGCTTATCTTTCAAGGTCTCTGGCACATCGTTTTTGAAGATCGCTTGCGCCAAACCTTCAACTACGGCGGTTTTACCAACGCCTGGCTCGCCAATTAATACTGGGTTATTTTTGGTGCGACGAGAAAGTACCTGCATGACGCGTTCGATTTCAGTTTCGCGACCGATTACTGGATCAAGTTTTCCTTCGCGTGCTGCTTGGGTTAAGTTGCGACCGAATTGATCTAAGACAAGTGAAGTAGATGGTGTTCCTTCGGCAGGTCCTGATGTAGCAGCTTCTTTGCCTTGGTATCCAGATAAAAGTTGAATTACTTGTTGACGTACGCGATTTAAATCAGCGCCAAGTTTTACAAGAACCTGTGCGGCAACGCCTTCGCCTTCGCGGATAAGTCCGAGCAAGATGTGTTCGGTGCCGATGTAGTTATGTCCTAATTGCAGAGCTTCGCGAAGGGAGAGTTCCAGAACTTTCTTAGCGCGCGGAGTAAATGGAATATGACCGCTCGGTGCTTGCTGACCTTGCCCAATAATTTCTTCTACCTGGGCGCGCACGCCTTCGAGTGAAATGCCAAGTGCTTCTAGACCTTTAGCGGCAACGCCTTCGCCTTCGTGGATCAAGCCGAGCAGAATATGTTCGGTGCCGATGTAATTGTGATTGAGCATGCGTGCTTCTTCTTGAGCCAAGACAACTACTCGTCGGGCTCGATCGGTAAAGCGCTCAAACATCGGCATTACTCCTTCTATTGGTAACTACCGCAAGCCTATAACCCTGCGAAGGGAAGGCGCGAGGTGGATTGCTTGTACCCCTTAGAACCCCAGATTTGGGGGCAATATTCCCTTAAAAATCTAGGGCTAGGGGGTTAGAGGGTTAGCAGCATCCGTGTATTGCCCAAGGTATTGGGCTTCGCTGCTTCCAGATCCAAGAACTCGGCCACACCGGCATCGTAGGAACGAAGTAGCTCTTTATAAACATCTGGTGCAACCGGGGTTCCTTCAATCTCAATAAAACCATGGCGACCAAAGAATTGCGTTTGAAATGTCAGGCAGAAAATTCTATCAACGCCGACTTCGCGCGCTCTTTCAATAATTTTTTCCAGAATTTGATGGCCGATACCTTGTTTGTGAAAAGGTTTTTCAACTGCAACGGTACGAACTTCGGCTAAATCATCCCAAAGCACGTGCAGCGCACCACAGCCAACAACTTTTCCATCAACTTCGGCAACTGTAAATTCTTGCACGCTTTCATAGAGCGTCACCGTCTCTTTAGTTAACATCTGGCCAGGTGCGGCATATGAGTCAACTAGTTGGCGGATGGCTTTAACATCAGTTGTGCGAGCTGGACGAATTACGATCATAGTTATTCGGTTTCAGGTTTTACCAACGGGAACAAGATTGTTTCGCGAATTCCTAAACCGGTAAGTGCCATCAACAAGCGATCGACGCCCATTCCCATTCCACCAGTTGGTGGCATAGCAAATTCCATGGCGCGCAAGAAATCTTCATCAACCTGCATCGCCTCTAAATCACCTTTTGCACCGAGAGTTGCTTGCTCAACTAGACGCTCGCGCTGGATTACTGGATCAATTAATTCGGAGTATCCGGTAGCAAGTTCAAAGCCATCTACATATAAATCCCATTTTTCAGCAACGCCTGGTAGCTCGCGATGAGCACGCACTAGCGGAGATGTATCAACTGGAAAGCCCATCACAAAAGTTGGCGCAATCAATTGATCTTTTGCAACATGTTCAAAGATCTCTTCGGCTAACTTGCCGGTAATCCACTTTGGATCAATTTTCATGCCTAATTTAGTGGCAATTTTCTTCAAATCATCAAGTGAAGTAAGCGCAGTTACCTTCTCGCCAACGCCTTCTGAAATTGCGTCATAGAGTGAAATCTCGCGCCACTTGCCACCGAGGTCTGCTTGACGACCATCGTGGTGTGTAACAACATGTGACCCTGCGATCGCCATGGCAGCATTTTGCACAAGGTCGCGAGTTAAATCAGCGATTGAACGCCAATCACCATATGCCTGGTAGCTCTCGATCATCGCAAACTCTGGTGAGTGAGAAGAATCAGCGCCTTCATTGCGGAAGTTTCGGTTGATCTCAAAGACGCGTTCGATTCCGCCGACAACACACCTCTTCAAAAATAGTTCAGGTGCGATACGAAGGTATAAATCCATATCGTAGGCATTGCTAAAAGATTTAAATGGGCGAGCTGCTGCTCCACCATGCATAACCTGAAGCATCGGAGTTTCGACTTCTACAAAGTTTTCCTTCTGGAAAGTCTCGCGAAGTGAACGCATTACCGCAGGACGTAAGCGTGCATTGGAGCGCGCTTCTTCGCGGACAATCAAATCCACATATCGCATACGTACGCGTGTTTCCTCAGACATTGGTTTGTGATCATTTGGCAGAGGACGAAGTGATTTAGCAGCCATCGCATAGCTAGTGGCCAAAATCGAAAGTTCTCCGCGCTTAGAGGTAATAATTTCTCCAGTAACGCTGACGATGTCGCCGAGGTCGATATCGCTCTTCCAAGAATTTAAGGTTTCTTCGCCAACTTTATCGAGTGAGAGCATCGCTTGTAGTTCGGTGCCATCGCCTTCACGTAGCGTTGCAAAGCAGAGTTTTCCAGTATCGCGCTTAAAAATTACTCGGCCAGTCAAACTTTGAATATCACCAGTTGTTGAATCCGTTTCTAAGTTTGCATATTTAGTGCGAATTTCCGCCAGCGATGCGGTGCGCGCAACTGAAACTGGATATGGCTCAACGCCGCGTTCGATTAGCCCAGCGCGCTTTTCGCGGCGGATACGTAACTGCTCAGGTAGATCATCTTCTACCGAGGTGACGGGCTGCTCTTCTTTACTCATAATGGCGAGAGTCTACCTATTAGATATTTCTCTCGTGGATAAGGCGCAGGCCAATCAAGGTGAGATCAGGCTCATGCTCATCAATAGTTTCAGCAACACCAATTATCAGCGGTGCCAGTCCACCAGTTGCAATCACTGTTGGGGCGCCGTCATAGCTAAGTGCCAATTCAGCAACGATGCGATCGACTAAACCATCTACTTGTCCGGCAAAACCAAAGATAGTTCCAGATTGCAGAGCCTCAACGGTGTTCTTACCAATTACATTCTTCGGACGAATTAACTCAACCTTACGTAATTGTGCAGCACGCGCTGCAAGGGCATCGACTGATATTTCGATACCAGGTGCCAGCGCACCGCCGAGAAATTCGCCTTTAGGTGAGACGACATCTAAATTTGTGGACGTTCCAAAATCTACGACAATCGCTGGTCCGCCATAGAGAGTGTGTGCAGCCAAAGTATTAACAATTCGATCGGCGCCAATTTCTTTTGGATTATCAACTAAAAGTGGCACACCAGTTTTAGTTCCTGGCTCAACGATTGTGGTTGGTACATCTGCAAAATAAGTTGCGATCATGGTGCGTAGTTCGCGCAAAGTAGCTGGAACTGTCGAGCAGATAGATAGCCCGGTGATTTCATAGCCGGTTACTAGCGCGTGAAATTGCAGCCACAGCTCATCGGCTGTTGTACGCGGATCGGTCTTGACGCGCCATGAGCGAATAAGTTCTTCGCCCTGGAAAACACCTAAAACAGTATTTGTATTTCCCACATCAACTGTTAACAACATAGCTACTCCGCTCTCAGATCTAGACCGATATCAAATACTGGCGCCGAATGAGTCAACGCTCCGATTGCTAAGTAATCCACGCCCGATTGCGCAAAGGCACGTGCGTTAGCAATTGAAATTCCACCTGATGCTTCCAATTTACAAATGCCGTTTGCTAGAGATACAGCTTGTGCGCATAGCTCGGGGGACATGTTGTCTAAGAGAACTAGATCAGGCTGCTGCGGTAATACCTCTTTTAATTGCGACAGGTTATCTACTTCAATCTCAATTTCAGCCTTTGGATAGGCGGTGCGAACCTGTGTAAAAGCCGCAACAACTCCGCCAGCGGCAGCGATGTGATTATCTTTTATCAGCGCCGCATCACTTAAGTTCATTCGATGGTTGGTGCCGCCGCCCATACGAACTGCATATTTTTCAATGGTTCGCATACCTGGTGTTGTTTTACGAGTATCGCGTACCTGGCACTTTGTGCCGCTTACTTCAGCTACCCATTTACTGGTCAAGGTTGCGATCCCACTTAAATGCCCAAAGAAGTTAAGTGCGGTACGTTCGGCCAGCAAGATCGCGCGCGTATTACCGCGCACCGTCATTAGTACATCCCCAGCTTTTACCTGATCTCCATCTTTCTTAAAGAGGGTAACATCGGAGAGACCGACTTCGGCAAGAACGGCGTGTGCGATATTAATTCCGGCAATCACACCATCCATGCGGGCGACAAAGTCGGCAACGGCAGTTGCATCAGCTGCGATCGTTGCTTGAGAAGTTATATCTACTCCCCCAGCAAGATCTTCGGCCAGCGCTGCCTTAATTAACTCTTGCTCAGTCACTTTGCACCCACCTCTTGATAGCTAGTAGCCCAGTTTCCATTTCGATCTAACTCTTGAACAATTCTTTTGCGCCAATTACTTTCAGTATTTGGAAAGTCTTCGCGCCAGTGTGATCCGCGGGTTTCTTGTCTAATCAGGGCAGCCTTAAGAATCGCTTCTGCTAATTGAAATAAGTTGGTTGTCTCCCAGGCTTCAACGCAAGGGTTTTTGCTGGTTCGGTCTTGGATGCGAGTTAATTCAGCGCTGGTTTGCAAAAGCGAATCAGAGGAGCGCAATACACCTGCACCGCGACTCATGCTTAATTGAAGTTCGCGTCGGGTTTCCGGGTCTAAGAGAATTGCTTTAGAGGTATCTGCAACTGGTTCTGATTGCAAAGGTAAGTTAGAAGCAATATCTGCTGCAATGCGTGCGCTAAAGACCAAACCTTCTAAGAGTGAATTAGAAGCTAATCGATTGGCACCGTGTACGCCAGAACAAGCCGTTTCACCGCAGGCATATAACCCTTTTACGCTTGTGCGACCATTTAAATCAACGCGGACTCCACCAGATGCATAGTGTGAAGCAGGTGCGACTGGAATTAAATCTTTACTTGGATTAATTCCATGGGCCAGACAAGAGGCGTAGATAGTTGGGAAACGACTTTCAAATCCAGTTAAGTGGCGCACATCTAGCCAAACGTGGTGCGCACCGGTCTTATTCATTCGTCGCATCGATGCAATTGCAACGACATCGCGCGGTGCCAGTTCTGCTAGTTGATGTTCTGCAACCATAAAGCGATCACCAGCATCGTCCAGCAAATATGCGCCTTCGCCACGAACTGCTTCACTGATCAACGGTTGTTGACCTTGGGTGTTATCACCGAGCCATAAAACGGTGGGATGGAATTGAATAAATTCCACATCGGCAACTTTCGCACCAGCACGAAGTGCAAGTGCAACTCCATCACCAGTTGATACCGAAGGATTTGTGGTCTGCGCAAATACCTGTCCCAGTCCACCGGTTGCTAAGACAACTGCTTTACCGAGCGCACGACCAACGCCATCACGACTTCCTGCACCAATTACGTGCAGAGTTACTCCACATACAGCGCCATTGGCATCCTTGATTGCATCTAATACAAGTGCATCTTCTACTACTTCAATCTCTGGATCATCGTGTACTGCAGCTAATAACGCGCGCGATACTTCAGCGCCAGTTGCATCGCCACCTGCATGCAAGATGCGATTGCGTAAGTGGCCACCTTCACGGGTCAATGAGATTTCACCAGAATCCTCTGTATCAAAGATTGCGCCACGTTCAATTAATTTGCGTACCGCTTCCGGGCCTTCAGTAACTAGAACGCGCACCGCTTCGACATCACATAGATCAGCGCCAGCAACCAAAGTATCTTTTAGATGTTGATCTGGAGTATCACCTGGACCAAGTGCTGCTGCGATACCGCCTTGCGCCCATTTAGTAGAGCCTTCATCGACTTTAGATTTGGTAACGATTAAAACTGAGAGACCGTAAGTGCGGGCTTGCAGCGCAGTTGTAAGTCCAGCAATTCCTGAGCCAACAACAATTACATCGGCAGTAGCGGTCCAACCTGGTTCTGGCGCAAGTAACTTCATCGCGCACCAGCGCTAACAAGGGATGGACTCATCTGCATATTGTCGATCAAACGCACCCCATTAAGCCAGCCAGCGATAATTGCACGCTGGTTTGAGGTGGAATCTGTGGCGATGGCAAAGTTATCTTCATCGATAATTTGTGCGTAATCTAATTTGAAGGCTGGCTCTTGTTGTAATACGTGGCTCATTGCAGAACGAGCGGTGGCTAGATCTTTACTCTCTTTAGCAGCCAGTAACGCTTTATAGATAACAGCTGCTGTTACCCGATCACCTTTAGATAACCTGACGTTTCTGGAAGAGAGCGCTAGCCCATCACTTTCTCTAACCGTTGGTGCAGCCAAAATTTCAATATCTTTATAACTTCTCTTGGCCAGTTCTTTGATTAGAGATAGCTGCTGGAAATCTTTCTCTCCAAAGATTGCTCGAGCCGGTCTCACCAATTGAAAAAGGCGCGATACAACGGTGACAACGCCATCAAAATGTCCAACTCGGTTAGCGCCTTCAAAATTTTCTCCAATTGGTCCAGCGCTCTCTTTCGGAAAGTTCTCTGGATAAATCTCACTCTGAGTTGGCAGCCATAGGTGTGTGACGCCGGCTGCAGCAGCTAATTCAATATCTTGTTCTGGTGTGCGGGGATAGAGTTCTAGATCTTGCGAAGATTCAAATTGAAGTGGGTTTACAAAGATACTTGCAACAACAAAACCGCTCTTAGCTCTAGCTAATTGAAATAGCGAGGCATGGCCAGCATGAAGTGCGCCCATCGTGGGAACAAATGTGCAGCCGTCATCTAATTCAGATGCGCTGGTAACTATCTTCATATCGGGCTCCAGTCCTTTCAGGTACCGGGCGGTGATAGATCTAAGTTTAGAGCCTTACGGCATTTGCTCCAAAATCTCAGAAATCTTGCCGTGGGTCAGCAAGATTGCATCAGGTTCAATGGAGTGCCATGGTTCTAAAACAAAACGACGCTCATGTGCACGGGGATGAGGAAGTTGCAATTCATCAGCTGAACTTAGAAGTGATCCATATTGGATTAGATCTAAATCAATTGTGCGCGGTCCCCATTTTTCATTTCGTTCTCTACCTAGCGCTTTCTCAATTCCGTGCAACAACGCCAATAAATCTGTGGCAGGTAACTCACTTTCTACGATACAAACTGCATTTAGATAATCTGGTTGGGCAATATCGCTAACTGGTTTGGTCGAAAAGTAATCTGAAACTACTTTGAAATCGGTCGCCTCACGCAGCATTGCAACTGCTAAATCCATTTGTTCTTGAGGATTACCGATATTGGCACCTAGCGCAATTACAGCTTTCATCGAGTAATTGTTACCGAGATATCACTTACTTGTGCGTTAACTGGGGCTTGTGGTTTGTGCACCGTTATCGAGACGCTGGAAACCTGCAGATAAGAACTTTTGATGCGCTCGGCAATTCGGCCAGCTAACTTTTCAATAAGCGACACACGTTCGCCGGTAATTTCTTCCACAACTAAATCAGTTACTTCTGCGTAATTAACCGTATCGGCTACATCGTCAGTGACGCTAGCGCGAGTTAGATCTAATTCCAGCAAAACATCTACATAGAAATCTTGACCTGCAATATTTTCAGATTCGAAGACTCCGTGATAGCCAAAGGATTTAATTCCTTTTATCTCAATTAGATCAGGCATTGGCTAAAACCAAAGTCTTATGTGGGCTCACGCTATGAACTCTAACCGCCCATATCTTTTTAGCAAGGAGTGATTTAGTTAGCGCGATAGTCGCTGCTTCCCGTTCATCTGGAGTTTCACCGCCAAGAAAGCGCTTGCGTGATCCCCCAATTAATACTGGAAAACCTAGCTCGGTAATTTCATCGATCCGCTTTAGGATCTCCCAATTGTGTGCGGCATCTTTTGCAAAACCTAGCCCGGGATCAATAATTAAATTACTTCTAGATATTCCTGATTGTAAAGCTGCATCTATTTGGGTACCTAACTCAGCAATTACATCTTTTACGACATCACCATAAATTGCTTGCGAATTCATTTCTTTTGAGTGTCCGCGCCAGTGCATCAAGATATAAGGACAACCCATTTCTGCAACGATTTCATGCATCAAATCATCGGCTAACCCACCGCTGACATCATTAACGATGCTGGCACCGGCGGTAATTGCCAGCTCTGCAGTCTGCGCCCGCATCGTGTCGATACTGATTGGGATTCCAGTCTGTGCCAATTTTTCTATTACAGGAATAACCCGTCTCTGCTCTTCTTCTGGTGATACTCGCTCTGCGCCAGGTCGGGTTGATTCTCCACCGATATCAATAATGTCGACGCCTTCGGCGATCATTTCTAGTCCGCGCGCAACTGCTTTTTCATCAGTGTCATGTTTTCCACCGTCGGCAAAGGAATCTGGTGTGACATTTAGAATTCCCATGATCTTCATCATCGTACTAAATAGTTTTAATTAACTCTTTGTAATCAGGCTAATTGCTTCTGCACGTGTGGCTGGATCGCGCAAGACTCCACGGACTGCGCTAGTTGTTGTGCGAGCTTGTGACTTACGTACACCACGCATCGACATACATAAATGTTCACAATCGATAATCACAATTACGCCCATAGGATCAAGAATCTTCACCATCGCATCAGCGATCTGGGTAGTTAATCGTTCTTGCACTTGTGGGCGTCGCGCAAATAAATCAACCAAACGAGCAACTTTAGATAATCCAGTGATCTTGCCGCGTGGGATATAACCAACGTGGGCAACTCCGTGAAAAGGAGTTAGGTGATGTTCGCAATGCGAAAAGACTTCAATATCGCGGATGATCACTAACTCTTCATGGCCAATATCAAATGTTGTTGTCAGAACATCTTCAGGTGATTTCCAAAGTCCTTCAAAGTTCTCTTTAAAGGCGCGCGCTACACGGGCGGGAGTCTCTTGCAGACCTTCACGATCTGGATCTTCACCTAGTGCCAGTAATAGCTCGCGAACTGCTGCTGCAGCGCGCGCTTCATCGAAAGGATGCGCTGCACGTCCGCCTTCTGGCCCCATAGATACCGGCGTTACATCGCCCACGTTTAAGTCGTTTCCGTCTTCACGCTCTTCTTTACACGTGATGGTTTCTTTTCTGTTGCAGAATCAGCAATTACTCGCTCTGGAACTGCAACTGGTGGTTGCGAAGATGGAATGCGCGTTGCTGAACCAGTCCATGCCGGACGACGTGGCCAAGAGTTTACCTTTGCAAAGATCGCAGCAATCTCTTCTTTGTTGAGCGTCTCTTTATCAAGTAACTTCAAGACCATCGCATCTAAAGTTGTGCGATTTTCTACCAAGATATCAAAGGCTTCTTGATGAGCAGTTTCTATAAGTTTACGGATTTCGGCATCGACTTTTGCTGCAACGTTTTCGGAGTAATCTCGCTGATGTCCATAATCACGACCCATAAATGGTTCAGATCCGTCAGTGCCTAATTTTATTGCACCGATCGCTTCGGTCATTCCATATTGGGTAACCATGGAACGCGCTAGCGCAGTGGCCTTTTCAATATCATTTGATGCACCTGTTGATGGATCATGGAAGATCAATTCTTCAGCAGCGCGGCCACCAAGTGAATATGCCAACTGATCCAAGAGTTGATTGCGGGTTGTCGAGTACTTATCTTCATCGGGC
>Ga0209297_1001936_pt1 | contig 11756 bp, 25 predicted proteins | sample S_130805_MF_Meta_FD_187322 | JGI IMG/M metagenome (GOLD analysis project Ga0209297, IMG submission 187322) | Freshwater microbial communities from Lake Simoncouche, Canada to study carbon cycling - S_130805_MF_MetaG (SPAdes) (version 2) | ecosystem: Environmental > Aquatic > Freshwater > Lake ... | reverse complement strand
AGCTCAAAGCGGATTCGGGACGGGCGTCACAAACGGCGGCAATATCGTACTGACACCGGGCGCGCAAAATAGCACCGGCACAGTTGGCCTTGTAGACTTGTCTGGGCGAACAGGCACGGGCCTCAAGCTCCCCTCGACGCCGGGGAACGGCGACGCGCAGGCGCTAGACTGTTACGCAGAGGGGACGTGGACTCCCACACTGGCTGGATTTGTGACCACTACGCCAAGTTCGGTCACTGCCAGCTATACGCGCGTTGGGCGTATGGTCACGCTAAACGTGTATCTGTACGCCGGAGGCAGTCTATTCGGGAGCGTGCTCGGCACTACTACTGTGACGGTGCCATCCGGCATGACACCAAACTTTAGCGGTGTCGGACACGGCGGCCTTTCGCGCACCACTAGCAGCGTGGCGCAAGTGGTCGCGTATTACGATGGCAAAATTTATCTTGGCACCAGCGCCGCTTCGGCTAGCGAAATGTGGGTCTCTGTGACTTATTACGTTTAAGGATTTATCATGTACGCAATCATTTCCCCAGTCCAAGTTTTCCCTAGCACCGCAGCGGTGCTCTACATCAACAACGTAACCGTGCAGCCCGGAGCATCCGCGAGCTATCAGTGGTGGCTCCAGACTGAAGAGCGCGGCAACCTCACTACCGGGGGCTTGTCGCTTGCAGGCGCAGCCTACGCCGCGTGGGGCAGCGACGACGAGTATCTGTACCGTTACAGTGCCGAAGCCCTCGGCCTCACCATCACCGAGATCGTGCGCGACGTTGCGCCGGTTGCGGAGGCGGTCGCAACTCCCGACCTCCCGCCGGTTGCGCAAGACGTTGCACCCGTGGTAGTAGCGGAAGCTCCAGCAGCAGGAGGAACCAATGACTGAATCAGACGCAATCCAGGTACTCATCAACGTGGCTCACGCAGCGCAGAAGGGGGGCCTATTCGCCCTCGCAGACGCGCCAGTAGTCCTCGAAGCCGTCAAGGTCTCCGAGGCTCTGAAGGCCAGCCTCGCGCCACCAGCGCCACCGAGCGACGCGCTGTAGTGGCACCCGCGAAAGACCCAGCCGGAGAAGCAGCAGAGAAGGCCGTTGAACGGGTCTTCTTCCTGCTTGGCGTGGACGTCCACGATGCGGCGAGCATCGAGGAGTTTCGTCAAGACCTGCGCTTCGGCAAGTCTATGCGGAAATATGCAGAACAGGGGACGGCGGCCATGGTCAAGGTTGTGGCCATGCTCGTCGTCTCCGGTTTGATTTGGGCGATTCAGAACAAGCTCAACCCGTTTGCGGGGAAGTGATGCACGAAGCTCAATGGGCCTTTGTCTGGCCGCTCGCGACACTGATCATCAACGCGCTCTTTCGCTTCCGTTCGCCCGACGCATGGTGGGCGTGGGCTGAAGCGAACCCGCGCCTCGCAGGCGTAGTGCGCTTCATTAGCGCCACGGGCCTTGACGGTGCAAAGGCTCTGAACGCACTCAAGCAAGCAGTGGGGAAAGAATGAACGATGCGAAATGGCTGGCGATTCTGGCGCTTGCTTGCGCGTCTTTGGGCTGTGTCACTCCTTGCAAGAGGGTCGCGCTTACGGCGGTGGCTCTCGACAAAGAGTGCGCGGTAGTCGCTCGCGACAACAAGGATATGAAGCTCGCGGTGGCTTGCGCTACTGCTTACTTGCACGTCGTAGACACGCTCACGGCTGGCACCTGTAGCGCGGAGATTGGCAAATGAACGAAGCTCTCGGCTGGCTCTCTGCGGTCATCGCCATCGTCAACAAGCTCGAAGGAGCTATCGGCCAGCTTCCCAGGTTTGAGGACGGGAAGCTCATCATGCCCGAATCCGAATCGCTCAAGGTGGCGGCTGGTCTCATCGACCCTGCCGAGGTCGCGAACTCGCTGCTCAGCGCAGCGGTGGCTGCGGACCCTGCGCTTCACTCGGCGCTGCATATCGCTGCATTGAACAGCCAGGGCACTGATCGTAAGCGGATTCAAGCTGCACTCAAGGTGGATTGATGGGCATCGAAAGAACGTGTAAGACGACCACGGTGAGTCCCGAACAAGTCTTCATTTCGCTGGCCGTGGCGTGGCAATCCATCACTGGAACGCTGCCCGACCGCAAGGTTATCCTGGTCATTCATGCGCAGTCGGCGCTTGAGACGGGCCACTGGAAGAGCATCTGCAACTACAACCTTGGCGGTTCGAAGAAGCACGGGGATTGTGACTTCACGTACTTTACGACGACCGAGCGATTCGGACGCGACAAGGCGGACAAGTACTTGGCGGCATCGAAGCCGGGTTCCGAGATTACGCTTGTGTCGGAGAATGCGGACGCGACGAAGACGTTGAAGTTCGCCGGCAAGCAGGACATGAACTGCTTCGCATCGTGGGAGACGCTCGACGACGCGGCAAAGGCCCAGCTGCAATTACTGTTCAGCCGGTACCCTCGCGCGCTTGAAGCGGCGAAGCTTCACGACACGACGGCGTACGTCCACGAGCTAAAAAAGGGCGGCTACTTCACAGCGGACGAGGCGACCTATCGCAAGACGGTCGATTCGATTGCGAAGAGCTACGACAAGAAGCTTGCGAACGTCCAGTTCCCATCCATCGTGATGTTGTAGGAGCCTGCCATGCCACTCAAAGCCGGGAAGAAGAACGTCGGTAAGAACATCAAGACCGAGATGGAGCATGGCAAGCCCCGCGAGCAGGCAATCGCTATTGCGCTGTCGGTGCTTCGGAAGAAGAAGCGAGCGCGCAAGCCTGACTGACGGCGAATCGAATCAGCTTCGAGTTCGTGCGTGACATTCGAAGGCCGAGTTCGGCAGCTTTCGCTTTGAGCTTCTTCTTGTCCTTGACGGTCAGCGGTACGCTGAACGAGTGCGAGCCGAAGCGACCGTAAGTTGCTCGATGGTCCGGGATGTCCGCGTAGGTCATCGGCTGCTCAAGCATCGCGTAGATGGCCCCCTTGATGAAGCCGGTGTACGTCAGACCATTGCTGTTGCAATGGGTTCGGAGCTGCGCGTCGATGACGGGTTCGAGGTAGATGCGCGCGTTGGTCGTACGCTCTTTGCCCTTGTGTCGCTTCTCGATGCAGCCAGTGCAGCCATACTTGCGGGTGTGCGCCGTGCCCACGGTCTCACGGCCCATGGTGCTGAGCGTCCCGCACTTCAGGCATTCGACGCGGTAAAAGCGGAAGCGCACCTTCTCGCCAGGGTCCATGCACGACAACACCTTGATGTCGCCGTGGATTTGACTCTCCCAGTCTTGGGTTGACGAACGCTTCAGGCATCCGCAGCTCTTGACTTGCCGCACTCCGTTGACGTGCGAAGCTTTGTACTTCGTGACTTCAGTGCCGCACGAGCACAGCATGTGCAGAGGATAGACTTGCAGCACGGTGAGCTGGCCGAACTGGTCGCCGACGTTGATGGGGTTCTTCACTTCTTCACCGCTGCCTTGCGGATGCTGGCGCGCGTGGGCTTTGGCGCATCGACGATGCCGTCCTTGGCGGAGCGGACGACGCGGACGACGGCTTGCTCCCACGTGATGTCATCGGTTGGGCACCACTCGACGGACAGGTTACGGATTTGGCTATCGTTCTTCCAAAGCTCGCATCCTGGCGACTCACCACGATGGAGCTGTGCGGCGTCCATGATGGTCTTGGCGCAGTTGTCGAGGTCTCCTCGCTGCTTCTCTGACCAGAAAGCGATGTCGAGCTTGAATGGTGAGCCTGCGTCCCAGGTGATGATGTTGCCGAAGTGCCCGGATTCCAGGAGACCGCGAGCGTACGCGAGGGAGACCGCGAGCTTCTCGCAATGCTTCTTGTAATCGGTCGGCATGAAGGTACCGCGCGACGTTACCCGTGGACGTGGGCTTGGCATCATCGGGCAGTAGACGTACGCGACGAGGTCCCATCCGAACTCTTCGGTGACGTGGACGGGGTATCCCCCAGCAATTTCGTGTGCATAGCTTGGGACATTCAGGTCCGAAGCTGGAATTCTCTTAGCCATGGTTTCCTCCTCATTCACTGATACATCAAACCAGATTCTACACCTAGCAAAAAGTCCGTTGCTTCCCGTGCGAGAAGCTCCGGGTCTTCGCCGGACAGGGCACGGCGACGGAACTCTTCGAGCCGGTCGCCCTCGCGGTGCTCGATGACTTGCTTGTTCAAGCCGGTGATGTCGGCGAGCTTGCCGATGGCCATGACGGCGGTGCGATGGTCTCGCTCGTCCATGGTGCGGTCGATGATTTCGTTGAGCACGCCGCTGAGTCGCTCGAAGGCTTTGCCGCTGTGCTTCATGCTCATGCGGACTAGGCGCTGGGCTTCCTTCTCGTAGTTGCTCATGGCCGTATTGGCGCAGCCAAGTTCTTTGAGGGTGGCGTCTCGCGAGTCGCTGTCCCACTGGCCGGAATACATGAGCTTGGCGATGGCTTCGACGGCGATGTCTTTGTCGGTGGTGCGCGACGGCAGCAGAGCCCGGTTCAGTTTGCCGGGAGCCGGCAGCTTGCTTGCGATGACGCTTGCCATGATGGCTTTTTTTCTTGCCATTGTACTTTCCTCGAATGCGTGTATGAGCGGAGGAGACGGCTAGGTTTCCTCCCCGATTGCTGGGCTGTCACTCACGAACCAATGCCCCCCGGGATTGGGGCGTGAGCCTATTGCACGAGCGGCATACGGTGGTTGTGATGTTGGTGTTGGACAGCGTCCAGCCTTTCGGGAGGGAGACTGCGTCGAGGGTGCTGTGCGTGGTCGCGGTCGTCGCGCACGCGTGGCAGCGCCACTCGTAGTCGCAGCCTGTGAATTCAGACCTGCGCGATGGGCTTTGAATGAGCTTCATGGTTTCCTCGTGATGAGCTTGGACGTACCGCCGAAGACTCGACGGGTGAACATCTCGCTGTAGGCTGCGGTCATCTCGGCTGGGTTCATGGCCGTGGTGACGATGGTCGGCAGCTTGAAGTTATCGCGGGACCAGATGACTTGGTAAAGGTCTTGGTCGGTGTCGCGGGTGCCGACGATGTCGTCGAGGATGAGAAGCGAAGCGCTCTTCGCGCGTTCCAGGAGGTCCGGCTCCTTGCCAAGCGGGGAAAAGCGGCGAGCGTCAACAACGTCCTTGGCTGCCACGAAGACGACCTTTGCAGGCTTCGCCACCCTTGGTGGCATCTCCCCAGCGCAAGCTCGTTCTAGGGCCATCCTGGCCTCAGCAATCAGGGTCGTGCGGTGAGCCCGCATGTGGAGCAAGAACATGGCGAGCGATGCGGTAGTTTTGCCGGCCCCAGTTTTTCCAAGGAGCGCGACGATGGGCGAAGAGAACGGCGATGGCACTAGCTTCGAGATGGTTTCCTGGAAGTCGGCTTCGTTGTCGCGGAGCACCTTGGCGATGACGGGCATCGACGCGACGGGAAACCAGGGGTGAGCCTTGGCGATAGCTTCGAAGGACTCGGGCATGGCAACGCATCGTGCGATGGCGGCGGAGTACGGGGCGAGGCGTTCTTGGTCCCAGCGCCTAGCGTGGTCGGGCATGTTGGTCGGCTGGACCATTAGGCGGCCCAGGATTTTGTCGATGTCTTCCATCACATGGTCTCTCCGTAAGGGTTCTTCCAGTCTTTCTCGAACTTATCCCACTTGTCTGAGTTGCCGCAGTCTAGGGGGTTTGCCTTCTTCCAAGGCTTCTGGGTCTTGTCGGTCGCGTAGTCTTGAGCGGCCCACCGAATCTGGAGGCTCTTGTTCAGGGTCACGCGACGGCGGACGATGTCGATGAACGTGTCGCCGGACTCGGCAGCGATGTCTTGGAGCTTCGATGCGATGGCTTCGAGCGTCTTGCCTTGCTCGGCTGACCGGGTTCCGGTCTCGGCCTTGACCGCTTCGCACCAAGCGTCTAGAGCCAGCTTGCCCTTCGAAGGCTTCTTGGAGCGAGCGGGGCTCGCGGGTTGCGGAGCAACATCCCTCTCGTGCTCTCCCTCTCCCTCTTCTTCTCTCTTGTCTTGTCTTGTCTTGTCTTGATGATCACATGAGTTCACGTGATACGAAGTGAGTTCACGTGAATCGATGTGAATCGATGTGAGTTCACATGAGTTCACCAAAGCTCTCTTAGCTTCACGCTTCTCGGCCATCGAAGTTCGCTGGTCGAGGAGCTTCTTACATCGGCTCGCGAAGGTGACGACTAGGCCAGCCTCTTCGAGAGTCTCCGCTTCGTGACGCAACGAGTCGGGAAGCTCGTCGCTTTCGTGGTCAACAGTCCAGCGCGTGACTCGCAGCCAGGACGTGACGAGGTCGATGCGCCCGCACTTGGCGAACGCTTCGAGCGAAGCAAGCTCGCTCGTGTGTTGCTTATACCATCCGGCCACTGGCTTCCTTTCGGTGCGTGGCAAGGACTCGACAACCCAAACCTGTTGGGGTATCTTGTCTTTGCCATCTGGTTGTTCTCGGGCCTCGGACTCTTGCTGGAGTTCGGGGCCAAATTCTTTTTGCCACAAGTTTGCTTGTATGGCAAGGTGCCCGCTCCGCATGTTGCGGAACGCAACAAGACGTGGTCGGCCCCAAATACCCGGCCACGTCTTGCTGCAATTATCCTGTCAGAACGGGAACCCTTCGCTGGCTGTGTCGCCACCAGCAATTTCGGTAGCGTCGCCACCCCAGTCATCGGCCACGGATGGCTGCGTCTTGCGCTTGCGCTCTGCCCAGCATCGCGCTCGTGCTGCGTCTTTAGCAGACCAGTCCGAGAACTTGGCCTTGGCAGGGTCGCCAGCCTGCTTGCGAGCAATCGCGTCAAGCATACTCGCCATCTCTTCGAGGAACTCCGGCGGGCAGTCACCGAACTTCCAGCCCTTGTAGTCAGGCCCCGACCAGCGGGAAGGGACTAGCCGGACCTCGGGGTTACCGTACTTGCCGTCGAGGTCGGCGTCCTCCACGCTCTTCTTCGTGAAGGTGCCGGTCGCAGTCGGCGCAGCTTTCGCCATCTTGAGAACTTCATCGAGCTTCTGTTCGATGCGTCGGAGTGCTTCGTTCATTTCGGTGGTCATCGTGTCGTCCTCAGTTTTTCAGGGCAGCCCAACGCTGGGCAAAAGAAGCAGTACTTACCAGGGTTTGCGTCCGGGATTTTACCCGTTAGCAATTGCTTTGACAGGCTGACAATAGCGCCAGCGTGAACGTGTAGGTCGAAGGCGTCGAAGAGCCACGTCGTGGCTTCCACCTTGCCGTTCTTCAGGTTGACGTAGACCGCCGTGCCTTGAACGCTCGAAAGCTTGTGGGCTTCTGACGCCATGAGGCACAGGGTTTTGAGCTGCGCCTCGTGGGAACTCGACTTGCGCCCAGTTTTCCAATCGATGACGTGGCCTTTTTTTCCCTCGATGATGACCACGTCGGCGGTCCCGTAGATGCGGGACTCCGTGTTTGGATAGGCTCGGTGCCCGGTCATCGTTATGGTCTTGCACGTGAGCGAGTCCCGCCAATGCGGTTCGCGCGTGCCCGGTTCGTGGACGTATGAGCCCATGGGCGCAAGCTCGTAGGCTTGCTCTGCCATAAGCTCATGCTCACCAGTGGGCATGGCTTGGTGAAGCCATTCGATGGTGTTCCGGATCGGAACCTCGAAGCACTCGTCAAGCGCATCGAGAGGCACCCATTGCTTGGCCACAATGGGCTTCTCCACGAGCGCGTGGAAGCGGGTGCCTATCTGCGCAGCTTCGCCGGGTGGGCGTCGCTCCTCGGGCAGGTAGGCGCGAAGAGCGCAGCTGATCCATTCCTCTGTCGAGGAAGCGGACAGGACCGGGAGCTTCACTTCCGATTCTCCAGTAGAGCCCACACGACCATGCCCAGCATGAATCCCATGTGGTTGCCAACCATGGCACCGACCCACCAGGGCCACGTGCGCAGGAAGAAGAAGAGGATGGTCACGCTACCTCGATGGCGGCTTTGCGCGCGAGGTATGCCACCTTGAGGGTGGCCTTGTCTGCGTCGCTGAGAACTGAAGCCGCCACGACGGCAGACTTCAGAGCCTCCAGGTTTCCAGCCGCACCTACAGCGGCAAGGATGCTTTCAAGGGTTGGCCCCTTGGGTTTCTCTGCGTCAAGCGCAGCTTGCTTGAGGTCGCTCACGTATTTGTTGTCGTCGTACAGTCCTAGGTGAACGTCGCTGGCGAACCCGAGGAGCGAGAGAGCCTTGGACATGGCGTCCGTTAGGCTCTTCTTCGGAGCCTCCTCGTCGGTGAACACGCCGTGCTTATTCTTGCCGACGAAGGTCGTCTGGCCGTAGTGGCGCACCTCGCCACGGGTGCCCTGCCAATCGTACCAGAGCACGATTCGGAGGACGTGGATCAATTCGGTCCCGACTTTCCCCCACTTATCGTCGATGATGGGCGCACCTTCCGCCCAGGTTTCGTCTTCGACGATGACGCCCCAGCCTATTCCGAGGGGCCCGAACTTCTCGGTTGCCTTCTTCGCGAGGTAGGTCGCATTGATGGCGGTTCCTGAGAACCCGCCACCCCTGCTAAACTTCTTGGTGTACTTAGGGTCGGTCGCTTGGACCGAATCCCACAGGTCGAGATGGTTCCCGCCCCCAGTTTCTGAGGGTTCGACGGTGATGGGTTCGACGGTTTCAACGGTTGCTTTTGCTCGTGCCATGGCTTCTGATTCTCCAGCGTTTGTTGCGTGAGGGAACAATCTGGATACGCTCTTCGGCGACCAGATATGAGAGGTCTTCGCCCAGGGTTTCACGCCTGGACACGGGGATATGCAGGTATCCTGCAAGCTCTGGAACGGTCATTCCTGCCGCCCCGGACATGAGCAGGACCGCTTCCACGATTCCCGCTCTTCGTGCTTTCGCCCCAGCACCAGCACCCGGAGCCACCCATTCAGGATGGCAGGTCGAATGCAGATGCAGCGCATTGATGCGCACCTCGATTGAGTCGAAGCGAGCGTTCAGTTCACGGATGAGCCGCACGAGACGCGCCTCGGTTTCCCGGAGCGCCGTCTCAGTAGCAGGCTTTGCAGCGCAGAATCTATCGGTATCCATCCGCAATGGCCTTGACGACCACCTCGTAACGGTCACGCGTTCGATTGACCGCGTCGATTCGGTCTTCGTAACCTGCCTGCGCGCACGACATAGCTCGAAGGCAGAGATCTGCCTCCGCGACTTCTACGGCGAGCGTGCGCCGCAGGCATTGGAGGGTCTCCCCAGTCTCGGCGACCATCTCACGCACGAGCTTTGCGCGCTCGTAACGAGCCGCCAGTTCTGCCACCGCACGTACAGCGTCCCGGTGTTCGTCCGGCCCGTTCTTGAAGCTGACAGAGACCAGCTGGATGTACGAGTCCGCCAACGCGACTGCGACTTCGTCGATGTAGTCCGGCCCGCCGTGGAATTCTTCGCGGATTGATGCTTTGACACTGCCCATGTTTTTCGGTCCTTCGCGCTTAGGTGCGCACGTTGCCCGCGAGGTATCGCGAGCAAGGGGCGAACGTCAGTCCCAGGTTTTCACGGCGACCCATACCGCACCCAGCAGAAGCCAGGGGAACGGAGTCGCCAGCGAGAGGAACGCAAGGGCACCCGCGCTATGCGCAGCACCCGTGCAGTTCCCGGTGAACGCCATAAAGGCGACCGCCAGGATCAGGAGCGGCACGGGTCGACCCTGATCCGAATGCCGGACGCTTGCGCGTCCGCGTAGGTCATCGTGGCAAGCCATGGCGCGGCTCGCAATGCGCACTGCAACGCGGCCAGCCGGGTTTCCCCATGGCCCAGGCATGAGCCGGCACCGTCGAATACTCGGAATGCATACATGTTGTTTCTCCTAGCGCCAACGCGGCGCGTTAATAATCGCCATCTCCACAATACGCACACCTGCGCTTGCGACACGTGCATTCATCTTGCCGCCCAGGTTCTTCCCAGGAATTGACGGCGATTGACGCGTCAACCAGCGCAGCGACGCTTGCGAGCAAGGGGGCGAACGCTTCCGGCGAAGGAAGCGGCACGCCTGGGAACCAGTCCGGCCATTCCTCTGCCCACGCTTCCAGCGTGAGCATGGGCGTTAGCTCGTCAGCTTGCAGGTTGTCTACGTTTCCCGATAGGGAAAAGAGGACCGCCAGGGTTTCGCGCTCTGCAAGCGCGAGCGCGTCCTCTACCTCTTCCAAGGTAGGGCCGGGGTCATCGTGTGGCCCCCAGTATTCGGGAGGGTCCAACGGAGGCTCGGGGAAGTCGTGATAATTCACGACTCGCACCGATAGTGCGCGGTCTCATCGTACCCATGTTTGTGAAGGTGCCGCATCACTCGCCCGCGTTCATGCGGCGACATTGCCGCAAGCTCACACGCGGGAACCGACGAGGCGCGGGCTTCCCACGCCTGGGAAAATACTGACCAGTACGTTACCGTACCGTCAACATGGTATGTGTTTTTCATGGTCTTTACCTTAACGCCTATGGCGCGTTTTTCCACCCCAGGTTTTCGGAACCTGCAACCGGCAGAGTTACACTCGCCCCATGGGAACGACCTGAGTCGAACCCATGAAGCGGGATTCACGCACGCATAGGCATGACAATGCCAACGAACTTAACGCCCAACGCAGACTCCCCCGTTACCTTAATTGGGTCAAGCGGTCCCTCGCCGACGTGAATATCGCACCCGCCTTGCTTTCTCCCCGCGCATTCTTGCGCAGCATCGTGAGGGGATGGCGGAAGCCAGGGTGGGAAAGCAGCCCGGTTCCGGGATCCCTCTCCCCCATCCCCCCCATCCCCTGGGGCAGCAGATCGGCGGGACCGCCGGCCAGACGCGCGATCGTCGGCCCTGATGTCAACACCCCGGATTCCATATTGGCGACGCTGCTTTTCCCAACCTTCGCAGTCCCGAAACGGAACAACCACTCCCCATCGGGGGCATCGTGCAAGAATTCGCACATATGAAGTCTGTGCCCATCCGTTCCGGCAACGGTCGCAACGCCAGATTTTACACGAATTTGCACGCAGCTAATATGTTTGCGCGATGAATCGCGCGAAACGGCAGGTAGTACGCAACGCAACGCGAGCGTGAGCTTGTCAGTGTCCATGTTTTCCTTAGCGCCATGGGCGCGTTTTTCCACCACAGGTATTTGGGGTGGTCACGGTCTCACCGCTATCGTTGCAAGCAAGCAAGCTTGCGAGCAAGGGAACGATCAGAAGCTCTGAACCAACACCCCCCCCCGATATGCGATGACCGTGGTCCGCTCCGAGAGCCATTGGACAGCGTCCTCTTCGTCGTCCTCTTCGTCGTTGCCTTCGTATCCGTACTCTTTCGCCGCTTCTTTCGCGCTCCCATACGTTCCCCAGTCGCAGCAAAGCGCAATCACGTCTAGTTCATACGGTTCCCCCGTATCTTCACAAATTTGCTCAAGATAATCAAACAACGCGACCAGTGCGGATCTACCGAAGTCGTCATATCGGTTGTATCGTCGAAACGAGTCCACAAATTCGCACTCGTTCACTTCTTGGACGATGTTCATGATTATATCCTAAGCGCCAACGAGGCGCGTTAATGCTGCGTTATGCAGCGGTTCCCCCATCCGATCGCGAATCGGCGCGCACCTAGTGCGATGGGGGAGGGGGAGGCGTGTCAATCGTCAACGACGATCCATTCGCCCCTGCGAGCGCCATCGATGTAGCACGTACCTGAGTTGGACCATAGGCACACATAGACACGCCGCCACCGCCGATTGATACGCACCATCTGACACGTGGGAAGACGTCGCCCGTACCCCGTACGGGTTCGGCTTGATGGGAGCGACGTGATACGTCGGTCGGAAAGCTCGAGGTCCGAGA
>Ga0209297_1001933_pt1 | contig 11758 bp, 11 predicted proteins | sample S_130805_MF_Meta_FD_187322 | JGI IMG/M metagenome (GOLD analysis project Ga0209297, IMG submission 187322) | Freshwater microbial communities from Lake Simoncouche, Canada to study carbon cycling - S_130805_MF_MetaG (SPAdes) (version 2) | ecosystem: Environmental > Aquatic > Freshwater > Lake ... | reverse complement strand
CGCGAGCAAATTCAAGCGCTGTGCTTTGCGACATTCCATCAATCCCACATTCATCAGCAGAAACCGTGTTGGTGCAGATTGCCGGAAGATCACTCAGTTCCCGACCGATAACAACCATAGAGACGTTGTCACGCTGCAGAATTCGCCGAGCGATTGATGTTCGCTGTGCGACTAACTCTTTTTGATTGACCAATAACACTCGATGCCTATTTCCAGTTGAACTTTCAAGATCAAAACGATCAAGATGAGTCAACCGAACATGGGGGAATTGTTTGAAGAAATTCCATTCTTCAAGCACTTCGCCGACAAAAATGAGTTGCCAATCTGCCGGTCCAACCTCAACCACAAGTCGAGTCAACAATGCCGTAACGCACTGATTCACTCGTGCCCCATACACCCCAACAACTTGTCCTGATGACATCTTCACCGTTCGCGGATAGCGCGATACAACTATTGGTACAGCGTCACCCTTCATCGTCACTTCTCGTGTTTCATAGCCAACACAGACTTCATCAACATTGCGGTGCGCCCATAAGTTTGAATCTCCGAATTCGGCGCTGCGGCGTAGTTCGCCTATTGTGCGATAGCGCTGACGCCGTTGGTGAACAATTCGGTGAGTGAACTCAATATTCGCTTGATGAAATTGGTCATTGACTTCAATGCAGTGTTGTTGCCAACGCGCCATTGAACGCCGATAGATGAGTCGGCTTATGACCCAAGTCAAAAATGTAATGACCCCTGTAGTGATCGCAAAGAGACCGAAAAGTAATTGTCGGGTCACCAGCGCCATTGTCAGGCCCAGTACAACACCACTGGCAATAGGTACAACCGGTGGCGACAACGGTTTTTGCGGTTCAGAAGGAGGTTCACCAAGTTTCGGTGCCAAGAGAATTTCTTGACGCTCTTGTAATGCTCGATGAAACATTTCTGGCAAGCGTGGCTGCTTGTTGAACTTTTCACGAACCCCACAGAGCGATTCACCTAATAAGACAGTGGCATCGGTCCCTACATTCTCAACACGAATCTCGCCACCAAGTGCCTGACCACTGAGAAGTGGGGGTTCCCATTCAAGAAGTCCGTGGTGAGGCTCAATCGACGGATCATCAATAGTGAGTCCAGCCACTTTTGAACGGCCGATGGTTTGTCGTCCACAGTGAATTGGTAGTACCGCCCCACTATCGGGCCCACTCATTACAACTAGTTCGTACGAAGTCATGCCCATGTGATGCCGAAGCGGACTCACCGCAGGTCTCACCAACCACGACAACGGTTGTCACTATGTGACTTGCGGTGAGGTCCATCACGCCTAGTGGCGTCATGACACCAACCAACTCAACTTCACACGGCCGCATCACTATGGCAACTCGCCTTATTACTGAATGGCGACGTATGGCTCGTCAACCTCACAACATCCGCCGCGCCAATGGATTGGGTTTACCTGGCGAACCCGTCAGCCACTTACAAGAAGTGCTTCTTCGAAGCGGACTCGATGACTTATCAAATGCCGACCATTTTGATGAATACTTAGCCCAACTTGTCGAGTGCGCCAAGAACGACGACCTAGCAACCCGCATGGTTTTTCAGCGCATCATGCCTGGTTTGATTGCGATGGCAATGCGTCGAGCTCACGTCACTGCCGGAGGATTGCCCGCCGCATTTGATCTCATCGCATCGGCAGCTTGGCTTGTCATTCGTCGGTACCCCATTGACCGTCGTCCTCGTCGTGTTGCCGCCAATCTGTTGATGGATATTGAATATCAGGCTTTTGTCCGCGAGCCTCGTCTGAAGCGCAATCGTGCCGAACTTCATTTCGCTCCCGCAGGATTGCTCGGTATCGAATTTGAACGCTTTCGCCTCGGCGAAACTGAAACCGATCCAGTTGGCACGAGCGCATCGCTTGATCTCATGTTTTCTGAATTTGAAAAACGAGGTCTCACCGAACACGACTTACAAATTTTGCGGGCGGTCTGTCACGACATCAATTCAGTTGAAATTGCTCCGCATTTAAATATCCAACCACGAAGTGTGCGCAACCGCCGCGAACGAGCCCTCAATAAGGCCCGCAAAATTTTGCTGCAGATTGATGACGTCGATTTTTGAAAACTTGAGCTGAGATTCTCAGCGATCGGGCAAGTCGTTATAGCCAGCATCACCAGGCATGAGTAATGCTTCAATTTTTCCGTCATCGCGCCACTTCACTTTGGGTAGCAATTTGGTTGGAGTCCCAATTTTGCGAGCAGCCTCAATGATTTCGTCCACCGACGAGTACGTCGCGAGAAATTCGAGGTTGGCGATTGTTGGCGGCAACATCAAAAGTTCGCCCGCTTGCGCTCGATTCAGTGCATCAAGTGGTGTCACCCACAAACTGTCAACTGTCTCTTTGTCATCGTGCAATGGGGTTTGATCATCAGGCATTGCCACGACAAAGAATCGTGTATCAAATCGACGTACTTCGCCAAACGGAGTGACCCAGTGTGCGACCCACAACAACTCATCGCTTTGCGCAACCAAATCTTCGGCGCTCAACACACTGGTCATACTTCGTTCACCGGCATGAACTGCATGTCGATATGTCGTAAAGCGATCGTGCGAGACCGGATCATCAAACCGAACTGTTACGCCGATTGATGTTCGGGCCAACAACACGCCGGCTTCTTCAAAACATTCACGAATCGCTGCAATCTCGTACGACGAATCTTCGGCGTCAACTGCTCCGCCGGGAAAGACATACATACCACCAGCAAACGCAGCCTTGGTCGTGCGGCGCATCATGAATACTTCGACACCCAATTCACTGGTCTCGCGCAACAGCATCACCGTTGCGGCTGGCTTGATGGCAACACTTGCTGGATCAAATTCAGAATTCTGCGACACGATCACTCCAACTCGCCACGAGGTTCTTCAGCATCGGCGTCAATAAAATCTCCGGGTCGTGTCGATGAACGACCGCCGAACCCCGTAGAGAAAAACGCAGTGCCTTTTTTGGCCCGGCGCATCAGGTACGAGCTAAAGAAGGCACGAGTCACCGGGAAGAGCATCAAGATGCCAAATACGTCAGACAAAAATCCAGGCGTGAGCAGTAGGGCTCCGGCACCAAGAATGAGAACTCCGTCGATCATTTCTTTGGTCGGAACCTTGCCTTGAGCCACTGCCTCGTTAAATCGCCGCCACACGCGCATACCTTCACGTTTGACCAGCCAGCTGCCAATGAAACCAACAGCGATCATGAGCCCCAAGGTGTTGAAAAAGCCGATAGCCCCGCTCATCTGGATGATGGTGTACAGCTCGGCGACCGGCGCCACGATAAAGAGCAAAAACAAGATCACGCACTCACCCTAGTCAGCAAGTGGCGACAAGAGATAGCGTCGCTCTCAATGACTTCTCGGCCGCCCAGCGTTGATTCTTTGGCGCGATCACTCGCCCACATCGGATTGCCACATCCGCTGTTGGTCGACGCCGCTCGACAAGCAATTGCTGCGGGCGACCCGCAATTAGCCCAACAAATTGCCAACGACATTGCGCAGTGTTTACTTGTTCCAGTGATCAATGCCACTGGCGTTATTGCTCACACCAACCTTGGTCGTTCGCCAATCGCCCATACCCAAACCGCTCGTGCACAAAATCTCGAGTTCGATCTCAACACTGGCCAACGCGGAAGTCGTCAAGCCGGCATCGGACAATTAGTGGCACGAGCATGTGGTGCCGAATCGGCAATGGTCGTAAATAACAACGCCGCCGCAGTCATGTTGGTCTTGGCGGCCCTTGCTTACGATCGTGATGTTGCGGTGAGCCGTGGTGAGAGTGTTGAAATTGGTGGAGGGTTTCGCGTTCCCGAAGTCATGGAACAATCGGGTGCCCGACTACTTGATGTCGGCACAACGAATCGCACACGACTTGCCGATTACCGCAAAGCGATTGATCGCAAAACAACTGATGTCGCTCTTGTTCTGAAGGTTCATCCGTCGAATTACCGAGTTGAAGGTTTCGTTGAAGAGACTTCGGTTGACGAACTTGCAACTCTCGGTGTCACCGTTATTTCAGACATTGGCTCGGGCTTACTTGATGCCGCGTGTCCTTGGCTCAATGACGGACCACCGTCATGGCTCAATGGTGAGCCTGCTGCCAAACAAACATTGGCAGCCGGCGCTGACTTGGTCACTTTCAGCGGTGACAAATTGATGGGTGGACCGCAATCGGGCTTCATCGTGGGTCGAGCCGAATTAGTACAAGCGTGTGCCGCCCACCCTCTCGCTCGCGCCTTACGACCTGGTGGTTTAGTTCTTGCGTCGCTCCACAACACGCTTTTGGCATATCTCGCCAGAACTGCACAAAAAGACATTCCCTTTTGGCGAATGGCCACAACACCCGTTAAAGAATTACGAGAGCGTGCTCAAGTAATCGTTCAACACACTGGTGTTGGACAAGTTGTTGATTGTGAATCACTTCCTGGAGCTGGCAGTGCACCAGGCATCACGATCAACTCAGTTGGCTTGGTCATTGACGGCGATCACCTGGTGGCGCTGCGCAACTACCAGCCTCCAATCATTGCGCGTGTCAAAGATCGCTCAACCATGATTGATTTACGGACCGTCGACCCGACTGATGATGCAGTGTTGATCGAGGCACTCAAGAAAATCTGCTGACATGCGCATCATTGCCACTGCCGGCCATGTCGATCATGGCAAGTCAACATTGATTCGCCGCCTCACTGGCATTAATCCTGATCGCTGGATTGAAGAACAAGAACGTGGGCTCACCATCGATCTCGGTTTTGCTCACATGCAATTACCGAGTGACGACAGCATTGCGTTCATTGATGTTCCGGGACACACTCGATTCATTGGCAATATGTTGGCTGGCGTTGGCGGAATCAATGCGTGCATCTTGGTGGTTGATGGCCACGAAGGATGGAAACCACAGACCGAAGAACATTTGCGCATCATGCAACTTGTGGGAGTCCAGCACGGAATCATTGCTCTCACCAAAGTTGATTTATGTGATGCCGATGATCGCGAACTTGCAAGCATGGATATCGCCGACCATGTTGCCGGAACCTTCTTGCAAGATGCCCCGATTGTTCCGTTAAGCGCAACGACAGGCGAGGGACTTGATGAATTCATCACCACTCTTGATGTGCTAGCCCAACAAAGCGCCCCGTCGAGCGACCGTCATCGTCCACGACTTTTCATCGATCGCGTCTTTGCTGCCAAAGGAAGTGGCACGGTTGTTACGGGTACTTTGACTGATGGCTCATTTGCTATTGGCGAAAATGTGGTCATCTCGCCCTCGGGTAGCGAAGCAAAGATTCGCGGTATTCAAACTTTGGGTCATGCAGTTGATCTGATTGAACCTGGACATCGAGTTGCGCTCAATCTGTCGGGTATCGAACATTCCGACCTCACACGTGGTGATGTCGTCGTCAAGGCAAATAATTGGCACTTCAGCGATCGTGTTGATGCATCGCTTCATGTGCTGGCTTCGTTGAGTCACGTCGTCTCACGACGCGGTGCATTCACTGTGCATATTGGATCGGATGAAATTCCTGCACGCGTGCGGGTTCTTGGACCCGAGTCAATTGCACCTGGGCACGACGGACTGGTTCGACTGCACCTTTCGCGATCTGTCCCCCTCCTTCCGGGTGATCGTTACGTGTTACGTGAAAGTGGACGGTCAGAAACGGTTGGTGGCGGTGAAATTCTTGATGTCGCACCAAAGTTGCCAGCGTCGCGCGCCCAGCCTTCGCGCTCAGTCGATCGTGTCATTAACGAACATGGTTGGATCACTGCCGATTCGCTCGCACTTCTCACTGGCGAACAACGCGAAGCCCAATTCGGCGATTGGATCGTGGCCTCTGAAGTTCTTACTTCAACTATTACCGCCATTGAATCGCTGATTTCAAAAGCGGGCGACGGAGGAATCGATTTATTATCTCTCGATGAACGCCAACGATTGGTTGTCGCGACTCTCCCGCAATTGTCAATCAAAGAAGGCCGCATCACGATCGCTGGCGTTCATGATCCGCTACTTGATCATCCAGTCATTGAGATTCTTGCCCATGCTGGATGTGCGCCCACCCCGCCAACCGGAATCACGCCGCCAGAACTACGTCGGCTCGCCAAAGCTGGTCTGCTCTTTGAACGCGAAGGTGAATGGTTTCATGTGTCGGCTCTTGAAACAGCCCGCTCTGTTGCCACAAATCTTCTTCAGGCCAATCCAGATGGTTTCACGATGTCGCAGTTTCGAGAAGCCCTCGGTGTCACCCGCAAACACTCGGTTCCGTTAGCTGGCGAACTTGATGCACGAGCCATGACTCGCCGCCGCGGCGATGTACGAATTGCTGGACCAAAGCTTTAAATCGAATTGATGTAGCGAAAAGTCAGGTTGATGCGCGGCTCGGCAAATTTCTTGGTCTTTGGAACATCGTGCATCCAGCACGCTTGAGACAAGCCGCTCATCACTAATAACGACCCAGAGGCTAAATAAATTTGCTGCAGTTCTTTGCTCTCACGGTGCCGTAAACGAAAGTTGCGTTCTCCGCCAAAACTAACTGATGCAATGACTGGTTCGGGTCCAAGTTCGGGCTCATCATCGGCGTGCAGACCCATTGAGTCTTGGCCATCGCGATACAAGTTCACTAAGACCGAATTGAATTGGGCAGACGCCACTTCTTCACAACGCTTTTTGATTTCGAGCAAAGTCGGCGTCATGGGTCGAGGGTCGAGGGTGATTCCCGAATACGAATACGCCAAGTCTCCGTACCAACACGCCAATCGTGGTTGAGGAACTTCCTTGCCAAACAAAATGATGTTGCGTGCTTCCCACGGAGTTTCGTCATGAATACTGCGAAACATTCGCTCGCATTCGTCCGAATTGAAAAATCCTGGGCGATACAACGCGCTGCCATCGTGGGGCAACAGTTCTTGCGGTTGCATGAGCGGCTCGTCAAAAAGTCTCATGCGATCTCAGATCTTTAGGGCATCGGCAGATCGGCGAATTGCGATTCAATAATTGAGCGATCTTCGAGGTCGCTGATTCCGGCAATCAGTTGAACCGTCACCATGTACACATCGCCATAGCGATCGTCATCAGCATTCAACAACGCACGCGAATAGCCCTCATGTAGTGAAGCAATCAACCAATCATCAACTGCGTTCTCAATAGCCCGAGCGATTGCCGACTCGATCAATGCCACAGCATCTTCGGCCATGCCATTGACGGTGAGAGCTCGAGCAACTTGCCAATCGCCAATCAACAAGTTCATCGCGTTGCCGATGGGCTCCCAAAGCGCACGTGAGGCCAATGCTTCACACAACGCTCGGTAAGCATCTTCTTCTGAAAGTTCGCTGCGATCAAGAATGTCTGACGCGTTGTTGTAAGCACTGATAGCCAAAATCCGACGAGTCTGCTCGGCATCGCTCATATCGTCACGCTTAGTTCTCTTCAGCAGCAGCAGATTCTTTGGGTCGGCGTTCGCGGTAATCACGAGCCCCGCCTTCTTCGGGTTCGACTTGCAACACGATGCCGTCAATGGCAACGACGCGTGCCATTTCACCAGACTTCACAGGAGTCGCGCGGTTTGTCCGAGCCTTCCAACGGGCAGCGCCAATTTGCACTGCGCCATCGGGGCTGATGTCCGAGATCGCCATACCCACTTCGCCAATGAGACGCTCGCGTCCAACCGTCGGTGTCGCAAAGCGTGTACGGGTCATGCTCGGCATACCCGACACAAAGGTAAGTGCGATGCCAGCAACACCAACGAGCAAACTCAACCATGAAACGCTCAACGATTGCTGATCAAAAACTGGGAACATAAAGACCGATGAAATAGTGAATGCCACAAGACCCATGCCGGTCCAAAATCGCGGAATACCGACTTGTACGTCAATCGAGAATGCAAACATTGAGAGCAACATCAAGATGAGCGCCCAGTTTCGTTCGGGCAATTCACCAAGACCGTAAAACGACAGCAATAACAACACTGCACCAACAACACCAGCAACACCGATGCCTGCGGTAAAGAATTCAAAGATTAAAAGTGCGAGGCCAACAATGAGGAACAGGTACGCAACTGGCGGGCTTGCTGACGTATGCAACATCTGAGCCCACAAACCAAGCTTGTGGAAACGAACCGTCGTGATGTCGTTTGAAACACTGCCATCGTCATTGAGGGTTTCAACAGCAGTGTCAAGGGTGACGCCATCAAAGGTGAGACCATCAAGTGCGTAAACCATGTTGCGAATTGTGGGCGCACCTTCGTCGCTAATTTCTAGCTTCAATGCTCCCGCACGACGAGCGTCTTGGAAACCAAGAGTTTCGGTACGAAGTTGGTCTGTTGCTTCACCAAAGTCGACATCGTCAACAAGCGGTGTTCCGGACTTACCAATTCGAGTTCCAGGTGCCATTCCGGATGCGTCGGCTGCTGACAAAAGTTGTGCGCCAAGTCCGGTGGCCTTTGAGCCCGAGGGTCCGACCCAAATCGCAACCGGGACAGTGGCATTGGCAATGCGGTTGTACAAGTCGCGCATCGTGTCACGACCCACGAGCGATGCCTTCGAGTTGATCTGCAGCACCAGGGCTTGCGCTCCATTTGTTTCGGCATCAGAGATTGCGTTGTTGATGGCGTCAACGATGATGTTGTCAATCAGGCCAGAAACTTGCAGCACGTCAACTGGGGCAAGACCGGCTGCGGTGACTTCGGCACTCGTGGTGACTGCCTCTTGAACGGGCGGTTCGGTGCCCGATGACGCATGTGCCACATCAATAAAGCCGAGCACGGAGCCGACGGCGATGAAGAGGATGGCTAGTCTGCGCACGAGTGTCTCCGAAAAAGAAAAATATTGACCCGTTGTTCACCATGTCGCGGATGCTGGTGGTGGCCGGCAAGGGTGGTGTCGGCAAGACAACCGTAACGGCTGCGATGGCACGCGCCTCAGCCGATCTCGGACTTCGAGTGCTTGTTGTGACGCTTAACTCGCGCCAAGGTTTAAGCGAACTGCTGGGTGGAACAGCAACCGATGGGTCTGACTACGACGGCACCACTATTTTGAGCGGACTTGGTCCCAAAAAGACCGGTTCGATTCTGTTGCGCTCGTTGACCGCAAGCGACGCTCTGCAGGACTACCTGGCCACCCAAGGACTCGCCCTATTGGCCAAAAGGTTGGTGTCAACTGGCGTCGTGGATGTGGTTGCCAGTGCCGCACCCGGGATTGATGACCTTTTGGTCTTGGGCAAGCTCAAGCATTTGGTTGGTCTCACTGGCCCTGACGGCGACCACGATCTGATCATCGTTGATGGCCCGGCCGCTGGTCATGCCATGTCGTTTTTACAGTCCCCCGCAGCGATGGCCAAGACCATTAGTGGCGGCCCTTTGCATTCGCAATCCAACGAAGTTCTGGCCATGTTGCACGATCCCGAAAAATGTCGGGTGATCATGGTGACCCTGCCCGAAACCACTCCTGTCAATGAGTTGCTCGAGACCACTGCACTACTCGCCGAAACCGTTGGTGTTCATTTCGGGCCAGTGGTGATTAACGGAGTTGATCATGCTCCTGAAATCACTGCCCTCGTCGCCGCTGGCCGATTGCCGGACAATGAGCTCGCTGATGCCGCGCGCTATCGAGCATCACGTTGCGCGATGCACGCCCACGCAGTTGAGCGAGTCAATCAACTTGTCGCGACCGGATCGATTTCGTTGCCACATATTGCAAGTGCAGGCTTATCAGCCGGCGATATCAAAACTTTGGCGAAAGTTTTGCTTGCAGAAGTGAGCGCGCAATCATGAGCAAGAAGAATTTCCGAGACGTTATTTCAACTTCGCGCATTGTTGTGTGCTGCGGCTCGGGTGGTGTCGGTAAAACAACAACAGCTGCGGCGTTAGCGATGCAAGCGGCCGAAATTGGTCGACGAGTTGTGCTGATCACGATTGATCCAGCAAAACGTTTGGCCGATGCACTTGGGTTATCTGAATTGAGCAATGAACCCGGTCGAGTACAACATGAGTGTTCGGGTGAATTGTGGGCCATGATGCTCGATGCTCGCGCGACATTTGATGAAGTCATTCGTCAACAGTCGCGAAATAAGCAACAAGAACAAGCGATTTTGACGAACCCTTTCTACAGCAATATCGCGAGCCGGCTGTCGGGCAGCCAAGAATATATGGCGGCCGAAAAACTGTATGAGCTTTTCAACGACGATCGTTTTGATCTTGTGATCGTTGATACTCCCCCAACTCGCGAGGCTCTCGATTTTCTCGAGGCTCCGCAAAAGCTCATGAACTTTCTGGACCACCGTGTGTATCGCTGGTTGGTGATGCCCGCTCGGGGCGGACTTCGAGTTCTGAACTTTGCGGCTCAACCAATTCTGAAAACAATCGGCCGCGTCATAGGTGCCGATGTGTTGGCTGATGCCATCAACTTCTTTCAAGCCTTTGACGGCATTGAAGAAGGTTTTCGTCAGCGCGCTCTAGCCGTTCAGACTTTGTTGAAATCAAAGGACAGTAAATATGTTGTGGTGGCTTCGGCTCATGACGACACCGTTCGCGAAGCGATTTATTTCACCAACGAACTAGCCCGTGTCGGAGCCCCGGTGACCGGATTGATCATTAACCGCCTCCAGCCAAAATTTGGCAAAGGCTCAGCCACTGCCTCAACCACCGCAGCGCGCAAAGCCGAAAAAGCGGGAGATGCCGATCTGGCGGTATTGCATCGCAATATGTCTCACCTGCGCCAGATCGCGCAGGCCGAAGAAGCCACCTTGAAGCCCCTGCTCGACGCTGTCGGGTCGGCGCTGGTGGTGAAGCTTGACCAGCGAGCCCAAGACATTCATGATCTTGACGCCATCGCTGATTTGGGGCGGGATCTCGTCGCCAGCACGCCCACGAGGTAGCGTTTCAGACGTGCATGTGATCCTGGCTACCGATGCTGACTGGCTGGTCGACGAAGTCGTCGCCGCCCTTGGCGGACCCGAAACAACTTTCACCCACTGTCGCGACGGACGCTCGGTCGTTGGGGTCGTTAAGGCCCGAACTCCCGATCTGGTAATTCTTGATTTACAGATCGGCACCATGGGCGGCATTGCGGTCACCATGGATTTACGTCTCGACGAAAGTGGTGGCACCTTGCCCCATGTTCCGATCTTGATGTTGCTCGATCGTCAAGCCGATGTGCACATGGCTCGTCGTAGTGGCGCAGATGGTTGGCTCATTAAGCCGCTTGATGCATTGCGTCTACGCCGTGCCAGCAAAGCCATCGCTGGTGGAGGTTGCTTCGCTGAGGGAATCCCCGCTGTCGACGAACCGGTCGTTGAAGAAATCGTTGAAGAAGTCGTAACCGCAAACTGATTACGGGTATGCAATGCCCAACAACCCGTGCGTGTTAGGTCCGGCGATTCCATCAACCGGAACATTCTGCGAATACTGAAAGTTCATGACTGCTTCAACCGTTGCTGGACCGTATTCGCCGTCGGCAGAATCTTCAAGAAATCCTGTAGCAATGAGTGCTTCTTGTAACGCCGACACTCGCGAACCAGTGTCGCCATACAGCAATTGATCGGCGGCACTTTCGGAGTGATAGCCCTGGTTTTCTTGATCGCATGCATAGCGCGACACCGCGATTTGAATTGTTGAGAGAATAAAACTTTGGTCGACCGGCGTGCCTTCAGGAGTTGGCCCGTATCCATCGGGCACCGAATAGCAGTAGATGTACAGCGGTTCGTACATCTTCCATGCGTTGTCTTCGATGTGAAACGGAGTCACGCCTTC
>Ga0209297_1001930_pt1 | contig 11777 bp, 10 predicted proteins | sample S_130805_MF_Meta_FD_187322 | JGI IMG/M metagenome (GOLD analysis project Ga0209297, IMG submission 187322) | Freshwater microbial communities from Lake Simoncouche, Canada to study carbon cycling - S_130805_MF_MetaG (SPAdes) (version 2) | ecosystem: Environmental > Aquatic > Freshwater > Lake ... | reverse complement strand
CGGCACCAACTAACGCCTCTTTAACTTCATCAAGTTTTTGTGGCTTAATAATTGCAGTGATTAGCTTCATAAATTAAAACCCTCCTCTTGAGCTAGATGTTAATTCGTAACCAGTCTCAGCATGTTGATCGTAATCAATTCCTGCAACCTCTGCCTCTGGCTTAACTCTAAAGCCAATTGTCTTATCAATGATAAATCCGATTATCAATGTGACAATGAATGAGTAAGCAAGTACGAAGAAGGCACCAAACGCCTGCTTACCAAGCAAGGTCGTTCCTCCACCATAAAAGATGCCATCAAGACCGAGACTGTTTATTGCCTTGCTGCCGAAGAATCCGATTGATAGGCAGCCCCAGATTCCGCCAACTAAGTGAACTCCTACAACATCTAAAGAATCATCAATGTTGAATAGGTACTTAAGTCCAACAGCTAGTGCGCAGAATATGCCGGCAAATAATCCAATTACTACAGCTGCCCATGGAGCAACAAATGCACATGCAGGTGTGATTGCAACTAATCCGGCTACCGCACCTGATGCCACACCCAGAGATGTTGGATGTCCGTCACGAATTTTTTCAACTAATAGCCAGCCGAGCGCTGCCGCTGCCGTTGCAACTTGGGTATTAAGCAATGCAAGTGCTGCTACTCCATTTGCGCCAAGTGCTGATCCGGCATTGAAACCAAACCAACCGAACCAAAGTAAACCTGCACCAATTAAAACTAGTGGCATTGAATGTGGTCGCATCGATTCTCTGCGCCAGCCAACTCTCTTACCCAAAACTATTGCTAATGCCAATCCCGCAGCACCTGCGTTGATATGCACAGCTGTTCCGCCTGCAAAATCTTCAACACCTCTTGCGGCTAAAAATCCAGCACCCGTTACGGTATCGCCAACTTTATTTCCAAAGGCAAAAACCCAGTGTGCGACTGGAAAGTAAACAATAGTTACCCAGATTGTTACAAAGATTGCCCATGCAGTGAACTTAGTTCGATCAGCAATAGCACCTGAAATAAGGGCTGGAGTAATTATTGCAAACATTAATTGGAAGGCTGCAAATGCAAGCAGTGGAATTGGATATACCCCACCATTATTTGTCAGTTCATTTACTGCACTCCCTAAACCTGACAGTGAAATCTCGCCATACCATTGTGAGTTGGCTTCATAGCCAAAGGCTAATTTGAAACCATAAATAACCCAAAGCACACTCACAATTCCAATTGTCACCATAGACATCAACATCATATTCAGAACACTCTTTGCTCTGACCATGCCACCATAAAAAAGAGCAAGACCTGGTGTCATTAAAAGAACTAACGCGGTACTAGCTAAAACCCAAGCAGTGTCCCCGGTATTAAGCACTATATCGGCCATTTAATCTCCATTGCTAAATTATTAAAGTATTAATAATTGATTTGAAAGAAACCTCGCCTTTGAGATGGTGTAACTATGGCCAGGCTGAGTTAAATCAGGTGCTTAATTAGGTTTCAGATGGGTGACGGTTTGGTCTTAAATGTTAAATGTATGTTACTTATTCAAAGAGGCTAGCAATATATGAGGCTGGATCGAACGGGGCTAAATCTGACAGTGCCTCTCCGGTACCAACAAATTTGATTGGCACAGAAGTCAATTTCTCAATAGCCAGGGCGATCCCACCTTTTGCAGACCCATCTAACTTAGTAACTATTAAACCAGTGATGTTAACTGCTTCAATAAATGTTAAAGCTTGGTTAATACCATTCTGGCCAGTCGTAGCATCAATCACTAAAAGGATCTCATCAACTGGTGAGTGTTTCTCAATTACTCGAATTACTTTGCCTAACTCATCCATTAAATTTTGCTTTGTATGTAACCTTCCCGCCGTATCAATAAGTAAATAACTAAAATTTGAATCAGTAGCCCTACCGATAGCTGAGAATGCCACCGAGGCTGGATCACTATTTACTTCACCAATTACTACTTCAATACCTATCCGAGTAGCCCAAGTTTGTAATTGATCTGTTGCAGCAGCCCTAAATGTATCTGCAGCAGCTAGTAAAACTGTTTCCCCATTATTTTTTAAGTTATTAGCTAACTTTGCAACAGAGGTTGTCTTTCCAGTTCCATTTATGCCAACGACTAAAACTGTATTAACTCGATCAGAATTTTTTGAGATATCTCGACTTCTACTACTTAACCAACTACTTGCTACCCGGGCAATAGCAGCCTTTGCATCATCAGGTTTGGCAGATTTAGCCTTTTCGATTACCTCATCAACTAACTTAACTCCTAGATCTGAAGTAATTAGATTTGCTCGAATTTGATCCCATTCATCATCTGATACTGATCCGGAACGAAGGGCTGTAACTAAACGTTTAAATAAGCTCATTACTTTTTAAGAAACTGCGTCAACTTCACGGATGCGCTGAGAGATAACCTCGCTGACGCCATCACCTCGCATAGTCACACCGTAAAGTGCATCTGCGATCTCCATCGTTCGCTTTTGGTGAGAGATAATAATTAATTGAGACTTCTCTCTTAACTCTTCAAACACTCCAAGTAATCGTCCTAGGTTTGTGTCATCGAGTGCTGCTTCAACCTCATCCATTACATAAAATGGTGATGGCCGAGCTTTAAAAATTGCAATCAATAATGCAACCGCAACCAAGGATCTTTCGCCACCAGATAACAGTGACAATCTCTTAACTCTCTTTCCAGGAGGTCTAGCCTCAACATCAACACCAGAGGTCAACATGTCTGAAGGATTTGTAAGTATTAATTTGCCATCACCGCCAGGGAATAATCTGGCAAAAACAATTTCGAACTCTCTAGCCGTATCCTCATATGCTTGAGTAAAGATTTGCTGCACACGATCATCGACCTCTTTAATAATATCTAGTAAATCTTTCTTAGTTTTCTTTAGATCCTCTAATTGTTCAGCAAGATAGCGCAAACGCTCCTCAAGTGATGAGTACTCTTCAAGTGCTAACGGGTTGATCTTGCCAAGTAATGCTAAGGAACGTTCAGCTTGAGCAAGTCGTTTCTCCTGTTGATCTCTTCGATAAGGAATTAGATCACCTGGAACAAACTCGCCCTGTTCATTCTCGTAAAATGTTGGAACATCATTATTTGGTCCATACTCAGTGATAAGTGTCTGCACATCAATTCCAAGCTCTTCAACCGCCTTTGTTTCAAGTTGTTCAATACGAAGTCGCTGTTCAGCTCTTGCAATTTCATCCTTGTGAACACTTGAAGTAAGCCGCTCTAATTCAATTGCTAACTCTCTGCTGCTTGTCCGTAGACTTAGAATTTCACCCTCACGTTGCGATCTTGAAATCTCCAGCCGCTCACGTTCAGATCCGGCACGAGAAATTGATAGTTCGATTTGAATGAGGGCTTCATAAGCAGTGTCTGCAATCTCTTGCGCAGTTATTGCAGCTTGGGCACGATTTTCTCGACGAGAAATTGATTTAGATGCAGCCTCTCGCTCAAATCTTGCTTGATTCTCTAAAGCAATCGCACGCTGTTCAATGGCATCTTTGCGCTCTTCAATTGTTCGAAGATTTAATCTTGCTTCAACCTCTTTTGATCTCGCGGCAGAAACTTGTGATCGAAGATCTTCTAGGTGAGTTAAATCTGGCTCGACTGGAGTCTGATGAGATTCAAACTGCGCAATCGCTGCTGCAAGATCCCTTTCGTCAAATGTGCGCTGTTCATTTGCCGCATTTAACGCAGTAATTAATCTATCTGCCTCATCACTTGAGTTTTTAACATTTTGACCCGCAACTGCTAATTGTTCGGCATGCCCAGTCATTGCTGCATCAGAATCATTTAGCTTGGCAAGAGCTAATTCATACTCTCTATTAACGTTATTAAAGCTATCTTGCGAGGTGCTTAATTCGAACCTAATTCGATCACAATCTGCCGATACCTTGGCAACCTCTGCCTCGCAATTGGAGGTCAGAATTGAGATCTTCTCAATTAAATCTAAGTTTGCAGATGCTTGAACAAGATCGGTTATTTCTTTAAATGCAGTCAGTCTTCCTAATGAGCCAGCTCGAAGTTTTTCAGTTGATTGAAGCTTTTCAGTGAGTACTTTATTCTCTCCCTCTGCTGCTTTTAAATCAATTTTTAATTTATTAAATAATCCATCTAAACCAGGTTCAGATGCTGTCAGAGATGAAATTTGAGTTTCAATTATCGCAAAACTCTCACGATAAGTTTTTAATCGTCCTTCAGCAGAATTTTTTGCCTCTGTTAAACGATTTATCTCCCCCATAGTTGCATCAATGCGAGAACGTAATCCATTGATGTGACCTTCTTGACGCGCTGTTCCTTCACGCTGATCTGCAATTGCCCGCAATGCTGCGGAAACGCGATTTTCTTCAAGTGCTAACTGATCTTCAATTGCTTTAAGTGAGTTTGAATCAACGGTTAACTGTTCTTGAGAAATTCTTACTTGGCTTGCAAGCGTTGATTCCTCAGTGCGAAGTAATTTTGCCTCATCCTCTAAAGCTTTTGGATCACGTCCGGTTGCTTTTGCTTCTTCGGCTTCTTCCGCCAAAAATCTCGCTCGTTCTGAAGATAGATTTTGCACACCGCGTATTTGTTCGCGCTGTGAAGTTAATCTATAGAAATTCTCTTGGGCAGCAATTAACTGTGGGTTTTCACTTGCAGCAATAGCATCTAACTCAATCTCACGTGTGCGTGCGGTATTTAACTCACGCTCAACCAATTCTTTTCTTTCGCGTAAAACAGTTTCATCTGCAACTTCAACATCCATCTCAGAGCGCATGCGAACAAGATCTTCGGCAAGTAAACGTAACCTAGAATCTCTAACATCAGATTGAATTACCGAGGCTTTACGCGCAACTTCAGCCTGCTTACCGAGTGGTCGAAGTTGACGGCGTAGTTCTACTGTTAAATCTTGAATACGAGCAAGGTTTGTTTGCATTGAATCGAGCTTGCGTAATGCTTTCTCTTTACGTTTGCGGTGCTTCAAGACACCTGCTGCTTCTTCAATAAATGCTCTTCGTTCCTCAGGATTTGCTAACAAAATTGCATCTAACTGTCCCTGGCCAACAATTACATGCATCTCGCGGCCAATTCCACTATCACTTAGCAATTCTTGGATATCTAACAGCCTGGTGGTTTCACCATTTAATAAATACTCAGATGAACCGTTTCTAAACAAAACGCGAGTGATTGTTACCTCGGAAAAATCGATTGGTAGAACGCCATCAGCATTATCAATTGTCACTGAAACTTCAGCACGTCCTAGTGGTGCTCGACCTGATGTGCCAGCGAAAATAACATCTTCCATTTTTCCGCCACGTAGTGATTTGGCGCCTTGTTCTCCCATAACCCAAGAGAGTGCGTCAACTACATTTGATTTGCCAGAACCATTTGGGCCAACAACGCAGGTAATGCCTGGTTCAAAATTTAGGGTTGTTGATGAGGCAAAGGATTTGAACCCTTTTAGGTTCATACTCTTTAAATACATAGCTTCGCCCTATCACTCCACATGGCGCAAACCTATCTAAAAATGGGTAGAAATCGGTGCTACCTAACGTTGGCAACGCGGGCAAAAGTGGGAGGAACGATTAGCAAAGGCGATTCTGGCAATTGGTGCGCGGCATCTTGAACACGGCTCACCCTGGCGCCCATAAACGCTCAAAGACCTAGAAAAGTATCCACTCTCACCATTTACATTTTTATATTGCTCATCGAAGGATGTGCCACCAGCTTTAATTGCAGATTTCATCACAGAAGCTGCTGAGGAGATTACTTTCTTTATCTCATTATCAGATAAATCTTCACAAATAATCTCTGGATGAATCTTTGCTCGCCAAAGTGACTCATCTGCATAGATATTTCCAATGCCACTTAATACTTCTTGATTTAGGATGGCTGTCTTAATTGAGGTTTTTTTCGCTCTAATTTTTGCAACAACCTGCTTTAGGTTAAATTCTGGCTCAAACGGATCATGTGCAATATGGCTAGCAGAGGTTGGTACGCCATTGTTAAGTTCCTCAACTGAGAGCCAACCAAATGTTCGCTGATCAATAAATCTAATCTCATCTAATGTACGACTACTCATTTTCCGGCCACTAATCACTATCTTTGCCCTCAAATGTGTTTGTGCTGGGTGATTGCTAGGTTGAACAAGTAATTGCCCACTCATTCCTAAGTGGGCAGCTAAGGTGAAATCCCGGTCAAGTTCAAGCCAAAGAAATTTACCCCTGCGGTTTACTGCCTTAATTTTTGCCCCGACAATTGATGAAAGTGGCGCAATTGAACTAGGTTTAATAGCTCGAGGATGAAAACTTAATGCTTGCGTTACCTTTCTACCAATTACATAACTTTCAAGTCCAGCTCGGACTGTTTCAACCTCTGGCAGCTCTGGCATTGCTTTCGAAAGTACTACTCTACTTTTTGGTATTTCTAATGCTTAATAGTTCATGAGCAATCTTTGCCGCAGCTTGCTCAGCCTCTCGCTTGCTTTTGCCATGTCCAAGCGGAAATTTTTCACCGCTCAAAATTGCCGCAGCAATAAAGCTCTTGTCATGATCTGGTCCAGATTCTGTAATCTCATATTCTGGGGCAGAAAGGTTTAACGTCGCTGCAAGTTCTTGCAATGCAGTTTTTCCATCAAGACTTGCTCCTTGCGATGTTGCGGCAATTAACGCTGGCTCAATCCAATTCAAAATAATTTCGGCACTTTTTGTGTAACCATGTTCTAGATAGATTGCACCGACTAATGCTTCTAATGAATCTGCCAAAATTGAATTCTTATCTCTACCGTTGGTGCTCTCTTCTCCTTTTCCAATTCGAAGATACTCACCTAATTTAAGATCTCGCGCAATCTGTGCGAGCGCTCTCATATTTACCACCCCAGATCGAAGTGGACTCAATCTACTTTCATCTAAATCTGGAAATCTTTTGTAAAGTTCATCGGTAACAATTAATCCGAGAACGGAATCGCCTAAAAACTCTAAGCGCTCATTTGTTGGAATTCCACCAGCCTCATAAGAAAAAGAGCGGTGAGTTAGTGCAAGTTCAAGCAACCCATCCTTAACCGAAATTCCGAGTTGCTCGGTTAGGCCAGAGTACAGATCAGACCTCTAAAACCTGGCGACGGTTATAAGTTCCGCAGGTTGGACATGCAGTGTGTTGCAATTTTGGTTGCTGACATTGTTCACATGTTGCAAGGTGTGCTGGAGTTGTCTTCCACATGCTGCGACGAGAGCGAGTGCGTGCTCGCGACATTTTTCGCTTTGGTACTGGCATGGTTTTTACTCCTTTATGAATGCACTTTGTGCAGGTGAGAATTATCTACGAAAAGTTCGAAGTTGTAAAAACGGCTTAGCTTTTAAGCGGAAAATCCTTCAAGGCAGACCATCTAGGGTCATCTGGGGTGTGAGCATGATCTGCTGGCAGGTTGATCCACTTCTCACCACAGCCCTGGCAAAGGCCCGCACAATCTTCAGTACACAGTGGATTGATATCCAAATTCAAAATAACGGCATCTCTAATAGCTAGCTCTAGATCAATCTCATCGCCAACCATAAAACTTAAATCATCCTCATCTAAATCAATCTCCTCGTCTTTGCGAGATCTCTCTTTGCCCTTTTTCTTGCCCCCGCCTTTGCTAGCAGCAATCTCGTAGTAATAAAGCTCGGTGAAATTCTCATTAATCGGCCATTGGATTGGCTCAAGACACCTTGTGCACTCACCTGTTGCAGTCGCTACTACCTGTCCGGTTGCGAGCACGCCTTCATCTACGGATTGAATTCTAAGATCTAGTTCAATTACCTCACCAGGCTTTACCGAAAGCAGATCAACACCTACTGCTTGATTTATCTTTAGATCAAGCTCGTACTCTCGCATCTCACCGGCGCGATGTGGCAGGTCATGGGTATTAAAGATGAAAATTGAACGAGCCATGAATTACTTGTTTAAGTTAGATAGTGCGGCCTTGGTATCAGCTCCGCCTAATTGGTCTCGCCCTTTACTAATAACATCTAGAGTTTTATTTAAAATAACCTCTAAAGTTGCAAGTCTTGAGTCAATATAAGCCTCAATCTCTTCTCGGTCCTTCTTACTATCAGCGTTAGCATCAGCCAGAATACGATTAGCCTCTTTACGAGCAGTTGAAACTATTGTGGTTTGCTCAACAAGTCTTGCAACTTCATCTCGAGCTTGAGCAATAATTGCATCTGCTTGTTCGTGTGCTTCCTCTAAAATATCTTCTTTATCGCGTTGGATTGAAATCGCTTTGGCTAAGTCATTTGGAAACGAAACTTTAACTCGATCTAATAACTGCAACATTTCACTTCTATTTACGACGCAGGATGCTGAGAGCGGCACAGATCGGGCTTCCTCAACGGCAGCAATTGCTGCCTCTAAATTCTCAACTACATCCATTTTTATTCCTTCCGATTAAGTCTAGATTTTAACTTATCAACAATGGCAGCGGGCATATAGGCCGAGACATCCCCACCATAGCTAGCAATCTCTTTTACGAGAGAGGATGACAAAAATGAATGGGATGGTGCAGTAGACATAAACAGTGTTTCAACTCCTTGTAGTTGCAGGTTTACCTGGCTCATCTGTAGTTCATAATCAAAATCACTCACGGCTCGCAATCCCTTAACGATCGTAGGGATTTTATTTGCCCGGCAGTAATCAACAAGCAATCCAGACCAAGAATCAACTGTTACATTCTTGTACCGGCTCGTTACCTCACCGATCATTTCAATTCGTTCTTCGACGGTAAATAGTGAGCTCTTAGTTTGATTAACTAAAACAGCAATCACGACCTCGTCAAATAAAGTGCATGCTCTAGCGATAATATCTAGATGCCCATTAGTGATTGGGTCAAAAGATCCAGGACAAACAACTCGTCTCATGGATAAAACGCTAGCAACTAATTGCTGAGTTAGCCATTTCTTCTCAAATCGTGCGCTCAGTTAGCGCGCCATAGTGAATACTCCCAGCGCCATATGAGCGAATTTTCTCCTCAATAAATCCATCTGGCCATGTGAATGATTTTGCTTTCGCATCACGTTCAATTGCTACTACACCATGTTTATTTAACAAATTTAAGGTCAATATTTTTTTCAGTATCTTTTCGATCTCTGAATTTGCCACTTCATACGGTGGATCTATGTAGATTATTTCGTATGGTTCACTGGCGGCATGGTTTAGAAATTCAAAGGTAGTTTTACAATGAACTTTAAATTTTCCAACTCCGCTCTGATTACTAAGCAATTCAAAATTTTGCTTACAAACATCGGCGCTAACTTGATTGCTCTCAACCGCTTCTACCAGAGTAGCTCCACGGGATAGTGCCTCAACCCCGACTGCACCAGAGCCAGCAAATAAATCTAAAAAGTGAAGTCCTTCCAGCGATGTAAATGTTGATATTAAAGAAGAAAACAAACCCTCCCGGGCGCGATCAGAGGTTGGTCTAGTAATTGAGGGCGGAGAAAACAATTTCCGGCCCTTTCCAATACCAGCAATTATTCGCATGCTCATGATTTATCCATAAATCTTGCTGCTTCATCACTTTGCAATTTTGCAACCTCATTTTTTAATTCTGGCAGGTGTTCCATCTCTGAGTTGATAGCTAAAATTTTAAGTGCTACCTCTCTAGCTCTTTGGATTAAATCTTCATCCCGCAAAACTCTAAGTAATCTTAGATGCGACTTACCACCTGATTGAGATCTGCCCAGGACATCTCCTTCTTTGCGCTGCTCTAGATCAATTCTGGCTAATTCAAATCCGTCTAGTGTTGCGGCTACAGCTTTTAGGCGATTCATACTTTGTGAATCCTCTTGGGCATTACTTACTAATAAGCAAAGTCCGGGCACGCTCCCTCGACCAACTCGGCCACGTAGTTGGTGAAGTTGAGAAACACCAAATCGATCAGCATCCATAATCACCATCATTGATGCGTTAGGAACATCTACGCCCACTTCAATTACGGTTGTGGCAACTAATACTTGGATCTCACCGCGCGCAAAAGCACTCATAGTTTGCTCTTTTACATCACTGGAAAGCTTGCCATGCAGAACTGCAATGTTTAAACCTTTCAGCGCCCCAGTTGCAAGCTGTGGTGCCAACTCCTCAACCGCAGTCATCTCTTCATTATCTAGCAATTCTTCTCCGAGTAATTGAGCTGCAGCGATCTCTCGCTCAGTTAATTTCTTACTTGGATTAACAATCCGCGGGGCGACGATATATATCTGATGCCCTTTATCAGCCTCTTCCTTAACTCGCTCCCATGCTCTATTTAAAAAGTGAGGTTTTTCAAGCACGGGAATCAAATGAGTTGTAATTGCTACTCGCCCACCTGGTAGTTCTCGCAAAGTTGATATATCTAAATCACCAAATACCGTCATTGCCACGGTTCGAGGAATTGGTGTTGCAGTCATTACCAGTAAATGTGGTGGCTGCTTAGCCTTCATGCGAAGCGCATCTCTTTGTTCAACACCAAATCGATGTTGCTCATCAACGATAACTAATCCAAGATCATTAAAGGCAACACCATCTGAGATAAGAGCATGGGTGCCAATCACGATTCCAGTTTGCCCACTTGCAAGCTTTGCGTGAATCTCTTTTTTAGTAGCAGCAGATAATGAACCAGTTAATAACTCAACTTGCGTTCCGATTGCGCCCGCTTGCAAAGTGCCAGCTTGGGCTAATTCACCAAGTAGTTTGGTGATTGTTCGATAATGCTGCTGAGCTAAAACTTCAGTAGGTGCAAGTAATGCTGCCTGACCAGATGAGTCAACTACAGATAACATGGCTCGAAGGGCGACTACAGTTTTTCCAGAACCTACCTCACCTTGTAACAGCCGATGCATTGGATATTTATTTGATAAATCTTTTTCAATTTCCGCATTTATCTCGATTTGACCAGCTGTGTACTTAAATGGCAATTTAGCTTCAAATGCAGCGACTAAAACAGGTGTATTAGGAGTTCTAGATTTAGTACTTAATTTAAGAATTTCATTCCGCCGCTGCCCAAGCAATAACTGCAACAGTAATGCTTCATCAAAGGTAAGTCGTTGTCTAGCATTTTCGGCTGACTCTAAATCTGGTGGTTGATGTATATCAAGGAAGGCTTTCTTCAGACTTGGATATTTAAACTCTTGCGCTATTTCAATTGGCAGATAATCTGGCAAATCATCAATTGATTCAAGGGCCAGATTCACACATTGCATTACTTTCCAGGAAGGTAGCTTTGATGTTGCTGGATATACCGGTAAAAACTTTCCAGCAAACTCAGCAACTGCAGCATCAACATCATTTCCATCTGGAATAAGTTGATAATCTGGATGGGATAACTGCCGCCTACCTTTGAAAACTCCCACCTTGCCGGCGAAAAGTCCTACCCGACCAACTTTTAAATCTTTCTCACGCCAGGCTTGGTTGAAAAAAGTTAATGATAATTTTGCACTTCCATCTGTAACTATTACTTCAAGAATATTCTTGCCATTTGCACGCCTTAAATTAACCGCTTGAATCTCAGCCAGAATTGTCACTTCATCATCGGCTATTAAGGTAGAGATATCAGTTAGCTCACCTCTAACCACATACCTGCGCGGATAGTGGCGAAGTAGTTCATTAACTGTCGTAATTCCAAATGACTTCTCCAATACCTGCGCGGTGCGGTCGCCGACGATATTTGTTAATCGGGTAGAGAGGGAGGCCATAGTGGAAGTATCCAAGACCAACTAGCCAACTGCGCGTAATTACCCACCGGATTAGCCATTTAATACCTTTGCGAGGT
>Ga0209297_1001928_pt1 | contig 11780 bp, 10 predicted proteins | sample S_130805_MF_Meta_FD_187322 | JGI IMG/M metagenome (GOLD analysis project Ga0209297, IMG submission 187322) | Freshwater microbial communities from Lake Simoncouche, Canada to study carbon cycling - S_130805_MF_MetaG (SPAdes) (version 2) | ecosystem: Environmental > Aquatic > Freshwater > Lake ... | reverse complement strand
CTATCCAATGATGATGGCCGTATGGAAATGGGCACCGGCGATTGCTGCGGGAAATACTGTTGTCTTGAAGCCAAGTGATACAACACCGGCATCAACTGTATGGATGGCAAAGGTAATGTCAGAGTTTTTGCCAGCCGGCGTCTTTAACGTCGTCTGCGGCGAGCGCGAAACTGGACGCGCAGTTGTAGAACATAAGCGCCCCGATATGGTTTCAATTACCGGCTCAGTTGGCGCTGGAATACAAGTTGCGCAATCGGCAGCTGCACAGTTAAAGCGTGTTCACCTAGAGCTCGGCGGAAAGGCGCCGGTTGTTGTATTTGCCGATGCAGATTTAGCGGCAGCGGCCGAAGCGATTGCAATTGCCGGCTACTTCAATGCTGGCCAAGACTGCACAGCAGCGACCCGCGTCATTGTCCAAGAGAGTGTCTACGATGATTTTGTTGCGCTACTGACCGAGCAGGCCAATGCCATTGCTATCGGCGCCCCCGAAGAGGATGTATTCCTGGGTCCGGTCAATAACGCTAATCAATTAGCACGAGTCTCCGGATTTTTATCTCGCGTGCCATCACACGCAACGGTAATGGCGGGCGGAACGGCCCTAGATCGCCCGGGCTTCTTCTTCCCAGCAACCGTGGTTGCAGGCCTTCTCCAAGATGACGAGATGATTCAAAATGAGATCTTTGGCCCAGTCATTACCGTTCAACGCTTTAGCGATGAGGCCGATGCCGTCTCCAAGGCAAATGGTGTCGACTACGGGCTAGCTTCAAGTGTCTGGACGAAGGATCATGGCCGTGCGATGCGTATGGCTAAGGCCTTTGACTTTGGTTGTGTTTGGATCAATACCCATATCCCTGTAGTTGCCGAAATGCCTCATGGAGGCTTTAAGCGCTCGGGCTATGGCAAGGATTTATCTGCCTATGGATTTGAAGATTACACGCGAATAAAGCATGTCATGACTAATCTGGGGGCATAGTATGTCCGCCAGAACCCTCACACAATAAGGAGTAAATCAGCATGGCCACAGAGCGATCACTTTCACCAGAGGCGCGTTCAATTCTCGGCGCTCGCATTTCTCGTCGAGGGGTTTTAGCGGGAGCTGGCGGTCTAAGTGCTGCAGGTTTACTCGCAGCATGTGGTGGGGGTGGCGCAGATAAGGCCGCTGAAAATACAGTCCGTTGGGGTAACTGGCCTCTCTACTTAGATTTCGACGAGGCGACAAAGACTTACCCAACGCTTGAAAAATTTAAGACTGCGACAGGAATCGATGCTCAGTACTTTGAGGATTACAACGATAATGATGAGTTCTTCGGCAAAGTTCAAGCACAACTCAAACTTGGTGAGGACATCGGTTACGACGTAGTCACACCAACTGACTGGATGGCAGCGCGCTGGATGCGCCTTGGCTATACCCAGAAATTTGATTTAGCTAATATTCCAAATGCTGGAAATATTCTTGATTCACTTAAATCACCTTCCTATGATCCAAATCGTGAATCTTCTTTAACGTGGCAGGGCATCATGTCTGGCTTTGGCTGGAACACTGAGAAGAATCCAAAGGGAATCCATACGCTGGACGAGCTTTTTGCACCGCAAAATAAGGGCAAGATTGTGGTCCTTACTGAAATGCGCGACACGATCGGCGTAATCCTGCTTGGTCAAGGCGTAGACATTACGAAAGTAACTGAAGATCAATTTATGAATGCCGTTGATTTCATGGCCAAGAAGATCGCCGATGGTTGGATTCGCGGAGTTAAAGGTAATGAATATGCAGAGGATCTAACTTCAGGAGATGCAACTGCAGTCATCGGCTGGTCAGGGGATATGTTCATTCTCTCTAGTGAAAATGCCGGCAAGTTCGATTTCGCAATTCCAGAGTCGGGCGGAACAATCTCAGGTGATAACTTGATGATTCCTTCAACTGCATCGGCTACCGGTAAGGCTAATGGCGAAAAACTAATTAACTATTACTACGATCCAGCAGTTGCTGCCGAAGTTGCCGCATATGTTAACTACGTATGTCCAGTTAAGGGCGCACAAGCTGAGATGGAAAAGATTGCACCAGAGCTTGCAACAAGTGAGTACATCTTCCCAACTGAAAAGACATCATCACGCCTGCACGTCTTCCGCTCTCTCACACCTGATGAGGAAACTACGTGGGCCGAGGCATTCCAAAAGGCACAGGGTAACTAGTGGCCATTGATCCAATTGAGGCACGTGGGGATTTACGTCTAACTCGAATCACCAAATCCTACGGAGATTTCAAAGCCGTTGATGATTTAACGTTGACGATTCCCAAAGGATCATTTTTTGCTTTGCTCGGACCTTCTGGTTGCGGCAAAACAACAACGCTTCGGATGGTTGCCGGTCTTGAAGAGCCAACAGTTGGAAGTATTCATTTAGGCGATACGGATATAACGACAACACGTCCATACCAGCGACCAATTAATACGGTCTTTCAAAACTATGCACTATTTCCCCATCTAACAATCTTTGAGAATATTGCATTCGGCCTTCGTCGTCGTGGAATCAAAGATGTTAAGGAGCAGGTGGATAAAGTACTTAGCCTTGTTGAGCTTCCACATCTGGCCGAACGCAAGCCAACACAGTTATCAGGTGGTCAACAGCAGCGCATCGCACTCGCGCGCGCGATAGTTAACCGCCCGGCACTTCTCTTGCTCGATGAACCTCTTGGCGCCCTTGATTTGAAACTGCGACGTCAGATGCAGATCGAGCTCAAGTGGATTCAACGTGAAGTTGGCCTAACTTTCGTACACGTAACACATGATCAAGAAGAGGCCATGACAATGGCCGACACGATCGCCGTTATGAATGAGGGAAAGATCGAACAGATGGGCTCACCAGCCGATCTGTACGATGATCCAGAGACGGCCTTTGTTGCTAACTTCTTGGGTCAATCCAACCTTATTAAAGGCAAGATCGAAGGCAATGATGGCGATAACTTAGTTATCGATCTCTTTGGTCAGAAGATTTCAATGCCAAAGGCCAGAAGCCATGCCGTTGATAACTCTCTCTATGCAGGCATACGCCCAGAGAAGTTCCGAATTACCCGTGCTGGCTCTGATGTACGCGGAAATGTATTAAACGGTGGACGAATTGAAGATGTGTCCTACATCGGCGTAAGCACTCAATACGTAGTTGCAATGCCGTGGGGTCAAGAGTTGATGGTCTTTGAGCAAAATGATGATGGCGTTCCACCATTTAATAAGGGCGAAGAAGTTGTTATCTCATGGGAGCCAAGCTTCACATTTGGTCTGCGCGGAGATGAAGATATCGAGGCCGGCACTGAAGTAAATCCAGAGCAGTTAGATGAATAAAGAATAATGAGCATTACCTTGCCAAAGGTACGTGTTCCTTACCTGTTGTTATTTCCAGGTTTTGCATTCCTCTTTACCTTCTTTATTTTGCCTATTATCAACTTAGCTCAAACTTCTACGCAGACCCCGATTGCCGGGGGAGATACAGGTCAGTACGAACAGACATTTGCCTTCAGTAATTATGTCAATGCTTTTTTAGATAATCGCGAACAGTTTGCTCGCTCATTTGTTTATGCGACATTAGCAACCATCTTTGCACTGGCTATTGCCTATCCATTGGCCTATGCCATCGCCTTTAAATCAGGCAAATTCAAGAATATTCTGCTTGTCTTAGTTGTTGCTCCCTTCTTTACATCATTCTTACTACGTACAATTGCATGGAAGCAGATTCTTGGTGAAGAGGGATTCTTAGTCCCGACGCTACGAAACCTTCACTTAATGGGCCAACAAACCACGATTACATCTACTTCAGTCGCCGTTGTTGCAGGTATGACCTATAACTTTCTTCCATTTATGACTCTGCCGCTCTATGCATCCCTTGAGCGCATAGATCCACGCACGATCGAGGCATCGGGTGATTTATATGCAAATGCAATCACAACTTTTCGCAGAGTAACGGTGCCATTGTCGATGCCTGGGGTTGTTGCTGGCACGTTGCTGACTTTTATTCCAGCAGCTGGTGACTATGTCAATGCTGCAATCCTTGGCAGCCCGAATACAAAGATGATTGGTAATGTAATCGAGTCGCGTTATTTCAAGATTGTTGACTACCCAACGGCGGCCGCGCTTTCATTTACTCTGATGGCGGCGATTTTGATTCTCGTCACGCTCTACATTCGCAAAGCTGGAACGGAGGAGTTGGTATGAGCAGCAAGATTAAGGATGCAACAATTCCAACGATTCCATTTAAGGCCCGTTTTTCACGATGGTTTGGACGCAATCTTCTTCGCATCTATATGATTTTCGGTTTTAGCTATCTCTTTATTCCAGTTGCCTACACTTTTGCATTCTCTTTTAATGATTCAGGTAAGAGCAATCTGATCTGGAAGGGCTTCACTCTAGGAAACTGGCAGAATCCTTGTGGTGCGCCGCAGATTTGTGCAGCGCTCGGGAACTCAATAAAAATCGGTTTACTTGCAACTATCTTCTCAACAATTCTTGGAACAATGATCGCCTTTGCAATTGGACGCTATCAATTCGCCGGTCGCTCAAGCTCTAACTTGCTCATCTTTTTACCTATGGCCACCCCTGAAATCGTTTTAGGTGCATCACTTCTCTCTCTTTTCTTAGTATTTAAAGTTAATCCTGGTTTTTGGCCAACGGTTATTGCACACGTCATGTTCTGTGTTTCATTTGTTGTGGTTACCGTAAAAGCTCGTATCGCATCGCTTGATCCGCGACTTGAACAAGCCGCTATGGATCTTTATGCCAACGAATTAGAAACTTTTCGCCGTGTAACTTTGCCACTCGTTGCACCTGGAATTGCAGGAGCAGCCCTTCTAGCCTTCTCACTCTCATTCGATGACTTCATCATTACTAACTTTAATTCGGGCACAATGATGACATTTCCGAAGTTTGTCTATGTTGCCGCAGCCCGCGGAATCCCTGCGCAGGCCAACGTCATCGGTTCCTCGATGTTTTTCTTAGCTTTAGCCATTGTTGTGGCGGGGCAGTTAGTAAATCGGAAAAAAGCACGCTAAAGTAAGCCCCAGCCATAGCGAACTACAGGTCGTTAATAGAAAACCTGCGTTATGGGGTTAGGTTCCGGAGGACCCGGGCCAACTCATAGTTGTGATTGAAGGGGTGATTCCGGTCAAGGCCGGATAGCACGATGGCAACCATCGATCCCTCAATCCTCAAACACCTTTCTCATATGCAGCCAGCTTTGTACTGGTTGGATGAAGATCCCCTTGAGCCATTGCCTCACCCGACTTTAATTGGTGATGTCACAACTGATCTATGCATTGTCGGTGCCGGATATACAGGTCTATGGACGGCGCTACTTGCTAAAGAGCAAAACCCTGATCGCGAAGTAATTCTGCTTGAACAACGCGAAACCGGTGCAGGTGCATCGGGGCGTAATGGTGGTTTTTGTAGCTACTCACTAACTCATGGATTTATGAATGGCTATAGCCGCTTTAAAGATGAGATGGCAATCATTGAACGAATGGGCCGAGAGAATCTAGATGGCATTGAAGCCACGATTATGAAATATGGAATTCAGTGCAATTTTGAGTGGAACGGCGAACTCCGTGTTGCTCTTGAAGATTGGCAGATGGAGTCGATGGTTGAAGAGGCCGAGCTTCGCAACTCATTCGGAGACAATGTTGAGCTTTTAAATCAAAGCCAGATTCAAGCGCGCGTGAAATCTCCACTGTATAAAGGCGCACTCTGGGATCCAGATGGCACGGCCCTTGTTGATCCAGCACGTTTAGTCTGGGGATTAGAGCGGGCATGTATTTCACTTGGCGTGAAAATCTTTGAAAATACTCATGTTGAATGGCTAGAGCGTACAAATAGCGGAATGATTGTTCATACTCCATATGGAAGTGTCTATGCACAAAAAGTTGCATTAGCAACAAACGTTTTTAAATCACTCGTACGTCGTGCGCATAAATACGTCGTTCCTGTTTACGACTTCCAACTTGTCACTGAACCTCTAACGCCTGAGCAACTCGAATCTATTGGATGGAAAGAGCGCGAAGGTTTATCAGATGCCGGTAACCAGTTCCATTATTATCGAATGACGAAAGACAATGAGATTTTATGGGGAGGTTATGATGCAATTTATAACTTCCGAGGCAAAGTGCGCCAAGAGTATGAGTCCGACGCTGAAACATATGCGCATTTAGCCGAAGCATTCTTAGAGACATTCCCGCAGCTAAAGGGAATCAAATTCACGCATGGCTGGGGCGGAGCCATTGATACCTGCTCACGTTTTTCACCATTTTGGGGCAAGGCCTATCGCGGTCGGGTTGCCTACGTCATGGGCTATACCGGTCTTGGGGTTGGATCAACGCGCTTTGGCGCACAGGTCATGCTCGATCTCTTAGATGGCATCGACAACGAACGAACTCGTCTTGAAATGGTTCGCAAGAAGCCTTGGCCATTTCCTCCAGAGCCATTTCGCTTCATCTTTATTCGCCTTACGCAATGGTCTATCAATAGGGCCGATGAAAGACAGGGCAAGCGCAATCTTTGGCTCAAACTTCTAGATGTATTGGGCTTAGGTTTCGATTCTTAAGGCACAAAAATTATGTGTCTGCCGCACTCGAGAGCTGATAGGGAGAGAGTCACCACTCAGATTTAATAGCTACAAACCTCTCGTATCAAGTTAAGTTGCTCACAAATCCGTGAACTCCCAAGGAAGTGAGTCTGAAACATGAGAAAAAACTCTAGGTCGGTTGCTGCGCTTTTCGCAGTCAGCAGTTTATTAATGTTTGGAGTTCATGCAATTCCAGCAGCCAGTGCGGCAGATGTACTGACAATTACAATCGGCGCATCTGTTCCTTTGACTGGTTCAATTGCAAAAGAGGGAATACTTACAAAAGAGGGTTATCAATTTTGCCAAGAAAAAGTGAATGCACTTAGCACTTCGACAATCGGTGGAAAGCAAAAGAAGATTGAGATTATCTTTCAAGATGATACATCTAAGCCCGATATCGCAGCCCAGAACTTATCTAAGTTCAATGACAAGGGAATTAAATTAATCCTCAGCTCATATGGCTCAGCAAATGTGAATGCTCAAGCCGCGGTCGTTGAGCTGAATAAGCAGACAATGGTCGACTCCGGAGGCGCTGATAACGCTATTTTTAATAAGGGCTATACACGAACATTTAATGTGATGTCACCTGCAACTGAGTATGCATCAAGTATGGTCAAAGCGATCGCAGAGCTTGCAAAACCAAGGCCAGTAACGATTGCCTTCCTCTCAGCCGATGATGGATTCTCAAAGACTGTGACGGCTGGTGGAGTTGCAACGGCTAAAGCACTTGGATTTACAGTCATTGGCCCTGAGTATTTTCCAAATGCGACCTCAGATGTAAGTGCAGCGCTCAACAAGATTAAGGCCGCTAAGCCTGATGTCATTATGGGTTCTGTCCACTTTGTTGAGGGAGTAGCGCTAATCAAGCAGTCAAAAGAGTTAGGTGTTGTTCCCAAGTCATTTGCTGAAACTGTGGCACCACCAATTCTAGATTTCGCGACGACTCTGGGACCACTAGCTGAAAATGTTCTTGGCTCTGCTCAGTGGACATCGACTGCAAAGGGTCAGGATCGATATTTTGGAACAGCTAAGAGTTACGATGCTGAATTCAAAGCTAGGTTTGGTCACCAAGCCACCTATCACAACGCTGAGGCAAGTGCGGCATGCTTAGCGATGGTCTATGCGATAGAGAAGGCAAAATCTATCGATCCAGACAAGGTACGTACTGCGCTTTCAACGCTTGATACGCTCTCGTTCTTTGGAAGGATTAAGTTCGATTCAACGGGCCAGAATACTTTCAAGCCTATGTCGGTAATCCAAATTCAAAAGGGCAAGATTGTTACGGTATGGCCTCGTCGTGATGCTGAAGCAAAAATGCTCTGGCCATATGCCAAGTAATTCACGTAAGGCCCGTTAAAAGGTGGATACATTCCTCCAAGTAACGGCTTATGGTCTACTCCAGGGAGGACTTCTCGCGCTAGTCGCGGTGGGGTTCTCTCTGGTGTGGGGCATTATGAATATTGTCAACTTAAGTCATGGCGCATTTGTCATTCTTGGTGCATACATCGCATGGGAGATGCAGGCATGGACTGGGCTGGATCCCTTTTTGGGAATGTTTGTATCTGCGGCAGTTCTCTTCTGCCTCGGCTATGTGATTCAGCGATATCTGATTAATTTAATTGTTAATGGTCCGGTCTTCATAACCTTGCTTCTAACATTTGGTATCAATATGGCTCTCATTCAAGCCATGAATTTAGTCTTCACTGCCGACTTCAGAAGTATCCAGACTTCTTATGGAAGTAATAGCTTTGGAATTGGTGAGGTCCGAATCCCACTAGTTCGCCTCCTTGCATTTCTATTAGCGATCGTAATTACTCTCTTGCTCGTCGCATTTGTTAAGCGCACGCGCACAGGTATCTCCATCATGGCTACTGGCATGGATCGTGGCGCAGCTAGATTGATGGGTATTAAGGCACGCCATGTTTATGCATTAACATTCGCAATCTCTGCAGCCCTTGCTGGCATGGCTGGAACAATGATTGCAACCATTGAAACCTTTGATCCGTCAAAGGCTGGAAAATTTACTTTAATGGCCTTCGTTGTCGCCGTCCTTGGTGGATTAGGCAATATGTATGGCGCTCTTGTCGGTGGGCTCCTTATTGGACTAGTTCAAAGTTGGGCTGGCCAATATCTCTCAGGAACGTGGGTCAATGCAATTGCCTTCTTAGTTCTCATTATTGTTCTTATCTTTAGACCAAACGGTCTGGTTGGTAAGGCCTTCTATGCCGCACGAGTGGAGATCTAATGCCCACAAAAGCAAGCTTTAGCATTGCATCGAAATCCTCCCGAACATTAGTAGCCTCGGTATTTGGAGTTATCGCTTTGGCTATGGCCTTAGCTTTGAGATCACAACTTCCAGGTGGCGAGCTTCGCGCGGTCTCTACGATATTTATGTTTATCGCACTATCCCAGGCATGGAACATAATCGGAGGCTTCACGGGATATGCATCCTTTGGGCAGGTGGTTTTTTTCGGCATGGGAGGATATTTTGCCGCCGTCGTCATGCTCAAATACCATTTTAGTTTCTGGCTAGCACTTCCGCTAAGCGGATGCTTCGCAGCCCTCTTTGCCATTTTAATCGGGCAGCCATTGCTTAAATTAAAGGGACATTATTTTGCGATTGCAACTCTTGGAGTCGCTGAAGGAATGCGAGAAGTTGTTATTAATATCGCTGATCTCACTGGTGGGGGAGCTGGAATAAGCGTGCCTATCGCTGGAAAGTTTGCCAAAACCGAATATCTCGGTGATGGCGGCTTCTATCTACTCTTTTTAGCACTTGCGATCTTCTCACTAGTTATCGGCACAGTGGTGTCGCGTAACAAATTCGGATATGGCCTGCGAGCTATTCACCAAAATGAAGATGCAGCGGCAGCTGTCGGAATAAATACTGTTCGAAGCAAAGTCATGGCATATGCACTCTCAGCCTTTATGACCGGCATAGTTGGTGCAAGTTATGTTTTTCAGCAAGTAACAATCTTTCCTGAGCGGTTATTTGATGTCGAGATTACCGTCCTCATGATCATGATGGTTGTTATCGGAGGAAGTGGAACGGTAATTGGACCTTTATTGGGAGCACTTAGTCTCCAGTTCGTCTCTGAATATCTACGTGAGCACTTTACAAATGTTCACACATTTATTTTGGCTGGAATCATTATCTTGGCCGTAATCCTGATTCCTCAAGGCGCGGTCAACTATCTGCGCGAGGGAATCCGCACAAAAGACTTTTCATTACTCACCAATATTCGGAGGTACCGTTTATGAGCGATGTTCCAATTTTAGAGACACGCGGGCTTGGCCGTCGCTTTGGTTCATTGGATGCAGTCTCCGATGTCTCATTTAGTGTGCCCGCTGGTCAAATTCTCGGAGTCATAGGACCGAATGGTGCGGGAAAAAGTACATTCATTAACCTCGTCACTGGACATATCAAGCCAAGCTCGGGAAAAGTCTTAATAGATGGCAAAGATATGACGGGTCAACAACCGTGGACTATTGCTCGTGCGGGAGTTGCACGTACTTTTCAAATTGTTAAACCATTCAATGGAATGACGGTTCGAGAAAATATTGCTGTAGGAATTCTCTATGAACCCCGTGGAACTAATCGAATGGCGGCAGCGCTAAGCGCCGCCGATGAAGTGCTCCATGAGGTGGGATTAGATGGTTCAGGAGATCGTATGCCAGGAGAGCTTTCGACGGCAGACGTACGTCGCCTCGAGTTTGCGAAGGCTTTGGCTTCACGTCCTCGTCTGCTATTACTCGATGAAGTGATGGCAGGTCTGCGTCCTAATGAAATTGGGCCGAGCTTAGATCTGATTCGTAGTCTTAAGGCGAGAGGAACAACGGTCATCGTCGTAGAGCACGTCATGAAGGCGATCGTTGCCGTTAGCGATCGAGTACTTGTTCTCGCGCAAGGAAAGGTTTTAATGGAGGGCGAGCCTCGCGCAGTGCTGGCCGATCCGAAGGTTATCGAGGTCTATCTCGGACATCGATATGCAAAGCGGCAGAAAGGTAACGAGTGATGCTTGAGGTCAAGAAACTTGCGGCAGGATATGGTCGAACTCAAATTCTCTGGGATATTGATTTAACTATTGGTGAAAATGAGATTGTCGCACTCGTGGGCCCAAATGGATCTGGAAAGACCACGCTGCTGCGCGCGATAACTGGAATGATTCAAGTCAAATCCGGGGAAGTTAATTTTCTCGGAGAAAATATTAAAGGCCGATCAATCGAGGAAATCGTCTCACGTGGAATTGCACATGTTCCTGAAGGGCGACGATTATTTCCTGGCTTAACTGTCAGGGAAAATCTCGAGCTCGGGGCTTGGCGCACTCGTGACACAAATGTTGATCGGGTCGTTGATCTCTTTCCACGACTTGGTGAGCGGTTAAATCAGGTCGCTGGAAGCATGTCAGGCGGTGAGCAACAGATGTGCGCAATCGCTCGTGGCTTAATGAGCCAGCCACATTTGATCGTAATCGATGAGCTTTCCCTTGGTTTAGCACCAGTTGTCGTTGATGAGATTATTCAACGACTACATGGAATAGCCGAATCTGGAACATCGATTCTTATGGTCGACCAAGATGTAGATGCAGCGTTGACTATTTCAACACATGCCTATGTCTTGGAGGCTGGTCAGGTCGTGCTTGCTGGTAAGGCTGCAGATCTTCTCGCAGACCCACGTGTCCAAGAGAGTTATTTAGGGGTCGGCTGACACACAGCACTATCACGTCGCTTAGGTTTCGATTCTTAACTCTTTGCGCCTATTCTTAGAGGCATGACGAACCATGGAAACATGTATGGCCCTGACTTTACGTTTCTTGGAATCGATCGCTGCGACTTAGATATCCCATCCACATTTGCCGATGCCGACGTAGTCATTGTCGGTGCACCCATTGACAGCGGTACGTCTCACCGGTCAGGTGCGAAATTTGGTCCTCAAGCTATTCGCGGCGGGGATTATTTACCGCACGATGGTGAGCGTCCGCATTTAGCTCTTCGCATAGATTCATTAAAGGCTATGAAAGTTGTGGATGCTGGCGATTTAATGATGCCTGGGGGTGATTTAGTCGCATCCCTTGAAGTATTAGCCGTTGCAACTGAAAAGATTTCGCGCGCTGGTGCAATCCCTGTCATTCTCGGGGGAGATCATTCAATTGCATCTGCCGACGTTGCGGGCATTGCAA
>Ga0209297_1001922_pt1 | contig 11804 bp, 8 predicted proteins | sample S_130805_MF_Meta_FD_187322 | JGI IMG/M metagenome (GOLD analysis project Ga0209297, IMG submission 187322) | Freshwater microbial communities from Lake Simoncouche, Canada to study carbon cycling - S_130805_MF_MetaG (SPAdes) (version 2) | ecosystem: Environmental > Aquatic > Freshwater > Lake ... | reverse complement strand
ATGAAGCAGCCAGATAAAGAATCTGCGCTCCGGTGGCGGAGGCCGCGTTCAGTGAGAAATCTGCTCCCCCGAGCCCATATCGAAGAGTCGCAGCAGCGGCGATGGCATTCCCGCGCCAGCGACTGATCGAATACGGTGAGAATTTTTCTGAGGCGGCCGTGTCCTCCTCCATCGCCACCAAGCCCCCGAGCGAACTTCCACTCACGCACCCGATCGCAGGCAAGCGATGTTTCGTCCCCTCCCCGCGCAGGCGGTTGCGTTCGGCGGGAAGTCCCGCCGAACTCCAAGCGCGCTCCACCACGGCCAAAGCGAGCAGCTGGTGACGGGCCAGAATCGAAGCATCCCCCGGGTCCAATCCCGCGATTTCCGCCAGCAACTTCGAGTCCGGCAAGGAACCACCAACCAACTTGTCATCGCACAGACATTCAAAAAGCCCCCCCACGGAATCCACCCCTCCGGCCAGAACGCCGCAGCCGGTCAGAAAAACAGGGGAAGATTGGGAATCAAACAACACGCGTCCTTGATAAATGACCCTGCGCTTCAATTGAACGCAAAAGTGCGACTACTTGTTCAGTGCTGGCATTGGAATTTGGAAGAGATTGCGACTTCAGCAAGCCCGTTGTATGAGTAGGACATCAATGGCTAAAACATCGCCTCTTCAAATCCCCCGCGCTCTTGGCGCCGTGCTCTGGGGAATCTCCGTCGCGCTTTCCTGGATGTGGGGGCTCGGCCTGTTCTTCTCGGTTCAATTCACCACGCAATTCGGACTCTTCGGACTGCTGACCTTTGCGATCCCGAATTTTCTGGGGCTTCTGATCTTCGGCTTGGTCACACACCACTTGGCCCGAAGGGAGTCGGGATCCGAGTCGCTGGCGAAATTTTTTGCCTCCTGGTCGAGGCCGTTCCGATTGGTTTTTTTCCTCTATCAGCTGCTCGCCATCACGCTGACGATCTTTGCATTCATCCGCTACGCTTGGGCGCCGCTTGGCTTCCGTCCGGAACTCCTCTACCTACCGCTCACAATGCTTGTGGTGCTGGCTGCGGCGATTTTGTTTGGCGAGGAATTTGACATCAAACGCATCAAATTCAGCCATGGAGCGCTTTTCCTGCTGCTGGCTCCGGCGTTGGTGATTCTCACTGTGCACACACTCGGAAAGGGAACCGGCCCACTAACGATTCCCAAGCTGCCTACGAACGACTGGAACTACTGGGGCTACGCCGTGCCGATCATTATCGGCTTCCTCGTCGGCCCGTGGCTTGACCTCCAGCAATGGCAGCGGGCGATTCAAATGCACCGCGAACGCGTCTCCATCGCCGCCGGATATATCATCGGCTCGCTCCTCTTTTTCGGCCTCATCCTCTGGCACGGCATCACAGCACTCTGGGCGCTCAACTGGGGCGCGGGAGAGTTCATTCGCGTGGGAATCACTGGTCACAACTATGGCCAGGAGATTTTGACCATGGTCTTCTCGAACGCCTCCTCATGGACCTTCGCGGCCTATGCGGTGTTCATCTGCGTGTGTGTGCTGACGACACTCGACAGTGGCTACATTGCCTTGAAGTGGTTCCTGCAATCAAACGCCAGCACGAGCAACCACCCGATTTTTTCACTCGTTCCGCCCAAGCTCCTCACCTCGCCGATCCCAGCCTACCTGCTTGCAGGCATAGTCGCTGTGGCGGGAGTCATGCTCAAGTTTGAGTTGGAGTTTTTCATGATCTTTTACGCCACATTTTTTGTTGGCTACTCGATTCTGGCAATCGCCCGCTGCTACATCGTCAGCCCGGCGAATGCGATTCCACAGGTCAAAATGTTCTGCATCGGCAGCATTGCCGTGGTCATTTTTTCCTTTGGCTACTTCCTGCGTTCGCCGAGCCTTCAGATCGTCGGCTCGCTCCTGCCGCTCGGCTATGTGATCTGGCTGCTGCTCAAACCAACTTCCTCGGAGGAATTCGTGAGTGATACAGCGGAATTGGACACCACCGCACCCTCCGCCCTTGCGTCACGCCCAGAGAGCGCTGTGAGCGTGGCGAGCCCGATCACTGTGCTCGACCCGGGAGCCTCCCAGCACAGCCTGGCAGGGCATTTTGAAGACAAGTGGTTCGTTTACACTCTTGTCGCGACTTATGCGGACACCAACTCGGTCGGCAATGTCTATTTCGGCATGTATGCCATGTGGGTCGGCAAGGCGCGCGAGCTGTTCTTCAACCGCGTCATGCCGAAGTTCAATCTCAAGAACACGCCGTTCTACATCCTGACCCGCTCGTTCGAGCACAAGTTTGTCCGCGAAACCCGGGAGTTTGAAACAGTGCAGGTGAAAATCCGCGTGGCCAGCTACAACCGGAAGTTCGCCACGCTGGAACACGAAATCTACGACTCGCTCGGACAACTTCTCGGCAAGGGCAAACAAACCCTGCTCTTCGTTTCATCCAGCGACTACAAGATGCTCGACATCCCGCCGGATGTTTACTCGGCCTTCATCGCCCATACCTGAGGAATGAAAACGGGCGCGACGGCAGGCAGGTGGCGCAGGAGATTTGCAACTCTCGGGGTGTGCTTCGCTGCATTCAGCCTCACCGCTTGCCCGAAACCTCCGCCGCCACCACCTCCACCTCCCCCGACGCCGACGCCCTCCCCCACGCCGACACCGGTTCCGACTCCGAAGCCGATCCCCGCGCTGGTTCGCAAGCCCCTGCCGACCGCCACGCTTTTCAGCGGCATATCGCTGGAATCCGCAGCGGTTGCGGTTCCGTCCAGCGAGTTGGCCTCCCAGGACCGCCGTGACCCAGACGCCTACAAGATCGAGTTGACCCTCCGCGCCCGCCTGCCACGCCCAGCCCTCGCGCTCGAAGACATCGCGGCAAGCGACCCCTCGCTGCCTGGCGTTTTCAAGGACCTTCCCGTCCTGCTTACCAGTGCTTCGGTCTCTCCGTTTTTCGAAAAAATCTACGAACTCAAAACAAACGACCTGAACCGCAAACTCGCCAATCTCGATGCTGTGCTCACTCGGCATAATTTCTACGACTGCGAGACGATACTTGAGCTCGAGAACACCGCCACATCGCGCCGCGCGCTGCTCGTCATAGCGGACATGGATGTGAACACGGACGGCTCGGATGGCGACCGCAATGTCCAAGTCGATTCGTCATCCATTTTCTTTCTACCCCAAACGAGCTACCGCTGGCCGAAGCAGACCGAGCGCGCGAATCCCATGCTGGCGATTGAGGAAAAGAAGCTCGCCGATTTCAAAGCCGAAAAACTCAAGCCCGACCTCAAGCCAGTGCGTCTGACCCAGATCAACGAGGGCATCGACCTCGCCACCCGCCGCATCCACGACCTCAAGCGCTGGAGCTTCCTCGTGGCCTCCGTCGATCCCTTCATCGTCCTGCCGGGATTCATCATGCGCGACCATACCGGCCCCTTCGTGCCGAAAATCGGGGACTACGCCATCGTGATCTATGAGGGCCGCGCGTATCCCGCCATTCTGGGCGATTCAGGCCCTTCCCACAAAGTCGGTGAGGCCTCGCTGCTGCTCTGCCGCGAACTCAGCCAGCATTCGTCGAATATCATCCGGGCCGCCAGCGACCTCAATGTGACCTACCTCGTCTTCCCTGGTTCGGCCGATGAATCCCCCGGCCCGCCTGATCTCGCGAAGTGGCGGGAAAAATGCACTCAACTCGCTGAGGAACTCGGCGGCCTCACCGTGCTATTGCACGAGTGGCCAAATCTTGTCCCCCCGTGGCCGACGCCAACACCTTCTCCGACACCAGACTCCTCCCCAGCACTCGATCCAGCCAGCACTCCAACGCCACCGGAGCCACCGCCTGCTACAGAGTAAAGGCCGCGCTTGCGTTCGTTTTTGGGAAGGCTAAAAAAGCGCCTTCCCACTACCGAATTCCATGATCCAGCAAACAGCACTCGCCCAAGCCCGTTCGGCATACCATCCCAAGCTCCCAGCCTCACTCAGCGCGGCATCCACCGCGAAGCAGACTCCGTTGCCGGCATCCAGCGACAGCGAAATCCGCGCCCTCTTTCCAAACACTTTCGACCTGCCTGCAGTGGCCTTTGAAAAAGGCTCTGCACCAGCCGCAACCTCACCGATCCGAGTCGGTGTGATCCTCTCCGGCGGCCCCGCTCCTGGTGGACACAATGTCATCGCCGGCCTCTTTGACGCCATTAAAAGCATCCACCCCGAAAGCTCGCTCATCGGCTTCCTGAATGGCCCGGATGGCCTTCTCACGAACAAGGGGATCGAAATCGACGCCAAGCTCCTCGAGAGCTACCGCAACACCGGTGGGTTCGACATCATCGGCTCGGGCCGCACGAAGCTCGAATCGCACGAGGATTTTCTCAAAGCCCTCGAAACCGCAAAATCCCGCGATCTCACCGCGCTGGTGGTCATCGGCGGTGACGACTCAAATTCGAACGCCTCGAAGCTCGCCGAGTTTGCAAAAGCCAACAACGCCCCGCTCTGTGTGGTCGGCGTTCCGAAGACGATTGATGGCGACCTGCGCGGCGAGCACATCGAGACGAGCTTCGGCTTCGACACGGCCAGCAAGGTTTACTCCGACCTGATCGGAAACATCCAGCGCGACGCCATCTCGGCCCGCAAATACTGGCACTTCATCAAGCTCATGGGCCGCTCGGCCTCGCACATCGCCTTGGAGTGCGCGCTGCAGACGCATCCGAACATCACACTCATCTCTGAGGAAGTCGCTGAGCGCAGGCTCACGCTCAAGCAAATCGTCGACCAGATTTCAGACACCGTCGCCCACCGCGCGGCAAACGGCGAAAAATTCGGAACCGTTCTCATTCCCGAAGGCCTCATCGAATTCGTTCCCGAAATGGGCGCCCTCATCGGCGAACTGAACGAGACTCTCGCGCACCACGGCGACGCCTTCAACGCATTGGAAACCCTCTCGCAGAAACGCGAATTCGTTGCCACCAAGCTCACCGCAGCCGCTGCCTCGCTCTACCGCAGCCTGCCGGATGACATCGCGAACCAACTTATCCTCGACCGCGATCCCCACGGCAACGTGCAAGTCGCTCGCATCGACACGCAGCGCCTCCTCATCGACCTCGTCGAAGCGCGCTTGAAGGAAATGAAAGCCGCTGGCACCTACAAAGCCAGCTTCTCGCCCCAACCGCATTATTTTGGCTACGAGGGCCGCTGCGCCGTGCCGTCGAACTTCGATGCCGACTACACCTATACGCTCGGCTTCACCGCCGCACTCCTCCTCCGCGAGGGCCTCACAGGCTACATCTGCTCGGTTCGCGGCCTAACCAAGCCCGCCGCAGACTGGCATGCCGGAGGCATCCCGATGGCCCAGATGATGAATATGGAGCGCCGCCACGGCAAAATGGTGCCCGTCATCAAAAAAGCCCTCGTCGAACTCGACGGCCCCGCCTTCAAGGAATTCGAAAAACACCGAGCATCCTGGGCGAAGGAAACTCAATACGCATTCCCCGGCCCAATTCAATACTTCGGCCCAGCCGAAGTCTGCGACCGCCCGACCATCACTCTGGAACTCGAAAGCGGGAAATTTTGATGCGTTTTCAAATTTCTCCAAGAAGACGGTTGACCACACGGAGTAATTTTGGTCAAAGATTCGGCTCATCAAGGGAAGACCGCCGGATTGGCGAAGTTCTTAACAGTGAAAAATGTTCCCAAGTTCAAACTAAATTAATATGTCAAACTCTAACCTGCCTGGTGGCGATTTATTTTTAGCAACTCTTAACCGATATGTTCCAGAGGTCATGGCGACCATGGTAGGCGTCACAGCCAATCCTGGAACGGGAAACGAAAACGCACCACAACCTGCATGTTTGGTCGGCGTGACTGGTTCCATCGGACTCAGTGGAAATGTCAACGGCATGGTTTATACCGCTTTTTCCTATGATCTGGCAAAGTGCGTGGCAGAGAAAATCCTCGGAGGAAGCGCCAGCGACCAAGATATTTCAGATGTCGTTGCAGAACTCACAAACATGATCACGGGAAACCTCAAGTCTCAGCTGTGCGATTCAGGTTTCAATTGCAGCCTCAGCATTCCCAGCGTCGTGAGGGGAGATGACATCCAAGTCTCGGCAAAGACAGCCTCCGTGAGCGTTCGAAACGACTACACGATCGAGGACTGCCCCGGCAATTTGGTTGTGCAAGCTTTTGCCGCAGTGGAGCACTAACTTTTTCTACATCTATGAGCTTACCGAAAATCCTAAGCGTGGACGACAGTCGAATGATCCACACTCTTATCAACAAAGGCTTTGCACCTTATGATGTCCAAATGCTGTTCGCCAGTAATGGAGCCGAAGGCCTGGAAGTCGCCTCCAATGAAAAACCGGATGTCATTCTTCTCGATGTCACCATGCCTGTTATGGACGGCGTGGAATGCCTCGGGAAACTCAAAGCAGACCCGGCACTCAAAGACATTCCAGTTATCATGCTCACCGCCGAGGCAGGGAAAGAGAATGTTCTCAAGATCGCCAAAATGGGTGTCCGCGACTACATCGTCAAGCCGTTCACAGAAGCGAATGTTGTTGACCGTGTTTCACGGCTGGTGGACCTCAAACACAAGGGAGCAGCGGCGCCAACTGCTGCCACAGCAGGACCCGGCAAAAAACAGAAATCCGTGACGGATGCTCTAAAAATCCTCGTTGTTGACGAGCACCCGGCCATCATCGAGTCCATCCAAAAAGCGGTTTCAAATCGCGGTTGGAAAGTCGTGGGCTGTGCGAGTCCGACCGAAGCAGCTGCTGAAGTCGCATCCTCGGTGCCAGTGGACAATACACCGGACATTATTCTGGTAAGCCTCGCCTTTCCCAACAAAGCAGCCCTGACATTTTACGCAACCGTGCGCTCAAATCCCGCATTGAGCAAGGTGCCGCTTATGGGTCTCTGTGTCAAAACAGCAACTTTCGAGCAAAACAATGCGAAAGATACAGGATTTGTTGGCAGCATCACGAAACCTCTCGACCTGAATGAGCTTCCAGACCGCTTGGTCCGCGCCATGGACTTGGATAACACGCCGCTCTTCTACAGCATGGACGAGGACGCACTCGTTGTTTCCATGCCAGAAAATCTGAGTGAGATCGGGTCGCTCGACCTCGTTCGCTATTCCCGCGCCAGGCTCTCCAGCCTCGTGAACTCGGGACACAACAAACTCATCATGGATCTGACTGGGGTCAAAAAGTTTGAAATCCCGCTTCTCCGAGCCATCGCATGCATCCTTGTCGAAGCAAAGGCCTTGGATATCGCGTGGCGCATCGTGGGATCGGATGATGACATCTTCACCCTGCCCACACTTGTTGCAAGCAACCAGAAAGTCGCTGCTTTCAAAGATATTAAGAATCCATTTGAGGGTCAGACCACGCTGGATATTTACCCAAATCGAGACGCCGCTAAAAAGGCGTTTTAACGATCAACCCTCACCATATCTTAAGTGAATCTTAGCCTCGCAAAAGCAGGACCCTTATCCAGAGAATCGCAATGGCTGGGATTCACTTCCTGCGGCCGGCAATACGCTTGTGATCTTCTCTGGGTCAAAGAAGTCCTGCGCTGCCCATCCGTGACTCCTGTCAAACTGGCTTCCTCCTATGTGCGCGGCGTAGTGCACTTGAGGGGCCAGATTTTAACGGCTCTCGACTTGGAGGAACGCCTCGGCCACCCCATCCCTGAAAACCGCCCCTCGAGCCGCTGCATCGTTTTCAAGACAACAAACGACCTGGTGCGCCTTCCCCACCCGCCGGAGGACCATGAATTGGCGGACGCCGACCCCACCGGCCTTCTCGTCGATGCCATTGGCGACATTCTACCGCCCGAAACAAAGGTTTTGCCACCTCCCCCAGAGGCACTCAGCGGTTTGGATACCCGTTTCATCGCCGGAGTTATCAGCTCTCAAGACACCCTCACCACCGTGCTGCAAATCGGCAACCTTGTGTCCATGTCGGAGCTTAAGAAAAACCACTCGGCATGAAAACGAAGAACCAAAAAGGCATCTTCAAGATCACGCCTGGCCTTGAGTTGAACGCCTCGACTGTTGCCAAAGCCGCCCCACAGCTCCAGAAGGCACTCGAAAAGGCGGATGGCGCCAAGTCTATCGAGATTGACCTTTCAGAGACTGCCAGCTTCGACTCGGGAACCATCAAGCTGCTCCTAGCCCTCGCTCAAGACTGCCAGAACCGGGGACTTACCCTTAAAATCCAAGCCTCGCCGGAGGCGAAACAATTTCTGAGTTTATTCAACCTTCAACGCCGCATGTCCATCATCACCCAGGAGGTTTCTGAATGAGTGCCGATCAGGAAATGCTCGACCTGTTTGTCCAAGAGTCCAGCGAGCACTTGCAGACCCTCGAAACGGATTTGATGGCCCTTGAGTCGAATCCAACAGACAATACCCTACTGAACAGCATCTTCCGATCCGTTCACAGCCTCAAAGGCGGCGCTGGCTTCTTTGGCTTCGACCCCATCGTCAAGCTGGCCCATGTGATGGAAAGCGTGATGTCGCTCCTGCGGGATGCCGTCCTCAAAGCGGATCAACCCATGGTCAGCCTGCTCATCTCGACTTCGGATAAACTGAATCTCATGCTCGTCAACCCGGAGCGGGCCATAGAAATCGCCTGTGAAGGCGAGATTGCCGGACTCAAAGCCATTCTTGACGGCACTTCCTCAGGGGCCGCACCCGCCGCAGCAAAAGGAGGCGAAACACATCCCGCAAAAAATACGGAAATAAAATCAGACTCCGTTTTTGACAGGGAACTTGCGAGATTTGATTTTCATCCGGACGATCTTTTAGAAGGCCTGAAGCACGGCCAAAACTTCTACATCGTGCAAGCGGGATTGGAAAAAGAGATCGAATCACAATCACAAACGCTTGAGCACTTTGTGTCAGAGCTAGCATCCCTCGGCACGCTCATAGGCACCGAGGCCTCACTGCCAGATCATGTCACTCTCGCCAACTGTGCAGAGGCCGATGTCTCTTGCCGCTTCTTTTTTGTAACGGCCTTGGAGCCATTTATCCTCTGTGGCGCACTCGGCCTGGGCGATGAAAACATCCACCAGATTGAATCCTCCAAACTGGGCGAATGGGTAAAAACCGCTCCAGCTCGAAAAACGGCTCCTATCGTGCACGAACCGGAAGAGATTGAGGAAACACTTCCAGAGCCTGTCGTATCTCAAAGCATCGTGCCGACCTCACCGACGGTCCCAGCCATCGCGCCTCAATCTGCGGAGCCCAAAGCTACCCAGATTGATCCCAAGCCCGTTGCAGCGGCCAGACGCAAACCTGAGGAAACCATTCGCATCAGTGTCGGTCTTCTCGACTCGCTCATGAATCTGGCGGGCGAAATGGTTCTCGGCCGCAACCGCCTCCTGCGCATAGCAAGCCGTTCCGATAATGGCCCTGACAATTCCCAGATGCAATCCGTGGTCCAAGAGATCAGCTCGGTCACTTCCAATCTTCAGGATACGATCATGCGAGCCCGCCTTCAGCCAGTGGGTGGGCTTTTTGGGAAATTCACACGCATCGTCCGGGATTTGAGCCACAAGCTGAATAAGGAAATCCAGCTCGAGATTTTCGGCGACGATGTGGAACTCGACCGCACGCTCCTAGAGGGGCTCTCGGATCCCCTCACCCACCTTGTGAGGAACAGCGTCGATCACGGCATCGAAGCCCCATCAAACCGCATAGCCAAAGGCAAAAGCTCCTGCGGAACCATTCGCCTCTCGGCTGCGCACCTCGCTGGGCGCGTCCAAATCGAGGTCCTCGACGATGGCGGCGGCATGGATCCCGAACGCCTCAAATCAAAGGCTATAGAAAAAGGCATTCTCACCGTCGATCAAGCGGCCCGCATGACGGACTCCGACGCCCTGCAACTGATCTTCGCCGCCGGTTTTTCCACGGCTGCGGCCGTGAGCGACATCTCAGGTCGAGGCGTCGGCATGGATGTGGTGAAAACCAACATCGAGAAACTCGGTGGCCATGTGGAACTTGACAGCCGATTGGGCCAAGGCACCCGCATCATTATTCGCCTCCCTCTCACACTGGCGATCGTTCCAGCCCTGATCGTTGGCTGCCGAGGCACAAACTACGCACTGCCTCAGATCAATGTGGATGAAATCGTCCACCCTGGAGAGGAATATCCACTCAAATCCATGGGCGGTGCACGCGTGCTGGAGCTGCGAGGACAACTCCTCCCGGTCGTGGATCTCTCCGACCTTTTGGGCCACCCTCCCCGGGAGAATACCAAACAAGAAAACTTCGTGGTCGTTCTGAGATTGGACCATGTTTCCTACGGCCTGATAGTTAATGAAATCATCAGCAACGAGGAAATCGTGGTCAAACCTCTCGGACGCCATCTTCGCTCCGTGCCTTATTATACAGGAGCCACGATATTAGGTCAGGGTGAAATCGCCATGATTCTGGACCCGAATTCGATGGCTCAAGGCAGGATTTCAGCCTCTCAATTGGCTCTCAACGCCTCGAAATCAAGCGAAACCTCGCTTTCCGACTCCACTTCCGAGCGTGTGCTTATTTTTCAGGAGACCGATGGCGAATTCCTCGCCATCCACCTCAAAAAGGTCATGCGCGTCGAATCCGTCAAGGGCTCCGACATCGAGCGCATCGGCTCGATGGATTGCCTCCGCAAAAACCACGACTCCACGCTGCGATTGGTCCAACTCTCGGATCTTATTCCCATCAAGCCTCAGACCCAACGCGCAGAGGAATTCTTCCTCATTGTGCCACGACCACCATTCGATGGGTTAAGCCTCGTCGCCTCCCGCATCGTCGATTCTGCCGACCTCTCGGATGACCAGATCGACAGAGCTACCTTCAAGGCCAGAGGGCTCCAAGGCAGCGCAGTCCTCTCGGATCGCCTTTCACTGGTCCTCGATTTTGACGCCATCGCGGAAATGCTCAACGCAGGCGGGGACGAGACATCCCTCTTCGCACAGGGCCATTTCATGCTCACGGCGAACTCGCAGCAGCAGCCAGGCCATTCCCAGCACCACATTACCCAGCTACCAAACACCAAAGCTCCAGCAACTCTCACCAATTAAAATACTATGAAAATCAACCTCTCAACACGGCTCATCATCAGCATGGCCATAGGTGGCCTGATTCCAGTGATGGCATTGACCATCTTCGGCCTGAACTCCGCCAACCGTATCGCCGAATTTTCCAAGAAACAACTTCTGGCTCATGCGGATGCATCGATAGAAATCATCGAAAGAAATCTCTTCGAACGCTACGGTGATGTGCAAGCCTTTGCCTCCAACCCGGTGGCCAACAATTTTCTAAGTGGCGAAGAAAAGGACTCATCTTCCCTCACCGAAGCTATCAATACCTATGTGAAGCTCTACGGTTGCTACCCGATCAGCCTCATCGTTGACGCACATGGCAAGGTTGTCGCCGTCAATTCGTTGGATGCTTTAGGAAAATCAATCGAATCTGGCTACCTTCTAGGCAAAGACTTTTCAGCCGCAGACTGGTTTATCAGTGCCAAACAAGGCCGTTTCACGGCATCAGATACCCTGACCGGCACCGTCGTAAGCCAACCAGCTCGAGACCTCGATTTAAATAAACTCCTCGGCACAGATTTCGAAACCATCGGGTTCGCTGCGCCGATTACCGGAAAAAATGGAGAATTCTTGGGTGTCTGGAAAAACTTTGCGGATATGGCTTTTGTGGAAAATATCTTACACAAACCTTACAAACAAATGAAAGAAAGTGGAATCTTATCCACTGAAATCGAACTCCTGAACGAGCACGGCCTTGTGCTTGCCCAGCTGGACCCATCCGCCACAGGAAGCG
>Ga0209297_1001918_pt1 | contig 11817 bp, 11 predicted proteins | sample S_130805_MF_Meta_FD_187322 | JGI IMG/M metagenome (GOLD analysis project Ga0209297, IMG submission 187322) | Freshwater microbial communities from Lake Simoncouche, Canada to study carbon cycling - S_130805_MF_MetaG (SPAdes) (version 2) | ecosystem: Environmental > Aquatic > Freshwater > Lake ... | reverse complement strand
TCTCGATGGTGAAATTCATGAGCGCCTTGGTGCGGGAATGATTCTTGGTTGCTCACTTCTCACTGGCGCAGGTGTTCCTGCGGTGGGTGAATATGAATTGCGTACATCTATTGGAATGTTGATGCTCGATCGCATGGGCGCCGGTGGTTCCTTTACCGAGTTCCAAGCACTCAACTTCAATACTGGCGTTGTTGAAATGGGCCACGACGGTCCTGCTCACTTAGCAATCAGCAACGGTAAGCCAGTGCTTCGTGGCCTCGGCGTCTTCCATGGCAAGCGCGGTTACGGCGTCTCGGTTGAGTTCGATGTGAAGCATGGCCCAGTCACTGTCTTTGGTGTGACACAGCGCAAGAATGGTTCATACGAATTCGTTGCATCAGAAGGAAAAGTTGTCGATGGCGATCGCATGCAAGTTGGTAACACAACTTCGCTCGTTGATTTCGGTGTCAATCCTGGCGAATGGTGCGATGCATGGAGTGCAACTGGCGTGCCACATCACTGGGCACTAGGTATTGGACATCGCGTCAGCGAATTGAAGTCGATTGCAGAGTTGCTCGACATCAACATGGTCGTGATCTAGAGTCGGTGTTCTAGCTTTCCACTTGCCGCACTTCGATAAGCAACATCGAGTGCTTCAACGCTACGCGCACCAAGCTCGCCCGGTGAATAGTTTCTAAACTTCTCACCTTTGCCAGCACTCACTAGAGCTTCGATGGGTCCGATGCAGTTGTACTTGCCATCATCATCGCCAACAGTGACGCGGTAATTCTCACCTTTGGAGTAGAGCCAGACTGCAGCGCGCTCAACATCGACGAGTAATTGTCCTTCATCGCCAATAGCACGCACTTCAATCACATGTTGTTTTTTATGTGCTTCGACATGAGATGAACCACCAGCCATGGAACCTATTGCGCCATTATCGAAGCGATAGGAAATTGCATCATGTAGCTCAACTGGTGCATTCATCGGCGCGCTCATCATGGCAAAACCAGATTCCACTCGCGCCTCGGTGAGCCACAAACTCATACCTAGTGCATGCGTGAGTTGAGCTTGGCCATAACCGCCACCAGAGAATTTTGGATCAGTCCACGTGCGTTGTTCAGGAAGTGTTTCAGGTGCGGCATCGGGATAAGCACCGGTATTCGATAACAACTCTCGCGTCATTGATGACATGTGCACTGTCATCTGTTCGAGATTGCCGATTCCATGTTTTTCCATTAGCTCTTTTGCTTGCACCATCATCGGAAAGTAATTCCAACCAAAGGCGATGATTAAATGGCGATCGACTCGCTTTGCAATTGCATCGAGATCCCAGGCTTCTTTCGGATCAATCGTGACTGGCTTTTCACAGAGGACATGTGCACCAGCTTCCAATGCGGCTTTGGCATGTTCGTGATGGAATCCAGTTGGCGATCCAATAACGCAGATATCAATTCCGGCGTTGATGACATCGCGATAATCCTCTGATGCGACTTTAAATCCATACTCATCTTGAATTTTCTTAAGCGTCTCAGCGCCAAGGCGTGATACCCCAACGAACTCTATGTCGTCGCGATGTTTAGCCAGATTCGGTAAATGTGAGGCGATTGCCCAACTTCCCGCACCAATTACGCCAACTCGTACCTTTGCCATGTCGGCAAGTATGGCATCTACGATAGATTTACGCTCATGCCCACATCGCTACCCTCGCGCAACCTGGCACTGGAATTAGTCCGCGTTACTGAAACCGCTGCGATCGCAGCATCGAAGTGGTCTGGCCGCGGCGATAAAGAGGGCGCCGACCAAGTTGCAGTTGATGCAATGCGGCGAATGATTAGCACTGTTGCGATGAATGGTGTTGTAGTAATTGGTGAAGGTGAAAAAGATAATGCGCCTATGTTATTTAATGGTGAGCAAGTTGGCGATGGCACCGGTCCGCTCTGTGATGTTGCAGTAGACCCAATTGATGGCACCACACTTGCTGCTAAAGGTATGAATAATGCGATCTCTGTAATTGCAGTTGCCGAACGCGGTGCAATGTTTGATCCATCTGCAGTTTTCTACATGGAGAAGATTGTCGTAGGGCCAGAAGCTGCCGACGTTGTCGACATCACCGCGCCAGTTGCCGAAAATCTTAAGCGAGTAGCAAAAGCAAAGCGTATGGATGTATCGGCACTCACCGTTGTTGTATTAGATCGTCCGCGCCATGATCAATTAGTCAAAGATATTCGCGATGCAGGTGCGCGCATTAAGTTCATCACCGATGGCGATGTCGCCGGTGCAGTCATGGCAGCGCGGCCAAATACTGGTATCGACATGCTCATGGGAATTGGTGGCACACCCGAAGGAATTATCGCCGCCTGTGCCATGAAGTGTTTAGGTGGAACTATTCAAGGACGCCTTCGCCCCAAAGATGGTGTGGAGAAAGAGCGCGCGCAAGCGGCCAATCTCGATCTCAGCAAGGTATTCACCACTAACGATTTAGTGACTGGCGATGATGTTTTCTTTGCTGCCACAGGTATTACCGATGGTGAATTGCTCAATGGTGTGCGCTTTCATGGCACCCACATCACTTCACAATCGATTGTGATGCGCTCTCGCTCCAACACGATTCGCATGATTTCTAGCGAACATCCACTCGAATCTAAGATTCTAAACTTTTAACTTCTAGATCAACTGCGGCAAGGTAGCGCGCAAATAACTCATCTTGATTACCCTGGGCAACACCATCTTGAACGTCAATCTCACCATGTAACTTCTCAAATGCGCTCACTAGTGGCTCTCCAGTAGCTGCACTCATCGCCAACATTGCAGCGCCAAGTGCGGGCAGTTGTGGTTCTTTATGCATTATAAGTTTTTCGGTGAACACATAGCGGCGGGCTTTAAGCCACGCGGCATGTTCGATATTGGCGCCAGCTAAATTTATTTCTTCGCTATCTCCTGCGCTCTTCCACGAATATGTAAGTACATGGCGATCACTGAGGCATACACCTTTCATCACCGCTAGCGCTCTCTCCCCTAGCGTTGCGCTCTCGGGCAGATCGATAAATCTCTGGCGTAGTTGTGAATTCCAAAGCGGTGCACGTTCGCCACCAATAAAAGGTAGGAAGAATGCATCAGTTTCGGCTTTTGCTGCTAATTCAACTAATTGACCAACGCTGCATTTGCTTTCTTCGGCTAACCAGACAAGAGAACCACCACTGGATTGCGTTGGACCGAAATCAATAGTGAGTGGACTACTTGCACTAGAAACTTGATAGATGCCCGTTACTGGTTCACTCTTTTTACTGTGCGATGAGCCGATGATGTCTGAAGTACCAGTGAGAATAAAACTCATCGCCTTCACTGGTGCGCCAATTCCCACCATCCCGGCAAGTGCATCGCTCCAACCAACTGCTACTGGAATTGCCTCGCGCAGACCGAATTTCTGCGCACCGGCTTGAGTAACTAGGCCGCCTAATTGCCACGGGTCCAATTGCGGTGGAACCAAGCTTTCAGTGATCCCGATAAATTCAATAACTTCGGCAACTGGCTTTCTGGTTTTTAATGAAATTAACCCCTTGCACGACCATGGATCACTCACCGCAACACCAGTAAGTAAGAGTGCGATGTAATCCTTTGGAAGTAGCGCCCAGCGCGCTTTGCTGAGTACTTCTGGTTTATTGCGAGATAACCAGAGCAACTTCGCTGGTAATTGGCTTGGTTCGAAAACATTATCTACGCCAAATTGCTCTAAAGATTTGCCAAACTTTGCTTTTAATTCATCGCTCTCACTCTTAGCGCGAGAATCTCGCCAAGTAATAGCTGGAGTTACTGGATTATTCTTACCATCTACAAGAACCAAGGTTGGAGTCTGACCACAGATACCAATCCCTGAAATCTCTATAGTGCCAAGTTGGGCAATTGCGGCAATAGTTGCATCGACATAATGGATTGGATCTTGCTCTGCAATTACACCTTCACCCTGAATTGGGTAATTGGCTTCACCGCGAGCAAGAACAGCGCCCGTGCCATCAACTGCAATTGCTTTGACGCCAGATGTACCAACATCTAAGCCAACCCAAAGCGCAGCCATGTTATTTTCCGTTGACTCGAGCGCTCTTCAATTCTGCAGATCCATCGCGAAGTTCTGCTGCAAGGAGTTCTTGCGGGAAGTTCTGGTAAGTGACAGGGCGACGAAAGCGAAGTAGCGCCTTTGCACCAACAGATGTGAAGAGTGAATTAGTGGATGCTGGGTATGGTCCACCGTGTTGCATCGCCCAAGTCACTGCAAGACCAGTTGGCCATTGATTCCAGACGATACGACCGCTGATCTGCTCGAGTAGTGACAAGAGTCCAGTTGGAATTGTGCTGTCATTTTCCACGCCATGAATACCACTGGCGAGTGTGCCAGTGAATGAGTGAGCAACCTCCATGTATTCGGCAGTGGATGCACAATCGATAATTACTGCAGTTGGGCCAAATACCTCGCGCTGTGCCTGCTTGCGATGGAAGAGAAAATCTTTTGCACTAATACGAAATACCGAAACAGCGGTGTCTTCGCCATGCATGTTCTGTGCGACAAGAGTCATGCCAGGAACGCTGCTCATCTCTTGGCGAATCGAATCGTGGCGTTCGCGAATCTGTGGGTTGAGAAGCTTCTGTCCTGGTGCACCAAAGACAAAGGCTTGGGTTTCCGCAGCAATTGCATCCGCATTTTCTACAACAAGAAAACCTGGCTTGGTGCAGAACTGCCCAGCACCCATCGTGATCGAACCAACGAAGCCCTCTGCAATGGCCTTGGCATTTGCCGTAGCTGCAGCCTTGGTAACAAACATTGGATTCAGTCCACCGAGTTCACCGTAGAAAGGAACTGGTACTTCGCGTTGATTGACTGCATCAAAGAGAGCGCGACCACCATGAGTGGATCCGGTAAATGCAACAGCACTTACCAATGGATGCTTCACCAATTGCATACCTTCGGCGACGCCTTCAACGATTGAAATTAAACCATCGGGTGCACCAACGCTCTTTGCTGCGGCGATCATCTTGGCTGCAACTAACCGGGAAACCTCTGGATGACCTGGATTTACTTTGATAACAACTGCGCACCCAGCAGCAAGTGCTGATGCGGTATCGCCACCTGCAACACCAAATGCGAATGGGAAATTGCTAGCGCCAAATACTGCGACCACACCGAGTGGCAGCGTCTTCATGCGCAGATCAGGTCGCGGTGGCGTCAAAGTTGAATCAGCAGAATCGATAGTGATGTCGAGATAACTTGGATCTTTCACAGCGGCGCACATCAAACGCAATTGACCAGTAGTGCGACCAACTTCGCCAGTAAGGCGAGGCTCTGGCAGATTTGTTTCAGCCATTGCAACTGGAACAAGCTCAGCTTTTGCGCCATCGAGTGAGTCAGCAATTGCTTCAAGGAGTGCAACAACTTTGCTCCGATCCCAGGTGCGATATTCCAGCCAGGCTTGGTGTGCGCTAAGTACTTGGGCGTCGATGCTCACTCTATTTATCCTTTGCTCGTACGAACGATGACTTCTTTATCTTTAAAGAGCCACTCTTGTAAATGCACGCCGTGGCCAGGTGCGTCGGAGACCGAGATGTTGCCATCTGCAATCGGTGGAATACCAGTGGCGAAATCTTGGTACCAAGTATTGATAAATGCACGAACCGTTTCTTGAATCAGCGCATTGGGAGTTGCAAGAACTAAGTGAGTGCAGGCAGCAAGTGCGACAGGGCCGGTGCAATCGTGCGGTGCAATTGGTGTGGCAAAAGTTTGAGCAAGAGAGGCCATCTTGCGCGCCTCAGTAAGACCACCACTCCATTGCACATCTAAGGTGATGTAATCAACGGCATTTTGTTGAAGTAACGGCAAGATGCCACGGCGACCAGTCGATGTTTCACCGGTGGCAATTGGTAGACCAGTTGATTGACGTAAATTAGCAACTGCATCGAATGCATCTGGGCGAATTGGATCTTCAAACCAGAAAATATTGTATGGCGCGCAAGCATTCATAATTGTTTCGGCAACTGGGCGAGTCCACAGTCCATGCATCTCGACCATGATGTCCATACCATCGCCAACTTCATTACGAATCTGCGAAATAACATTCACACCGAAATCGAGCTCATCTTGCGAAATCGCAGCACCTGCGGTGCGCTCTGCAGCTGGATCAAATGGCCAGACTTTCATTCCCTTAACACCAGAATCAAAGAGATCGCGCGCAAGTTCTGCGGGGCGATTCATAAAGGCATCGAGATCTTCGTAACTCTTCTCTTTCGCCTCACCCACTCCCCAGTTGCTGGAGTTCTGTACCGATGTCTTCTTCATGTAGGAATTACCGGCACATGTGTTGTAAATCTTTACCTTCTCGCGCACCTTGCCACCGAGTAATTCAGCAAGGGGTGCATTGAGGCGCTTGCCCCAGAGATCCCAAATCGCAATGTCTATGCCACCAAGTGCGCGCATCTCAATGCCGCCAGCTTGAAAACCAACATAAGGCATAAGTGCAAGCTGCACATTTTCAGGATGCGCAGCTTTTAAGCCAAAGAGAAGTGGCGCAGCAATTGCGTGAACATACTCTTCAATAGTTGATGCGCTAAAGAAAGTTTCACCTAAACCAACATTGCCCTTTTCATCGTGGAGCAGAATCCAGAGCGATGAGGGATGAGCCAGTGGGCGAAGTGTTTCAACTTTAGTGATTTTCATGGCTATACCTTAGGAGGCAAATCGTGAGTGAAGACCACCATCGACCATGAGATCTGCGCCATTCATAAAGGAAGCTTCACTGGAGAGAACAAAGTTAACGACCTTTGCAATCTCACTTGGCTCACCCATGCGACCTAGAGGTTGAGCGGCCATTGCAGCTTCCGCACGTGATGGTGGCTCGCTATCGAGCCAACTCTTAAGAAGTGGCGTCAATGTAAATCCGGGTGACACAGTGTTGAAGCGAATGCCATGTTTTCCTTCATCCACGGCCAAGTTCTTGGCAAGGCCAATGAGGCCATGCTTTGCAGCCGCGTATGGGAAGTAATTAGGAAATGTCATGCGACCGTGGATGGAAGAGATCAAGACGATAGAACCCTTCTTGGCCTTGCGCATCTCTGGCAGACATAACTTTGCGACATACCAACTGGATTTCAAATCCAAGCTAAAGAAATCGTGCCATTCATCTTCGGTGTACTCCACTGGATCGGCATAAGAATTGCGACCAGCGTTAGAGCAAGCAACTGTTACTGGACCAAATTTTGCAACGCACTTATCGAAGGCTGCTTTGAAGGGATCAAACTTAGAGACATCTGCCTCTTCGAAATGGACTTGAAAACCTTCGCCATTGAGGCGATCGGCAAGTGCTTTGCCGCGAGCTACATCGATGTCGAAGAAACTTACCTTTGCGCCCTCTTGTGCGCCATCGATAACAACTGCCTCACCGATGCCCATTGAGCCACCAGTAACAATTAAGTGTTCGCCTTTGAGTCTCATGGTTACGCCATTCTTGCGCCGAAGGCGCCATCGATTGCCCAGTCGGATGCATTCACAAAAGAGGAATCATCAGAGAGGAGGAAGGAAACTACCTTTGCCACTTCATGTGCTTCGCCAACGCGACCCATCGGCTGCTTGGCAATTGCTTCGGGGTAACGAGTTGGATCTAAGTCATACCAACCCTGAGCAAGTGGAGTCATGATGTAACCAGGAGAAACTGCATTGACGCGGATTCCTTGGCTGCCAAGATCGACACCTAAATTACGCGTCATGCCAATGACTGCATGCTTTGCAGCGCTGTACGGAAAGAAGTTGTAATAGGCAAGGCGGCCGTGGATCGAACTCACATTAACGATTGCGCCTTTTTTAGCACGCTTCATGCCTGGAATAGTTAATTTAGCTGCAAGCCACATTCCTTTGAGATCTACGTTAAAGAATGCATCCCATTGCTCATCGGTCATCTCAACTGGATCGGCATATGAATTCACTCCGGCGTTATTGACCAAGCCATAAACATCACTGAATTTTGCAATCAGTGAATCAATTCCCTTTTTAAGGCTCTCGAAATCTGCAACGTTGCCTTCAGCAAATTCAACTTCAAATCCCTCGCTGCGCATCTGCGCGGCAAATGCTTGACCTGCTTCGATGTTGATGTCGACGAAGGAGACTCGGGCACCATTCTCTGCTGCATCGCGCACGCAGGCAGCACCAATTCCCATTGAGCCACCGGTGACAAGGACATGTCGACCTTCGAGTTTCTTCATCTACTCCTACTTTCTTACTTACGCACCGAAGAGATTGGTCTTCTTACCTTTAACACCTGGTGTTGCTACGTGGATCATTCCCGCTTCTGGGTAGGTCTGACGATCTGCGATCTCACCATAACTGGTGATAAACATCTGATCCAAATTCTCTCCGCCAAAGACACAGGATGTGACATCAGGGCAAGGAATCTCCACTTGGTCGATGATTTTGCCGCTGGTGTGGTCGATGCAACGAATTGCACCGCCACCGTGGAAGGCAATCCAAATGTTGTCATTTGCATCGGTGCAGAGACCATCCGGCAATCCCAATGATTCATCAAAATGCGCGAGAGTGCGGCGATTAATAATGTCGCGCTCCACAACATCAAATACATCGAGGCGCTTGAGAACAGTGTCGGCGTAATACATCAGAGTTCCTGCTGCATTCCAATCCATGCCGTTGGAGATAGTGACATCACCAAATAGGCGGCGCAGATGTGTTCCGGTGCTATTCATTTGATAGAACGCACCGACATTAGGATTGAAGTCATAAGCCATTGTGCCTAAGAAGAGATCGCCAGTTGGACCAACTTTTGCATCATTCCAACGAACGATTTGCTTTGGGTTATAGCCATCGCAGATTTCACGAGTAATTAAAGTCTTAGTGCTTCCATCTGCAGCGCGCAGAATTGGGCCATTAACTGTTCCTAGAATATGGCCGCCGCTCTTTGTCGCGATCTGAAATCCCACATGCTCATCCGTTAAGAATTCACCAGTCTCGCCAGTGAGCGCGTTGCGCCACTTCACTGCCTTGCCGTGGATATCTACCCACGTAATAAGCTCATTTTTAGCGCCAGTGGCAGTTGGGCCTTCGCCTAATAAATTAAATCGAGAGTCAAAGACTTCAGTTTTTGCCATTACTTATCCCTTCGCCACATATTCGATTGTGTTTACCAAAGTTCCGAGTGGGCCAGCAGAAATTGTTACGACATCGCCCTCATGCAGAGTAAAAGAGGCATCAGGAACAACGCCAGTTCCGGTGAAGAGAAATACGCCATGTGGCATTGGCAAGGTCTTGTACATCCAGTGCATCAGATCTGCGAAGGTGCGCTTGAGTTGAGAAGAAGATGATTCACCTTGGAACTCCACAGAGCCTGCGCGCTCGACTTTTACCGCGATAGGAAAGACTGCTTCCTTAACATCCCACGCAGGAACAATCCATGATCCAAGTGAGCACGCTTTTTCATACGCCTTTGCTTGTGGCAGATAGAGGGTGTTTTCACCTTCGATGGAGCGAGAGCTCACATCGTTGCCGACTGCATAACCAAAAATCTCTTCATGAGCATTACCGACGAGAACAACTTCACCTTCTGGTACATCCCAACCAGAATCTTTGCGAATGCCAACCTTTTCCCCATTGGCAATGACGCGCCAACCTGCAGTCTTGTAGAAAATCTCAGGACGTTCTGCGTCATAAACCCGGCTATAGAGATCGGGAATATCTGACTCTTCCATACGACCAACTTTGCTGCGCAGATAAGTAACACCACATGCCCAGACTTCCTGTCCACTATCAACTGGTGCAAGCCAATGCGCGCTCTCTGGAATCTCCTTATTTGCCGACTCCACAATTGATTTCGCCTCTTCAAGTGACATTGCGAGTAAGTCAGAGAGGGAGTGGCTTAAGCGAAAATACTTTCCACCTTTTTCGACAACAACACCAGCAGAATCTTTCAGGATTTTGGTCATAGGGCTGAGTGTAGTGCGAGTACTCCTAGTGCAATCAAGAGCGCAGCAGCGCCAATTGAGCCCCGACGACCTAAACGTTGTGGCAAACCTCCAATGCCACTGCTGCGATCTGCCTCCATGTCCTTGATCACATTAATAAAGTGCGCCGCCATTCCAAAGAGCGCACCACCGAGCCACATCCAGGTCGGTGGTGTTTCATTCCTTGAGATTGCGATACAGGATGGCAGAGCTGCAAAACCCACTGCATAAGGCAGTGGTGATAAGAAGTTGTACTTAAAATAAAAGTTATAGAGCACTCCAAATGCAATACCTAATAAATAAAGAGCGCCACCTTTGATGCCAAGGGGGCCCAATAAGTTGATAGCAAAACTTATGGGAAGTATGACAAAGAGTGCCTGCCTTAGAAATTTCACGCTCAGCAATCCTGAGACCAACGGCTTCTTGCTTCGATTGTGTGAGAGATCATCTTGGTAATCATGGAGATCATTACTCCACCCAACAATAAGTTGTCCGGAGAGAACTGCCAGGGCGATTGCAATTGCATCGAGTGCTGGCCAATAGTGAAGTGCAAAGCCAAGTGAGATAGAAGTAACCAAGAGAGTTGGCCCGAAATGACAGGCTTGAATTGAGCCACGGAATTTCATTTGCTGACTCTAATCCGTGAAGCGCCTCTTTTCTAGAGTAAAGGGCATAAACTGACTTTATGAGCAACCAAATTGAAACTACTTTCACAGTACAACTCGAAAATCGCAATCGTCAGTCGGTTTTCTTCCGTGCGATTCTAGTCTTTCCGATCTTTATTTTTATGGCCTCGCTCTCCGCGATGGCAAATAATCAAGACTGGAGAAATTCAACGTATGGAATTTTAGTAATACCAGTGATGCTCACACTTCTATTTCGTGGGGTCTATCCATCTTGGTTGCTCTCATTTAATAAATCTATTTTTGCCCTGGGTAATCGCGCCTGGGTTTACCTTGCACTTCTCACCGATGAATACCCATCATTAGAGGAAAACCAAGTAGTCACATTTGTATTTCCAGATATCGATGGTGGCAAGAAATTGCACCGAGGGCTTCCATTGGTTAAGTGGATCTTGGCAATTCCGCTCTACATCGTGGGCTTGGTCTATGCCCTGTACGGAATCTTTTTAATCTTTCTGGCTTGGATCGGCATCCTCTCCACTGGAAAATTGTCGTCTTCGTATGCCGAGGGAATTTCTAGTATCTCTGCCTATTGGAATCGCGTCTATGGATATGCAATCTTGCTTGTCACAGACGAATACCCATCCTTTTCACTCTAAGCGCGAGCGAAGATGAGTTGCACCAATACTTTGTCGTGCGCATGAGGTAACTTCACCTCATGGCCAAGTCAGCGAGTGCAGCGAAAGTAAAGCTTGGCAATCGCCGCGTCACCGGTAAAGAGCAGTTCTATACTCCGCCCGAGACGGCGAAGGAAATATTTGATGTGCTTAAAACGCTCGTTCCAGATCTGAAGAAACATCCCTTTCTCGAACCAGCAGGTGGCACTGGAAGTTTTATTACCGCAGCACAACAAGCGGGAATCAAAGAAGTTGAGAGCTGGGATATCGAACCGCATCATCCACTTGTGAAATTGGGAAGTTTTCTCGATCAGCACCTTTCTCTCAAAGGTGCAATCACTGTCACTAATCCCCCATTTGGTCGCTGCAATTCCCTCTCTATTCCTTTCTTTAATCACTCTGCTAAATACTCCGATCTCATCGTTTTCATTGTGCCTCGCTCATGGCGCAAATGGAGCGTCCAGAACAAACTTGATCGCCGCTTTCATCTGATTCGCGATGACGATCTCGACATTAATTATGTCGATGAGAATGGCGAGCAGGCCTATGCC
>Ga0209297_1001915_pt1 | contig 11823 bp, 13 predicted proteins | sample S_130805_MF_Meta_FD_187322 | JGI IMG/M metagenome (GOLD analysis project Ga0209297, IMG submission 187322) | Freshwater microbial communities from Lake Simoncouche, Canada to study carbon cycling - S_130805_MF_MetaG (SPAdes) (version 2) | ecosystem: Environmental > Aquatic > Freshwater > Lake ... | reverse complement strand
AGAATCCAGCTGTGTGTTTGTGCCGGATCGTTAGCGAGGATGGAGAAAAGACTCATATCAGCGCACTCCCGCACTCATCGCGTCGGCAACAGCACGTGACACCGCACTGCCGTCTGGACGCTTACCAGTTGCGATTTCTACAGCGCTACTCACGACGTCGACAACAGCCGATTCGACTTGCGAACGACCAGCCGTGCGAGCCGCTTCAGCGGCAGCCATTGCGGCTTCACGCTGAGTTGCGATACGAGCATTAGCAGCAGTGATTGCTGCCTGACGTTCGGTTTCGAGAGTGGCTCGAGCCGCATCAACGACCTTGGCAGCTTCAGCCTTGGCAGCAACAACGGCTGCTTCGTACTGGGCAACTTCGGATCGTGCCGATGCACGAGTCGCGTCAGCGTTCTCGTGACCTTCGCGGATTGAGTTGTAGCGCGAATCCATGCCCTTTTTCAGCCTCGGGAAGAGGAAGAAACGCATGAGTAACGCGAACACGATAAACGAGCCCGCGCCCCATGCCAGTTCCTTCATCTCGGGGATGATGGGACTGGGTCCTGGATCACATTCAGTTGCAGTAGGCGCTTCGGGTTTGAATGCACACTCTTCCGGGTTGAACTCGTGACCCTCTTCTGAACCTTCAGCAGAGACGAGATGAACCTGGAGTGCTTCACCCGAGCGGATGACGACGGCTGTCAGCACGTCAACTCCTTGTGGGTTGTAGTGGACGATCAGAGACCGATGAGAATGAAGACCACGAAGCCGATGAGGGCAAGGGCTTCGGTGAAGGCGATACCGAGGAACATGGTTGTACGAACCATGCCGGCAGCCTCTGGCTGACGAGCCATAGCTTCGACGGACTTACCGACGAGGTAGCCGATGCCAATGCCAGGTCCGATTGCGGCGAGGCCGTAAGCGAATCCAGCAGATGCAGCAGCTGCAGCAGCCTTGTCAGCATCTGCTTGCTCCTGGCTGAATGCAGATACTAGGTGAACGAGTGCTTCCATTTTTTGGTCTCCTGTTATATGTCTTGGTTAAAGAGAATTGCTTGTGGTTACTTATGACTAACGAACTGGTACTACTTCAGGCTCAGTGCTCGGGGTGAGCGGCTCCACCGATGTACACCGCAGTCAAGATGGTGAAGATGTACGCCTGCAAGAAGGCCACCAACACTTCGAATCCGGTGAGGAAGATGAGCATGAACAATGGCAACACACCCACTGGGATGAGCGCCGGGTTGCCCTTGGCCTGGAACAAAGCCTCAGACAACAAACCGAAGGTCACGAGCAAAATGTGACCGGCCAACATGTTGGCGAAAAGTCGAACGGTGAGCGAGAACGGGCGCACCAAGAACGTTGAGATGAATTCGATCGGCGTCACCAAGATGTAGAGCGCCTTTGGAACTCCGGGTGGGAACAAGGAGCTCTTGATGTAACCGAGACCCTGGTGCTTGAAACCGGTCACGATGAACACGACCCACACGAGCAACGACAAGAACAGCGGCAAGGCCATACGAGCTGTTGCGGGCATCTGCAAGAACGGAATGATTCCGGGAACGTTGCAGAGGTAGATGAACGAGAACAGGCTCAACAAGAACGGTGTCCAAGCGAGACCGTCGCGACCCATGGTCTGCATGACGATTCCGTTTTCGATGAACTCAACAATGCTTTCGGCAAAGTTGCGAATGCCCTTCGGCGCCGACTTGGCATCTTTGCTACCTGCCAACAAGAAAACCAATGTGCCAATGACTGCTGCAAGAACAGCAATTAACGCAATCTTGTTGAAGGTCGGGAAAAGATCTTTCCAACGGAGGATCTCATTGATCGGCGGGAACTCAAGTGCGATCACGTTCGATTATTCCTTTGTGAGGCGTGTAGGGACGGGAGATGTATTCAAAACTGGTTTATTTCTTGCGGGGTTTTAACCCCGGAAATGCGAGCGATGCAGCAACGAAGCGCATCTCCCACACGAGGAGTCCTAGATGAGTAACAATAATGGTCAATCCGAGGGCCGTGAGTGAAATCCAAGAGGCATCTCGGACAAGAATCACAGCTAAAAAGATTAAGCCGAGACGAACAAGATAGCCGAAAAGCACCGCGCCCATCATTAATCCGAGTGAAATTCGCGCGGTAAATGCCACAAGTCCGGCGGCAAACAAGAAATTGACGAGCACAATCGCGATTCCGTAGAGCGCACTGACGGCTCCGTCCATGCCAGCGAAAACGGCACACACGGCGATAATCACCGGAGCGACATACAGTCCGCGCTTCAAAATGTCCAATGAAACTTGGATTTCTGGAGCTTCGCCGTCGAGGCGAGTCACCATGGGTGAAGCGGGTTCGTTGCTCATACTTCGGGGTCAACCAGTGTCGTTGGTGTTGACTTTTGCTGATGAGCATTCATGGCTTGGCGACGTTCGTTCTCGAGCATTTTCATGCGGGCGTCGTAGATGAACCACATTTTGATGAACTGACCCACGGTCGAAAAGATCACGAGTGAAATCATGAAAATCGGGCGAGTGTCGAGCCAGACGTCGAGACCCCAGCCGATTCCTAAAAAGACGGCAATGGTGAGTGCCATTTCCATGCCCTGACCCAAGCCTTGATCGACATTGCCCGAACGATTGCCCTTGGCCAAAGCACTCGTGAGGCGACGCGTCACCGCCGTCGGACCAGCTTTGGCGGCAGCAGGCGAAGAAGTTGAGGAAGAGGCGTCAGACATAAGGGGTACTCAGGGTGTTTTCAGAACGAAAGGCTCGTGAAAAGCTGCACAAACTGCTTTCAATCTACTGTGATTGCGGTGGGCGGGGCAATTCAGTAGTTGATTCCACTTCGTGACGAGATTGGCGTCTGACGCGGCGTACTTCGGGGTGCAACACCGTGTACAAACTGAGCGCGATGGCCGCTGTACCGATCGGAATGAGCGCCGTTTGTGCCTTTGTGAAAATGGGATACAACACAAATCCACTCAGAATCGTGGTCCAGAGCCACAAGATCAACACGCTGCGGCGCTGACCGTGACCGAGGTTCATCAACCGATGGTGCAAATGGCCTTTGTCAGCAGTTGCCACTCCTTGGCGCTTGACGGCCCGGCGAATGATGGCGAACAACGTGTCGAGAATCGGCACACCCAAAATGAAGAGCGGAATAAACAGAGGCGCCAAGAAAAAGTAGGTCTGACCTGGGGTGTAGGTCTGGCTGTTGGGGTCGGCGCGACCTCCGACCACACTCGTCGAGACCGCCATTAAGAGCCCTAAAAACAGCGCTCCACTGTCGCCCATGAAGATCTTGGCGGGGTTGAAGTTGTGCGGCAAAAAGCCCAGGCAGACACCTAAAGCGATGATCGCGATGAGTGGCCCCATATTGGGTTGGGCCAAAGCACCCAGGTCATCGAGACGGCGACTGTACAAAAAGAACGAGGCCGCGGCGATGGCCACGATGCCGGCGGCGAGACCGTCGAGACCATCAATCAAGTTGACGGCTTGGCTCATACCCATCAGCCACAAAATCGTGATGAGTGGAATCCAGTCGTTGCTCAAAACAAAGACGTCCAAGAACGGGACTCGAAAATAGAACATCGTGGCTCCGAAGTACACGAGCACGAGTCCGGCAATCACGGTGCCCGTCACTTTGGCGGGGCTTGAGATCTCGCGAATGTCGTCAACAAGACCCGTTGAAAAGATCACAATCGCGGCAAGTAGAACACCGAGCGGTTCGGAGTTGTTATCGAAAACTGGTGAAAAACGCCCCATTTTCCAGGCGATTGCAAGAGCAACAATGAAACCCAAGAACATTGCAATGCCACCCACATCAGGTGTCGGCACTTTGTGCACGCGCCGTTCATCAGGCTCGACCACCCAATTCATACGCGTCGCCAACTTCACCACAAAGGGTGTCGAAACAAACGTCACGACTGCGGCGATCACGCCTATGAAGAGATAGCCAGCGGTATCGGGCACGGTTTGAGACTATTCCCGAATGCGATCAGGAAGAGACAACTGAGTGATCAGTTGGGTATTTCAGCGGGCTGGATAAGCCGGGAACGCTGCACACAAGGCGGCGACCTCGGCCTTGACCGCGGCCACTTCGTCGGCATTGTTACGACCACGCAAGGCCCGAGCAATGAAAGTGGCGATCTGCGCCATTTCGGGCTCTTTCATACCTTGAGTGGTCACCGATGGGGTTCCGATACGCACACCCGAAGTCACGAACGGACTGCGCGGGTCGTCGGGGACAGTGTTCTTGTTCAGAGTGATTCCCGCGAGGTCGAGTACTGCTTGGGCCTCTTTGCCAGTGACTTCGGCGTCAAAAGGACGCAAGTCAACGACCATGAGGTGGCAGTCGGTTCCGCCCGAGACCAAACGGAATCCGTTCTGGGCCAGAGCTTCGGCAAGGGCTGAAGCGTTAGCCACCACTTGCGCGGCGTACTGCTTGAAAGCTGGTGATGCGGCTTCACGGAAAGCAATGGCCTTACCGGCAATCACGTGTTCGAGCGGACCGCCTTGCCAACCCGGGAACACAGCCTTGTCAATGGCGGCAGCGTGCTCGGCCTTGGCCAAGATGCAACCACCGCGTGGACCACGCAAAGTTTTATGCGTCGTGAAAGTAACAACGTCGGCATACGGAACGGGGTTCGGGTACGCGCCACCAGCGATGAGACCCGCCAAGTGCGCGGCGTCGTACATGAAGTACGCGCCAACTTCATCGGCGATTTCTTTGAACGGTGCCGGATCAATACGGCGCGGGTAACTAGTGGTGCCAGCAACAATCATGCGCGGACGATGTTCAAGTGCAAGATCGCGCACTTGATCCATGTCGATGCGCTCGTCACCTGGCGTCGTTTGGTAGGACTTGAAGTTGTACAACTTGCCACTCGCGTTGACGGGTGAACCATGCGTGAGGTGACCACCATGGTCGAGGCTGAGACCAAGAACAGTGTCGCCTTGGTTCAAAAGAGCTTGATATACGCACATATTTGCGTTCGCACCCGAGTGCGGTTGCACGTTGGCATGATCGGCGCCGAACAACGCTTTCACGCGTTCGATTGCTAATGCTTCAATCGAGTCAACGACTTGGTTGCCGCCGTAATAACGCTTGCCGGGATAACCCTCGCTGTACTTATTGGTGAGCACACTGCCCACCGCACGCATGACTGCAGGCGACGTGAAGTTTTCGCTGGCGATTAATTGCAGGCCACTGATCTGACGATCGAACTCATCGTTGATGAGGTTTTCAATGACTAGATCGGGATCAGAATCAGAAGGAAAAGGCATGGTGGTCTCGCTCGGGGTCAGAATTCGTTTTCAAGTTCAGTCAACATTGCCACTCGGCGGGCGTGACGACCGCCTTCAAAGGCAGTTGATATGAACGTTGTGACAATTTCCTCAGCCAACCCGATACCCACAACGCGGGCGCCGATTGACAAAACATTGGCATCGTTGTGTTGGCGAGCCATGCGGGCGGTGTACAAGTCGTTGCACAATGCGGCGCGGACTCCGCGGACTTTGTTGGCCGCAAGCTGTTCGCCTTGACCGCTGCCACCCATCACAATGCCGAAGTCGGCTTTGCCATCGCGCACGGTGCGACCGACCCCTGCGCAGATCGGCGGGTAATCGCAACTTTCAGTTGAGTGTGTGCCTTGATCGTCGACCGTGTGACCGGCCGCGGTCAAAAACGCCACGAGATGTTGTTTGAGATCAAACCCAGCATGATCTGATCCGATAGCGATACGAAGTGGCCCAGTAGACATGGCTTTCATCTTAGGTATGACACAGCCCATTAGATAGGTTGAAACGATGAGTTTGGACCCCCGCACACCAGTGATTGTTGGCGTTGGCCAACAGTTGCAGCGCATCGACAACCCGCTTGAGGCATTGGCTCCTGTCCCCTTCATTGCCAACGCAATTCGCGAGGCCACCAAAGACGCCGGCTTGTCATCGGTACCGAATGCCGATTCGATTCGCGTCGTCAGTTTCTTGTCGTGGCGTTATCGCGACCCCGCGCGCTACATCGCCGAAGAACTTGGCATCACAACTAGCGAAACCGTTGCGTCATCAATGGGTGGCAACAGCACACAGTCGCTCATCAATGCAACTGCTCTCGAAATTCAGTCGGGTGCTTTTGATGTGGTGATTTTGTGCGGTGGCGAAACATCACGTACTCGCAAGCGCGCTCGTGCTGCCGAGATTGAATTGCCGTGGCCAGTTGTGCCCGAAGATGTGAAGCCAACTCGCATCATGGGCGAAGAACTTGTGATGAATCACGAATACGAATTGTCACGTCGCATCGTTGCACCGATTCAGATCTATCCAATCTTTGAAACAGCAATTCGCGCTGCTTCTGGTCGCTCAGTTGATGAGCACAATCAACACCTCGGCAAGTTGTGGTCAAACTTCAGCAAGGTTGCCGAAGCAAATCCGTATGCCTGGATTCGCAAGTCAATGACTCCCGAAGAAATCATCACGACTGGTCCGCGCAACCGCATGATCGGGTTGCCGTACACCAAGGTGATGAACTCAAACAATGACGTCGATCAATCGGCAGCAATCATTATGTGTTCAGTCGCTGCCGCAGAACGCATGGGTATCTCGAAAGACAAGTGGGTCTTCCCCATTGCTGGCACCGATTGTCACGAACATAAATATGTTTCTGAACGCGACACCTTCGCCGACACACCAGCCGTCAAGTTGGGCGGCAAGATGGTGCTTGATTTAGCTGAGACGTCAATCAACGACATTGACATCGTTGATTTGTATTCATGCTTCCCGTCTGCTGTGCAATTAGGTGCAGCATCACTTGGTTTGTCAACTGATCGTCAACTCACGCGTACCGGTGGATTGTCATTTGCTGGTGGACCATGGAACAACTACGTCATGCACGCAGTGGCAACAGTTGTTGGTGAACTGCGCGCTCGTCCTGGCGAAAAAGGCTTGGTGTGGGGTAACGGTGGTTATGCAACCAAGCATGCGTTTGGCGTGTACTCAACGACGCCGCCAACTAACGGTTTCAAGCATGCGTACCCACAAGATCAAATTGATGCACTGCCGCGACGCGCCGTGGTTGACATTGGAACATCAGAAGGCCCCGCAACCATCGAGGGCTACACCGTCATGCACGACCGCGACGGTAATCCCGAACGCGCCATTGCTCCGTGCTTGTTGCCCAATGGCAATCGTGCGTGGGGTATCAGCGATGACACCGACACTGTGAATGCAATGTGTGAAGGTGAATGGGTTGGTCGTGCAGTTCGACTCGACGCAACTGGCACACTGCTCATTAAGTAATCAACGACTATTTCGTTAAGGCGGACACCATGGACAAGCCCAAAATCATTCTCGATTGCGATCCGGGTCACGATGACGCGTTAGCGATTGTTGTTGCGGCGCGACACACTGACTTACTTGGAATTACAACAGTTTCAGGTAACGCACCTATCGAGTCGACAACATACAACGCGTTAGTCATGAAAGATCTGTTAGGTCTTGATGTGCCCGTGCACAAGGGCGCAATTTGTCCGCTTGTCGCGCCGCCGCAATATGCGACGTACGTGCATGGCGAAAGCGGACTTGATGGCGCCGATCTTCCCGCACCAACCAGCACGATCGATAGCGAGAATGCCGTTGAGTACATCATCGAAACTTGTCGTGCGACCGAAGGTGTGTGGCTTGTTCCGACTGGTCCATTGACCAACATCGCCATGGCTTTGCGACTTGCTCCCGATTTGGGCAAGCGCATTGCTGGCATTTCGTTAATGGGTGGCGGCACATTTGGTAATCGCACCACATCGGCCGAGTTCAATATTTGGGTTGACCCCGAGGCAGCCGACATTGTGTACAAATACGGCGGACCGCTCATCATGGCTGGCTTGCACGTGACTCATCAGTTCCGTGCGACACAAGAACGTATTGACAAAGTAAAAGCCATGCCTGGGCAGTTGGCCAACGTGCTCGGTGACCTCATGCAGTTCTTCACCAATATGTATATGACTCGTCACTACGGAATGGATGGCGGAGCCGTACACGACCCGCTAGCCATTTTGATCTTGACCCACCCGCATCTGTTCACCCAGAAAAATGCCCATGTCGTTATTGAGTTGACAGGCACTCATACCCGAGGTATGACAGTTATTGACGAACGCGATCTGCGTGAGGTCAAGGACGGTAACTGCGACGTGTTGATGACGGTCAATGCCCAAGAGGCTTTCGACATCATGACCGAGGCCATTGCCCACTTCAGCCACTGAGTCAAAATTAGAGGACCGTATATGGAACGAAATATTCAAAGTCGAGTCAAGCGTTTAATGGCGCTGTTGGCATTAACGATGACGATCTGCGGGTTTTTAGGCACACAACAAACAGCATTAGCTTCGACCGCAAACATTGCTATTGCTGACATCGTTCATTTTTTGCCCAATACTCCAAATCAACAATCTTTTAACTTAGCGATTTCTGATTTCAACTCGTCAGATGTTTTGAGCGTCAGCTTGCTTTTGGTTGCCTCGCCGGCAGATACGACATTTCGACTTCCAAACATAACTGGACTGACCCCCGCTTACGGATACTCATTTTCTAACCAACTTCAGGCGATCACTTTCACAGGAACCAAAAGTGCGACCAACGCAGCCCTTGCCGATCTGCAGGTTTCAACTGGGTTGATTGGTGGTCAACTCACTCTTCGCCTTGCGGCCTCTCTCCGACAATCAAATACTTATTACAACCCAATCAATGAACACTTTTACCAATACGTGTCTTCACCGAATATCACTTGGGTCAATGCCCGAAGTTCGGCCAAAACTCGAACTTTAAATGGCGCGACTGGTTATTTAGCCACCATCACAAGCGAAGAAGAAAACGACTTCATTGCTCAAAAGATCAACGCAGCCAATATTTGGATTGGGGCGAGCGACAGTGCAACTGAAGGCAACTGGACCTGGGCGGATGGGCCAGAAGCGGGCCTCAATTTTTGGCAAGGCACCGCTCGAGGTTCTTCTCCTTCAGGCACCTCTTGGTATTCGCATTGGGCAATTAATCAGCCCGATGACAGCAACGGCATTGAAGATTTTGCGGTGACCAATTGGCGAGGCACCCTCGGACAATGGAACGACGTTGCCGAAAATGGCGCGAGTCTCGTGAGTGGATATCTCACGGAGTTCGAAAGCGGCGTCAGTGGCTATTTGAACTTTTACTCAGAAGAAGTCGCTGCTGTGGTTGGATATCCACCACGCAATGTGAACGTTCAGGCCGGAGCCGAAGAGGTAACGCTCACATGGGATGCTCCCGAAGATGTAACAGTTACTAACTACGCGGTGACTGCATCACCTGATGGTGCGAGTTGTACTGTCACAGGTTCGTCACTAACTGGTAACAGTTGCAGAGTTAGCGGATTGAACGCCGGCACCGAGTACACATTCACTGTCACCGCTTTCTATGCCGATGGTTCAACATCAATAGTTTCGTCGTCAGTCACGCCGACCGCACCGCAATCAACATCAACGACTACGACGACGACAAGTCCGGCCACAACATCAACGACGACGACAAGTCCGGCCACAACATCGAACATCAACTCAACTTCCCCTTCAACGCCACTCCCAGTCACTGGCTCTGCCGATCGCGGTCGTGGCGCGATGATCGCATTCTGGTTATTCGTTGCCGGAGTAGGGATGATCGTGGCGATTCGCCAACGTCAATGGATGTGACGGTCTACAACTAGCGACTGAGATCCACCATTCGTTTCTAGAATTTGTTATTGTCTCCTGCGAACAAAGGCGGAGTTGTGGCATCATCAGGGAAGTTACGTACACGTTGGGCAGCAATCGGGGCGGCGTGCGCCGTCACACTTGGCGGAGGAACCTTCGGCATCGTGCAAGCATCAGTTTCGTCTGGTAACCGAGCGGTCTATGTGCCCATCACACCAGTGCGCGTGCTTGACACTCGATCTGATGTTGGTGTTGCAACAGTCCAAGATGCGACACCCGCACTGCTGACTGTCACTGGTTCAATAGCCACGACAACTGGTCAACAAAATGTGGTTCCGGTCGGTGCGTCAAGCGTTGTCATCAACGTGACGGCAATTAACCCAACGAGTGATGGCTTCGTGTCACTTCGACCAGGCGATGCCACCGGTGCTCCAGCAGTGTCAACACTCAACGTCACAGTCGGCGGAACATTCCCGAACGGCGCAACCATCACCCTGCCAACAAGTGGTGGATCAGCCGGACAAATACAAATCTGGTACGAGGCCTACGCCGCAACTGGCGGAACAACCGATCTGTTAATCGACGTCGTTGGCTATTACGCCGACCACAACCACGACGACCGCTACTACACCGAAACCGAAGTCGACTCCGCCCTCGCTGGTAAAGCCACCGCCAGTGAACTCACCAGTGCACTCGCCGGAAAAGCAAACACCAGCGACCTCGCAGGAAAAGCCGACATCACTTCTCTACTGGCGCCAATCGCGCCTTCTCTGCCGGCCACTCTCGACAGCACCGGCGACGTCGGTCTAGATACATCAATCGCGATTGGTATCAACGGCAACCCCATCATCAGCTACTACGACTTCACAAACGGCGACCTCAAAATCGCCGCCTGCAACAACCCCACCTGCACCACATCAACCAACACCACCATCGACAGCAACGGCGACGTCGGCTACTACACCTCAATCGCGATTGGTACCAACGGCTATCCCATCATCAGCTACCTCGACAACACAAATGGCGACCTCAAAGTCGCAGCCTGCAACAACCCCACCTGCACCACATCAACCAACAGCACCATCGACAGCACCGGCAACGTCGGCCGATATACATCAATCGCGATTGGCACCAACGGCAACCCCATCATCAGCTACTGGGACTTCACAAACAGTGACCTCAAAATCGCAGCCTGCAACAACCCCACCTGCACCACATCAACCAACACCACCATCGACAGCACCGGCGACGTCGGTCTAGATACATCAATCGCGATTGGTATCAACGGCAACCCCATCATCAGCTACTGGGACGGTATCAACAGTGACCTCAAAATCGCCGCCTGCAACAACCCCACCTGCACCACATCAACCAACACCACCATCGACAGCACCGGTTTTGTCGGCTACTACACCTCAATCGCTATCGGTACCAACGGCAACCCCATCATCAGCTACTGGGACGGTAGCAACAATGACCTCAAAGTCGCCGCATGCAACAACCCCACCTGCGCTGGAGCAACAGAAGTTGACCGCTCGACCAACGTCACCATCGACAGCAACGGTGCTGTCGGCTACTACACCTCAATCGCTATCGGTACCAACGGCAACCCCATCATCAGCTACTCGGACCCCACAAACGGCGACCTCAAAGTCGCCGCCTGCAAAAACCCCACCTGCACCGGCATAACAGAAGGTGACCGCTCGACCAACGTCACCATCGACAGCAACGGTTTTGTCGGCTACTACACCTCAATCACCATCGGCACCAACGGCAACCCCATCATCAGTTACTTCGACTACATAAGTGATGACCTCAAAGTATTCAGCCCGTGGTGGATCACCGGCGGCCGCTGAGGACCAACTACGCGCCACCAACTTCTGAATCTTGTTATGGTCTCCTGTGAACAAAGGCGGAGTTGTGGCATCATCAGGGAAGTTACGTACACGTTGGGCAGCAATCGGGGCGGCGAGCGCGGTCACTCTTGGTGGCGGAACTCTTGGCATCGTTCAAGCGTCAGTTTCGTCAGGAGACCGCGCGGTCTATGTGCCCATCACACCAGTGCGCGTGCTTGACACTCGATCTGATGTTGGTGTTGCAACAGTCCAAGATGCGACACCCGCACTGCTGACTGTC
>Ga0209297_1001908_pt1 | contig 11841 bp, 10 predicted proteins | sample S_130805_MF_Meta_FD_187322 | JGI IMG/M metagenome (GOLD analysis project Ga0209297, IMG submission 187322) | Freshwater microbial communities from Lake Simoncouche, Canada to study carbon cycling - S_130805_MF_MetaG (SPAdes) (version 2) | ecosystem: Environmental > Aquatic > Freshwater > Lake ... | reverse complement strand
AACCGATGATGGATCTATCAGTGAAGAATTCACCTGAGATATTGCTGTTGCCAGAGCCTTTGCGCGGCGATGATCGTGGTTGAGATCGCTCATATGATGTGTGATGGCGTAGTCGGCAGCTGCGGCCAAGATTCCTACTTGGCGCATTCCGCCACCGTATCGCTTGCGCCATACTCGAGCCGAGGCAATTCGTTCGCTCGTTGAAAGAGCCATGGAACCGATAGGTGCACCGAGACCTTTAGAAAAACAGACGCTGATCGTGTCAGCATATTTTCCGTATTCAGAGAGCACGACACCGCTTGCTACATGGGCATTCCAGATACGCGCGCCATCAAGGTGGATAGCAATTCCCATGGCATGTGCCTGCTCGTAGAGTGATTTCATCTGATCAAGTGGCTGAACTGTGCCGCCACCAAAGTTATGTGTATTTTCAATTGCGATAGCTGCAGTTGAAACTAGATATGGTCCAGCATTGGGTGCCGCGATTGCCAGCGGATCAGAGGCCTGCAATAACCCTGATGGCGCTAACCATGTGCGCGTAGTGATTCCTGAAAATGTTGCTGCCGCACCAAGTTCGGCGCGCACAACATGAGAGTTTGTTTCGGCCAGAATTTCCTGACCAGGTTGCACAAGAGTGCGCATCATGAGTTGATTTGCTAATGAGCCTGTAGGTGTAAAGAGGCCAGCTTCTTTTCCAAAGAGTGCGGCAACTCGCTCTTCAAGTGCATTTACTGTGGGGTCATCACCGTAGACATCGTCTCCGACTGGCGCACTTGCAATAACTTCACGCATCGCCGCAGATGGTGCAGTGACAGTATCTGAACGAAGATCAATCATTGGACGGTTCCTTTACGACGATGAGGTACATCGCGGTGAGCAAGATAATTCCACCGAGTGCTACTTGGATACTCATTGTCTCGCGTCCAATAGTGATTGCAAAGAGAGCGGCAAAGACGACTTCTAGCGTCAAAATAACTGCCACTTTTGTAGAATCTATGTGAGCTTGAGCCCAGGTTTGAACGATGAAGCCAAATGCAGTGCAGACAATCGCGGTGAAGATGACAACGGCCCACACACCGTAATCAGGTGGCGCTTGAAACCCTTCAGCAAATGCAAATCCACCTGTGAGTACTGTGACGGCAAAGAGCTGCACCGTTGTCATTGCATAGACATCCCGCCCAGCACTCCACTGGCCGAGAGCAACAATGTGTGCGCCAAATGCGATTGCACAGAGCAGCACAAGAAATTCGCCGAAGCCCATCGACCAACCACGGAGGGAAAGCAGGGCAAGCCCTACAGTTGCAAGAGCTACACATCCCCACGTAAATAAGGAAATCTTCTTCTTCAGGAGAAGAGCCGAAATCAGCGGTGTTGCAACGACATAGAGCCCTGTAACAAAGCCTGTAATCGCAGCACCTGTTCTCGCCAGACCTTCTGTCTGCAAGATGTAGCCCGCACCCAGTAATAGCCCGGCTGCAAAGGCTTTGATAAAGAGATCTTTTGTGATTTTGCGAAAGACTGTCGGCTTGAAGGCCACAAGAAAAATAATTGCACAGAGAAATCTTGTAAAGAGAAAGCTATTCACGCTCTGTCGCTCGATCGAATCTTTCATAATCACAAATGCAAGACCCCATGATGCAGCCAACAAGATGAGGGCAACGGGTGCAAGGCGCATACGCCCAGCATGTGTTTTCATCATGGTTCGCCTTAGCCCTTTCGCAACTTCTTCAAGAGAGCAATCTCTTTTCCATGTTCTGGCTCCATGCCCGGAGTTTCAAGAATGAGCGGGGCGTTGACCACTGCAGGGTGAGCCAGTAGCTCTTTAAATGGATCGGTACCGATAAAACCTTCACCGATATTTTGGTGGCGATCTTTAAGTGCGCCGCAGACATCCATAGAATCATTTGCGTGAATCAACTGAATACGTTCTGCCCCTGCGACCTCTACAAGTAGATCAAGGGTCTCTTTCATTCCACCTTTTTTGGCAATGTCATGACCTGCAGCAAAAACATGACAGGTATCAAGACAAATACCAACCTTTGGATGATATTCAAGTGCTTTCAAGTAGTGCTCTAAATCTTCTAATCGCTTAACAAGAGATTGGCCTTGGCCAGCTGTAGGTTCAAGAAGTAGATAAGGAGCATCACTTGATAGCGCGTTAAGAATAGGCATCATTCCCTCGTGAATTTGTTTCCAAGCACTCTCTATGAAATCTTCATTGACTGCAGAACCTGTATGTACAACAACACCCAACGCGCCAATTTCCTGACCACGCTTAAGTGAGTACGCAGTCGATGCTAGAGAATTCTTATATGTGCCTTCAGTAGGTGAACCTAAATTAATGAGGAAGGGAGCGTGTACATAGACTTCCAAATCTAACTCATCTGCTCTTTCGCGAAAGAGCGCATCTGCCTCGTGATTTGTCTCCGGCATCGCCCATCCACGTGGATTAGATGTAAAGACTTGAATTGCTTCGGCCTCAGTGATGCGTGCATATTCAATTGAACGCTTAGCCATTCCACCACTTGTAGGCGTGTGGGCTCCGATACGAGGCAGGGCAGCTTTTGGCATTCGCCTACCCTACTGTGAGAGTCACCGTACTTCCACGCTTAACCCTGACGTCAACCTTAGGGTCGATCCCGATCACTAATTTGCCACTCTTTGTTACCTTCTTCACGACAACTTTCAGCCCTAAATCTTTAAGAAGTGCGGTTGCACGCTCTTGGGACAATTTCATCACGTTCGGTATCGAGACATAGGCAGTCCCCTTGGAGACAAATATTTCTACCGCAGTTCCCTTTGGAAGCGCTGCACCTGCAGCAGGTTGCTGTGAAATCACTTCACCTGGCATGACCTTCTCATCGAATGCATATGTCACCGTTACGTTAAATCCGGCATCAGTTAATTCATTGAGGGCTTGCTCACCATTTGTTCCAACCAAAGATGCGAGGTTAAAAGTCTCTACACCTTTACTGACGACCAGATCAACAATGGTTTCGCGCTTGACGCGTGTTCCGGGTGCAGGATTGGATGAGATTACAAATCCCTTTGGAATTTTAGCGTTGAAGACTTCAGTAATCTCGCCAACTTTAAGAGGAGATTTTGCTAAGAGATTGACTGCTGCTTCAGGAGTAAGACTTATGAGAGAAGGGATTGTGTACCTCTCTGCTCCCTTTGACACAACAAGATTTACTGTTCCACCTGGTGCTATTGAATCTCCAGCAAATGGATCGGTGGAAATCACGCGCCCTTTTGCAATATCTTCATCAAAGCGTTCTTCAACAATTGCGGTAGTTAAACCAAGAGCGGTGAGCGTGGAATTAGCTTGTGCTGTTGTAGCCCCAACAACGGAAGGGAATTTTACTGATGCCCCTGGGCCGATGAGTACCCACCATGTCGTAATTCCTAGAAGCACTGCAAGTCCTGCAGCAATCCAGCGGTTGCGACGGACTCGCTTACTTACTCTCTTCCGCTCGCGTACCTGCACGGTGGTCTCTTTTGCAGCGGCAGAAGGAAGGGTGAGCGAAATTTTCTCTGTGATCTGAGTAAATTTTCCACGAGACTTCTTCTTTGTTTTCTCTCTCATTGGCGCGATCGGAATATCTAGTTCAAGACTCATTTGAGGTGCCGATGGATTGAGCGCCTGCGAAATTGCAAGAAGCTGGCTGTGGAATATCTGACAATCGCGGGGACGCTCATCTGGATCAACACTTGTCGCAGCAAAGATGAGATCGTCCAGCGCCTTCGGAACATCTGGAATAAGTGAACTGATTCGAGGTACCCGTGAATTCACATGCATAAATGCAATCTGGATCGGTTCATCACCTTCGAATGGTTTCGTTCCAGTAAAAATCTCAAATGCGGTAATCGCAGCCGAATAGACATCGCTTCGTGAATCGGCGATTCCTCGTGAGACTTGCTCGGGGGATAGATAGGAGACACTTCCCAAAATGACACTCGATTCGGCTGTCATCGTGCTGCCGATCATCGCACCCTTTGCGAGACCGAAATCTGTAATCTTGATGCGACCCTCTTTAGATACAAGAATATTTTCAGGTTTCACATCTCTATGAACAATACCTAAACGATGCGCCGCACCGAGTGCGCTAAGAACTGGGAGTAAAAATTTAATTCCATCTGCAGCTGCGATCTTGCCACGTTCATTGAGGTAGTCGCGCAGCGTGTGTCCGTCGACGAGCTCCATCACAATAAAGACGGCAGGAATTCCACTTTGATTCCATCCCTGATCTTGCACAGCAACGATATTGGGGTGACTAAGTGCTGCTGCAGCCTTTGCTTCGCGGATAAATCGTTCAACGAACTGCTCATCCTGAGCAAGATGAGCGTGCATGATTTTTACTGCAACTCGTCGATCCAGGCGCGTATCTATAGCCTCATAGATTGTGGCCATTCCTCCAGCATCCATTTGGCGCAAGAGTTGATAGCGACCATCGATGAGGTTGCCAGTGAGGTCGGACATGGTTGAATTTTAGGTTGAAAGAAGGAATTCGCAGCGTTCTTTCGTCCTATCTGCTGCAAAGTGTTGCTCTTGCATCACAAGCCATTGCGTCATCTCTCGGGAAATTTTCTCGCCATCTCGGTCGATCACTCTTTGATATCCGATGAGTGGATCTAGATCGAGCCAGATCGAGGTGGCCAAACTTTCTTCGATTGCAATCTGTGCGCTGGCAACACCCTCAAGAATGAGTAAGTGGGTGGATGGATGAGACTTCGGCTCGTGGAAGTCATTGGTTGTCCAGTTAAATGATGAATAGAGCAGAGGTTTCTTAGCTTTATGGCAGGAAGTAAGCCAGGTCAGCGACTGTGTTAATTCATCCCCGATTGCATGTTCCCAGCCTGGGTAGAGCTCATCCATATGAATAACTGTGGTGCTGATGTGTGGTGAGAGCGCTAAGAAGATTGTCGATGCAAGTGTGGTTTTGCCCGCTCCTGCTGGTCCATCAATTGCAATGATGGGTTGGTCAACGCCTTGTGCAATCTCAGTCAGTGCGTCGATAAGTTGCATACCAACTCCTCCAACCCACAGCTGCTACGACGGTAAATACAAGATAGAGCATCGATGTGAGATAAAGCTCTTGGCTGAAGTAAAGCGCGGTATATCCAAGATCCACTACAAGCCAGAGAATCCAGGTTTCATATTTCTCATAGACCATCAGCATCTGCGCTGCAATTGATCCAAAGAGAAGGATGGCATCGGCATATGTTGAGGCTGCACCCAATCGATCAAGCACGGGTGCTAAAGCAAGAGTGGCGAGAACTATCGCAACCGCTGTATAGATTCGAAAACTATTTTTGAGTGGTCCTGGGATTGCACCTTTCTTGCCCCAGCCAAACCATCCTGCGATTGCAGCGGCTATGAAGACAATTTGTAGTGCTGCACTTGCAAAGAGATCCCACTGAATAAAAAGAATTCCGTAGAGGACGCTGCTCACAGCCCACCAAGGCCAGGTAATTCGCTTTCCAGTGACACCGAGTGCGACACCGATAAATGAAATTATTGCTGCAATGATTTCAAGGGTAGACATCACTAATTCCTTTCCACATCCGCATTACCGGACGGGTCAAGCGGTCGATCTCACGTTGAGATCCTCTCAGCAGCGTTACAAGTAACGCATGTGCTCCCGCGTTTTTAGTCTAGCGCACGCCTTGCAGAAAGTGCCTGAATGTAAGCCTTACCTGCAACGCGAAGTCTGCGTGCAGTAGAAGTTTTTGCACGCTTGTTAAAGATGTCGTAACCAATAGCTTCGACCTCATCAACGATCCCACAATAAAGTTCGCTCGCTGCGCGGATGCAAGGCCGGCTTGTCGCATGCAAAAGATCAATACCGGGAGCAGCTTCGGCCTGTAATTGTCGAACACGAGCGATCTGAAATTTGAGTGCCTGAATAATCTCTGGGGTCAAAACTCTGGCATAGAGCATCTTCTCGTCGACCCCATGCGCTGTAAGTTCATTAAGTGGGAGATAGATGCGTCCACGATCAAGATCTTCACCAACATCTCGGATGAAGTTGGCAAGCTGAAATGCAATCCCCAATTTCTTCGCGCTCTCGTACGCTTCATCTGAGAGCACGCCAAGAATCGGAACCATCTCAAGGCCTATCACTGCAGCAGAGCCGTACACGTATTCACTCAGCGCTTCATAAGTGGCATAGGTCGATACGGTCAGATCCATCTCCATTGAGCGCAAGAAATCAACAAAGTGTTGGTGGGGGATATTAAAGCGAGAGACGGTATCTACGAGGGCTGCTCCCACTGCGTCAGTACTTTTTCCTGCGGAAAGATCAGAGAGCACGCCAGAGCTCCAGGTTCGTAATACATCCGCTTTTTCCTGTGGCGTCAGTGTTGATGCAAGGTCATCGACAATCTCATCGGCATAACGTGCAAAGCCATAGAGAGCATGAACAAATGGACGCTTAGCAGGTGGAAGAAGGAGCGTTGCTAAGTAATACGTCTTTCCATGCAAGGAGTTGAGTCTCTTGCACTCGGCATATGATGCGCGCAGCGCAGGATCAGTAATCCCGGCTGCATCAAGTTCGTTCATTACTTCACAGGTCCAACAATTCGTTCTGCAGCAAGACGACCTGAGATAAGAACCATTGGAACACCCACTCCAGGTTGCGTACCTGAACCTGCAAAGACGATGTTTTCAAAACCTGCTGCAATATTGCTAGGTCTAAAAGGACCTGTCTGGAAGAAAGTATGTGCGCTAGCAAATGGTGCACCGCGCATCATTCCTTGGTTCTCCCAGTCAAGAGGTGTTGTCATTACTTCGGTTTCAATGCCAGCTTCAAAATCTGTATATCCACGCTCTTCTAGAGTCTTAATCATCTGATCGCGATATGGCCCAGCCTGCTTCTTCCAATCAATATCGGCATCCAAGTTAGGCGTTGGATAGAGAATGTAATACGACTCTTTGCCTGCAGGAGCAAGCGCTGGATCATCTTTGCTCGGAATGGTTACAAGAACAGATGGATCTGTCATGAGGATCTTCTTATTGATTAATTCATCAAAGACTCCATCCCAGGACTCACCAAAGTGAATATTGTGATGGGCAGCGTGATCGTACTTCTTTGAAGATCCCACAAGAAGGGTTGCACACGATGGCGAGTACTTCAGGCGCTTAATGTTGAGGGGAGTCTTACCAAGAAGATCGCGCCAGACAACAGGTAGATCTGGATTCATGACAACGGCATCGCACTCATAGCGCTCACCCGTTGCTGTTGTGACAGCGCGAGCACGTTTATTCACGACTTCAACGCCGGTCACTTCAGTGTCATATTTAAAGACAACGCCATGCTTTTCGGCGGCGGCAGCAAGAGCGCGAGGAACTGCATGCATTCCACCCTTAGGGAAGAAGACACCGTTTACTGAGTCCATGTATGCAATCACTGCATAGATTGCTAGCGCTTGCTGTGGGCTGACACCGGCATACATAGCCTGGAATGAATACACCTTCTGCAAGCGAGGATCTTTCAGGAATTGATTGACCTTAGGGGCAAGGCGTCTAAAACCACCGAGTGCAACAAGTCGTGCAAGGTTTGGTGTCAACAAGTTAAATGGTGAATCAATATTGCGATCAATAAAGTCATTCATCTCATACTTATAGAGCTTGGTTACAAAATCTACATATCGGCGATAGCCGAGAGCTTCTTCAGCGCTGACTGTTTGCCGAATCTCCTCTTCCATCTCTGCTGTGTTTGCATGGACGTTGATGATGCTTCCATCGTGATAGAAAGCGCGATAGAGAGGCTTTACAGGTGTGAGCTCCAACCAATCTTTCATATCTTCGCCCACACAGGAGAAGGCATCTTGAATCAATGAAGGCATTGTTAAAACAGAAGGACCTGTATCAAAGGCATATCCATCTTTATTAAGGAGACCGTTGCGACCACCAGGAACACTGGCTCGTTCTAGAACAGTGACTTTGCGTCCGGCGCCGGCAAGGCGGAGAGCAGCGCTGAGTCCGGCAAGGCCTGCACCGACAACGACTACGTGATCTGTTGGACCCTTGATACGTGCAACCATGTTTAGCTCCTAGCTCTTCCGCGCAGTTGCACTTGCTGCAAGCGCGGCCAATAGTTCGTGTGAATCTGCTGCAATTTCGGGTGATCTGGAAGCTGCGAGTGCATCAAAGGTGAGTTTTTCAATCAGACCTTCAACGCTATCTACAGCGCCACTCTCAGTGATAATTCCGCGAAGTTTTTCGATCACATCAAGAGAAAGCTCGGGATTTCCCAAATGAGTTGAAAGTTCTTTGCGACCGGCATCTGTGGTGCGCTCCATCGCCATCGCCATGAGGACGGTGCGCTTTCCTTCACGCAGATCATCTCCGGCGGGCTTTCCAGTTATGGCCGGATCTCCAAAGATACCCAAGAGGTCATCGCGAAGTTGAAATGCTTCTCCGAGTGGAAGTCCGTATTCGGATAGTCGCCACGTCAACGGAGTGCGGATTGCAGGATCTCGTAGCGCGATAGTTGCACCTAGGTGCAAGGGACGTTCAATGCTGTACTTACCCGATTTGAAGCGTGCAATACGAAGCGAGCGTTCCACGTCGTGGCTCTTCTCACCAGCTTCGCGAACATCGAGATATTGCCCAGCCATTAATTCGATCCGCATCTCATCATGGACGGCTAGTGCATCCAACAATTGATTAGATGAAATACCTGAGGTGTGAAGCATGTGATCGGATTGCACAAGGGCGAGATCTCCGAGAAGAATTGCAGCGGCTGCACCAAATTGCTCTGAGAGGCCAGCAAGTGCTTGCTCTTGATGCAAGTTTTCAAATCTACGATGCATCGCAGGTTTTCCCCGACGAGTATCAGAGGCATCCATCAAATCATCATGGATGAGTGCGCACGCTTGTAAGAATTCCAAACTTGCAAATGCCTTGATCTCAGCTGGTCCGACATCTTTTCCAGCTGCCTTATGGCCGGCGTAGGCAAAGAGTGGTCGAAAGCGTTTTCCGCCATCAAGAATAAATTCTTCAAGTCCATCGCAGACCGGAGTCAGTTGAGATCCGATCGTGGTCAAATGTGAGCGGGCTTGCGATAAATATGTAGCCAGCGCTGCTTGTACTTGCTCGCGAACCGATACGAGCTCATCCATAACCTGACTATTCACGAGGGCAACGGTACCCTGACCGCGTGGAGATGCGACTTGAAAAGCGAATGTACTCATTTGAGTTCTTTCCTCCGAAAGATGTGGCAGGGGAGGATCGCCTCTGGGCAGCCTTATCTAGCCTTGCCTCACTGCATCCGGATTTTGTCGCCGTCACATATGGCGCCGGTGGCGGAACTCGCGATCGCACGATCCGCATCACTTCAGAGATCACTGCGCGAACTAGTATTCCAACTGTTGCACATTTAACGTGTGTTGGTTCTACACGAGATGAACTCATCGACATTTTGCATCGCTATACCGAATCTGGAATCAAAAGTATTTTGGCGCTACGAGGAGATCCCGTTGGTGGACCTCGTGCACCATGGACGCCAGTTGATGGCGGCCTCACTCATGCTGATGAATTGATCTCTTTAGCGCGTGAACATGGTGACTTTACGATTGGAGTCGCAGCCTTTCCTGATGGCCATCCAAACTCCGATGGAGACATCGGTAAAGATATTGATGTTCTCCTGCGTAAAGAATCACTTGGCGCTTCATTTGCAACAACACAATTCTTCTTTGAAGTTGATAAGTGGAAACGTTTAGTTGATTCCTTGGCCGCTCGTGGATCGAGCATGCCCATCATTGCTGGCGTTCTCCCAGTTACCAATGTGAAGCTATTGACAAAGATGGCAGAACTCGGTGGCACACCAATTCCACCTTCGATTGCAGCACGTTTTGCCGCAGTTGAAGATAATCCAGAAGATGTGCGCAAACTAGGTGTTGAGATCGCGCTTAATCTCTGCAACGACTTGATCGATGCGGGAGTCCCGGGTATTCACTTCTACACAATGAATAGCTCGACTGCAACGAGTGAGATCTTTGAATCTTTACAAGATCGGCGCTAAGTGATGAAACGCGAAGAATTCTTTGCAACCTGGAGCAAGCTTCACCTTGATGCAGACATTAAGGGCATTGTTAAGGGTTGGCTTAGCATCTCCTACGTCATCGCTCGAGGGCTAAGTGCTTTGAGAATTACCCCAAATGTTTTAACACTACTTGGCGTACTCAGCGGTGTCGCGCTGCTCTTCTACCCAGTATCGATACTGGGACTTATCTTCCTCGTGCTTTCGCTAATCTTTGATGGCGTTGATGGAAGCGTTGCCATAGTTTCGGGCAAGGTAAGTAAATTTGGCGCGACCCTTGATGCAATCGCAGACCGCATCACAGAAGCCCTGTGGTTCTTTACTCTCTATCAATGGGGAATTGCACCAGAGATTTGTTTAGCGCTCTTCGCCCTTGCACTCACACAGGAATACGCCCGAGCCCGGATGGCATCTCTTGGTTTTCACGAGATTGGCGTTGTCACAATTGCAGAACGGCCCGTGCGTGCCAGTGCGATTGCAATCTTTATGGTTCTCGATCTACTTAACTTTTCTTTTGCACCATTTGCAATCTATATCTTTACAGCGATGGCAACCTTTAGTGTCTATCAAGTGATGAGAGCTGCCCGCCGCCATCTTCCGTAATAATTGCTTGCGCAACAATCTCAGCGCTTAACCCAACAAGAGGCAAACCTCCACCCGGGTGCGCACTTCCTCCTACGCAGTACAGACCTTTCAGTGGACTGCGATTCTTGGCACGATTAAAGGCACTCTGTGAACCATTGCTGGATGTGCCATAGATCGAACCACCAGGAGCTAAGACGCTGGCTTCTAAATCTGCGGGAGTGCGAATCTCTAGCAGTTCAAGACGGTTTCGAATCTGAATACCGCGAGATTCGATGCGATCAATAATCTTCTGCGCATACTGATCTGCAAACTTTCGATCGCTCCAATCAAAGGCATCTACTCCGTGGCGAGGCGCGTTAACTAGAACAAACCACGCCTCATGCCCCTTCTTTTCAACCATCGTCTTATCGTGTGGAGCGCAGATGTAGATAGTGGGATCATCGACAGGGATTTTCTTACTAAAGATAGATTCAAACTCTTGATCATAATTTTCCGGGAAGAGAACTGTGTGATGTTCCAGCTGTGGCTCATCCGATGGTCGAAGTCCCAGTAATAAAGAGAATCCAGCAAGCGATGGCTCCATCTTTGCAATTGAGCGAGCTGCCCTACGAACTGATGCTGGTGGATCCTTGATTAGGCTTGAATAAATCATTCCGGCATCTGCATTTGCGACAACTGTTGTAGCAGGGATGATGCGGCCATCTTTCAGTACAACTCCCGTAACAACTCCCTTATCGTGAGTAATTTCTGAAACCCGCGTATTAAACTCAAAAATCACTCCCCGATCTAAGCAACGTTGATAGAGAGCATCGCCAAGTTTTCCGATTCCACCGGTGATATGCCAAGCACCAAAGGCCTCTTCGACAAATGCGATGGATGATAGAACTGCAGGGGCAACACGAGGATCAGATCCACTATAGGTGGCATAGCGATCAAGAATCTTGCGTAGGTGTGGACTCTTAATTGCTAGTCCACGAATTGATTTCCATGGAGAGATAACGAAAATATCTTTTATCAGTGATCTACGCTTGAGAAGTGAGGCTACAGATTTCAACTCTGATTCGATAAACGGTTCGCGCGAGACATCCCACATTGCCTCCGCCCGGCGCATGATCTGATCCCATTCCTTGGATGCATCTGTGCCGTAGGAATCAGAGATTGCTTCTAAAGTTTTCTTGCGAGAGAGATTGGCAAATTTCACCGATGTTCC
>Ga0209297_1001905_pt1 | contig 11861 bp, 4 predicted proteins | sample S_130805_MF_Meta_FD_187322 | JGI IMG/M metagenome (GOLD analysis project Ga0209297, IMG submission 187322) | Freshwater microbial communities from Lake Simoncouche, Canada to study carbon cycling - S_130805_MF_MetaG (SPAdes) (version 2) | ecosystem: Environmental > Aquatic > Freshwater > Lake ... | reverse complement strand
GGAACAACGAGCGCGAACAAAATGTTCCGATCTCTTTTGAGGTTCCAGAAGATACTGAAGGTGTTTGTTCAGATGTTGATGCTGAAGAAGTTGATTGGGATGCTCTTCCATTCAGCGGACAATCTGTTGATCAAGTAAATCGCTATTCCTTCACAGTGCCAGAGGATTTTGATGGGCCTGTGTATGCAAAGTTTGAAAGCACTGAAAACTTTGATGTTGATATTGATGACATGTCAGATTTTGAAAATCATTCATGCTGGAGTGGAGATGAATGCCCCCCATTCGTTGGTTACTCGATATGGGAACTTGCTCCTGGTGAATACTTCATCACGATTAATGACAACAGCGATGTGGTGACATGGATATCAAACATCGAAATAGTTGCTAATCCATTTGAGTTTCCAACGCTGCCGTATTCATATACGTCTGATGGTTCACGAACCATGTATGCGTTAACGATTGCAGAAACCCAAACTGTCACTTTGACGGCAACTGCTGGTCAAACTTGCAGGCCGGATGAAGACGATGATGAGGCAAATGGGTTCGTAGATCCAGAACTTGAATTGTTTGGAAGCGGAGTAGACGAGTGGGATGACAACAGCGGTCGTGGTGCCGGTAATTGCTCAGCAAGTTACCTCGAAATCGAACTTGAGCCAGGTACGTATACGGTTGACGTTGAAGACGACGACCGTGAAGGCGGTTCAATCACGCTTGGTTCAAGTGTTGAATTAGCTGAGTTTTCAATTACGTGGGACCTTGCTACTGCTTCTGCTTCACCCGACACAACATTTGAAATTGTGGTTCCTGCTGGGGGCGCTTGGTTTTGGGCAAATACCTTGACGAACCAAACGCGTTCTAGGACTTGGGACATAGCAAATGAAGATAATTGGATTCTCCTATCGGAAGAAGGGTGTGGAAATCCAGACGGAGACTTGGGGACGGTGGATTTTTCATGTTCAGATTCGTTCTTGGCTCTGCTTGACGCGGACGGCGAGGAAGTCATAAGCGATGATGACTCAGGAATGGAATCCACGTACAGCAGGAAGAATGGAGTTCTTACTCGTAATGACACGAATTTCTTCGCAAGTCAATTCAGTGTTTATCTAGAAGAAGGTACTTACACACTTGCAGTAATGGCATGCTGTGGTCCGCGGGGATTAGATGAGCCATCAACAGACACCTATGACGTGAGGTTTGGCTTTGGTTCTGTGGTGGCCGCTGAAATTCCTAAGGTGGAAGTAGTTGCTGACGAGAATCCAACAATTCCTGCCTTAGTGGAACAGGTGAAACTTCCAGATGCTCAGTTGAGTGTTGATGGTTCAGTGAGTACATCACTGTCTGATGGTGTGAACACCATGGTGTGCGACACATCATGTATTGACGCCATGTTTGCAAGTGCCGGAATAACTGATGGAACAATCACCATTAGTGCTGGCGGTGATTCGGTAACCATGCGTAAAGGTCAAAAGAAGGTATTGATTCCAATCGGAGAAAATGCCGAAGCAATTACAGCAACCGTAGTTTCTTCTGATGGATCTCAAGTAGTCAATCTGAGCAGCAAGATTGCACAAATCCCGGCCAGTGTGCAAGCTTCAATCGAGAGCAAAACCGGGTCTAATTCTTCAGAGAGCGGATCCAATCTCCTGATGTTGATTGTTCTTGGACTGGGAGTGCTCGTCATTGCCGGTGCAGGAACGACTCTCGTTCGTCGACGCAAAGCGAACTAATCAAACAATTTCTAAGGAGTAAGAACATGAGTAGGGCCCAGAAACATATTGGGGCCGCGGTCCTACTCACGTTCCTTCTTACAATTCGTGGTGGCGGCGACTTGTCGAGTGGGCGAGTGCGTAATGCGGCAATCGGCTGAGGCGAATGCGGTCTAGGTTTTCGAACCCGGCAAGGCTGAACCGGTCTGTTGCAAGCACAGGCAGGATGGCGGTATCCAATAGATGAGGGTTAACAAACCTGTTTGAGGGATAGTTGACAGAGATTGAATTTAGATTTAGCCTCACCATTTTAAATCCCATTTCAATGTGAGGTCGCACATGAGCCGTAAAGTCCGAATTTTTGCAGCATTATCCGCAGTAGCACTTGTGCTCGCTTCATGTGGTGGAGGTGAGTCAAGCTCACGCACCAGAAATAGCGCATTGTGTTATGCCGATCAGGCAGAAAAAGATGCTGCTGTTCAAGCAGCACGAGATGCGTTTGATGCGGCAATGGGCGGCGAGTCGACCGGAGATGTTGTAGATGAAACACCAACGTCTGTTGTTGAGGAAACTCCAACAACAATTGGGGAAGAAACCCCGACGTCGCTCGAAGGTGCAAGCGGTGGCGGATATCGCCGTCCAGCAATTCGTGCTGCTTCAAGTGGTGATAGCACGGTTCCACCATCTGGTGACAGTGGTAGCGAGGGTGCAGGCGATGGTGATGGAACGCTTACCCCAGAGCAGCAGCAAGCTCAGATGGACTTGGAAGCTGCTGAAGCTCAGCCGCTATGTGAAACAGATGCAGAGTCAGCAGAAATTTCATGCACGGCTACAGTCACTCTTGATTCGGTTACAGATGATTGTGCAGATGGAGATGTGCGTACGGTCAATAGTGGAGATTGGACACTTGTAAATACCGCTGAAGATGGCACAGAAACAGTTCTTGCTCAAGGCACGTGGGACGTAGCCGCACTGAGTGCTGACAATCCGATCGTTATTCCGATTTCTTATGGTGGAACATCAGGTGAGGGAGAAACCTCATCTGAAGGTTGTACCGCAGTCTTTACCTCTACTGGAGTGTCGTGGGACTGCCCAAATGGTGAGCTGTTCAACGTAACAATTGAAGACATGAGCAACCCTGGTGTGTTTCCGTTAGTGGAGTGCTCATCAAGTGGATCGCATACGGTTGCTGATGGTCAACAATTCTGGTTTAACTTCAGTCTTGGGTCGACTTTTTTTGATGGCTGGAACAACGAGCGCGAACAAAATGTTCCGATCTCTTTTGAGGTTCCAGAAGATACTGAAGGTGTTTGTTCAGATGTTGATGCTGAAGAAGTTGATTGGGATGCTCTTCCATTCAGCGGACAATCTGTAAAGGGAGAAAATCGCTATTCCTTCACAGTGCCAGAAGATTTTGGTGGACCTGTATATGCAAAGTTTGAAAGTACTGATGATTTTGATGTTGATGTTTCTCCCTGGGGAGATATGCAGAATTATTCATGTTGGATTGAATGCCCTCCATTCGTTGGTTACTCGGTATGGGAACTTGCTCCTGGCGAATACTTCTTCACGATTAATGACAACAGCGATGTGGTGACATGGATATCAAACATCGAAATAGTGGCTAATCCATTTGAGTTTCCAACGCTGCCGTATTCATATACGTCTGATGGTTCAAGAACCATGTATGCGTTAACGATTGCAGAAACCCAAACTGTCACTTTGACGGCAACTGCTGGTCAAACCTGTCTTGCCCAATCTTCAGAGTACGAAGAAGGTAATGGATTCATGGATCCAGAACTTGAATTGTTTGGAAGCGGAGTAGACGAGTGGGATGACAACAGTGGCCATAGTGCTGGAAACTGCTCGGCAAGTTTTATTGAAATCGAACTTGAGCCAAGCACCTACGCGATATACGTTGAAGACGACAACCGTGAAGGTGGTTCGATCACACTTGGGTCCAGCGTCGAATTGCAGCAACTTGAATTTGAGTGGGATCTAAAGGGTCAGCAAGTTGTTGATGAGACCGCGATTGAGTTTGTTGTCCCTGAAGGCGGCGCATGGTTTAAAGCTAAAGCCTTTACCAATCAACTTGAAACGTACGTCTACGATGCAAAAGAGAATGGGAACAAGTTGGGTGAAGAAGGATGCAATAACCCGGACGGCGACCTAAACACCGATGATGGAAATTGTGTAATGACGTCATTGGAATTGTATTCTGACGAAGACGAGCTTGTAAGCGTTTATGGGAATGCTGAAAGTTATGAGTGGTCGCAAGTTGGTAATACGTGGGTTGGTAGCTACATCAATAGCTTTGGATCAGAAATTGAGATTTTCTTGCCAGAAGGCACATATCAGTTTGTTGCTCGTGGCTTGAGTCAAGATGATTCATCTGCAAGTTTTGAACTTGAATATGGTTTTGGATCGGCTGTTGAAATTGTGGCTAAACCGATTGATGTTCCACCAGCACCAGCAGCCCCATCAAGTGTTGATCTGCCAGTCGGTTCGCTTGTTCAAGAATCGCGAGTTGCTACTTCGGTTTCAGCTGCGGTAGAGGAATTCATTTGTGACAGTTTGTGCATCGAAGCAATGTTTGCAAATGCCGGCATTTCTGCGGGAAGTATCTCAATTAGTGCTGGTGCAGAGTCAGTAGTTATTACCAAAGGACAGAATCGAGCAGTGATCCCTGTTGGTAAAGGGGCGCACAGTATCTCAGCGACTGCAACATCTGCCGATGGGGCAACAGTTGTGAATCTGAGTAGCAAGATTGCACAAATTCCGGCCAGCGTTCAGGCTTCTATCGAGAGCAAAACCGGGTCTAGTTCTTCAGAAAGCGGATCCAATCTCTTGATGTTGATTGTTCTCGGACTGGGAGTGCTCGTCATTGCCGGGGCGGGGACTACTCTCGTTCGCCGACGCAAAGCGAACTAATCAAACAATTGTTTAGGAGTAAGAACATGAGTAGGGCCCAGAAACATATTGGGGCTGCGGTCCTACTCACGTTCCTTCTTGCAGGTTGTGGTGGTGGCGGCGACTCGTCGAGTGGGCGAGTACGTAATGCGGCCATTGAGTGTTTTAACACTCAAGAAGAAAAGGACGCCGCGGTGTTGGCAGCGCAAGCTGAAGTTGATGCCGAAGTTGTAGACGCACAAATTGCGCTTGATGCTGCCAATGCTCAGCCATTGTGCTCTGAAGTTGAAAGTGCACCAACTGAAACGCTGGTTCCGCCAGTTGAAGATGATTCAGCTTTGGCATGTGCAATTTCTGTTACCGAAAACGGTTCTTCGGTAACGGTGGAGTTCTGTGAACAAGTGACACGAGTTCGTATTGGTGTCGACGCAACGGGCGAATGGATTGATGCCGAGGGAAATACTGCAACGGCAGAGCTTGGAGAGGGGCGAACATTTCAATACGTTGCGTTAGCGGATGACATGGTGTTGAGCGAAGGCTCTTGGAATCTGGATTCCGCAGACAATGTTGCAGAGTTTTCAGTAACTGTCGCAGAGGAAGAACCTAACGAGGTATTGCCGGGGGCGATCACGCTTGGCACCGAGAACCCGCTCATCGGACAAGTGCTCATTGCTACTGCAGCAGCAGAATGTGAAGAGATTCAGAACCCTGCCTGGTGGGAATACACGCTTGTACGCAAGCACAACGGTGCAGACATGGTGGACTCCGTGTCGTATGGCGCAGCAGGAAAACTCGTTCCCCATTTTTCTGGTGCATATGTCGTTGTTGCAAAAAACACGTGTGCAACAACTGACCAACCAATTTTCGCTTCACTTCCAATAGAAGTTCTTGCGGGAAGCGCTCCGACAAACGACAACTTTTCAGCGGCTCGTGCGCTTGAGGGTGTAAAAGGATCGCTTTCACTGAATACAGGTGGGACAACTATTGAGGGTGGCGAACCAAACCATGGTTGCTACGGACCATATGGCTCGGCATGGTTCACCTTTACTGCGGAAACTCCAGGTTCGTTGCGCCTTGATTCGACTGGTTCGACATTTGACAACATGCTCGCTGTGTATTCCGGCTCATCGCTGGGAGGATTGAAGCAAATTGGATTTGGTGATGATGAGAGTGGAGAAAATGCAGTAGTAACTGTTGCTGTCACTGCTGGTCAGCGAGTGTCGATTGCTTCGGATGGTTGTGGATACTACGGAGCCAAGGGACAGCAAGGTGTGTTGTCGTTGTCGTGGTTGTTCACTGCCGAAGGCGCTGCTGTAAACATTGCAGAACCCCAGACGGAAGCTCCGACAGTTATTGCAGTTGAAATTGGTTCATTGGGAACGATCCAAATTCAAGAAGGAACGTCAAGCCTGACCTTTGATAGCAATGACCTTGATCAAATTCTTGCCGCTGCTCAACAGCCAAGTGGCGAAGTATTCATACAGTCAGGCGTTCAGGAATGGACAAAACTCGACCCGAAGCAGACTGCAACGAAACTAAACATTGGTGGTTCAGATTCGGTGATTGATGTGATGGTGAAACCATCTGTAGGTGAACCATTGCCACTGTCAATAGGTCTTGAGCATGCCGAAATCAATATCGCAGATCTCGGAACTGAGCAAGGTGGTAGTTCGGGGCTTAGCAAGTATGTGCTCTTGGTGTTACTGCTTGCAGCTGTAGGCGCTGGTTCGTACTTTGCAATAAAGCGATTCAATGTAGGAGTAAAGCAAATTGGTGCGGTTGTAGCTGTTATTGCAATTGCCGGAACAGTGTTCGTTCTACGTGGCGCTGAAGAAGTGAAGGCTGAGTCGGTTGCAACCACCATGCGTCCACTATCCGACGGTTTTTCCTTCCCCAACTTTCCAAGTTCAGTTTCAGTGGAAACCTTTGACGTAAACGATCTAGTCACCATGTTCGGTAGCGGTGTATGTGTTGATGGAAAAGAAGACCCATGCATTCCAACTGCCGAGGCAGCTGCGTGGGCACGTATGGTGAACCAAGCTCGCGCTTCGGGCCACTGCGAAGGACTCGTGGTGCAATCGGCTGTTCGTTTTGCATCTGCAGTAAACCCGAAAACAGTTGACCTGCCTAATGAAGGCGAAGTCACCCACGGAATTTATCGCGCATTTGCCACTCAGTTCTTGCCTGAGGCACAAGCCGAGACCGATGAGTGGGCAAAGAAATCGCTGCGTGAAATTGCTAATGCGTTAGTTGAATCGTTTAAAACTGGATCGGCTCAATACACCATGGGTGTGTATACCGAAAAGGGTGGCCACGCAATACTGCCATATGCCATCGAGTTCATTGACAAGGACCATGCGCTTGTTCAGGTGTATGACTCCAACTGGCCAGGAAAAAACCGATACGTCGAGCTTGATTTTGCAAAAAAACAATGGCAGTTCTCATTTGCGGGGAAAGATCCAGCAAATGACCCAAAGGCATGGACCGGCGGTGAAGGCTGGATAGACCTCACGTCACTTGAATCGCGTGCTTCAGCAACATGTCCGTTCTGTGGTTCTGACAACAAAGTAAAAAACACCATGTTGGTTATTAAATCCACTGACGCTGAGTGGTCGGTAACGACGAAAAATGGAACCTTCTCACCTCAAGATGGCAAACAAGTGGCAGGAATTAATGCTCGTCCATTGCGTGGAGCGGTTGGCGGCGATGTTGCGCTTGAGTATGTGGTGTTTGTTGACTCTAATGAAATGACTCTCGACATGCCGAGTGAAACCAGTGCATTTGTCATGCAAGAAAATGCAATTATTCAGGTATTAGCAGCACAGTCGGGGAGCGCTCCGGTTCAAATTTCAAATGATCAGATCTCTGTTGACGACCCAAATGTTACGTTGACTGTTGCGCGTGACAACTTGGTTGCATCGGTAGCTGGTGGAGAAAACACCATTGACTTAGGTGCGCAAGAATTGAGTGTTTCAATTACCTCCGCAAGCGGCGAACAGTATTCAGTTGTTGTTAACAGTGAACAGCCGCAAGTAAATGCCCGCGTGGTAACGGGGGGTGCATCTGACACGCAATTTGTGGTGACCGCACAAACTGCAGATAACCAGACAGTGGTGCGCGAAATTGCTCGTGGTGGTGCTGAAACGGTGACCAATACAGTTGGTTCTGTTGGCCTGAACACTGTCGTATCCGATTTGCCTCCAGTCCTCCAATCGGCTGTAGTTCGCCCCGGGCTTTCATCACTTGATTCGCGAAACTTGGCCAATCCGCTGTACCAGGCAGATGCACCGTATGTTCCGCCAACTGGTTTGATCGTGAGCAACACCACGGGTTCGCGTGCATGCGACTTGCCCGGGTTCCCAAGCAATTGGATTATCCAGCCTGGTGCGTCTAGCTGTACCTCGCCAGTGCTGACCATTTCAGCCTCAACTTCATCGCAGAATGCTGTTGGCACGGCATGCTCTGAAAATGGAATTACCGGAACATGGACGCGCTTTGGCGCAGCTGGTTCGGTGACGTGTATGCCGACAGTTGCAACTGGGGCAAATGTAATGAACGTTTCCGCTCGACTTGGTACCGCATGTTCGGAATATGGAATCGTAGGAACCTGGGAATATTCAGGTGCCTCGTTGGTGTGTCAATCGCGACCAGCATCCAGTGCAATTAATCGTGCGGGTACTGCATGCACGCTGCTTGAGTTTCCGTCGACGTGGGTGTTCTCGCCTTCTGGTGGAACCTGTGTGGCACCAATCATGACCACGGCCTTCACCAACCGATCGCCAGGAATGGCCTGTTCCGAAAACGGAATTACCGGAACCTGGACATATTTAAATGGCACCGCAACGCTTACATGTACGAACTCCATGACGATGGCACTTGCCGTAAACACAGCTGCAACAGCAATGAACACCACGATGTTCCAGTCGTGTAGTTCGATGGGTTTCCCAGCAACGTGGACTATGACGGCAACAGGAGCATGTATTGCACCCGTTGTAAATGCTGCGACTGCTGCATCAACAGCCTTTGGATCATGCGCATCACGCGGTTTTCCTGCCTTCTGGGTAATGAATGCAAGTGGTGCGTGTTCTGCGCCAGTTGTTGCAGTTGCAACTGGAACATCTACTACTGCAGTGGGTAGCGCATGCTCGCAGGGTGGTGTGCCTGGAACTTGGGGTTACCTCAATGGTTCAGCAACCATCGTTTGTGTCCCATTTGCAGGCTCTGCAGCCTCGACAACCAATTTTTCATCATGTGTTTCACGCGGTTTCCCAGCAACCTGGATGCTCACCGCTTCTGGTGCTTGTATTTCACCAACTGTCACCGCTGCTCCAGTAGCAATAGCTCCCGCAACTGGTGCCGGTACAGCGATGACGTCAGTTCAGTTCGGTGCCGCGTGTTCGATTAATGGAATGGCTGGAACATACCAATATGCCGGTGGAACCGCGACACTGGTTTGTACTCCGTATGGAACAACGACGGTAATAACTGCACCTAGCACTGCAATTTCCACGCGGTCATGTGCTGCAGATGGATTCCCTGCAACATGGACGCGCACAGCAACAGGAACGTGTGTTGCACCGATTGTTGCAACTGCACCGGTGGCGACGGCGCCAACAAATGTCGGATCAATTTTTCCAGGTATGGCGTGCACGATTAGTGGAATGGCTGGAACATACCAATATGCCGGTGGATCAACGCTCATCTGCGTTGCGTCAACAATTGCAACAGTTGCCCCGGTTGCCACGGCACCAAGTGCTGGCACAACGTTTATTCCGACTGCAACAGTTGCTCCGAGTTTGGTGGGAACATGGGCTTACAACTCGGGTGATGGAACAGCCTCATCTTCGTGCAATTGGAACGGCGCCATGCGATGTGGTTGGTACTACAACTCAACTCCAGGTTCCTACACAATGGGGCCACCGGGGCCATAATCAGTTGCGAGGTTTAAGCACCTCGGCAAATCGTTCCCACAACACCAGTAAATTCTCGAGATTTGGGTCTGGCATGCCGGAGAGTGTGATCAGCGCGAGTCCAACAGGGAATGCAAGGAAAAGTCTGGCAAGCATGTTTGGGTCAAGTTTGCTGTCGATGTATCCAGCCTCAATGGCAGCATTGAGAATTTCTTCATATTGTCCAAGTAGACCCGCAATCTGTGGCTGAATCGGACCTTGGGCATCTTCGTTTCGCCATGAAGCCATGAGGGCCTCGAGTAACAATCGCTGTGAATCTGTCGGCCCACTATCAAATGCAGCGTTTCGAGGGGCTAGAGCCGAAATGAGCATTGTCCAATGTGTATCGGGTTTAGTTTTGAATCTGTCGTCTTCGCCTGAATTCAAATACTGCAGATTTCGATTCTGCTGTTCCGTAAGGGCGTATTCAATTGCTGCATTGAAGAGATCTGTTTTGTTCTTGTACCAGGTGTACACAGAGCCGACTGTGAGGTTAGCTTTAGCTGCAATATCAACTAGTCGAGCTTTTTCATAGCCACGTTCAGCGATTTCAGAAATAGCGGCTTTGAGCAGTTTTTCACGCGAAATGACTGCCCAGGGTCGGTGGTCTTTGCCATCAATCGAGACAATGTTTCCTTGAGATTCACTCAAAAGCTAACCCCCTAGTCAGACCTGATGAGGATATAGCCTAGACGAGAATGAATTCATATTCAGTCTGGAATTGAGATATGACGCACAAAGCACGATGGATTCTTGCGGCGACGCTGCTTCTGGCAGCGTGTTCTAGCGGCACGACCGAAGTGAAAATTGTTTCCCCAATTGAGGCATTACTGCGACCCAACCAACATGGTTATGCATTTGCCAACTTTCCAAGCTCTGCAACTTCCGAAGAATTTGACGCCAATGATTTGGTGGCAATGTTTGGCGCAGAGGCATGTGTTTACGGCAATATAGACAACTGTAAGCCGATAGCTGAAGCGGCTGCATGGGCTCGCATGGTGAACCAGGCTCGAATATCAGGTCACTGCGAAGGCATGGTGGTCGAAGCGACAAAGCGCTTTGCAAATAATGAACAGCCGCCAACAATTGAATTGAGTAAGGACGGCGAAACCGCAAATGAGATTATTCGTGCTTTCTCTACCCAGTTTCTTCCTGAGGTAGTGGACGAGCGTGATGCGTGGGCAAAGAAAGATTTGGCCGAGGTGATTAATGAAGTTGCCCGTGAATTGGGGGCGGGAAGTACAGGTTTGACACTCGGTCTGTATACGGAAAATGGCGGACATGCTGTGCTTCCGTACGCGTTATCAACACGTGAATCTGGCGTGATTCGAATGAATGTCTACGACTCAAATTGGCCAGGAAAAGAACGCTTTGTTGATTTCGACCTCGCGAGTAATAGATGGATATTTTCATTTTCTGGTGCAGATCCTGAAAACGATGCAAAGGCATGGACTGGTGGGGCTGGAGATATTGATCTGAATTCGTTGGCAACGCGTCAACAGTCAACATGCCCATTTTGCAAGACCGCAACCAAAGTGAAGAATTCGCTGTTGGTGCTGCGAAGCACTGACAATGCTTGGACTCTTCAAAATGAAAATGGAACATATTCACCTGCATTAGGTAATGCTGTTGAAGGAATAGTTGCTCGCCCAATACGCAGTGCGGCCAACTATGGAACAGGAATTTTCGAGTACGTCGTTTCCGTTGAAGGCACAGCGTTGACCTTCAAGCCAAAAGGTGTTGCTTCTGCATTTATTGTTGGCGAAACTGCCATTACTCAAGTGGAAACACTTGGACAAAATGACACAGAAATTGTTGTTTCGGGCGACATAATTTCGGCAACGGATTCAGGTGCAACACTTACAGTCGCCAGTAATGATTTTGTTGCTCAGGTAACGGGAAGCAACACGGTGATTGAGGTAAATGAAACAAACCTGCAACTATCAACAGAATCAGCGAGCGGCCAGGTACTGAATTTGACAGTAAACGAAGAGATTTCACAAATTCGAGTGGTTGCAAACGGTGTAAATGCTGGTTCAGGGGGTGGAGAATTTCAGGTGGTGTCGTCGGCAGATGGGCAATTAGACCTCAATACGGTTTCTGCAGTGATTCCAGTGGAACTCGCATATGTGGAACCAGTTGAGTCGTTTATTGCACCAACAACAACCACGACGACAGTTCCGCTGACAACTACGACGGTTCCGCCGACTACGACGACTTCGTCAACTACTACGACTACAACGACGACAGTTCCGCCGACTACGACGACTTCGTCAACTACTACGACTACAACGAC
>Ga0209297_1001904_pt1 | contig 11862 bp, 13 predicted proteins | sample S_130805_MF_Meta_FD_187322 | JGI IMG/M metagenome (GOLD analysis project Ga0209297, IMG submission 187322) | Freshwater microbial communities from Lake Simoncouche, Canada to study carbon cycling - S_130805_MF_MetaG (SPAdes) (version 2) | ecosystem: Environmental > Aquatic > Freshwater > Lake ... | reverse complement strand
TTGAGCAAGTGACGAAACTGACGGCTGTCAGATCCCGCTGTGTGCAGACAAAGTAGCGGCGCGCCTGTGCCAGACTCTTCTACATACACACGGTGCGGGCGTCCTTGTATATCAAGGTGCACATAACGACCCGTGATCACCTCAACTCGCGCTTTCACGTCCACTCCTTGCCAAAAACACCTGCCAATGCGGCTTTTACAAAAAACAAATTTCGAAAAAACAGCAACATTTCTCCCTCTACCGTGGCATGACCGCTCTCCACCATGGCGATGATGTCGTGGTATCCAGGACGGGGCATCTGTTTGGAAAACTCGGCCCATGCACTCTCTTCGGCGTTGATTGTGAATGCGTGAGTTTTGTGATCGCCCTCGCCCGTCACGGTAACAACCCCCTGAGCCACAGTCACAATTCGTTGCCGACCAGAGCTGATAACGGCAAACTGTAGATCTAAAAACTGAGCCCGTCGCACAGTTGCAGGATCGAGTCGCAGCAGGGTCAAGTCTTGATTCAGCAAAGTGCCTCCAAAGTGTTAGCGCTATCTTAAGCAAAGTATATCGATGGCAAAGTTTGTGTCAAACCCACACCACCCACACCACCGCGGCACTGACATTCAGTTGCGTGCGCTGACTTAACGCAGCGCCTCGCCGCTTCGGAACTCTCGTGTGATGGTGTCAAGCTTTGCAATCACCTGTGAGTCCAGTGCGGTATCGCTGGCCGCCAACACTTGCGGCAGTTGCTCTGCCTTGCTCGCACCGATGATGGCGCAAGTCACGCCTGCTTGCGCCAACACCCAAGCCACGGCAAGTCGCTCGGTCGACAGCCCGGCCTCCTGTGCCACTGCAACGATCTGCGTGACGGCCTGGAACTCTCGCTCATGCCAGTAGCGCTCTTTGTACATCGTTGCCGCAGTGCCTGCGCCAAAGCGACCGAGCGCATCGGGTGAAGCCATGTGTTGGTGCTTGCCCGTGAGCAAGCCGCCAGCCAGCGGGTTGTAACAAAGCGTGGCGAGGTTTTCTGCTTGGCACATTGGCAACAACTCTCGCTCTAACTGGCGAAACAACAAGTTATATCGCTGCTGCACCGTGACGTACTTCATGAGTTGGAGGGCCTCGCTTCGACCTAATGACCGGGCAATGCGCCATGCGGTGAAGTTGGACACGCCCACATAACGCGCTCGGCCACTGCGCACGACGGTGTCAAGCGCCTCCAAGGTTTCATCCAGCGGCGTGTTGGCGTCATCGTGGTGCAGTTGGTAAAGGTCTACATAGTCGCAACCTAAGCGCTCCAGCGATGCGTCGATGGCGGACAAAATGTGTTTGCGCGAGGTGCCGTGCTCCCAAGGCATTGGCCCCATGACCCCCGCACACTTGGTGGCGACGATAAAGTGTTCGCGCTGGCCTTTGAGCCACCGACCAATGATTCGCTCAGACTCGCCTTTGTCTTGGGGGTCTGCGCCCAAGGGGTAAATATTGGCGGTATCGATGAAGTTCACACCCTCTTTCGCACTGGCGTCCATGATGGCGAATGCGCCAGCTTGATCGGTTTGCGCGCCAAATGTCATGGTGCCCAAACACAGACGCGAGACACGAAGTCCAGTCGCGCCGAGTTGGATCGACTGCATTATTTTTTCGCGGCTTGTGACCAGTCTTCAATGGACTTGACCAGCTCAGTCATGTCGCGCTGCATGCCATCGTGTTTGCCCGCCAAATTCCAAACTTGGCGCACTGTATTGCCGATCCACATGGGCACGCCAAGGGCTTCACACTCTTCCACAGCCAGCCCAATGTCTTTGCAGACGCTGCCAACAGGAAAACCAAAATCAAAACTGCCCGGAAGTACTTGCTTCATGAACTTGTCTTGAGAGGCGCCGCTGCGGCCACTGCCTGCGTTGATGGCGGACATCATGATTTGTGGGTCCAGTCCGCCCTTGACGCCGGCCACAAAGGCCTCCGAAGTGATGGCAAACGCCGTGGAAGACAACATGTTGTTCAACAATTTAAGCAATTGTGCCTGGCCCGGGTCAGCGCCGACCATGAACAGTTTTCCAAAGGATTCGAGCAATTCTTTGACCTGCGCCACGGCCGCCTCACGGCCAGCCACCATGACCGCCAAAGTGCCGGCCTTGGCACCCGCTGCGCCGCCGCTCACCGGTGCGTCAACCAAGTCAATCCCCTTGGCCAGCAAGCCAGCGGCGGCTTGCTTTGTCGCTCGTGAGCCAACGGTGGACAGGTCGACCACCACCTTGACAGCACTGCCGCTGTGCAGGCCGCCCTGACCCAGCATGACCTCGGTGAAGACAGCGGGGCTGGGCAGGCTGGTAAAGATAATCGATGCTTGATTGGCCACATCTTGCGTGCTTGCTGCCGCTTTGCCCCCAGCTTGGACCATGGCCTTGACAGCGTCCTGGCTGCGGTCATAAACCAATAGCGCATGGCCCTTGGCAATGAGATGCTTTCCGATGGGGTTGCCCATCACGCCAACACCAATGAAACCGATGATTTGTTTTTCAGTCATATATCACTCCTAGGGCTCCAACGCCCATTTTCTTAAACACTTAATTAATGTGCGATCTTAAAGCTGCCCAAACCCGCAGGCATGCCCACGGACACGGCTGCCTGCAAGAAGCACCCCTTGATTTCAACTTAGATCACTCAGTTGTTGATAGCGCATCGCACATGATGGCCAAGCCTTTGTCATAAAGTTCATTGCCCATGCTTGAATGTCCATACAAAATGATGAATACCAATCAATGTGCGCCCGCAGCCAACTGCATCAAGCCAGACACATCCTTGCTCTGATCCAAGGTCCAGATCGAATCCATCAGCGCTTGTGGGTTGCAACCACTTGAGCCCCACCGACACAAATCGCGCAGCTTGTTTTCAAGATCGGTGTCCGACATAGGTTGGCTCAAGCTGCCACGGGCCTGCGCAATGCTACGTGACAAGATGCTGCCGTTTCGCATGTGCAATTTGACTTGCACGGACTCAACGGCATAGCTGTCATCGTCTGTGAAAGAGGTTCGCAAGGACAATGCTTTGGCTTGCGGCAAGGCAACACTTGCATCCGAGAATTCGTCGAGTCCCGCCTTGCCGCGCGCAAGCGCCATCGCGATGGCATGCTGCGCGCTGACCTGCGCCTCGCGGCCTGAGGCCGGCGTAGGGCGATCTGTACGCTGGCGCAGCAAAGGATGGCCCATCAACTCCACACGTTCGACCTCTGACAAGCGTGCACCTTGCTCATGGTGCATTTCCAAGCAAGCTTGTATCACCGGGTTGAGCACCACGCCGCAGGGGTAGGGCTTGTATGCGTTATGCATCAACTCCCAGTGCGTTCCCAGCTCGTGGCTGATCGACTCTGTATCTGAGTTTTCGCCCATCACTTTGAGGAATCCACGCGGGCCTTCAATGGGCAAAGCGGGGCCTTCAAATCCTTTGCGTGCAAGCATTGCCGCAAGCAGGCCATTGGAAGCTGCGTTGCCAACGCCAATGCTTTTGGCCATGCTGCCCAGTGTCTGGACCAGGCCCGATGATTGGGCTGACGCGTTCCCCAGCGCCCACAGCATTTGCGTTTCACTCAGGCCAAGCAGGCGACCGGCTGCCGCTGCTGCGCCAAACACGCCACAAGTCGAAGTGATGTGCCATCCGCGCTCGTAATGCCAAGGCGAAACGGCGTTGCCCAAACGACACTCCACTTCGACACCGACAGCAAAAGCGGCGAGCAAGTCTGGGCCTGAAACCATCTTCGTTTGCGCCAACGCCAGCACAACAGGAGCCACGGGTGCAGTGGGGTGGATGATGGTGGGCATATGCGTGTCATCAAAGTCAAACACGTTGCCACTCATCGCATTGAGCGAGGCGGCGTGCAACATGTCTGTTTGCTGCGCGTGGCCAATCACGGTGCAATCTTGACTCGAGCGAAACTGATTGAACACCTGTGTGGCGGCCAGCAACGCAGGGTCTTTGCAACCGGCCAACGCAGTGGCAAAGAAGTTGATCAGTGCTCGCTTGGTTTGGTGGCGGACTTCTGGCGAAATACTGTCCCAGCTAGCAGCCACAGCAAAATGCGCAAGCTGTGCGCTCGCACCCCGCTTGCCAGTTTCTCTGTGATTCAACTCGCCAGCCATCCACCCTCCACAGGCAATGTGGTCCCAGTGATGTCTCGCCCTGCGGGCCCGCACAGAAATACCACCAGATCAGCGACATGCGATGCATCCACGAAGCGCTGGATCGGCTGCTTGCCCAACAAGAACAATCGCGTGGCCGCTTCTTGATCGATTGATTTCTCGTGCATCAGCGCTTGAACGCGTGCTTGAATGTCTGGCGTGATGACCGAGCCTGGGCAGATGGCGTTGCAGGTAATACCTTGGCTAATCGTCTCCATGGCAACGGCCCGCGTCATACCGACCAGCGCTGTTTTGGTGGTGATGTAATCAATGCGATTGGCGACAGCGCGCGTGCTGTAGACAGAGGTCATGTTGAAAATGCGCCCCCAAGCCCGCGCTCGCATAGCGGGCAAGCTCAGGCGAATCGTATGAAAGGCTGCGCTCAAGTTCACCGCCAGCGCTTTGTCCCAAGACGCCACGGGCAAAGTTTCGATTGGGGCAAAATGGCGCGTCACGGCATTGTTCACGAGCACATCGACGCCGCCGTGCTTTTGAACAATCTGATCCATCATCGCAGTGATGGCCTGCGGGTCCAGCAGATCGGCCCGCATGTACGCGACATTGACGCCGTGTAACCGCCCCAATTCCTCTTGCCTGCCCGCAACAGCCCCCGCCTCTTCGAGGCCGTGTAAGACGATGTTGCAGCCGGCACGCGCCAAGCCCTGCGCTATCGCGTGACCGATGCCCCCGGTTGAGCCGGTGACCAGCGCCGTCTTGCCCTTGAGGCTGGAGTTGGTTTGTTCCATATGTCTTTGCTAGAAAGCCTTCTTTTCAGAAAGTCATGTTTGCGAGTGATAGCGTTAACATTATCCTCGAAAATCAAATCCGTGCAAGGCCCTGACGGGCCGCCGTTTCTTCAGGTACTGTCGCGCTGTATGACTTCAAATCCCAAGTCGAGTCGGACCTCTTGGACATCTCCGCGAAGTCGTACCAGCAAGGCTTCCGCGCTTCTCCTGCCAATCTCAAGGCGAGGCAAGCGCAAGCAGGTCAATTTCGGCACGGTATGCTGCAAGATGTCCAGGTCGTCAAAGCCCGCAATGGAAATACGCCCAGGCACTTTCCAGCCGCGCCGCTGCGCTTCAAACAGCGCGCCAATGGCCAGCACATCGCCAGCAAAAAAAATGGTATCCACATCGGGAGCCCGGGTCATCATGTCGACCATGGCGTGCGAGCCCGAAGTCAGTCCCGGCTCCACTTGCAATACCAGCAAGGGATCTCTCTTGTAACCCAGCGCCTTCAAGCCCGCGTAGTAGCCGCGCAGGCGTTCACTGGCACGCCGGTTGGTCCGTGTGTCTAGGCTGACAAAGCCAATGCGTTTGAAGCCTCTCGCGCCCAAGTGAATGGTCATTGCCTTGGCCGCTTCGATGTTGGAGTAACTCACCACCATGTCGACAGGGTCGGCAGGCATATCGCCCGTCTCGATCACTGGCACGCCGGCTCGCTTAATCAGTTGCATCGCTTTGGGTGTGTGGTCTGTGTTGTGCAAGATCAGCCCGCACACGCGCTGGGCCAGGAACGCGCCGATCAAGGCCTCCTCCTCCAATAAAGAGTAGCCACTGTCAGCAATCAGCAAATGCAGGCCGGCTGTGCGCAACACATCGGAGGTGCCCTTGACGGTGTCTGCATAAAGTGAGTTTTGGATGCTAGGCACAATCTGCCCGACCACCGAAGATCGGTTGGAAGCCAAGTTGGCCGCAATGCTGTTGGGTACGTAGCCAATTTTCTGGGCCGCATCGAGCACAATCTTGCGGGTTTCTTCAGAGAGTTTTTGTGGCTCTCGCAGCGCTCGGGAAACGGTCATGAGTGAAACCCCGGCCGCAAGCGCAACATCACGCATGCGCGCGCCTGGGCCTCCGGTTCGGAATTTTCCTTCAACCACTGTGGGTGTCTTTCATGGCTGAAATCATACGCCATAAACAACCAGCAGAGCTGAGCTTATGATAGCGTTATCATCTTTTGTCAAAGTCACGCCAATTTCTACCCTTTTCTGATTTCTCAAGGACCCCCGCCATGACCGAGCCTCTGGAGACATACCGCGTTTACGCCATCAAGTATGGCCGGCATGAGCGACGCTCAGGCGCCAACTTCATTGGCGGTGACAGCCACGATGTTTCAATGCCTCTGGACTACTTTGTTTGGGCCGTCATTGGCAAAACAAGGGCTTTTGTTGTGGACACGGGCTTTGACCAAGAAGAGGCTAACAAGCGCGGTCGGCACATCACCAACCCCATCGAAAAGGGTTTGGCCGAGTTGGGCATCGATGCCGCCATGGCAGAGGATGTCATCATCACGCACATGCACTACGACCACGCAGGCAACCGAGACTTGTTCCCCAAGGCCAAGTACCACGTGCAAGACCGGGAGATGGCGTATTGCACCGGCCGCTGCATGTGCCACCGCGCCTTGAATGTGCCGTTTGAGCCCCAGGACGTGGCCAGCATGGTGCACAAAGTTTTCAAAGGCCGCGTCACCTTTCATGATGGCGACTCACACATCACGCCTGGCCTGAGCCTGCACCGTCTGGGTGGGCACACCGATGGCCTGCAGGTCGCCCGCGTTCACACTGAAAAAGGTTGGATGGTGCTGGCTTCTGACGCCTCGCACTTGTACGCCAACATTGAACAAGGGCGCCCCTTCCCAGCCGTCTACAACGTGGGCGACATGATGCAAGGCTACTCTCGAATCTACAGTTTGGCCGACTCGCCAGATTTGGTCATACCCGGACACGACCCGCAAGTGCTCGATCGTTTCCCCTCTATCAAGCCCGAGCACGAGGGCTGGATCGTGCGGCTTGATGGTGACAGGCGTGCCTAGCATGCGCCAGCATGCTGGACGCATAGAAAACTATAGCGTCGTCATCACCGGCGCGGGCAGTGGCATGGGCCGTGTTCTTTCAGCTCAAGCAGCACTGCGCAGCTTGATCACGGGTCATACGGTGTTGCTCGACTGCGGCGCAGTAGCGGTCATCATGTAAGGCTCAGTCCAGCTTGACTTTGGCCGCCTTGATGATGCGGCCAAATTTTTCCATGTCATTTTTCATTTGAATTGCGAACTGCTCGTTGTTCATGGTGAATCGCTCCATACCCGCTGCATCGAGTTTTTCCTTGGTCTCAGGCAGTCCCATGATGCGGTTGACTTCTGCGTTGAGTTTGGCCACCACTTCTTTCGGTGTGCCAGCTGGCGCAAACAGTGCATACCAGATGCGCATTTCATAGCCTGGCAAACCCGCTTCGGCAATGGTCGGCACTTGGGGCAGCACGCCCATGCGACTGGGGCTGGAAACAGCCAAGGCTTTTAGCTTGCCCGTTTTGATAAAGGGGAGCACGATAATGGGACTGCCAAAGCTGAACTCAACCTGCCCGCCCACGACATCGGTGATCGCTGGAGCACCGCCCTTGTAGGGAACGTGTGTGGTCTTGACATCCGCCATCATGTTCATCAACTCACCGGCCAAATGGTTGGGGTTGCCACTGCCTGCTGATGAATAGTTCAATTCACCTGGCTTGGCTTTGGCCATCGCGAGGAATTCTTTCAAGTTGTTGACAGGCACCAAAGGGTTGGCCACCAAAATCATGTCGGCCGTGCTCACCGTGGCCACTGGCACGAAGTCTTTGATAGGGTCATAAGCCGTGGGCAACAATTGTGGGTTGGTCACATGCGAGGAGGCCGTCAGCATCAGCGTGTAGCCATCTGCAGGCGCCCTTGCCGCGGCATCCGTGCCGATGACCGTATTGCCACCTGGGCGATTGTCCACAATCACCTGCTGGCCAAATGTCTCGCTCATGCGTTGCCCAATGACACGCGCCAAAGGATCGACACTTCCCCCAGGTGGAAAAGGAACAATCATGCGGATCGGTTTGTTGGGAAATCCCGTGGCCAAGTCGGCGGCCGATACAGGCAAGGCGATAGCGCAAACCGCCAGCACCCACGCGGTCATTGAATAGGGTTTCATCTCGTCACTCCTGGTAATTTTCTCAAATAATGTTAGCGCTAACTTACTCAGTCTAGGCCGCGGGTCACTGGCTGTCAAGTCGGCCCGTCGCCTCAGCGGCGAAGGTTCGTGGTGGACATCTTGGCGCAAAGTTGCCCAAGCTGATTTCTGTACTCGCGCTGCATGACAATCACGCCCATGGGCCCGGTTTTGCCCTGCTTGACCGACGTCTCTGTGATAGCAATGCGCACGGTGATGGTGTCGCCCACAACCATGGGTTCATGGAACTCATAGCTGTCGGCGCCATGAATGGTGGCCTTGCCAAAATGAAATTTCAGCGGCGCATCACGGCAGTTAAAAAAGATCAACCACAACAGGGGCCAGGGTGCAACGATGCCGCGATAGCCACGCGCATGGGCGGCTTTTTCGTCATAGTGAATGGGGTCAAAGTTGTCCAAGGTCAAGGCCATGCGCCTGGCTGACATAATCTCAATCGGCATGGAATCGGCTTGCCCCACTGGGCCCTGCATCGCGCTCAGGGCGGCTTGCATCTGTGCGATTTGGGGGTCTACAACAGGCTGGTTCATACCGCGCTCCTTTCACGCAAAGGCAGTTTCGCAACAACAGAGCCTGGAGTGGTGATTTTCCCGTCTTGGTTGGTGATCTGGCAATCAACCTCCACCCAGCCCTTGTCCTCTTCGATCCACTTGCGTTTAACGCTGGCCCCGATGTGCGCCATGTCGTTGGGCATGGTGGTGCCGCTGTTTCGATCTGAGAACGACACCACACGGGCTTTGCAACCCAACCAATGCGTCACTTCGGTCAGCATGTAACTGGCCATGAATGGCCCGGAGAGCAGCACGCCGGGCAGGCCGACCTCTTTGGCAACAGTGGCATCATGGTGAAATTCCGATCCATAGTTGTCACACGCTCCGGCCCAGCGAACTTGGTGCCCGACCTGCATAGGGCCCTTGACCACCACGGGCATTTCTTGCCCTTCTATAAAGTCTTCGAAGTACTTTTCTATGGGTTCTTTGAAATCAATTTTGAACATGCTTTTTAACTCCTGTGTAGTGCATCATGCTGGCTTTTTTGAAAGTCTAAAACGCGGAATCGTCACTTCAGATGTGACGCAATCAAACACCGCTTGAACCTTGTCCCCCACCCGCACTTGATCATTCGGGGTGTCCACAATGTTGCTGAACATGCGGGGCCCTTCTTCCAACTGCACCATGGCCACGTTGTAGGGCAAGTCAGCTTTGAATCCTGGGTGGTAGGCTTGGTGAAAAACGATGTACGAAAAAATGCTGCCACGCCCGGACACATCGAACCATTGAAAGTCTGATGAGAGGCAATGCGGGCAAAACGCACTGATAGGGTAACGAATGTGCGAGCACGTGTCACACTTTTGCAAGCTCAATCGCCCTTGGCGTGCGGCTTCCCAAAATGGCCGGTTCTCGTCCGTCAGGGTCGGCAATGGTTTGGCATAGTCGTTCATGGCTTACCCTTTGCTTAGTACAAGTGCGTTCGCACAATTGAGTGCCTGGCCACGCCCTGTCACCAACCCGATCTCAGCACCCACCACCTGACGCGCGCCACAATGCCCACGCATCTGGTTCACGCCTTCCACAATGTGCAGCCAACCTTCCATGAACGACTCCGACAAATTACCGCCTGCTGTATTGATGGGCAACTCTCCGCCTAACCGGATACGTCCGCCTTCGCAAAAAGCCCCAGCTTCTCCAGGCTTGCAAAAACCACCGTGCTCCAACCACAGCAACACGCTGGGCGTGAAATTATCATACAACTGCGCCACTTTGATGTCCCGTGGCCCCACGCCCGCCATGGCATAAGCGTCATTGACTGCCCGCTTTTGATGCGGCGCATACCACCAGTCTTCGGTGCCCAAATTTTGAGTGGTATAGGCTTGTCCCATGCCACGAATCAACACCCGGGGCTGCTTCAAATCGCGGGCACGTTCGGCACTAGAGACGATGATGCAAACACCGCCATCCGAGACAAGGCAGCAATCGAGCAGATGCAAAGGCTCGACGATCCATCGTGAAGCTTGGTGATCTTCTACCGTGATGGTTTTTTGCATCACCGCCTTGGGGTTGAGCGACGCATGGTAGCGACAAGCGACGGCAATCTCAGCAAGCTGCCGACTGGTCGTTCCATACAAGGCCATGTGCCGCGATGCGGTGATGGCGCTGTTGGCAGCTGCCGACATGTACCCCCAAATGGAAGACGAGTCGCCCCAGCCCTGGGCGCGGTCAAATTTACCGCCGCCTGTGGCTGCCGCATCCCCAAACACGCAAGCCACATGGGTCGCCAAACCAGCATTGACTGCCATCACGGCTTGCTGGACCAGCGCGCCCGCCGTGGCGCCGCCCATGTTCATGCTTCCGGTAAAACGCGGATTGATACCCAGTGTCTCGCCCACGCGCAAAAAATTCAAAGCGGCTTCTGGCGAGGTTTGCCCTGGCAGTGTGAGCAACCCATCGATGTCGCCTTTGAGCAAGCCACTGTCGTTGAGCGCCGCCTTGAAGGCATCTACTGCCAAGGACATGGCGCTGGATCCTGGCACCTTGCCCTGCAAGCTCGCGCCCACGCCCACAATGGCACATTTGTCACGCAATGAATTCACGCTGCCGCTCATTTCAAGACCTCCTGCGCTTGGAGTTCATCGATTTCTTGCTCGCTCAGCCCGAGCATGTCACGCAAAATTTCTCGTGTGTGTTCGCCCAGCAAGGGTGCGGGTCGGGTCGGTCGAACGGGCGTTTGTGAAAAACGAAATGGCAGCGCGTTGTAGATCGACTCACCCATCTCGGCATGCGGCAGTCGCACCCAATGATCGCGGTGCGCTAGTTGCGGGTCCACGCGCGTGACGTCTCGCGCATCTTGTACCGCCCCAGCAGGAACGCCTTTGGCCTGTAATTTTTGCATGAGTCCTTGGGCCTCTTTCTTGGATGTCCAATCCGCAATCAAACCATTGAGCTGGTCACGGTTGGCATAGCGCTGGGGCATTGTTTTGAATTTTTCTTCTTGAGGCCATGTGAGGTTTTTTGCATCTGCAGATGCAAGGCCAGACTCCTCTTGAATGACTTCAGCCAAAGCAGACCATTGTTGATCGTTCATCACGGTGATCGCAATCCAGCGGTCGCTGCCCTGGCAAGGGTAGACGCCATGCGGTGCAGCCCAAGGGTGCTCGTTGCCGCGGCGCTGTTGCAATCGGCCATTGACGGTGAGGTCCAAAAAGGTCGGCCCCATCAGCGAGATCATGGGCTCTGTCTGCGCAAAATCGATGAACTGACCTTTTCCAGTTCGCCTTCGGTGACGCAAAGCTGCCAGCAGCGCAAAAGCGGCATGACAGGGGTTGGGCAAATGGTCTGGGTAGTTGGTGCCCGTTCCCGCAGGAACGCGGCCCGCCATGCCGCTGAGGTATTGGATTCCAGTCAATGCGGCAATGCTGCTACCAGTACCGCGGAAGTCTCGCTCGGGGCCTTGCGAGCCTTGCATCGACATTGCCAGGTAGATGATGTCCGGCTTGCTTTGGAGGACTTCGTCTGGACCCAGGCCAAATTTGGCCATGACACCGGGCGCAAAATTATTGGCCACGATGTCACATTGAGCGATGAGCTTTTTGATCAACGCCTGAGCACGCGGGTGCTTCATGTCAATGGTGATGCCGCGCTTGCTGGTATTGCGGTCAGCGAAGTACCCACTTCGGTTCAAGCCCGGGACACCGTCTTTGTAGGGGCCGGCCAAG
>Ga0209297_1001897_pt1 | contig 11885 bp, 11 predicted proteins | sample S_130805_MF_Meta_FD_187322 | JGI IMG/M metagenome (GOLD analysis project Ga0209297, IMG submission 187322) | Freshwater microbial communities from Lake Simoncouche, Canada to study carbon cycling - S_130805_MF_MetaG (SPAdes) (version 2) | ecosystem: Environmental > Aquatic > Freshwater > Lake ... | reverse complement strand
CTCCACCAAGAATTGCTTTTGGGGCGAAAGGAGGAATTGGAAGAAAAGCTGGGCGCTTAACTACTTGTGCGAGTGTGCTGGTGAACTCTGCATTAGTGACAGGATTCGGTGCTGTCAGGTTGACTGCGCCGCTGACGTTGGCAGTCAACAGATGTTCAATCGCGCCAACCTCGTCATCAATCGATATCCAACTTTGCCATTGCTTGCCATTGCCAAACTTGCCACCGAGTCCAAGTTGAAAGAGTGGCAACTGCTTCTTGAGCGCACCACCTTTGGTCGTGAGCACAATGCCCGTGCGCAACAACACGGTACGGATGCCAGCATCTGAAGCCGGCTTCGCAGCCTGTTCCCACTGTTCACACACATCGGCAAGAAAGCTTGTGCCGTTAGTGCTGACTTCGGTGAGTTGCTCGTCGCCACGAGGACCATAGACACCAATTGCAGAGCCAGACAAGAAGACTGATGGCTTGCGGTTCATGTTGGCGATGGTGCTCGCAATCAAGTTTGTGGTGATCGTGCGACTTTCTAAAATCTCGCGCTTGTACGAAGCAGTCCATCGCTTGTCGCCGATGCCGGCACCCGAAAGGTGAATGACAGCATCAGCACCTTCGAGAGCAGATGGACTGAGCACACCGGCTTTTGGGTCCCACATGATTTCGCCTGTGCTGGCTGCGCGACGAACAAGGCGCACAACGTCATGGCCGTGCTGTTGCAGTTGCTCAACGAGTCTTTTGCCGATGAGCCCACTGGCTCCAGAGATCACAATTTTCATGTAGTCAGACTACGCAAAAAATTAAGGAATAACGATAGGCACCGATGTGACAACTGTGTTTGGCCTAAACAACAAACGGGCTTTAATGGCAAGTGCCGATTGGTTGTGGAGCCACTGAGACCTCACGCTGGTCACGAATTCTGGAATGACGACCGTAATGAGGTCATCGTCGTACTCTTCGTCGAGTTCATTAATCCGATTAAGAATTGGCTCGGTGAGATCTCGGTATTCAGATGTAATTGTCTGAAGCTCGACATCTGCCAAGTTGAACTTGATCCAAGCCTCGTCAATCCTTTGTCGGTCTTCTGCAGTTTCAACAACAGAGATTGCGATCAGTCTGTCTGGACGCAGGCTTTGCGCATAGCGCACTGCTTGCATCGTGCCTTGATTGACCGAACCGACCAGCACGATGACGAAGTGCGTATGAAACGGAGCAACGTAATCGTCGCCTGGAAGCAAGAATGATCTGACGCGTGAGTAGTGGCGGTGGATGCCCTTAAAGCCAATCATCATGATTGGAATCAAGATTGCAGGAATCCATGCACCGTCAGTGAATTTTACGACAACAAAAATTCCGGCAACAAAAAATGTAGTGACGGAACCAACGGCATTGACTGCCATGTGGGCTTTCCACTTGGCTTCACGATGCTTGTAGTGATGGACGACCATTCCTGCTTGGCTCAACGTGAAGCCTGTGAATACTCCAACGGCATACAAGGGAATCAACGCGCTGATTTGTCCTTTAAATGCAACGAGTAATCCAATTGAAGCCAAACTGAGGAAAATCACACCATTCGAAAAAACCAAACGATCTCCGCGATTAGAAAACTGTCGCGGCAGGTAATTGTCTTTGGCGATGAGCGAGGACAATCTTGGAAAGTCTGCATATGACGTGTTGGCTGCCAAAATCAAAATTGCGAAAGTCGCAAACTGTGTGACATAGAAGAAGATATTTCTTCCACCGTAAACTTGCTCGGCTAATTGCGCGAGCACCGTGTTTGGAATGATGCCCTCATGGTCTTTTACTGGCTGAAGATGTTGAGCCAAGATGCTGAGTCCAAAGAAACATGATCCGAGAATGACTGCCATCCAAATGAGTGTCGTGCTCGCATTGCGTGATTCTGGTTTTTTAAATGCTGGAACGCCATTGGAAACTGCCTCAACGCCAGTGAGCGCGACCGCACCGGACGAAAATGCTTTGAGGAAATAGAAAGCAGTTACAGAACCTTGCATCTCTAAAAGATGTTGTGCTTCACCTGTGTGTTCGATTGGAGGAAGATGCTGAACAAAGACTCTGTAGAGGCCCACCACAATTAGCGCAATCAAGGAAAGTACGTAGAGGTAGGTCGGTGGTGCAAACAATGCGCCCGACTCTTTGAGTCCGCGCAAGTTGGCAACCATCATCAACAGCACAAAGCCGATGCAGATTTGGACTCGGTGAGGTGCAAGGCCGTTGAAAGCCGAAATAATGGCTGCAACGCCACCAGCTACCGAAACGCAAACAGTCAATACATAATCAATTAGTAGCGAGGCTCCGGCAACTAGGCCTGGGTATTCGCCAAGATTTTCCTTTGAAACTATGTATGAGCCGCCACCGTTTGGGTAAGCAAAAATGGTTTGTCGATAACTAATCACAACAATTGTGAGTAGCGCGATGACGATCAGTGAAATCGGAACAAGCATTGAGTAGGCCGCCATGCCAACTGCGCCGAGCGACAAAAAGACAATCAAAATTTCTTCGGTTGCATACGCGGTTGAAGAGATTGCATCGCTTGCAAAAACCGGAAGAGCAATCTTTTTGCTCAAACGTTGGTGGGCGTCTTCGGATGTGGGGATCGGTTTACCGATGAGGAACCGCTTAACCGCACTGGATTTAGTAGATGTAGCCATAAGCGATATGAAGCCTGCCACATGAGGGCCACCTTGTGCGAGTAATTCGCCTACGCTGTTTGTTTGTCAAGGCAACTAGGAGACCGAAGTGCATGTAGTCATTGTTGGGTGCGGACGAGTTGGATCGACATTGGGTCGAGAGCTCACCGCTGCTGGTCACACCGTGGCCGTTATCGATCGCAAACCGGAAGCATTTTCCAGACTTGGTGAAGCGTTTACGGGACAAAAAATTACCGGAATTGGTTTTGATCGCGAAGTATTGATTGAGGCTGGAATCGAACGGGCTGGCGCACTCGCGTCAGTAACCAACGGTGACAACTCAAATATTTTGATCGCCCGCGTTGCTCGAGAAGAGTTTGGTATTGAACGAGTTGTTGCTCGTATTTATGATCCGAAGCGAGCAGAAATTTATGAACGGCTTGGTATCGCAACTGTCGCAACCGTTAAGTGGACATCTGAACGAATTTTGCGTCGTATCTTGCCAGAGTTGCCAGCGGTCGAATGGACCGACCCGAGTGCATCTGTTGTGCTCATTGAGCGTGAGATGCCAAAACATTTAATCGGGCAGCGTGTTACAAGTATTGAGACCGCCTCAGCCCGCGTTGTGTCTGTTCGTCGACTTGGCGCTGCGATGATTCCAAATGCTGACACGATTATCCAAGAAGGCGATGTTGTGTATGTGGCGGCAGAGATTGCCGCACTGAGCCAATTTGATGCAGGACTTGCATCGACCCAAAACGGAAAGGGTCACTGAACATGAAAGTAGTAATTGCTGGTGGTGGAAGTGTTGGCAGATTTACAGCACAACAACTTGTCGAATCAGGTCACGAAGTGACAATCATTGAAAGTGATCGAGCAGTCGTTCGTGAGTACGGGCAGTCGAGCACAACAACTGGAGTCAAGTGGCATCAGGGCGATGCATGTGATGTAACCGTGCTTGCTGCTGCTGGCGTGACTCTCGCTGATGTTGTTGCCTCGGTAACTGGCGATGACGAGGACAATCTTGTTGTGTCGCTACTGGCAAAACAAGAATTTGGTGTGCCACGTGTGGTTGCTCGCGTGAATAATCCAAATAACTACTGGATGTTTAATGACATGTGGGGTGTGGACGTTTCGGTATCGACGCCTCATCTCATCACGAGTCTTGTGCAAGAAGCTGTAACTGTTGGGGCGTTCGTGCGTCTGTTGCAACTGAAGGGCGGCAAGGCCGAACTCGTTGAGGTGACGCTGTCGGAAACTTCACCTGCCAAAGACAAAGCATTATCGGAGCTTGCGTTTCCGCGCAGTGCAACTGTTGTTGCCATTGTGCGTGACGAGCGAGTAATGGTGCCTGACAAGGCAACCGTGTTGCGCGTGGGCGACGAGGTGATGGCTCTGATTTCGGAAGATGCCGAAGCTGCAGTGCAAAAAATATTGGTTGGCTAGTCAGCCAACAAAACGTCCCTGTTTATTCTGCTCCGTGAGGGAGCAGCGTGTAGGCCGGATTTAAAAACACGGTGTTATTGCGTTCGCGATAGGCGACACCTTCAACCGCAAGACATCCACCGTGTTCAATGCCTGCAATATGACGGCGTCCACTAAAAATCACAGTTACCTGGCCTGTTCCATCATTGATCACAATTTCCATTGATGGAATTCCGGACCTTGGTTTCATTGTCATGCGTTTTACTTCGCCGCACACCTTCACTTTTGTTCGAACGGCGACTTCGCCAAGGGGTGTCAAATTCAGGTCGGCAAATTTGTCGATCAAACGCTCAGCATCCAGTTCTCGAATGCCTTTGTTGGCGGACTTCACGATGTTTTTTAGACCCATCAGGATCCCCCTAATTCATTGAGCTTCTGCGACAACGCTACTTCGTCCATTGCGCCCAAATTTGTTTCGGATGTTCCGTCTTGTCGGATAAACACCCAGGCGGGTTGATAGGCAACATCAAACTGAGAAAAAATCAAGCCATCATTATCTTTAATGTTTACAAAAGTGAGTTGATGCTTGGCAACAAACTCCTCCATCGATCGTTCAGATCCGTTCCATGCGACGCCGAAGATGAGTACTTTGCCTGCGAGTTTTTTGTTTGCCGCCTCGACCGAGGGTGCTTCAAAGTTGCACGTAGTTCAACCTGGTGCCCAAAACCACAGCGCAACAGGAACATTCTGTAGTTGGTCTTGCAAATTGATTTCACCGCCACCAACGAGGGTCGCATTGAAATCGGTGGTGGAAACATCGGCTCCGCATGAAACGGTGGCGATGGCAAGAATGCCGACGATTAATGCTTTACTTAACGTGCGCATGTGACTGATAGTACTCAAACGAATAATAGGGCATTGATCTAGGCTTGCTGAGGTATGAGTACTCGCAAATTGATTCTGTGGGCATTGTTGTGTGGTGTCTTGATCTTGGCGGCAGGCACAGCCAAGTTGTTTCAAACTTCACAAAAACCAGTTGAAGTGCAGTTGCTTGCATTGGGTGAATCGGTGACGCTCGGCGACATGACCGTGAGCGTGACTGCATTGCGCGACACTGCAGATCGAACATTGGTGGACGTGACAATGGTCGGTGTTGCTGAAGCCCAGGCGATGGATGGATGGAAGATGCTTGCAGCCGGCGAAGTGTCCGACCCGGTGATATTGCCAGTTGGCGCTGGTACCGAATGCACGCTCACAAAACTTGCTGAAACGCTGACATGCACCGTTGCGTTTCCTGTGTCTGAAGGCACGCGCACAGTTGCCTATATCCGCGCTGGAGAGCAACGACAATGGGCGACCGCGCCTTGACGCTTAAGCGTTATCGTTCATAGTGACGAAGTGTTGGAGGTGGTGAGTACGGCTGAGCAATTTGATCTCGTGGTCATTGGTGGTGGCCCTGGCGGTTACGCCGCTGCGTTTTATGGTGCTTCTGCAGGCCTCAATGTTGCGTTGATCGAGCGCGACACAATTGGCGGAACATGTTTGAACCGCGGATGTATCCCGGCCAAAGCATTTTTGGAAACTGCAGCAGTAAACAGGCACGTGATGCACGCCGCAGATTTTGGAATAAATGCCAAAGCGACTGGTATTGACTTCGGTGTTGCTCAAAAGCGCAAACAAACAATTGTGAACACGCTCGTTAAGGGACTTACCGGACTTACTAAATCAAAGAAAGTTACGTACATACTTGGCACTGGTTCGCTTGGCGCGAACCGCACAGTGTCAGTGCAATTGTCGGCAGGTGGCACTCAAGAAGTGCAAGGTCGCAACATTGTGTTGGCGGCAGGTTCAGTTCCGCGAACGATTCCTGGTTTTAGCGCTGGCGGACCAATCATGACTTCGGACGAAGTGTTGATGCTCGACAAGATTCCAGCGCGCATTGCGGTCATTGGCGGTGGCGCAATTGGCTGTGAGTTTGCGTCCACATTTGCCGACCTTGGTTCAACGGTGACAATTCTCGAGGGCCTTCCAAAAATCCTTCCTGGTCTCGACCCAGATGTCGCTGCTGTTGTTGTGAAGAGTTTCAAAAAAAAGAACATCGATATTCGCACAGGTGTAAAAGTAAATGGTCACGAACCGACAGCCAATGGTGGCACCACCGTGCTGTTCGGTGAAGGCGAGCGACTCGACGTTGATGCTGTGATCGTGTCGGTTGGACGCAAACCATTTACTGATCACCTCGGGTTAACTGGCACAGGTGTGAAAGTAACTGATCGAGGATTTGTTGACGTTGATGGTTTTTGTTTGACAAGCGAACCAGGCGTGTATGCGGTTGGTGACCTCATCAACACTCCGCAACTTGCACACGTTGCATATGCCGAAGCGATCGTGGCAATTAAACACATGCGCGGCGAAAAGGTGTATCCGGTGATGTACGACCGTGTGCCGTGGGCAATTTATTGTCATCCTGAAGTTGCGTGGTCCGGTCCGTCGGAAGAGGAAGCGCGCGCAAAAGGTCATGACGTTGTAGTTGCAAAACATCAATTCCGTGCAAATAGCCGAGCAATGATCATCGGTGAGGCTGAAGGTTTGGTGAAGATCATTGCCAAGAAGAATGCCGATGGAACAGCCGGTCAAGTGCTTGGTGTGCACATGGTCGGTCCATGGGTGACCGAACAGTTGTCGGGTGGTTACTTGGCTGTCAACTGGGAAGCAACTGTCGAAGAAATATCCGAATTCATCATGCCGCACCCTTCGTTGTCTGAGTTGTTTGGTGAAACCGTGATGTCGTTGACTGGACGCAGCATAAATGCGTGAAAGAACTCGCACACAATCACAGGAGAACCATGGCTGATATCACACTTCCGCAACTCGGGGAAACGGTCACAGAGGGCACCATCACACGTTGGTTTAAAAAAGTTGGCGACACGGTTGCTGCTGATGAGCCACTTTTTGAAGTATCTACCGACAAAGTAGACACCGAAGTTCCTTCACCGATTTCTGGAACTCTGACTGAGATTCGCGTCGCTGAAGGCGACACTGTGCCAGTTGGAACTGTGATTGCGGTTGTTGGAGTCGCCGGCGCTGCACCTGCTACCGCGCCTGCACCTGTTGTTGCAGCTCCCACACCTGTTGTTGCTGCACCCGCACCTGTTGTCGAGGCACCTGTTGTTGCAGCTCCCGCACCTGTTGTTGCAGCTCCCGCTCCGATTGTTGCTGTACCCGCGCCTGTTGCAACGTCCAACAAATTGTTGTCACCAGTTGTACGCAGGTTGGTCGCCGAGCACGGTATTGACGTAAACGCATTGGTCGGTAGTGGACCTGGAGCGAGAATCACTCGCGAAGATGTGCTCGATCACATTGACCGCAATGGCCTCAAGGCAGCGCCAGCAGCTGTACCGGTTGCCGCTGCTCCTGCACCAGTTGTTGCTACGCCAGCACCTGTTGCTGCTGCACCAGCCACCGCACCAGTGGTTGCCGCACCTGCTCCAGTTGCGCGGCCTGCAGTCGTGTCGAGCGATCGCGAACAAGTACTTGCGCTCTCAAAGATCCGAAAGCTCACTGGCTCGCACATGATCATGTCGAAAAGCACGAGCCCGCATGCATTTAGCGTCGTCGAGGTTGACTATGCGAATGTTGATCGAGCACGCAGCACAATAAAAGAATCATGGAAAGCGGGCGAAGGCTTTAGCCTCACGTATCTTCCGTTTATCTCGCGCGCAGTAGTTGACGCGCTTCGCGAGTTTCCACATCTCAACGCGTCTATTGATGGTGACAATCTGATTGTTCATGGCTATGTCGATCTGGGCATTGCGGTTGATCTTGATTACACAGGTCTTCTTGTGCCAGTCGTGCGAAATGCCGACGGCAAGCGAATCAGGGCTATCGCTCGCGAGATCAACGACCTTGCATCGCGCGCACACAATCGCAAATTGCTGCCAGACGAAATTCAGGGTGGTACGTTCACAATTTCAAATAACGGCTCGGCGGGTTCGGTGTTGACAATGCCAATCATTAATCAACCGCAAGTCGCAATCTTGTCAACAGATGCAATCGTGCGTAAACCAGTTGTGGTTACAGCGGCAGATGGAAGCGAAAGCATCGCGATTCACCCTGTTGGCAACTTGGCAATGTCGTGGGATCATCGCGCGTTCGATGGCGCATATGCCGGCCGCTTTTTGGCACGTATCAAACAGATACTTGAATCGCAGGATTGGTCAGCCGAACTCTAAGAGCGGAAAAAGCTATGAGTAATACATCCGCACCACTTCATGTCAGGTGGATTGGTCGTGTGCCATATCGTGAGGCGCTTGCTCTGCAATCTGGATTATTTGAGCACGGGGTAGATCAGCACTTGTTGCTACTTGAGCACCCACATGTGTTTACCTACGGCCACACCGCCGACTTGGCCAACAACCTGCGATGCAAGCCGATAGATGTCGGTGCAGAACTAGTACAAGTGCAACGAGGTGGCGACATTACCTACCACGGACCTGGCCAGTTGGTTGGGTACCCCATATTGAGTTTGCGGGCCAAGCACGGCATAGACGGCCCTGCCGACACTCGCTCCTATATATACGACGTTGAGCAACTGATTATTGACACGCTGTTCCAACTTGGCCTGCACAATGCTGGGCGAATGGGCGAGTTCCCCGGTGTTTGGGTGGATCCCGATGCCGAAAACGCTCGGAAGATATGTGCAATTGGCGTGCGGGTGGGCAGCGGCTCAACCGATCGTCGCACGATGCACGGATTTGCTCTCAATGTTTCAACTGATCTGACGTTTATGCGTGAGCACATCGTGCCATGCGGTATCGCCGACTATGCGGTGACATCTTTGGCAGAAGAGGGTATTGATGTGTCAATGAACGATGTTGTAGACATCGTTTTGCGGTTGGCTCAATTGCGCTGGGGATCACTACTCGATTCACGAGCCGACGTGGCATGGAAACATCGGCCAGAAGATCTTTCGGCATTTTCACGGGGTGAGGGGGTGGGCGAACAGGTGCGTTTGACCAAGCGCCTCGAGCAAGCCGGAGTAACGGACGGCTTAAGTATTTCGGTGCGTAAGCCAGAGTGGATTCGTCCGCACGTGCAACATACAGATGAAGTGTTGAAAACAAAGCGCACGCTGCGTGATTTGAACTTGGTGACCGTATGCGAGCAGGCAGGTTGCCCAAATTTGAGTGAGTGTTGGAATGATGGCACCGCAACATTTATGGTGCTCGGAGATAGGTGTACAAGGGCGTGCGGATTCTGTTTAATTGATACACAGAAACCGTTGCTGCCAGATGCAGACGAACCTCGTCGCGTGGCTGAAGCTGTACAGCGAATGGGTCTTGAATTTGCCGTGCTGACAATGGTGGCGCGAGACGATTTGGCCGATGGTGGGATGCAGCATGTGGCTGACACGATTCGAGCAATTCGTGCGCTGAACTTTGGAACAAAAGTAGAGACACTTATTTCTGATGTCAAGGGGACTGATGCGCTTGATATTTTGATTGCTGAGCGACCCGATGTGTTTAATCACAACATTGAGACAGTCGCCAGATTGCAACGAGCGGTACGACCTTCGGCTGGCTATGCGCGCAGCCTTTCGGTATTGGCACGCTCACGAGCTGCAGGTCTCACTACAAAGTCGGGAATGATTGTGGGCATGGGCGAGACGCGTCAAGAAGTTGAGGAAACGTTGTTAGATCTCGCAAGTGTTGGTGTGCAGATCGTCACCATCGGTCAGTATTTGCGACCAACGACCAATCATCTACCTGTTGCTCGTTGGGTAGAGCCCCAGGAGTTTGATCAGTACAAGGCTTTTGGCGAACGTCTTGGCATGCAGCATGTGCAATCGAGCCCACTCACTCGATCGAGTTATCACGCAAAACAGGCGCATGGGCAGTCACAACTCGTCGTTCATGCCTCGTAATTCTGGCTTATGCCTAGTTGTAGACAGATTGCTAATAAAGTAGAAATGACATGACGCAGACCATCGCAAGCACATCTGACTACGCCGCGCGCATTGCAAAAGTGCGCACCGCCATGGTGGCCAAACGAGTTGATGCCGCGTTGTTGTCGGTCGGTCATGACTTGCCGTATCTCTCTGGCTATTTTGCGATGCCGCTCGAGCGGCTCACCATGTTGGTCATACCGCAAAGTGGTGAGGTGACGATGGTTGTGCCACGTCTTGAAGTTGCTCGAGTAACTCCGCAACCTGGCGTTTTTTCGATCACTGCGTGGGGAGAGACTGAAAACCCTGTGGCGATTGTCGCCAAGTTATTGGGTGGCGCAAAGTCGATTGCCGTTGGTGACCAAATGTGGGCCAGATTTTTGGTTGAGCTGTTGCCGCTTGTGCCCGGCGCGAGTTTCGTTCGCTCGGTTGATGTAGTTGGCGCACTGCGCATGAGCAAGGATGCAAGCGAGATTGCCGCACTGGTGGCTGCTGGTGCTGCAGCGGATCGAGTCGCAACACAACTGCATTCTGGTTTGATTCCGCTCATCGGTCGAACCGAGGCTCAGGTATCTGCCGATATCTCTGCACGATTGTTGGCAGAGGGTCATGATGTCGTCAACTTTGCAATTGTTGCTGCTGGAGAAAATGCGGCGAGCCCACACCATCACGCAGGCTCGCGTGTTATTGCGAAGAACGAAATTGTGCTGTGCGACTTTGGTGGCACGATGAATGGTTATTGCAGCGACATCACTCGTTGCGTGTACACGGGCAAGCCTGCAGCAGATGTAGCAGCAGCGTATGAAGTGTTATTCGCATCTCAGGCTGCAGGTGTTGCTGCGGGAATCGTCGGCGCGGCGTGTGAAGACGTTGATGCTGCATCGCGACGGATCATTGAAGCTGCAGGATTTGGTGAATACTTTGTGCACCGCACCGGACATGGAATTGGTATGGAGGCACACGAGGAGCCTTATATGGTCAGCGGCAACACCTTGCCAATAGCTGCTGGTCACGCATTTAGCGTCGAGCCGGGTATTTACATTGCAGGCAAGTGGGGCATGCGCCTCGAAGACATTGTTGTTGCAACAAATTCTGGACCGGTGTCGATGAACACTGTCAACCATGCGCTCGTCACGGTTGAAGCCTAAGTACGTCACTTCGCAATGATCCATCTCGACGCCGCAACAGTTCTCTTGCAATGGGCGGTAGGCGGACTTGCGTTCTTGTGGTTTACGACTCGTCGTCACGAGATCGGTCTTGGTTATTCGATGTTGTTGCGCATTACGTATGGCGTGTTTGCCGCAGGTGCATGTGGTTTTGGATTGCGCTATGGCGTAGAGCCTGTGCGCGAAGTTTCGGCTGTTGCTGTCGCAATTTCTGCTTTTGTTCTCATCCGCAACAAGCGTTCAAAGTTTGATCTCATTGCGCCATTGCTGGGCGTACCTGGCATTCTCGTCGCTGGTTTTGCTGCTGTTGTGGGCGGTGGTGCCGGCGATTATGCGGTCTCGCTGATCAGGGTTATGGTCGGCACTTTGTTTCTCGGTGTGGTCAGTGACACGATGCTTCTTGGACACTGGTATCTCGTGCAACCGGGAATGCCGCGCAAACTCATTAACGAAATTGTTGACGCAGTGATTTACTTGTGGCCATTCGAAGTCATTGCGTTGCTGCTGCCAACAGGCATGATCAGCGTGCTCAACGGAAGTGTTGACGATGGCTGGAATGGCGTGCTTGGCTGGTTTTGGCTCGCATCAGCAATCGTTACTGGCGTGCTCGCGCTTGTCACGCGTGCAGCGCTCAAAGAGCGGAGTTATTCTGCGGTGATGGCGGCAACGGGCTTAATGTATTTGGCCATTTTGACTGCGTTCTGTACAG
>Ga0209297_1001896_pt1 | contig 11885 bp, 10 predicted proteins | sample S_130805_MF_Meta_FD_187322 | JGI IMG/M metagenome (GOLD analysis project Ga0209297, IMG submission 187322) | Freshwater microbial communities from Lake Simoncouche, Canada to study carbon cycling - S_130805_MF_MetaG (SPAdes) (version 2) | ecosystem: Environmental > Aquatic > Freshwater > Lake ... | reverse complement strand
ATATTGAAGTTGGCAAAACAATCGCAGCAACGAACTCAGGAAATAACACAAATCTTTTTGTCGCTCGCCTTGCCGAAGACTCATTTAAGGGGTATCCAACAAGTTGTACTCACCAAGGTGGGCCTCTTGCTATTCAAGGCAAAACATTGGATTGCCCATGGCATGGATCAAAATTTGACGCTCAAAGTGGCGCAGTTACAAATGGCCCAGCAGGTGCCCCACTTGCTCCTATAAAGGTAGCAGCGCTAAATGGAGCTTTATATATACTCTAGTTATCTCTCCTTCTAAGAATGAGGTAATTAGATGAGCGCCACATCAACCGGTAAAAAAGTAGCTGTGGCTGGATTAACTTTTGAAACCAATAGTTTTTCACCTGACCTAACTCACTTAGACACATTTCAGAGATTTGCCATGGTTGAGGGTGGCGAGTTATTTACCGCCGGGCTAGGTAAAGATGAAATTGCTGGGGCGATGGAAGTTGCGGCGCAAATGGGGATTGAATTAGTGCCAACGACTACAGCCGATGGTGGATGTGGGCCGACTGTGAGCGATGAGGCTTATGCATTCTTAAAAGAACGTTTTGTAAGTGGAGTCGCAAAAGTTATCAATGAGGTTGATGGCATCTATCTTCGCTTGCATGGAGCGATGACTACCGAGAGTTGCGAGGACGTTGAAGGCGATTTAATTGCCGCGGTGCGAGCGATGGTTACTCCGGATTTTCCGATCGCTGTTAGCTGCGACTTGCACGCGCACTTCACCGCAAAAATGGCGCAAGGAACTGATTTGATTGCCGGATATCAGACTTGCCCTCACATAGATTTTTACAATACTGGAAAGCGGGCGATGCGTTTAGTTGGTTTAGCAGTAACCGGTAAAGCAAAACCAAAGTTGAGTTTTCGAAAATTGAAGATGATCTCACCAGCTGAAGGTATTGATACAACAATCTGGCCATTAAAAGAAGTAAAGGCACGGATCCATGAAATTGAAAAACTTCCTGGAGTTTTAGATGCCACAATCTTTTGCACACAGCCATGGCTTGATGTCAGTGAACTTGGTTGGTCAGCCTTGGTTGTTACCGATGAAAATACTGAAAGTTCAACTGACCTCGGCCAGCGATATGCAGATGAGATTGCAAACTCACTTTGGAGTTATCAAGATGAGTTTCTATTTACGAAAGTTGACATCACCGACGCGGTGAAAACCATAAACGCCAGCACTCCCGAACAACGTCCTTTTGTCTTCGCAGATGGAAGTGACAGCACCTCAGGTGGCAGTACCGGAGATAGTTCATTTATTTTGGCTGCATTATTATCTAATCCAATTCATGGACAAGTATTGATGTCTATAACGGATAAGCCAGCCGCTGTCGCCTGTGCAGAAGCTGGTGTCGGTGCCACAATCACCATTAATTTAGGCGGAACAAGAGCGACTAAATTCTTTAAGCCTTTGCTAGTTACGGGCACTGTTACAAAAATTACCGATGGATCTTATCAATCTAATTATCCTTCCAAACTTTTCAATGTGGGCACAACTGCATTACTAAAGATTAATGAAATTGAGATTGTAATTACCTCAAACCCAGCCTTTATGTTGGATTACCAACTTTACGATCACATGGGATTAGATGTAACAAAAGCAAAAGCTGTGCAAGCAAAATCTGCCGGCGGATATCGCGCATATTACGAACCTATCGCCTTTGCCTGCATCGATGTAAACGCTCCAGGACCTTCTGACAACCGATTGAGTGAACTTCCATTTACAAGACCAAAGAGGCCGCTGTGGCCACTTGACCTGAATGTTACTGACAGGAATTATCAATACTAGAAATTAATACATTACCCAGCCGCCATCAACATTGATGACTTGTCCTGTAATAAATGCAGCATCTTCACTGGCAAGGAAAACAAATGCTCCCGCAAGATCTGTTGGATATCCACGACGTTTCAATGATTGCAAAGGCAAGATTAAATCATCAACTGGTTTAGGGTCCGCTGCAAGTGAGACTTCATGTTCGGTGCGAATTGCGCCGGGCATTACCGAATTAATTCTCACTCCATCTGCGCCAATTTCACGAGCAAGAGAGCGGGTTAATCCAATAATCGCAGCTTTGGAAGCCGAGTAATGAATCTGCCCAGGTTGTCCGGTTTCAGTCATGACTGAAGTCACCGTAATAATATTTCCTTGATGCTTTTTTAAATCATCATATGCGGCATTAATCATTAACCATGTTGCCCTTACATTTACCGCTTGCATAAAATCCCAATCAGCCACCGTGATTTCTCGCCATGGCTTCAATTGCAGCACAGCAGCATTCGCCACAATGGTGGTGATTTTTCCAAATTTTGCTTGAGTGGCTTTTACTAAAGCTGCAGGAACTTCGGGATCCGATAAATCTCCAGCTAACGCAATTACATTATTGCCAAATTGCGCAACTAAATCCTCTGCTTCTTTTTTGCGCTCTGGAATCTCTAAGTAATTAATAGCAACTTTTGCACCTTCAGATACAAAAGCTTTAACCACGGCGCCACCAATACCTCTACTGCCGCCGGTTATTAAAGCAACTTGTCCGCTAAGGCGTTGTGAACTCATAAGTTAAAGCACCGGAAGGTCAGCAGCAGATTTGTAAGCCATGCCTACTAAAGCCACTACATCACCCGGAGTTACACGCGGGAATCCTCTTTCAACCCCGAGCACACCGTTCTGTCTGGCAATAACCGGAACTGCAGGTACCTCTGGGTTATCCATATTGTGAACTAAACCTAAAACTTCACCTTTTTTAATCTCTCCTCCGAGTGGGAACAGATTCTCATATAAACCAAAATCATTTACTGAGTGATAAGCAGTTTCAGCCCGCATATCTAGAATAATTGCAGAAGCTAAACCTTGTTCTTCACGAGTTTTTGGTGTGCCATTTAAAATTCCTAAAGTGCGCAAAGCATTATCCAAGCCATCTTTAGCGACCTTGACGCTGGTGTGATTTGCTAACGCACCTCCGCCAAGTTCAGTTGTAAAAACCTCTTTACCTTGACGCTCAGCCTCTCCCGGCAAGAGTGACGCAGGATTTGTTGAAGGTTGTTCTGGAAAGATCATGCTGTAACTTGAGTTCCAAGCGAGCATGCTCTTTAACATCTTTGCTCTTTGTTTTTCATCTTTTGCCCAAACCATATGTGAGCATGGAATGAAAACATGTCCACGACCACCACTATGTATATCCATCACTGCATCAACCTTTGGAAATAATTCGTGAGTTAAATAATAAGCAAGCTTAGAACTAACTGGACCATCTTCATTTCCTGGGAAAATTCGATTGAAATTAACGCCGTCTGGCCAATGTCGAGTTCCCCCGCGCGATGCTTCTTGAGAAAGACAAGGAATAATAATTACCTGACCTTTAATTTGATCAGGTTTTAAATCGCGCGAGAGAGTAGTTGCTGCAATTTGACCCTCGTACTCATCTCCATGATTTCCAGCCAGGACAAGTGCTCTTGGCCCATCACCATTCTTGATTGAGATGATTGGGACGTTATATGTAGTCCAACCACTATTGTTGGTTGAATCACCGACTTTTAGATATCCAGCTTGTTTGCCATCTTGTGTTAGGTCAAATGTGCAATTAACAGTTCCACTCATGCCAGAACTATAAGGAATATTCATACAAAACGGTAGGTATTGCAGATAGAATTTACAAATAATGTCACGCTATTTAGAGCTATTAAAATTACCCAACGCTCGGGCTTTGCTAATAACTTCCTTTCCGGCCCGGATCGCATATGGCATGTTGGGACTAGCCGCATTCTTTAAAGTGGAGCGCGAAACCGGCTCGGTAGCGGCAGCAGGATTAGCTATCGGAGCTTTTTCACTGAGCCAATCCCTTACCGCAGGAATTCGTGGAAGTGTGATTGATCGATTCGGACAGAAATGGCCACTTCGCATTCTTGCCCCAAGTTATTGCCTTATGATTTTGTATTTCAATACATTAACTGAAAGAAATTCATTGCTGATATTTGCATTGGTAATGGGCTTGTCCTCTCCTCCAATTAATTTATCTGTTCGACCACTATGGAAAATTGCGGTAAAGCCAGAACAATTGCGAACTGCTTATGCTTTGGATACTTCAGTAATGAATATTGCTACTGTCTTTGGCCCGGTAATAGCTACAACAATTTCATTATCCAGATTTCCAAATCTTGCGCTTGATAGCGTAGGAATCTTAATTTTAATTGGTGGGTTGTCGCTTTCATTTACAAAAATAGCTCGCAATTCAATTCCAGAGCCGCGTGAAATCGGAGGCATTCCACTTTGGAAAAATAAAGGAATGCAACTTCTGATGGTTGAAGGAATCTTTATTGGATTTGGTTGGGGTGCATTTGATGTTGGCGTACCAGCCTTTGCAACTTTAGAAAAAATCCCAGGTTGGACTGGACCGATACTTGGCGCAATGGGAGTTGCAGCAGTAGTAGGTGGTTTATATGCAGGAATGATTTCGAAACGAACATCAGCATTAAGAGGTTTAATAATCAATTATGTTCTTTGGGCGACTTTCACCGCACCACTTGCCTTTACCTATCCTGGATGGAGCATGCTAATTATTGGAGTTTTTCTCGGGGCTTGCGGTGGCGCACTGCAAGTTTTCTATTGGGAAGTACTTGAAGCTGTCCGCCCTAAAGGAATGGCAGTCGCTGCACTCGGATGGCTTTGGACTGTAGAGGGAACTTTTATGGCGTTAGGTGCCGCTGTTGGTGGTGTAGTTGCCAGCGAATTCTCCCCAAGAGCTACATTGGCGATCACTTCAATATCTATTGCTCTTGGGTGCGTAATAATTGTAATAGGAAAGAGCGCCTTAAAAGCAGCTGATCGAATTCCTACTTCCGAAGAGGATCTATTGGCTATGAAAAATATCGGACATGTGGAACAGGCTTCACCAAATAAATTCTAAATTTACCCCCGTTCAAAAATCGTAAATTCCCCGCATAAATCAAATCCCACTTTTTCGTAAGCTTTTTTAGCCGCAATATTATCCGCACGCACTGCTAATCCAAGACGCGCAAATCCTAATTTATTTGACTTAGCCACCATCTCAGAAACTAACTTTGTCGCAAGGCCCTTGCCCCGTTCGTGCTCAGCAGTACCAACTGAAGAAATAACTTTTTGACCACTCTCCCACATTGTCACCGCACCAACTGCAATTAATTTTCCACTTTCGTTACGTGTACCTGCCCAAAAAACTACTTCAGGATTTCCCGGCCATACTGATGAATTTGGTGCATATGCTGTTAAAAAATCTGAAATTTCTTGGTCACCTTCTAATTCCTCAGCAATCTTGGAGCCTGCAAATAATTGCGTTTCAATAGAATAAATATCTAGATCAAGTAGTGGGAGTGCATGAAGATAAGTACTTGTGTCAGCTTTGCGCTCAACAGTGAATCTTTCCCAATCAGGGTCAATCGGTGGATTTATACCGAGCCCCAATCCAAAAAGCTTCTCATCTACCCTGGTCAGCGAAACAGAGTTTGAATTTCTGACTGCTTTTATAAAGCCCTCTTCTGGAATGATCATTTGGGCTTGATTGGGGTCTCCGGCAATCTCGATCGCCCATTTTTGCGCGAGCGCGTAATCAGTACTTTCGATCAACTCGTCCATTTTAGGTAATTACTTTTTCTTAAAACCAGCTGGGCATTTTGGATTTGTTCCACTTATTTTTCTAGTGACTTTTCCTTTAACACAACTAATCGATTTGGAGATTACTTTTTTAACCTCTGCCGGTGTAGCAGCTTTGGTAGTTGTTGTCGCAACTTCTTCTTTAGGTGCTTGTTTCTCTGGTGAAGGTGGAGCTTCTTCCTTAACTGCTACTTTGGCAGGATCGGCAGCACCACCTTGAGCCAACTTAATCTTCAATGTTGGAGATGAAAATGTGAATCCGTAAGCACCGAGTCGTATCCATGGTCCCTCATCTTTAAATAAAGTTGATTGAACTCGAGAACCAGCGTCTGTCGAAACGATACTGACGGTTGCAGAAATTGGAACTTTCGCACCGAATCCATAAAGACAGCGAGCGATCGCCCCATCCATCACCAAGTCATACTTCCCAATGAAATCGCTACCGTCTGGATTGCTATGCACTCCTGCGACTTTGTAATTTAAGAACCCATCTTCAAATTTTGGTGGGCCTGATTCATAGGTAAGCGCGTTAGTAGTAACCATTCCAATCAATGCTGTTGTGGAGTTTGCACCTGCGATTGCTCCTAAAATTGATGAGGCTTGCGGCAGGCATTTAGCAGCCGAAGCGCCCAAGCCTGTGGAATCTGATGCACTTGCAAATCCACCAAAACCAGCAAACCCTGCGTTTAGCAATGAAGAAGGGTTGATCGATCTGAATGACCAAGTATCAGCTATGGAAGTTGCCTTATTTGCAAAAAACTTTTCAAAATTCAAAAAAGTTCCCAATGCGCCATCTTCAGAAGCACTAGTCATCATGCTTATCTCACCGGGAGGTAAATATCCAGATGGGTCTTTGAATCTACTAGAAATTTCCGCAGAAACGTCCGCTGCTGAAATTAAAGCTGACGCAGAAGGCGTTGTAACAGGTGCTGCGGCTACCACTAATCGATTTTGAGTGGTGGTAATAGCGGTAGTTTCAACCGTGGGTTCAGTTAACCGACCATGAAGCCATGAAGTTAAGTAATTTCCAAGATGTATTGTTAATTTTACTCTCGCATCTTTTGGGAATGTCGTTTCTTTTCCACAAATTCCGTTAGCACTCCAAACGCATTTAGAATCACCAGAACTCCCACTGACAGTTTTAACCCCTAGTGGGTTTACCCACTCGTAAACTTCCATATCTCGGCTTGATGTCGTCCCTTCAACATAAGGAACGACAGTCGCCGAAAAATCCATTGACTTTAAGCCAACCACTGGAAACTTTTGAAATTTAACTTTAACTCTAACGGCAAATTTAGAAACTTCTCCCGCGGCGGCTAGAGCCGGAACTTCAAATAGAGACCAGTTAGAACCGGCAGGCAACTCCTTGGAAGTATCTGCGGGAAATGCTTGACTTTTAATTGTTTTAATCCATTTTGCATTTCCTTCAGAAACTTTTGCACTTTTAACAGATAGTCCTTCAACGCAGTTTGCTTCATTGGCTGATTCACAGTTTGGAAGAATCACATAAGCTGTTAAAGAATTACTGCACTTGGGATCATTCCAGCCAGAACAAAGTAACTCTGCTCCGCCAGGTAAAATTCCAGTTGTGATATAAGAAAGATTTTCTTGGGCAATTCCATTGAAATGGTCGGCTATGTTGACATTGAATGCGGTTGTTGCTGAAGCTGGCGATAAAAAACTTCCAACCAACAGGAAAATAGCCATAGCCAGAGCTGAAAATTGTTTTCGCATTTGCAGATTCTAGGCGGGCAAGGTGATCTCGAGCAGCAATCCGCCCAATTTACTTACGCCAAGTTTTAAAGATCCCCCGTGCTCACTGATGATTCCGGACATAATGCTCATGCCCAAGCCTGACCCACCCGTGTCACGGGATCGGGATTTATCAAACCGTTGAAAATGTTGTCTTCCTTCTACATAAGCTCTAGTGGGCAAGCCAGGTCCGCCATCGCCAATTGCTAAATGAATTTTCCCACTACTTGAAGACAGTGATATCTGCACCGGAGCATCAGACGGAGTGTGTCTGCGGATATTTCCAAAAGCATTAGCCAGCATTTGTTGTAAGTGAAGCCGAGATCCATTCAAATAGATTTCTCCACTAATTAAAGAATCAACTGCTCGATTCGGGTCTAGAACCTTTAAATCATTGACTTGTGTAAGAACAAGCTCTGAGAGATTTACCTCTTCGCTGAATTCTGGAGTTTTTTGTCCCAATTCGGCAAGCAACAGCAAATCTCTAATCAATATTTCCATACGCTCAATTTCAGAGGTGAGTCTTGAGTATGCCCGAGCGCTTTGCTCTGGATCAACCAATTGCGCCTTACTCAATAATTCAACATAACCCTTAATTACTGTTAATGGAGTACGTAATTCATGTGAAGCATCCCCTAAGAACTCTTGCATGCGCGAAGCGGATTCTTTCTCAACATTTAACGCATGCTGTAAAGAAGTCACCATTTTATTTAGCGCAACAGTCAGTCGATCAACCTCAGAATCTCCTGATGAAGATTGAATTTGAACTAAGGAGTCCCCTTCAGAAATTTTCGTTGCCGAATCAACTAGTACTTCAATTTTTGATATATCTCTTCGAATAAAAAATAGAATTAGCAAAACTCCAAGTACTACTGCTATCAACATAAAAGCTAATAAGGTTTGAATGTTTTTTGAATGAGTTTCTCTTACATCCCTAAGGGATGTGGCAATAAGCAAGTACTCACCATCAGGAAGTTGAAAAGATCTGATTCGGTAAGGCATCTTTCCATCGATATCAATTCCACGGACTCTCGCTTTTTCTAAATCGGTTGAGGCTGGAAGTTGCTCAAATGTTCCAACTGGCTCAGTTAGTAGTGTTAATTCGCCACCATCTGGCAAGAATGCAACCGCAAGAGGAATTGACGACTCTTGCGAGTAGTAAAAAGCCTCTCCCAATGGATTCTCGCTATTCAAAATTTGCTTTAGCAAAGTTTCCATAATGCTATCTAACCTTGCAATTTCAGAGCGCTCAGTTGTAACAATTGCTGCTGCACCAATTGAAAGTGAGACCAAAATTGTAATAGAGGCTGTAGCTAGTGAAAGCCTTGATCGTAACTTCACTAAATATTACCTTTAATCATTTAGGCTCGACTAGTTGAAATCCGACTCCTCTTACGGTGCGGATAAACTCAAGATCCTCGCGGTTTAATTTTTTCCGCAAATAAGATATGTATGTATCAACTACTGTGCTTTCAGAATCAAAATCTATTTCCCAAACCGCGCTCAACAAAGTAGTTTTACTTAATACTTTTCCTTTATGTTCCATCATGTATTGCAATAATCTATATTCAGTTGGAGAAAGTTCAACTAGCTCTTCTCCTAAGGTAACTTGATGCAATTCGTCATTTAACTGAATTGGGCCACAGCGTAAAATTGGCGAAGAAGCACTCTTGGGCGCAGATCGACGCAAAATTGCCGCTACGCGTAGCAACAACTCTTCAAGACTAAAAGGTTTAGTCACATAATCATCCGCCCCTAAGCGCAATCCGCGGGCGATATCGGTCTTATCTCCACGTGCGCTAAGCATTAGCGCCGGGGTCTGATCCCCCGTGGAACGCAGCCGCTCGAGCAGTTCAAACCCATCCATTAACGGCATATTTATATCGATAAGCAAGAGGTTCGCTGGACGCTTACGCAAAGCGGTAAGGGCGGCCATCCCATCACTTGCCTCGAAAGTTTCATACCCACCCAGGCGTAAGGCATCGCCCAGCAAGTCACGAACCCCTGCCTCGTCATCTACCACCAAAATCACTGGCGTATCTGTCTTCCCTGTGGCTGACATCTGGACTCCCTCGGTTGGGCTATCTATCAGGTGAGGCTACTAGTAGCACCAATCCAATTGCACCCCCCAGATAGGGGATTCCCCCTAATCCCATAAAGCGCGAACCATTTTCACAGAACCCTCACAAAATCAGAAGGGAAGATTGGCTCATAACTTCGATACCGTTATCGAAGTGGAATTTGTAGCAATTTAAGGGGTGGCAGATGGCCAAAAATAAGCGAGGCGCTTTCGGAGCATTAACAGCCTTAACAGCATTGCTACTTTCTGGCAGCCTCTTGAGTGCAATCCCGGCACAAGCAGCAGAAACTCCTGCTCCAACTTCTCCAGCTCCCTCACCATCCGCAACCGGCACTTATGAAGAGCAACTAGCTGCTTACAAAGTTGCCTTTGACGCTTACAAAATTACTTTAGATAAATATAAGCAAGATCGGCGTAGCGCAGAAGCAACTTACAAAGTAGCTCTTGGTAAATATGAATTAGATGTAATTGCATTTGAAGAAAAGCATGAGATTGAACTAGTCACGATTAATGATGCTTTTAAAGCCGCGATTGATAAAGCGCGAGCAGATCAACGAAATTCTCAAAGTAGCGCAACAACACCTGAGGCAAGAAATGCTTTGCGCACAGCAATGAATACTGCAGTGATGGCGGCAACAAAAACTCGAAAAAATGCAATAGACGCACTTGGTGATATTCCAGTAAAACCTGAGCGCCCAGTATTTGCACCGCTCCCAGTCGAACCACGCAAACCGACGCAAAATCTAAAAGGAAATAAAAATCAGAATAATCCAGCTAATCCAGCTAATCCGCCAATGCAACCAAACAAGTCTGGTGGACTGAACAATCAGCAACCTGATCCAAATGTCCAAAGTAAAGTAAACAAACCAGCGAAAAATCAAAATGCTTCTGGAAATTCAGGGCTTATCGAAAGTGAATTCTCTGCATAAAGTAAATTTATTACTGCGAGTTAAAACCCCGAGTCGACCCCTCGGGGTTTTTTAATTCTTATTCTTTTTGGACTGCTTCAATCAATGCCTGGATATAGCCATTTGCAAATGCGCGGCCACGATGTCCCCATTCAGTATCCCCATGAGTATGTGGAACATGGTCATCCATAAAGAAGCCATCAAAGTTGTGCTTGTGATAAATCTTCATAGCTTTATACATATCTACATGTCCGGTGTTTATGAATTCTTCTTTGAAAACTGGAACAGGACCCGAGACATTGCGGAAGTGAACGTAGAGAATCTTCTTACGCGAGACGAAGTATTCGATCATCTCGTAGATATCGTCTTTCATCTCTGAAAAACTTCCCTGGCAAAATTCAATTGCATTACTATCACTTGGATAAATCTCAATTAACCGCTTGTAAGCACCAAAGGAGCGAAATAGCCTTGGGATGCCACCTAATATTGGAACTGGTGGATCACTTGGGTGAATTCCAAGTCGAATTCCTTCTTCTTCGGCAATCGGAGTAATAATTTTGATCCAGTACTCAAGATTTGCCCACATCTCCTCTTCGCTATATTCGCGATCATGTGAAAGTGGGTATTCCTTGGCGATATTTTCATCAAATGCTGTAGCAACAGCTCCACCACGAATCAATTCTGGCTTTGTGCGCCAAACAAGTGAAGGTTCCCAGTTATATCCAAAGATTGGAATCCCAGCTCGGGCGATATTGCGGATCGTGTAAATCATATTTTCGATCTGTTGATCCCGCTTAGGGCCATTGAGCATGATGTGGTCATAGAAATTGCTTGGCACGTTTTCCAATGCGCTCAATTTCATACCGAAGTTTTCAATCTGCAAACGCAATTTAACTAAATCATGTAACTCAAATCTTCCACCGCTATGTGGAATCCCCGATGTGTCATATGACTGAATGGCCACATCGGTGATTCCAAATTGTTGAGAAAATTGCAACTTATCGCCATGGCTAAAACCTGTGCTGATCCAAATTCCTTGACCTGAACGCATCTTCGCCACAGCCTTTCGTTTTTACGAAATTAATTAACCTTGCTTTTGAACTGCCTCGATCATCGCTTGGATATATCCGTTAGCGAAGGCACGACCACGATGTCCCCATGGAGTGTCCCCATGAGTATGTGGTACGTGATCATCAATGAAGAAACCATCAAAGTTGTGCTTGTGGTAAATCTTCATCGCCTTGTACATATCTACATATCCGGTGTTTACAAACTCCTCATAGAAAACAGGTACTTTTCCTGAGACGTTTCGGAAGTGGACATAAAGAATCTTCTTACGAGATACGAAATATTCAATCATCTCGTAAATATCATCTTTCATCTCCGAGAAGGTTCCTTGGCAGAACTCAATCGCATTGCTATCACTTGGATAGATTTCAACTAAGCGCTTGTAAGCCGCAAATGAACGAAGCAACTGAGGAATTCCA
>Ga0209297_1001894_pt1 | contig 11893 bp, 11 predicted proteins | sample S_130805_MF_Meta_FD_187322 | JGI IMG/M metagenome (GOLD analysis project Ga0209297, IMG submission 187322) | Freshwater microbial communities from Lake Simoncouche, Canada to study carbon cycling - S_130805_MF_MetaG (SPAdes) (version 2) | ecosystem: Environmental > Aquatic > Freshwater > Lake ... | reverse complement strand
TGTACCATTGGTACCACTTATACCGCTACTACCACTGGATCCACTTGATCCAGATGTAAATGCGCCTGATCCGCTTGTACCATTGGTACCATTTGCACCACTACTACCACTGGATCCACTTGATCCAGAAGTAAATGCGCTTGATCCGCTTGTACCATTGGTACCACTTATACCGCTACTACCACTGGATCCACTTGATCCAGAAGTAAATGCGCCTGATCCGCTTGTACCATTGGTACCATTTGCACCACTACTACCACTGGATCCACTTGATCCAGAAGTAAATGCGCCTGATCCGCTTGTACCATTGGTACCATTTACACCGCTACTACCACTGGATCCACTTGATCCAGAAGTAAATGCACCTGATCCGCTTGTACCATTGGTACCATTTGCACCACTGGATCCACTTGATCCGCTCGTTCCGCTACTATCAGATATTCCACTACTACCACTAGTGCCACTAGCACCACTACTACCACTTGTGCCACCTGACCCACTTGTACCTGATGAAGATCCGCTTAAACCACTAGTTCCAATTAATCCACTTGTACCATTGGTACCACTACTACCACTGGATCCACTTGATCCACTTGATCCAGAAGTAAATGCGCCTGATCCGCTTGTACCATTGGTACCACTAACACCACTGGATCCACTGGATCCACTTGATCCAGAAGTAAATGCGCCTGATCCGCTTGTACCATTGGTACCATTTGCACCGCTACTACCACTACTACCACTTGATCCAGATGTAAATGCGCCTGATCCGCTTGTACCATTGGTACCACTAACACCACTGCTACCACTTGATCCACTTGATCCAGAAGTAAATGCGCCTGATCCGCTTGTACCATTGGTACCACTTATACCACTACTACCACTGGATCCATTGATACCGCTAGTACCATTCGTACCAGTTTCTCCACTTGATCCACTTGTACCATTTGATCCACTAGTTCCGCTGGTACCACTTGTTCCGCTAAAACCAGAAGGACCGCCGTCACCAGATGTACCAGATGAGCCTGTTGTGCCACTGGTACCACTGGTACCACTTTTTCCGTTTGTTCCATTTATACCACTACTACCACTACTACCACTTGTGCCTGAAGTATTTGAGTTACCTGAAGTACCGCTTGTACCAATAGTTCCGCTTGTACCAGATGGATTTGTTCCAGTAGCTATTGCGTAACCACAAGCTGAATAAGAAAAAGTAATTACTGCAGTATTACTATCTACGAGCAATATGTTTTGTGGTATAATTTGATTATAATTTTCGTCATATACTTGTACAATGACAAATTGTGTATCTAGGTTGTGTACAAATGTCCAAGAAGTAGATGGAGAAGCACATGAAAAAGATTGATGTACTACGTTACTAAAACTGCTTACTCCACTGGTACCAGCGGTACCTGTTGATCCAACACCACCGCTAGTAGACAGATTATTTATTGCGGCAGCCTGTGTGTTGGATTGATTTTGAAGATTTACTAAATCATGTGAAACAACGTCAAATACCTTAGAAAGTTTTTTAGCACTTTCATCTTTAATGCGTATTCTTTCTTCAACATACTCCTTAAGTCTTAGATTGATGTGTTTTACATCAATTTTATTGTCTGTTGGTAAATTATAAGGCATACTATCTTAAATAAATATTATACAATTATATATTTATACAACGATCTAGTGTATAAATTAAAATGCTTGAAACACTGAGGTTGCAACTCTTCTCCACAAACCCGAACTATAAATATAAAAATAGCTACCATCATAGCTTACCCACCCATCTTGGCCATAATCGGTTGATTGATATGGCACTTGATGATAAAATTTATCTGGGAATCTTTGAAATATTCTGAAAGCTGTATTTATTGGTCTACGAGTACTAGTAGTATATATTGGATGACCACAATCATCGTATCCACTTATATAGGTGTTGGTTGAAGGATCGTAATCAAATGTTGATATAGCTCTTCTGGTCCAACCCAAAGGATATTGATATACATAAATAAAATTAGAATCGTATGCTAACCATCCATTTTCCCCGTATGTTTGTGAATTTTTTGGAGCAGGATGAAATGGTGTTTTTGTAATAGTTACAGTAGCTTTTCCAAGTGGATTTGGCACAACTGAGTTATCAACTGGTAACGCTTGTATTCCTATACCACTGACATATTCAAAATCGGTATTTTTATCTTTTATAGCGGTTGTATCTTGAAGTTGTTGTTGTTTGACATTATTTTTAATATTAAACATTTCTTGACCATCCACTGGTTGTTCATCCAGTAGGATCTTTCTGATGGTAAAAAGCTTTTGGGTGGTACTTTTAATACCTTCAAGACCAGGTACAAATGACGGACTTAATAAGTAAGCATTAACGACCAAATTAAATGTGGTTTTTACATTTCGATCATTATTATCATCCATTTCTATATCAGTTGTATAATTATCAACCTTGACCATGAATTTAAAACCCTCTTTATTTCCCCAATAATCATTACAAGCAAAATTGATTTGTTCCAACAATTTATTGTTTTGATCTACATAATCTGTCCAAATAATGCATTCATATGTAACAACCACTTGTCTAGGCATTGATACGGTGAATATTTGTTTAGTTGGTTTTGAATTATATACAGAATTACTATTTAGAAGATTAAATCTATCGTATTTATTCTTTTCAGTGTATGGTACTACTACTTGATAATTTAAATAACGATTAAAAGTAGCACGATCCTGATTGTTTTGAACCTCTGATCGTCTTAACATGAATGCCGGAAGAAGAATTTTACCTTGGTTATCTCTAATAAAACCATCCTTTTTCATAGCAGTCCATCTTTCTGGACTACCATAAATGATTGGTACTTTAACAACATCACCATTATCCATTACTTGGAGATTCAATGAGTTGTTTAAATAATCAATAATTGTAGAATCAACATCATGTAGATCTATGGTTACATCTTTGACTTTATCTGTGTCACGGCGAACCGCAAATTCACGCTTATAAGATATATCTTTATCAGATTGTGCTATTGGCTTCTGTACAGAATTTGGTACAGGACTAGATTGATCTTTTGATGTTGCATTCCAAGCCATAAATTATGTTTGTCTTTGTACGATATTTAACTTACTTAGTCTGGTGTAATGAGTATTTACAATCAAACTCCACGATTTATCAGGATGACCACCTAGAAATTGCTCTTGTACAACATTATCCATTTCATAAAATCTTTCGTTATAAAGAACAATGTCTCCAAGTTCTGGGAAAAAGTTTGTTATAATACAATCACGTTCTCTGAATCTAAACACAACATTTTGATTTCTATCAGGTCCAAACTTACTACCATTTTCTCCGGTGATATCTTCTCTTTCAGCTAAACATGTCAAATCAATAGCTGGATAAAACATTTTACCTTGAGAAGATACTGATTCGCCATAAATGTTAACGTTTGTTTCACTAAGAGCAATCTTGAATACTTGCACAACAACTTCAACTATGTCACTGAATAATTCTGCATTTACAGACCCAAGCAAATTCATGTCTCTTCTTGAAAAGAATCTACCTGGCAAATACTTGTCATTGTATACGCCTACATCTTTTCGTCCATCTGTCCAGTATTGAGGAAAGGCTGGATTTTGTTTTGGATATTGTCGTGTGGTTGGAGCTGCCATAAATTATCCAATATAAATGTGCAATGGAACTCTGGACAACATTTTGTTCATAGCATCAGATTCTTTGTCTTTGTTTTCCAATTGATTCACCCTCAAACTCTTTTCCAACATATCTCTTAATTTTTCAATAAGTGTAGATGTTTCATCCTTGGCTTCAGCACGTAATTCAGCACCATCCAAGGTCACCTCACCGCCTGGAATTGGAACCGTGCTATACTTTTGAAGAATACGACCCAATGTTTCTTTACATAGTGCCAAGAAATACTTCTTGATCCATTGTTTGCCTGGTTGGTTGATCTTACAATACTTGCAATATTCATATGGAATATCACTTGGATCACTTACATATTCATAACGTGATCCACTATAAAAGTTGGTTATGTTTTTATCTTTTTCGAGGTAATAATCAACCCATAACTTGAAATTGTGTGTTGGAATTGGGAAAATTCTCAACTTATTATTACCAACGATTTCAAAACTATAATTACTTTTACGAATCATATCATTCAAATCAATAGCTTGAACACGCAACAAATCTTCGAATAATGGAGTCATCAAAAATTGAGTGGCTGGACTATAAGCACCAAATCCCATTTCGGACAAAATATTACCATAACTCATGCCGGTCATGCTGAATGGATCGTAAACACGTGCTATTGCTGGTGGTCTATGATGAAATACTCTACGAATTTCAATACGTGACCCAGTTAAATGTTCAATTTCATCGCCTATTAATTTGTTCAAATCATATAGCTGTTCACTACCAGCCATACTTGAAGAAACGTATATAAAGTTTCTTTTTAACGGGGTTTCACCATTTACTAATGCTTCACTACCATATTGTTTACTTAATTGTACCACAAATGGCAAACCTGTGCTTTTAACACCTAGTCCGGTTAGATTTGGAAATTGACTTTGTGGTACACCAGTCAAATCAGCCATATTGTTAACGATATTAAATTCATTAACTACACGATTATATTCCAATACAGATTCTTCGAAACACGCATAAAAGTTGACATCAATTAGTTCTATGTCAACGATTGGATAGCCAAGGCGTTTAGCTGCCCACATAGCACTGCTGCTACAATCATTTTCAAAAGTAGATTCTCCAGCGGAACAGCTTTCTTTGAGATAATAACCAAATGGAACGCTTCCAGAGGTAACTAAGCTACCACTTCCTGGCCATCTTACTCTATCGGCGTCAAGATTAGCACTCATATTTTAGTCCACCCTTTCACGTTTTTTACAACTCTGTCTTTTTTTAAGAAATAACCAATGTCTCCATTTGTTAATATATTAATAGATGGATTGTTACTATTTAATTTTTTCATTTGTTCAATTAAATCAAATCTTGTTCCGTTGATAATATCTTCAGTAAATTTATTTTTGAGTGTATAAATATTTTTATCTGCAGCTGGATTGTTTAATCCTAATTTTGATTGTCTTATCTTTTCTTTTACTTCAGTTCTACTATTAACTTCAATTGCAATCAATCTTTGTTTTTCTTTATTTTCCGGTTTATTTTTTGTCAAAATCATCTTTTCTAAAGCAATTTCATTTCTACGCATTACATTATTATCTCCACGATTTGCAATACTTATTTTTTCTTTTGTTTCTTCAGTGTGTTTCTTTCCAAAAAAAGTTCCTTTATCACCACAATAAATATCTATTTTAGTTCCAGGTTTACCCGTTTCAATGATTAGATTTGCCCAATCACCACTTTTAACTATATCAAATTTGTTACTATAATCTATACACAACTTACTAAATTCTTCAATTCTATCTAAATCATATTTAACAAGTATTTCTGTATTTATATGTTTTCCGTGAACTTTTAAATGGTTATTCCATCTTGTTCCGGATCCTAAGTATGAAATAGCATTAGAATCACTAGTAGTAACTCTCTTGCAAAGATATCTCATACCAGTTACAGAATGGGTTTTAACCAAAAGATACAAATATTTCTTGTCAAGTCCTACACTCATTTATTATAAATATGAAATGAATGTTAATTTATTCATTTTAATGGATTATAAAAATGAGTCGGCCAGTGTTTTATATACAGATGGTTTTGGTAATGATGCCAACTTTTCCTTTAGAACAGACCTTTCTTTCTGTTTCTTGGCAGACAACACTTTTTGCAACGTATTTTTCACTTTTTCATTCATATAAATTTCCTTATTTCTATAATTAACTTATCAGAACCTTTTATAACTCGGTGACAAGTTTCTTTGGATATAAATATGTTTTTATCTAATGAAACCAGTAGAGAATTGTTTAATGTTACATCCAATTTTCATTGTTTTCTATAACTTCTATAAGTCATCTTGACTATCTAAATCACACTCAAGTTCATATCTTGATAATCTTACTAGCTGAACCTTCATCACGCATATATCTATTAAATTCCTTAAACAACCGCTCACCATTCATTCTGGCATCAATTTCCCAAGGCAACATTCTTTCTCTGGGATCATCATCATCATATTTAGGATAAACTTTACCATCCCAACTATTATCAACTATATTGTATCTACCATCTTCAACTTGTTTAATATGCCAACACTCATGTGCTAGTGTCTTAATTTGATCATCATTGCTAAAAGGACTATTAGTTCTCATAATAATTATATAAGAATCCACCTTATATGGCTTTGATTTACCCTTTACATCGACCTTACCTTGAACTTTTCCATCCAAACTACCAAACTCCAACTTGATTTTGTTAGATGGTAAACTTAAAAAGTTAGCAAAGAACTTATAAGCCATTTTAAGTCTTTCCTTATCAACTATATTTTTTATATCTTCACTGAGTCTGACATGATCGGTATCTAAATTATTTCCTTCATATTTACGAGGTGTAGATAAATCCACAACTTTATACTTAATAGGAAGATCTTTGATGGATCTATAAACAGCGTCACCATTCTTCGGACTATCATCTATAAAAAATACATCATTATATCCTTCATTGTTAATCTTGTCAACGATCCAATCAGCCTTAGCTTGTGGACTTCCTGTACCCAAGGTAATTACTGGCAAATCAATTTTGAAAATCTTATGTATAATTTCTTTGATATGAACATTAGCCTTTGGTCCTCTTGCAGTCAAGATAACGGTCAATCTATCTTTTAAACCAGCGTTAATAATCTTATAGAATCGTTTAGCGACTGGTTTAATCAAACTTGGATTTATGATTTGATCAAATTGTGAAAAATCAAACACGTCACCTGACTTAGGTTCATAAACCGCATATTCTGCGGGAGTTAAATATGTGAAATTTCCACCACCTTGTTTCAACAAAACCTTTGCGGTTGTGTGGAATAAAGTATCATCGAAATCAAATACCCTTAGTTTTTTAATATTTGTCATTTGCAAACTTTCTTCTATATAAAATACTACGTAGTATTTCTTTTAATTTAGATTCTTTCTTAACCAATTGATCTAATGGTACATTTCTATACTTTTGTCTTATTTGTGCAATAGGCATACCATATTGTTTTTCAGCTTGGGCTATCAAACTATATCTATCTTGTTTTTCTTTTTGTTTAGCATCCAATTTACGTTGTACAGATTTAGTTACAACATCTTTTACATTGTCTGTATAATACTTTTCACCCGAAGTCAATAAATCATTTAGTATCTTGATTTCAATTTCTAAACTATCCACTTCATTTTCTAAATTTTGTTTTTCTGCTGGAGTAAATGTAGCACCAGTTGAATGTAATTTACCTCGTTTTTCAACAAACTCTTGAGTCTTATCATCAATTACTTTATCAAGCTTGACGGAGGCAGCCACAGTATCATCTGATTGTGGTTGAACAAGTTCCGCAGCGGAAGCTAGTATTTTAAGAGCTCTTCCTTGTCTAAACGCACCAAATGAATATTTTGAACTTGTTATTTCAATAGTAATATGATTACCATCAACATGCGTTACGTCGCCAGTGAAATCCTGTAAACCTTTTAATCTTATTTTATCACCCACTTTGAATTTTGTAGTATGACTGGTATCAAGTTGTAAACCATAATATGGAAAATCAAATTCAGAACCAACAGGTACAGTTTTTAAATCTGACTTGTTTACTTTTAATTTAATAGTATTAGCTGCGCTGATAGATAATACCACTCCAGCAACATTCATTCCTTTAACTTTTACTTTATCACCCACGCTGAAACTATCTGAAGCTTTGGTACCAGCAACTGGTTGAACAGGTTTAGATTCAATCGATTTGGGTTCTTCATTGATATAAAATTCAGTATAGGTATAGAATTTCATACTTGGTTCATACAAACATTCTTTGGGGTCATATCCATTGAACTCTATTACTTTTTCATATTGATCTTTATATTTAACTATCTTTTCTCTTCTAGCATCCCAGAATGTTACAATAATAGCTTTGCCACTTGGTATTGTACTCTCAATTTTTAAATCAGAATCATCAACCACATCTTTAGCATCATACACTTCAAATATTCTACCCTTCAAAAGTGGATCAGCATAAACACCAAATCTACCTATACCTTTTAAAATATTCTCCAATTGTAAATGACCACCACCATCATTTCCACTTTTTAGCTTCTTAATACCTTGCTGTGCCCAATAATCTAATTGATCTCTATTATTAGAATCGTATTTAACATCTTTACTATTTTCCAATTCTTTGAGTTCGTTTAATACATCACTATCATCACAAACAAAGTCTTTTTTAACCACACTATATCCAAATATAGCATTTTTACCACTCTTTTCATCTTTATATACAAGAAAAGCACATCTATTCGCTGGAGAAGTATAACTATAAGTTTTTTGTTTGTAATATACAGTATCTGGATTCTCCAAAAGTAAAGACTTAAATTTGATCATATACTTATAAATATCAATCAAATCTACTCTTATGCTTACTTTTAAAGTGTTTCAATCGTTCAATTATTTCGTCACGTTGTTTATCACTATAAAATGACCACTCTCGCAACTCTTCCCAAGTACGACCACATCCTTCACATAGTTTAGCATCCACAATCACACATATTCTTTTACAAGGCGTTTTCATATTATTTTTGGGCATTAAAAAACCCATCATTTACGATGGGTTACATTAATTATTTATTTTTTAAATGTTTTGCTTTTTGTATAGCAAATCCAACCGCCTTACGTTTTTTCAAAAGATATTTGTCTTGTTTATCTGATTTACCATCATTATTAACATCACCATCTTCTTTACCAACTGGGTCTAATTCTTCACAATTCATTTCTTCCATCATTTTTTCAACATCGGCTTCTTCAAGTGTTTGACCAATACGACGTTTCAATAGTTTGTGAACTTTACCAAGAACATCTACATCGGATTTATCACCACTGGCTTTATTTGCTTTTTCACGATCTTCAATCTTATTCAACAAATTTTTGGTAACCTTGGTTTCAGGCTCTTTTGTTAAAGATTTAGTTGGCTTAGTTGGCTTGGTTGGCTTGGTTGGTTTACTAACCTTATTACCTTTTACTTCTTTGTAAGTTTTTTCAGAAACAATTTCTTCGTAAACTTCTTTAATCAAATTTTTAATATCATTCTTGGTCATATAATAATCTCCTATTTTATAAATATAGTTAAATAACTGATTTACCAAAAAATCATCGAATTTAATCATGACTATATACATATTTTAATTATAAAAAGTACTATATATATTTGTCTATGAAAAATAATTTACGTATTTTTATATCTATAATAACCACCCTATTTGTCTTGGTTTTAGCAGGTTGTATATCTTCAGAAGTTAAATCTGCAAAACAAGTTACTGTGGCACAAGATGAAGTTGCAAAACAAGAAGCCAAAGTAGACAATACAATGGTAGAATTAGAAAAAGTAGAAAAAGGTAAACTAGTACAAACTTCTTCTTTATCAATTGGTATTCAACACTCGTTAAATCAAGTAACCAATCCTCCTATACAAGTAACCACAGCTAAATCATTGAATGAACGTGTTATCTCCATAGTTGGTTCTCCACACATAGATGAAATTAAAAGAATTAAAGCAACTGTAGATCTGCTTAATTCTCAAGTAGCTGAAGAACGAAAGAAAGGTGATCAATTGTTATCACAACGTGATGAAGTCATAAACAAATTACAAAAAGAAAAGTCAGCTTTGAAAGAAAAGTATGACGATGAACTTTGGCAAATGACTGATAAAGCAAAAGAAATTGCAAAAGAAGCAGATCAAAGCAAAGCTACACTTGATACCATGAGTGGTATGTTTGGATTAAATGCTGTATTTTGGGGTTTAAAGAAGTTTTTTATTAGTGCGATGACCGCAATTATCATATTTGTTATAATATTCGTTATACTTAGAATATTAGCAACAGTACACCCAGCAGCGGGTGCAGCATTTAGTATATTCAATATGATCGGATCCGGCCTATTAAGTTTAGTAAAAGCATTAACTCCACACGCATTTGAAATGGCTAACTTTGCTTCAAAAGACAAAGTTGATGAATATAAGTCGCCACTTACTAAGATAATTGATGTAATTCAAGAACTCAAAGAAAAGCAAAAAGAATCTCCTGATAGAGTATATCCATTGACCGAAGTGTTAAAAAGATTTGATAAAGAAATGGATAGTACTGAAAAAGACTTGATTGACGATATTCTAAAAGAACAAAAGTGGATTAAGTAAATTAATATTAATATTTATTATATAATTGTTTTAGATCGTTAACGAGTGTTATATGTTAATAAACCAAATACAATTATGGATACTAATACTATACACACTATATCTCAAAATGTTTTAGAATCAACAGCTCAAGATATGACCGGCAAATATGTCTGGATGTTCTTGGCTGGCTTAGTTGTATTGATGTTTAAGTCAAGCATTGAAAAGTTAGCCGCAGCACTTTTCATGTTCATTGGATCTGATTATAAAGAAGATGACGTTGTATACGTCGATGGAAAACCAGGAAGAATTATTCGTGTCGGCCTTACTAAGACCGTTTTCTTCATATATGATATAGTGGATGGAAAAGTTGTAAGCGGTAATAAATTAGTGGTTCAAAATGAAAGATTAGCTGGTCTTAATATAGAAAAACCACTTGCAAATCTAGACCTAAGTAGATTTAATAAAAATGACTAACTGATAAAGTTTGCAAGTTATACTTATTATAACTTAATGTAGTTAACTGGTTTTATTTCCGTAAATTGTTATTAATTGTAGTGTCAATAAACAATTTAAATAGAGAGGAAATAAATTATGGCAATTAATATTTTTACACATATAAGACGAGGATTATTTGATAATGTTTACAATTGTATAGAAAAAGAGAAAGTAGACGTTAATCAAAGAGATGATGAAACTGGCAATCCGCCATTGGTTGTTGCGGTAGAAGAAAATCAAATAGAAATAGTAAAATTGTTATTAAATCGTGGTGCGGATGTAAATGTAAAAGATTGGACAAGCAAAAATACCGCATTAGATATATCAGAACAAAAAGGGTTCAAACCTATTTCAGAATTATTGCAACAACGAGGTGCAAAGTATAGTAGTGGTAGCAGTTTTCATTTGGCTGCTAAGAATGGTGATATTGTTTCTATTGAAGAAATGTTGAGTAAAAAACAAGATATCAATGAAGTTGACGCAGGTAAAGGTTGGACCGCACTACACTATGCTGTTAATTATGGACAAAAACATTTGGTTGAATATTTAATTGTTAAAGGTGCTGATATCAACAAGAAAGATTTCTTAGGCAAAAACAATCCAATAGATGTGTTATCTGGTGTTAGCAGAGGTGAAATTGTTAAGTTATTAAATAAAAGCGGTGCTAAATCTGCGGGTGGTACTAATATTCATTTTTGTGCTGAAACAGGTGATTTTGAGGGTGTACAATCATTTTTTGATAAAGATGGTAAAATTAATGGTAGAGATGAAAAGAATGGTTGGATGCCATTACATTACGCCGTTAATGCTAACGATGTTGATATGGTGGAGTTTTTGATACATTTGGGTGCAAATGTTAACGGTGCAGATTTTAAGGGTGAAATTGCTCCGTTGGACATAGCATTCAAGACAGGTAATGTAGAAATGCAAAGTTATTTACAATCCAAAGGTGCGTTAAGAAAGAAAAAACATGACACAGGTGGTAACGGTAAAGATGTAAACATTTATATTACAGATGAAGTTAAGAAACAAATTGCGTTATTCATTGAAAAGCGTAATCGTGAAGAAGA
>Ga0209297_1001886_pt1 | contig 11926 bp, 8 predicted proteins | sample S_130805_MF_Meta_FD_187322 | JGI IMG/M metagenome (GOLD analysis project Ga0209297, IMG submission 187322) | Freshwater microbial communities from Lake Simoncouche, Canada to study carbon cycling - S_130805_MF_MetaG (SPAdes) (version 2) | ecosystem: Environmental > Aquatic > Freshwater > Lake ... | reverse complement strand
TAATAAGAGATAATAATTTAATCGTAGGTACACAAGGACGTAGTTTATATATCTTAGATGATTTATCCTTTGTTGAAAATTATCAAGCAAGTAATGTAGATGCCAATAAAGTATTCCCTATAGCGAATGTGTATCGTGTGCCATCTCAAATGGGTGGCCGTCGTGGACGTGGCGCAAGAGCGAGTATGCCAGCGAATGTTGGAACCAATGCTCCAAAAGGGGTTGTTATTAATTATTGGAAAGCCAATAAGGCCAATGATTCTACAAGAGTGATGATAAGTATATTAGATGATCAGAAAAAAGTTATCAAAACTTTTAACCAAAATGATGTTGGTGGACCAAGCGCAGAAGCTGGGTTTCAAAATTTTGTTTGGAATATGTATCATACAGAAATAGAAAAACCAGATGCTAGTTTGATATTTTGGAATGGCACAACTAGTCCTGTATTAGCAGCTCCTGGTAAATACACTGCTAAAGTGACCATTGACAATACCGTTACAGAGCAACCCTTTACAATTTTGGCGGATCCAAATTATAAAGTATCTGATGCTGACCTAAAAGCACAAGAGCAATTTTTATTAGAAGTATCAGGTACTTTTAATACTATTATGAAAACCTTAAAAGGGATTAAAGAAATTCGTACACAAGTGCAAGCCTTGCAAAAGAAAACGAAGGATTCTGTATTCCAAAAGCAAAGTAAGGATGTATTAACAAGTTTAACAAGTATAGAGGAAGCATTGCATCAAACAAAAGCGAAGAGCGGACAGGATGTATTAAATTTTCCTATTAGATTGGATGATAAAATGAGTGGTGTATTTGAATCTGCTGCGGCTGGCTATGTGGCACCTACCAAGCAAGTAAAAGAAACCTATACTGAGTTAAAAGGACAAGTTGATGAGCAATTGAAAAAATATGAAGCCCTAAAGAAAGAAGGCGTGAAAGCGTTGAATGAGGCAGTGCATAAATTAATGATTCCAATTATTGGTAATTAATAATGAATTGTTATTTTATAGGCTACAAAAAAGGTCTCCGAGTAACCGGGGACCTTTTTTGTAGCCTAGGCATTGGGGCTATTCAAAATCATTGTATAATAAATATTGCTTTCTAATTTTCTTAAATTTTGTAATTCCTTTTTTCCAACTGGCTCTAATGGCAGTAGCGGAAACACCCGATTGAATTTGACCCATTAATTTACTATTACCTGCTAATTTATTAAAGTAGTAGTCACGTGGTGTATTCCCTGTAGTATGAATAAAAAAAGAATCCCTTTGTGAAAAGGCGTCAAACATTTCAATAAACAACTCTATATTAATTTTATTATTAGGTGCTTTAGTTTTTGTCAAATCCCAGCCATAACAGGTTTGATCTTTTAATTTTGGTTGGGTGGCACCCACACGTGAAATAGGTTTAAATTCAAAACCTTTATTGGCAATGAGCGGATGTCCAATATAGGCGAATGCATGAGGGGTACCTCTTCCCTCGCTCATAATGGTTCCTTCTACTAAACAAGTGGTGGGATACCAGTAAATTGAATTCATGTCTGGCAAATTTGGTGAAGGAGCAATAGCTATAGTATACATGCTGTTATGGTCATAATTTTTGCATGGTATAATAGTGAGTGACCAATCTTTATTGGACCTTGCTTTTAACCAATCTTCGCCATTAAGCATCGTGGCGTATTCTCCAATGGTCATACCATATACAATAGGCACTGTATTTTTTCCCACAAAACTAGAAAAACCTTTTTCTAAAACAGGCCCATCAACATAATGGCCATTGGGATTCGGTCTATCTAAAATTATAAGTGGTTTATTGTTTTCTTTAGCCGCTTCCATGAAATATTGTAAGGAAGAAATGTAAGTATAAAAACGAGCACCTACATCTTGGATATCAAAAAGCAAAATATCAATATCTTCTAAATCAGTAGCATCTGGACCATATTTTTTCCCGTATAAAGAAACTACTTTGATGCCAGTTTTTGGATCCATGCCATCTTTGGTTTCCTCTCCTGCATCGGCCGTGCCTCTTAGACCATGTTCGGGTGTAAATATTTTTTGAATATGAATACCTTGCGCTAATAAAGTATCAATTAAATGTTTTTTATCTACCATCGCTGTATGATTGGTAAACACACCTACTCTTTTATTTTGCAATAAGGGAATGTATTGCTCTGTTTGATAAGCTCCTGGTAATATTTCATTACTAGATTGCGCAAACATGCAAAATGGCGTGGAGGCAAGTAAGAAAGCCAGACTAAATACGAATATTTTTTTCATAAAAATAAAATTATATACACTTTGAAAGTACAATATAGTCTATAAAATATGGAGCAATTTGTTAAAACAAATTGTAGCTTCTAATTTAAATATTTAGCAACAATGGGCACACGTCTTCCTACCCCAAAAGCTTTGGGAGAGATACGAATAATAGGGCAGAATTGATTTCTTTTATATTCGTTGGTATTGACCATTTTTAAAGTCTTATCGACAAGGGCACTCTCAAATCCTAATGCTTTTATACTAGCTGGATCGGCTCTTTTTTCAATGTATTGGAAAAGAATTTGATCTAATACTTCATAAGCGGGTAAACTATCGCTATCCTTTTGGTCGGGTCTTAATTCAGCACTAGGCGCTTTGGTAATAATATGATTTGGAATCACTTCTTTTGAACGATTTATATACTTAGCCAATTCATATACTTGCATTTTATAGCAATCGCCTAAAACGCCTAATCCACCTGCCATATCTCCATATAAAGTTCCATAACCTGTTGCCAGTTCGCTTTTATTGGAGGTATTTAAAAGTACATAACCGAATTTATTGGCAATAGCCATTAAAATATTACCTCTGGACCTGCTTTGAATATTTTCTTCTGCTACCGAAAAAGGAAGCCCCTTGAATAAGGGTTGTAAAGTGGCTAAAAAACTTTCATACACTTCTTTAATAGCAATTGTTTCGTAAGGGTTGTTTACATTTTTACTTAATGCCACTGCGTCATCAACAGAATGTGCAGTAGAATAAGCAGAGGGCATTAAAATGGCTGTTACATTTTCGGCGCCTAAAGCTTCGCAGGCAATCACCAATGTTACCGCTGAATCAATACCTCCAGAAGAGCCTAGAATTGCTTTCTTAAAACCCATTTTAGTAAAATAATCTTTCACGCCCAACACCAATGCTTTATATACTTGGTCTATATTTAAATGGGGGATTAAGGTTAATGGATTTAATTCTTTATTCGGTACTCTCGCGGCAGGTTCAATAATGGGCGCATTAATTTTTCCATCATCGGTACATTCAAATATGGCCATTGCCGATTCGAACATAGGAAGGGCACCGCAAAGATTAGCGTCTTTATCAAATGCAAAGGAACCTCCGTCAAAAACAATTTCAGTTTGGCTACCTACAGCATTGCAATAAAATAATGGAATTTTATATTTTAAAACATTCGCTTTAATAGTTGCTTTTCTATCTTCATCATGGGTATAATCAAAAGGAGAAGCACTTAGGTTTAATAAAATATCAGGCGCTTGTTCCATCATTTTATCCATCGGACAAATACGGTACAAAGGGTTGTCTCCTAAGTTCCAAATATCTTCACAAATGGTAACGGCTAATTTTTTTCCTTTGAAAGAAACCACTTTCCAATCATCCGCAGGTTCAAAATATCTATTTTCATCAAAAACATCATAAGTGGGAAGTAATGTTTTATGAATTTCAGCAATCACTTTTTTCTCATACAAGAAAAAGGCTGCATTGAATAAATCTTTTCCTTTTTTATGGGGGTTGCGTGCAGGACTTCCAATTAATACACCAATAGTGTCTGCCGCTTCTTTGATAATATCTATCTGTTGATAGCATTGATGAATGAAATCGTTGAATTCAACAAAGTCTCTTGCAGGATAACCACAAACACTCATTTCGCTAAATAAAATTAGATCAGCGCCTTGTTTTTTAGCTTCTTCGATGGCACATAACATTTTATCAGTGTTCTGTTCAAAGTTGCCAATGTGATAATTTTGTTGAGCAATGCAAATTTTCATGGGCCAAAGGTAGGCTTAGTTTAATTTAACCGGTGCTGCCATTTTAAAAGCAGGAATATTGACATTTATTAAGTCTCTGGTTTCAATATTTTCCATAGTATAGTAACCTTGCATTTTACCCAGTTCACTTTTTAAGTGACAGCCACTCACATATTGATAATGTTTCCCTGGCATAATTAAAGGTTGAACGCCTACCACACCTTCTCCTTCCACCACACGATGTTCGCTGTTACTATCAAATACCTCCCAAAAGCGTCTCAATAATTTAACAGGAAATGAATTGTGATTTTCGATGGTAATTCTATAGGCAAACATGTATTCATTTTGCAAAGGATTGCTGTAGTCTTTTTGGTAAAAAGTCTCGATACTTACTTCAACGCCTTCTGAAATTTTAGAGACCATAAGAAATAACGTCAATAGGTGCTTTTGCAGAGAATACTGCGGGATAAAAGTAGCAAAAATTACTCCGCTTATATAAAAAAAGCCTCTATTTTTTTATTAGACCCTAGAAGTCGCGTAACTTTGCGAAAACTAAGGCATTACGAATTGGGTAATGTGGTTAAAAAATCTAAAAAAACAGCAATAATGAAGATCGCAGTAGCAAAGGGAGACGGTATCGGACCTGAGATTATGGAAGCAGTTATCACTATTTTTAATGCTGCGAAAGTGCCTTTAGAATATGAATTTGTGGATATGGGAAAGTGGGTTTTTGATAAAGGGTTCAACAATGGAATGACTTCTCAAGCCAAGGACACCATTGAAGCATTAGGCATCCTATTTAAGGGCCCCATGGAAACACCAAAAGGTAAAGGCGTAAAAAGTGTAAATGTTACTGCGCGTAAAACATGGAATACTTACGCAAACGATAGAAAATTTCAAACATTAAGTGGAGTGGATACCGTATTTAGCAAAGCCGGTATTGCTATTGACTTAACGATTGTAAGAGAAAATATAGAAGATACCTATGGTGGAATTGAACACATGCTTACACAGGATGTGGCATTGGGCAGACGTTTTATAACGCGTCCAGGAAGTGAGCAAGTTATTAGATATGCTTTTGAAATGGCGAAGAAGAAAGGAGCGAAAAGAATTACTTGTGGTCACAAGGCCAATATTATGAAATTGACCGATGGTTTATTTTTAGAAGTATTTAAAGAAGTGGCTAAAGAATATCCTGAATTAAAAGCAGACGATGTTATTGTAGATGACTTGTGTATGAAGTTGGTAAGTCGTCCCGATTTATTTGATGTGATTGTATTGACGAATTTACAAGGGGATATAGTGAGTGACTTATGTGCTGGACTAGTGGGTGGGCTTGGTTTTGCGCCTTCTGCAAATATTGGAGATCATATTTCAATTTTTGAAGCGGTGCATGGAACTGCTCCAGATATCGCAGGAAAAAATATAGCGAATCCTACTTCTCTTTTATTAAGTGGATTAAGTATGCTACGTCATTTGGGATTAATGGAGCAAGCCATTTCCATTGAGAATGCATTGTTATTTACTTTAGAATCCGGCGTTCACACAGGAGATTTTGGTGATAAAACTATCCCCTCAGTAAACACCACTGTTTTTGCCCAAGCGATCATAGATAATTTTGGCAAGCAACCTAAGCATAATCCAAAACCATTGTTACCTAATTTTTATGTAACACCCACTAATTTTAAATTGGAACACAACCCTATGTTGCAAAGTGATCTCAATGATGATCATAAAATTGTAGGTGTTGATTTTTTTATTGAAAGTAATGATCAGCCAAAAGTTATTGCAGACAAATGTTTAAGTCATACAACAGATGCGCTTAAATTAGTAACCATTACCAACCGTGGAACACAGGTTTGGCCTTCAGGCTCTATTTTTACCAATTTGGTGAATCAATATTATTGTCGTTTTGAAACAGTCAATTCTTTGCCTTTATCTCAGGATGATGTAATTGATATCTACCGAGCATTGGCCATAGATTTTAAGATATGTTCCTTAGAAATATTGAATATGTGGGCAGATAAGAAAGCCTATAGTTTGGCGCAAGGGCAATAGTGTATAGCCTTTTAGTTAAATAGCCTCCTTTTTACCTCTTTTTGCTAGAAAATTGCGTTTTCTGGTGGGAAAAAAAACATTTTTGATGTAATTTCACGCCTAATTACAAAACTTCCTTTTACCTATGGCTGAAGTAATATTAATGCCCCGATTAAGTGATACCATGACGGAAGGTGTGGTAGCTGCCTGGCATAAAAAAGTGGGGGATACCGTTAAAAAAGGTGATTTATTGGCAGAGATAGAAACGGATAAAGCAACCATGGAATTGGAAAGCTATCAAGATGGTATCTTATTACATATAGGAACACCAAGAGGTGGAAAATTACAAGTAAACGATTTGTTAGCGATTTTTGGAAAAGCAGGCGAAGACATAACTGCTTTAATTGCAAAAAATACTTTGGGTGCTGCACCTGAACTTGCAACAGCATCAACAACTACTAATACAAGTCCCAAAGAAACATCATCAGTGGCCGATGCAAGTTCAATGGAAGAAGTGGTCTTGATGCCACGTCTAAGTGATACGATGACAGAGGGAGTCATTGCTGGTTGGCATAAAAAAGTGGGAGATAAAGTGGCAAAAGGAGAAGTGTTGGCCGATATCGAAACAGATAAAGCCACCATGGAATTAGAATCTTATAAAGACGGCATATTATTATATCAAGGAGCGCAAGCCGGTGAAAAAATAATTGTTAACCAATTGCTCTGTATTATTGGTCAACCTGGTTTAGATATTGATAGCATTGTAAAATCTATAAAAGCACCTGCTGCTGCAGAAGCGCCAAAAGCTGCTGCACCTGCTGCAACAGCAATTGTATCTTCAACTCCACAAACGGCTCCAGTAGCTACTTCTAACGCTTCGGTTGTAAATGAAGGAAGAATATTTGCTTCTCCATTGGCTAAAAAAATCGCCAAAGAGAAAGGTATAGATTTAAAATTTGTACAAGGTTCTGGAGAGCATGGAAGAATTACAAGAACAGATTTAGATAATTATACACCAGCTAATAATGCATCAAGCAATGCAAAAATGGCTGCACCAAGAAATGCAAACTTTGTTGGTCAAGTAAGTTTTGTAGATACGCCGGTTTCTCAAATGCGTAAAGTAATTGCTAGACGTTTAAGTGAGAGCTTATTTACAGCACCTCATTTTTATTTAACCATGAAGATTAACATGGATGCAACCATCGCTGCTAGAACAGTAGTGAATGAAACAGCGCCTGTTAAAATTAGTTTCAACGATTTTATTGTGAAAGCCGTTTCACTTTCTTTGAAACAACATCCAAAAGTAAACAGTAGTTGGTTGGGCGATGTAATTCGCGAAAACCATCATGTGAATATTGGTATTGCAGTAGCGGTAGACGAAGGATTATTGGTTCCCGTACTTCGTTTTGCTGATGGACTTTCTTTAGATCAAATAAGTGTTTCGGTGAAAGAATTCGCTAAAAAAGCTAAAGATAAAAAATTACAACCTTCGGATTGGGAAGGAAGCACTTTTACTATTTCTAATTTAGGCATGTTTGGTATAGATCAATTCACTGCTATTATTAATCCGCCAGATGCTTGTATACTTGCGGTGGGTGGTATTGCACAAGAGCCAGTGGTGAAGAATGGTCAAATTGTTCCAGGCAATGTAATGAATGTAACTTTAAGTTGCGATCATAGAGTGGTAGATGGTGCAACAGGATCTGCTTTCTTACAAACTTTAAAGAGTTATTTAGAAGAACCTATAAGAATGTTCGTTTAAAATGCTGAGCCTTCATGAAATATAAGGCACTAAATTTTAACCTCTAATGATATTTAAAAAGCCCTCCCGATAAATCGGGAGGGCTTTTTAAATTTTTAAATTTTTTATGATGCTTTAAGAATCATAAGCCCTATAAAATTTCGATAATAGTTTTACAACTTACAAATCACATCCAATAGGAGCACCTGGCGCCATTTTAGTGGGCGTAGGTAGCGTAATATCTTTTGGATTGTTAATTCTTTCAAGGGCATATTCATAATGTGCTTTATGGGCTTCATCAGACTTTACCATTGCATTTAATTTTGATTTCAACTCTTTTATTCGATCATTACAGATAGCTCTCACTTCGTAATTGGCTTCAGTACTTTGACCCACTCCCATTAACCAAGTAAGGGCAAGTTGTTGGGTTTGTTGATGAATGCTTCCTTCTAAGCCATTGGGTATTTTTGTATACCAAGTATTTTTCAGAACAGCATCTACTACATTATCCCATCCAATTGTCTTGGCCCTTGCTTTGTTTTGTACCAATCTATTGGCTCTTTCTACATTAAATAAAAAGCCAAGTTCAAAATCGGCAAGTGCTTCAGCTGCCGATAAAGCGTCAAAGCTCATGCCAGTTCTTTTATCAAACAATTCGCCTATACCATAATACATCGGTGGGCGAGGAGGAATTAATTGTAAAATTCTTTCTGGTATAACAAGCGTGCTTGCCGATAAACAATTTACCGCTGCATCTAAAGCTCTTTGTTGAATGGCATTTGCTAAAATGGTAGGCTTGATTTGATGGGCATCTCCTCTAACACTATAATTATAATTAATACCACCTATTAATTTCGTAACGGCTTCATACTGGTAACGATGATAATTATACAAGGGCACTAATACATCTTCTAACTTAGCAAGCGGGGTAAAATTAGGAATAGCTTCTTCACCAAATTGTTCCATTGCTTTTTTCCTTACTGCAATTACTTGGTCTAATCCGGCAACGGCGTTTGATTGGTTGTCCCATAAATGCGCATAGGGATGAAAACCACTAGCAGCTCTTGCGTCTGCATCTGCAATAAATAACAAACCATTTTTAGAATTCTCTGCTAACATATTTTGTAAAGCGGGCGTTTCATTCACACCTTTGCCAAAATCTTGATAGCCATACATAATGGCACGCTTATCCCATGCACCTATTTCACTGGTATATACTTTTGAAAAGTCGACATCTCCTTTTTCATTTACAAAAATATTTGGATGTGGATAGTCCATTACTGATGCACGATCGTTATAACTAGAAGCATAATTATGTTGCAACCCTAAAGTGTGCCCCACTTCGTGTGCTGCTAATTGTCTTAATCTCTGCACTGCAGCGGTTCTCATTTTATCCGTTACGGGTTTTCCATTGATATAGGGAGATAATAAAGCAGTAAAGATTAAATAATCTTGACGAACACGTAAAGAACCTAAGGAAACCTGTCCTTTAATAATTTCGCCCGTTCTAGGATCGGCAATGGTAGAACCATAACTCCAACCACGGGTAGAACGGTGTACCCAATTAATCATATTGTATCGAATATCCATTGGATCTGCTGAATCTGGAAGCACCTGCACTTGAAATGCATTTTTATAGCCAGCTGCTTCAAAGGCTTGGTTCCACCATCTTGCACCATCTAATAAAGCAGATCTAATAGGCTCAGGCGTACCATTGTCTAAATAATAAATGATAGGTTTAACGGGTTCACTCATTGTAGCAGTGGGATCTTTTTTAAATAGACGATGTCTATTGATAATCATTTTTTCAATGGGCTCACTGATATCACTTCCATAATCAAAATAACTAGTTCCAAAATAACCACTTCTAATATCGTATTTTCTTGCTTGATAATTATTATCTGGAAGTTCTACAAAGCTATGGTGCATACGAAGAGTGATGGCTTCTACAGAAGGCGTAACGGCTTGTACAAATCTTCCTGCGTCTGATCCGCCTACAAAGGTGAGCGTTGCTTCAAACTCTGAATTTTTTGGAAAATTTTTAGTGTTAGCGATATAGATAGCAGATCGGCCTTCATTTAAAGCATAAGTGCCTTGCTTCATTTTTCTAATTCTGTCGGCTGCGCCATGTGCGTCTCTTAATAAAAAAGCAGTGACATCAATTAAAATTGAATTGTTTTCTTCTGCTTCTACGTTAAAGCTAAATAAGATAGATTGTGCGAAAGATTCATTAACAGCTTTTTGTTCTCTTGGATCATTGGTAACTGCGCGATAGTCGGTATTAGGTTGCGTTAATAAAACCTTTTTACCTACGCGTTGAAAATAAACAATTCTAGAATCGCCTATTTGACCTCTGTCAAGTCCGATATCATTGGATCCTAGACCAGCAGGCAATGAGTTAACGTATAAAAAAGGAGTTTCTAACTTATCCACTGCAACGTATATTTTTCCTTGTGCAGCATCCCACCAATAGTTAAAATACCCTTTATGAAATTCCATTGACTTCGTTTTTTCGGCAATCGCATTATTTTGTGCCTGCAATAAAAACGGAAAACATAATAACATTAAAATAATTCGCATAAAATTAATTTGTATTAAAAATAAAAAATCCCGCCTCACCCGAAAAATCGGAAACGGGGCGGGATGGTAATTTAACTATTTTTTTCTAAACTGTAGGAGTCGAATTAGTTGTAGGTTCTGCAAATAGTGTAGGAGCTACTACTGTAACTACTGCTACAGGTGCTGGTGCTACTTTTTTCTTAGCGACTACTTTCTTTTTAGGAGCTGCTTTCTTCACTGCTTTTTTAGCTACTTTTTTGGTGGCTTTTTTAACAGTCTTTTTCGCAACTACTTTTTTGGCAACCACCTTTTTTTTAGCTACTACTTTCTTTTTAGGGGCTGCTTTTTTTACTGCTTTCTTCACTGCTTTTTTAGCTACTTTCTTTTTAGGGGCTGCTTTTTTAGTTGTTTTTTTACTTGCTTTTTTTGCTGCCTTCTTTACTGCTTTTTTAACAGTTTTCTTAGCGACTACTTTCTTTTTAGGAGCTGCTTTCTTCTTACTTGACTTTGCCATGATGTTTATTTGATTTTAGTAAACTTAATTTTTATAAAATTACATCGTTTTATTGTAACTAACTTAAAACATTTTCATTTTTTGTAATAGCTTTGTGAAATGCAAGAACCCATCACATTAGTTGTAGGTGCAACACCCAACCCAGAAAGATATAGTTATATGGCAACCGTTTTATTGGTTGAAAAAGGCCATTCGGTGTATCCTTTTGGAATAAAAAAAGGGGAGATAGAGTCAACTGCAATCATAAATGAATGGCCGTCAAATGGCACGATAGACACTGTCAGCTTGTATTTGGGTCCTGCCGCACAAGAAGCATATTATGATGCTATTTTAGATTTGAAGCCAAGGAGAATTATATTTAATCCTGGTACAGAAAATGCCATGCTTGCTACTTTGGCTAATGAAAAAGGTATTCAAACAATTGAAGCATGTACTTTAGTTATGCTTAAAACAGGCCAATATTAATTATATCAATTGTATGCTTCTCTTCATTTCCCAATTCCCCGACTTTTAATTTTTAAATTGACCCCAACTTGACCTATCTAAGTTGCGATATTGTATAGCTTCGCTGATATGTTCTTCCTCAATACAGGATTTTTGGTCCAAATCGGCAATGGTAAGACTCACTTTTCTAATTCTGTCATATGCACGTGCACTGAATTGAAATTTTTCCATGGCTAATTCGAGTAGTTTCTCTGCCTTAGGGGAAATAACGCTATATTTTTTTAATAAAGAGCCATCCATTTGGGCGTTGGTGTAAATACCTCTTTCATTTTTAAATCTTTCTAGTTGAAGGGCACGTGCTAATTCCACCCTTTTAGCAATGGTAGCCGAGTTTTCGCTGCTTTTAGTTGACTTTAGTGCTTCGTAATTCACCGGAGCCACTTCAATATGTAGGTCAATTCTATCTAAAAGGGGGCCAGAAATTTTGTGAAGATATTTATGTATTTGTGCAGTACTGCAATGGCATTCTTTGTGGGGGTGGTTGTAAAAACCACAGGGGCAGGGGTTCATGGCAGCCATTAACATAAATCTAGCAGGGAAACTGACCGTCATT
>Ga0209297_1001881_pt1 | contig 11935 bp, 9 predicted proteins | sample S_130805_MF_Meta_FD_187322 | JGI IMG/M metagenome (GOLD analysis project Ga0209297, IMG submission 187322) | Freshwater microbial communities from Lake Simoncouche, Canada to study carbon cycling - S_130805_MF_MetaG (SPAdes) (version 2) | ecosystem: Environmental > Aquatic > Freshwater > Lake ... | reverse complement strand
GTTCAAAGTGATTAGCTCCTGTGTATGCAATTGGATTACCACCTGTCTGTTCGCAATAGATAAGTCGTATTCCAGATTCTTTGGGAGTAAAAACTGCATCTTTTGATGACGTCTTGCCAGCAGGGTCATTCTCTGTTTCAGATGTATACAAGTAATAACACGTCTTATCAGATTTTGGACCAGAAACAAATCGCCCAAGGATACCATGTTGATTAAAGTCTACAATCACGCCAAATGAAAGAGGAAGACCTGCAGACAGTGCAATGTCAGATCCAGAAACAGGAGTACCGTCTGCTGCATCCAACGAAATAACTTTTGAAATGAATTTTACAGTACTCCGTGTACTGAACTGACTTATCGTATCAGGTGGAGTGTCAATTATATTTCGTATTGATGTAACTGAGACAGATCCCAATACTGCATCTTCACTTGGTCTAGCACCACCTTCTGGATATGGTTCAATAACACTTTCATTAAACGTTTTGATACCACTTTCTACAATGGTTGGATCACACGAATATTTATTAAAATCATGCCATGCATCTGAAATGGCTAATGTTGTGGCTAGACCATCCATCTCTTTTTTAGATTGGTCAACCTCCATTACTTACTTCTCCGAAACAATCTACCAGAGCTTCAGCTTACGACGTCCACCCATCATGGTCGGAGTAGGCGTATTCAGAACCAGCGCGTAGTACGGGTAGTAGAATGTTGCAAAGAAGAAGTCCAGGATTGCCCAACCGATTGACCCGTACTTCGCATAGGACAGGCTGGCAGCGCCATAATGCCAAATCACCATAAAGAGAAATCCAAAGACACCTGCAACGATACCAACTGCGCCGGCTGCCTTTGCAGTATCGGTATTATCAGAGTCGGGCTTATTGGCAGGTCCAGTGTTGGCATCGGGCGAAGGAGGTCCAGGAGGTGAGGAAGGCATCTTTAGTAAATAATAAGGAAACAAAGTAATGGTCAACTTGACACACGCAGAGTTGGCAGAGATTACCACAAAATCACTTCCACCGGCAAGTCTGGATGCCTTAAACACAATTCGCAATCAATCCTGCACAGCCTCATTTTCCCTTCAGCCTCAACAGAAGTTTTTACGCAGGGTGTTGTCCCCTGATTCCCCAACTCGGAATCTATTGATGGTGCATGGAACGGGTGTAGGCAAGACATGTTCTGCAATTCAGGTGGCCGAGGAGTACATCATCCGCCCAGAGTTTCAGGACAAAAAGGTGATGGTTGTGGCTTCGCGCGCTGTGCAGGAGAACTTTCGGACACAGATCTTTGACATGTCTCGCGTGAATTTAGATCGGGCGAGCGACACCCTCAGCTCCAAGCAATGCACAGGGCGCCGGTATTTAGATATGCTCCTGCGTATTGAGTCTGAGCCAAAGAATTGGGCGAATCCCGAAATCATGACTCGCCTCGAAAACACTGCAGATCGCATCATCAAGGAGTTCTATGAGTTCTCAGCCTATACGTCTTTTGGAAACAGGCTTCTCGAAAAGTTGACAGGAACTGAGAAGGATATTGATACGGCATGGGTCCATGAGAACTTCGATAACCGTCTGCTAATCATTGACGAGGCTCACAACATCCGTTCCGAGGAGACGCAGATTGCTTCAGGACTGGAACAACTGGTGAAAGTTGCCGACGGTCTTGTGTTGGTGCTTCTCACCGCCACCCCAATGTTTGACAGCTTTGATGAAATCATGTACTATATGAACCTGTTCTTGTGGAATGAACGTAAACAGCCCTTCAAGACGACCCTGAAAGCATCTGAATTCTTTACGAACGAAGCCGAACTCAAGGGAGGCGAATCTGAGATCAAGTTCCGCCAGTGGTGTCAAGACTATGTATCTTACGTGAAGGGTGAGAGCCCGTTCACCTTTCCGTTTCGTCTTCCCCCGCCTGTCATCTCTTCAAATACGGAGATGACAAAGGGATTCAATGGTCCTGATATACCTGATAAAGATCGCATCAAGTACTTGTCACTTGTAGCCTCTGAGGCAAAGGGCTATCAGAAGAAGATTCTCACCTCGTCGAAGCGCGAAGATGATGACAGCAAGCGTCAGGCAATGATTATTCCGACCATCTCGGTGTTTCCAGACGACAAGCGATTCAAAGAAACCTTCAAACAAACGAAGAATCAGTATTCGTATATCGGAGAGCCATTCTTGACCCCTGAGAAACTACCCGAGTATGCGGCAAAGTTTGTTACGGTCTTAAACTCGATTGAAAGTTCAGGAGGTGTCTGCTTGGTCTATTCAAACTACGTTGAGCGTGGAGCCTTACCATTTGTTCTGGCACTAGAGGAGCATGGGTATACACCGTATAAGGGCGAACCACTCCTTATCGGCTCTAGCTATGAAGGAACACCAAAAGGTAAATATATCATGTTGTCCTCCAACGCTTCAGATGCTGAGATTTCTACCATGTTGTCAGCCGTCAAGAACCGTGCAAATGTAACGGGCAAGAACATCAAGGTTGTAGTGACAAGTCCATTGGCTGCAGAAGGCATTGATTTCCGATTCATCCGTCAAGTCCATATCTTAGATCCTTGGTGGAACATGAGCCGTATTGAACAGGTTGTAGGTCGCGCCTTGCGCACATGCAGTCACCAAGATTTGGTTCCTAAGGAGCAGAACTGCACGGTATATCTCCACATCATCCGCGCAGAGGAGAAGCGTGAGGCATTTGATGAATACACGTACCGCACAAAGGTGGAGGCAAAGGGAATGCGTATTGCAAAGGTTCGCAAGGTATTGGCCGAATCTGCAATGGATTGTCCTATGCAAGTTTCCCTGCCAGCTGATTGGCGAGAATTGGTCGTTCCTCAGATCCGAGATGAGGGACGTGAAGAAGTGGCCTATCGTCTGAAAGGAATGTTGGCTCCCACGTTTGATGAAGCGCCGGACATTGAGCAGTGCAAGGTAACCGAGAGCGCTGCAGATCCAGATCACGTCCGCCCACTTTCAAGCTACTTGGATTCTCGTGATGAGATATTGACCAAACTTGGAAAGCTCTTCATTGATAAATCCATCTGGGACCGCGAGCAGTTGTTCTCGGCGTTGAAGCCGTTCAGTCGCGAAGTGGTCATCTACACTCTACAACAGTCGATTGCAAGTTCCTTTCGATTTGTGGATTCCTTTGGTCGTCCGAGTCTTCTTGAGTCAAAGGGTGATTTGTATGCTCTAGCTCCAATTGATGTGCCAAACAGCACGGTCATTGAGAGGACAACTAAACCTAGCAAACCGGTTGAAATTCCACTCCCAGATGCCCCGCCTCCGAGTGAAGAGGCACCTCCTCTCCAAGCTGACATCTTGGATGCTAAGCGCAACGCATACAAATTTCCAGGTGATTCTGGAACCCGCTTTTCAGAGGAGGTCAAGAATGGATTCATCTTTGATCACGAGTTTACGCCCGCTGAAAAGAAGGCATACTTAGCCACGAACCCCGATCTACCGTTTGTTGATCGTCTCCGAATCCCCGATACAGACATTATGGTGACGGGTGAGGAACTGGACCTTGTTGGAGAGGATCTGACAAAGTACAAGGAATGGAAGAAGGCTCTGATTGACCGATTTGTAGCCGATAAAACAAAGATTATTGCCTCCGTTGCTCCAAATGGAATCCTTACATTGACTCCTACAGTCGAAGATGAAGATGAAACTCCTATCCGAAACAGCAATAAACCAGTTGTTTGCGGAACAGGTAAGAATCCAGTGAACCGCATGAAGGGAATCGCCAAGTTTCTCGACGTCAATAAGGTAGGTGTTCCGGGAGCCCTGAAGGGAGCACCTTTTTGCGCATACGCAGAGCTTCTTGCCCGCGAACAACATAACTGCGCCTGGTATACTCCTGAAGAAATCAAGGTCCTTGATACAGATGACGTTAAAAAGACACTTAAGAAGTTCATGAAAGACTAAATAATGGTTCAGATCACTGTCTTGACGAATGTATATAATGAAGAATACTTGATGCCATTCTGGCTTGAACATCACCGAAAAATCTTTGACCACGGGATTGTGTTCGATTGGGGATGCACGGATCGATCGATGGATATTGTCCGAGAGATGTGTCCTACATGGGAAATCCGAAAGGCCATCGACTCTCATCCATCCAAACGTCTTGAAAAGTTTGATGCATATGAAAATGACGTGCTGTTCATGTATGCCGAGATGAAACTGTCAGGATACAAGATTGTTCTAAACACAACCGAGTTTCTTGTAAGCTCTAAACCAATTCGAGAGTATCTAGCCGATGAAACAAACAAATCCTATCCGCTTCAATCTCTCACTGTACTCTCACGGAAGGATGTCCAAGAACCTACGACACTCCGCGAGTTGTTTGATGGAATTGAATGTGTTGAACGAAAAATCCGAAAGTGGCGAACACTACATTCGCATTACCATGGACAGTACTCACTAGGCCGTCATGAGATCACCTTACATCCATATGAAATCCCACCTGTATATATTCTTTGGCTTGGTATGTATCCTTGGAATACAAGGCTCCTCGCACGTGGTCTTCAGATTGCAGAAAAAATACCAGAGTCCGACTATGAAAATAACATTAGTTATCATCATAGATTTACAGCAGAACAACGAACTAAAAATCGACTATTCATGCTTGACCTATCAGTTCCGTTAACAGAAGTGCCCCTTCTTTCTGAAGCGTTGCTGTAAAACGAAAAGTATCCACTCTAGAACCAAGAAGGCATAATGGACGCACTCTATGAACGTCGCGAACTGAATCGTTCTGTTCACATTGATGCCCGCTTCCTCCAACGTAATATCCATGCAAGTCTTGTAGCCCAACTGCGTCACAAGTATGAAGGTATCTGTCTTCCAGAGGGATATGTTCAGCCTCGTAGTATCACAATCACCGAGCATTCCTTCGGACGCACAAACATCCTCAAGGGAGGTCTGGATTACAGTGTCCGTTTCCAAGCCGATCTATGTCTTCCCCACGCCGGACAGAAGTTCAGGGCTCCTGTGACTCTTAAGAGCAAGATTGGTCTGCACGCAGAAACAGATCCAATCAAGGTCCTCTTACCTCGCGATCTTCACATTGGAAACTCTGACTTTGATGAGGTTGACGTGGGACAGACGATCGAATTTGAGGTGGTCGGAAGCCGATTTCAACAGGGCGATGAGACCATTGTCGTTCTCGGAAAGCTATTGGAGGTCATCCGCCCGGCTGTCCAGAAGGAGGAAGCCGAGCCTGAGGCACAACAGGTGATCGCCGCACCGGTTGGCACAGGTGATTCAGAGAAGCGCACAGTCACCGTCTCACTCGACAAGACAAAGGCACCTACTGACGCGCGGAGGAAGAAGATGGTTCGTACTGTTGCTCCAAGTACAAATGAACCGAAGCCGGAAGGAAAAAATGAAGGAACGGCTGGAGCTCCTTGATGCAAATGAACATGCCCAGGTCTTTGGAATTATCAAAAAGTATACGGAATCTTTCACACGGACACAGACTGGCGTTCTCGTTTCATCAGATGTCCTTCCAGATGAGTGTATACTCGAGATCGAAAAAATGATTGCTTTTTATCTTGACCAACACAAGATGATGGAAGCTGATGCACTTGAACGAAAGACCTACGAACGTAGGAGTTAAAATGGATGTAAATCCTTCACACCTAAAGATAAGGCAAATGGAGTCCCTTCTCCCTTCTACCGCACGAAACAACCTCAAAGAGTTTGCTTCGCTCGTTAAGAAGGACACCCACGCAGAACTCGAGTGCAAAATTCTTCCCAGTCAGATTCACACCAAGGACGTTGCGGATCGCATCGTCTCTACTATCCAGTTATATTCCCGTGGTGCTCCAGTGGAGGAGCATCGTGCTACCTTCTCATATTCTGACGGACTTCGTGTAGTCATCGTTGGAGCTGAGAACATTCACAAAGTCTGCACAACAGGCAGTTTCAGGGGCGTTCCTCTAGAAGTTGAGCGCAAGCGTCGGTACTTCGAGGTCGTCACAGCAATCTCCGGTAAGTCCGATATGATTGACCTTCCTGACGCTTCAGTCCGCTTCACACTTCGCCACGAGGAGCATCTTCGTAAGGACTTCTCAGGAGCTCCCATGGACGCCGCCTCCCATGTGCGCATCCTGCATCGCAAGTCATGGACGAGCTTGGATGGTGTAGTTCGGTATGATTTCTCCCAGAGCAAGTCTAAGACCAAGCAGACCAAGACCTTTGCAGAAATCCTTAAGCAGACACCTAACTACGAGCTTGAGTTGGAGGTCTTAGATCGGACTAAGTCGGCAGAGGTCATTACTGAGTCGATGATCAAGCATATTGCACCTGTTCTCTCAGCTTTCCAGGGCTCGCAGTTCCTGCTGTCCAATGCTGACACAAAGCGCTATGCAATGGAGTTTGAAATGACGCGAACACCGTTCATTAACCCCGTGACTTTGGAGCGCCGACACCTTCAGGTCGATCGCTCAAACAATATCCTGACCGGCTACACGGTCACAAACAAGGCAGATGGTGAGCGCTGTTTCCTTGTCGTCATGCGAGACAAGCGGGTCTTGCGTATCACCCCTAGCTCAGTGGTGACCTGGACTGGGTTGACAGCTACAAATGATATCCACATCGGTGATATTATTGACGGTGAGTATCTTGCTGACCGCAATATGTTCTGCATCTTTGACGTGTACTGGTTCCGTAATAAGGACGTTCGTCGTCTGCCACTGCTTGCAGATGGACCTTCACGTCTTGGATGTGCCCGTGACTTTGTTGCTCAGATCTCGACAGACTTCACATCTCTTCCATCCAACAAGCCGTTACGAGTGGTGACTAAGATGTTCCTTGCAGGTGATGGACCGGCGATGCAAGAGGCAATCCGTAAGATCCTTGATACAGCTTTCGAGTATCCGACGGATGGTCTTATCTTCACACCAAAGTCTTCACCGGTGGCTCCAGAGAAAGAGCGTAAGGGACGCACGTGGCTGAATCTGTACAAGTGGAAGCCTGCAAGCCACAACAGTATTGACTTTCTGGTCAAGTTCAAGCCTGGTGAGAGCTTTGACACGGTTCTGGAGAAGCGGGTAGTCAAGGGAATCTTGTATGTCTCACGGACCCCAGGCGATATCGTATATCCTTGTGAGACGATGACAGGTGAGTACACGCCCCCCGAGATTCCTCCCGAGCACCGTGGACAGGATCGTGTTCCTTCTCCATTTCAACCGATGGTTCCCAAGGCTCCTGAAGCCCACATCGTTGCACTGCCTTTGAATGAGAAGGGCGTGCCGATTGATCAGGATGGAAACCGCGTGGAGGACAATACGATCATTGAGTGCGCTTATGACACCGACAAGGGGCGCTGGATTATCATGCGAACCCGCTACGATAAAACCCATCAGTATCGCGTTCTGGGTCGCCCGCAGTTTGGCAATGACATTTCAGTTGCCGATTCGATCTGGACCAACATTCACGTGCCGATCACAGAGGAGATGATTCGTGATCTTGTTGCAAATCCACCAGACTCAACCTTTGAAGACGATCTCTATTATCGTGATAATCTAGATGCACGCGACCGAATTCTCAAGGATGTCTATGGATTCCATAATCGGATCAAGGACAGTTTGTATCGGTCAGCAATCAAGTCCGGTGATTCCCTGCTTGAGCTTGCAGTGGGTCGCGCCGGTGACCTTCTGAAATGGAAGAGGACCAAACCATCACTGGTTGTGGGTATTGATTCATCATCAGCCTGTCTACTCTCGCCCCGCCAAGGAGCGTGTGTCCGCTACCTGAAGGAAAAGATGAACCATCCAAATGAGTACTTGCCTCCAGTGCTCTTCATTTACGGAGACATGACCAAACCTCTCTTCGAGGGCGATAACAAGTATGCAAACATTGTCACTGGAACCGAACCAGCTCCTACGCCGTATCTCTCCAAGTTCGCGGGACACACGGAGTTTGATGTTATCTCCTGTCAGATGGCGATTCACTATGCATGTGAGTCCGAGGAGACATTCAAGGTCTTTGTGTCCAACCTAGAGAACCACGGTAAGGGCATGTTCTTTGGAACTTGCTTGGATGGCGCTTCAGTGTACGCTCTGATGCTGGGCAAGAAGAGCCACATGTTCCGTGCAGGTCGTCAGATCTTTGGTGAGTTCGTCAAGGAATACGATGATGGAACTGGATGGACAGAAGAGTTTGGTCAGGCGATCTCAGTCAAGTTGGAGAGCTTTGAGCAACCACAAAAGGAGTACCTGGTGCCGTTTGAGAAGATGACGGCTATTCTCAAGGAGGCTGGATACGATCTGATTGGAAGCACGATGTTTGCTGATCACTATTCTGATCAGAACAGTATTACACTAACTCAGGAGCACCAGGCATTTAGCTTCCTTCACCGAAGCTTTGTATTTGAGAAGTCCAAGGAGCAGAAGAAGCCCAAGGAGACTGAGAAGCAAGAGGCAACCATTCCAGTTGCTCCACCTGAACCCGAGGTGAAGGATGAGCGCTCAGAGCAGGAGAAGCCATCTGAAGCTAAGGCACTTCCCAAAAAGAAGATCATCAAGAAGGTTGCTGAACCCGGCGCCCAGCCCGTCTTATTCTTCGGAGCTGATGAGGGTAAGGGTGAATGGCGTGCACTTTCCAATATGTATGAGGCCCCCTTCCAGATTGACTCCATCACATTCCCAACAGTTGAGCACTACTTTCAGTGGGCGAAGGCTAAGCAGTTTGGCGATGGAGCCATTGCTGACAAGATTCTGAAGACACCTTCACCTAAGGCAGTCAAGGCGCTTGGTAAGAAGGTCAAGGACTTTGTCAAAGAGGAGTGGGACAAGACCAAGGACGGTATTATGCGCATGGCAATCAAGGCTAAGTTCATCCAGCACCCAGATCTCAAGACGAAGTTGTTGGAGACTGGAAAGCGACCGATTGGCGAGGCGTCTGCTCGTGATAAGTACTGGGGTATCGGAACTTCTGCAGATACAACCAAAGCAAATGATCCATCCAAGTGGCCGGGTAAGAACGTATTGGGAAAGATGCTTATGGAGTTGCGGACAGAACTTACGCAGTAAAGAAATGGAATAGAATAATGAAATATCCAAACATTCTCTTCTTCCGAGACGAAGAGTATAGTTCAATTGACACGTTTCTTTCAGCGAATGAAGAGAAACTTAATTGTACGATTAATCCAACATCCAATCCAGAAGATGTTCTCAAACTTTTTGATGTGAATTATCACCTTATCGTCACCTACGGGAAGTCAGAAACAGAGTACTATGGACGAATGGGACTTTTAGTAAATCGCATGCGCTTGAGGTGGCTTCACTTTTCTGATAACATCAAAGACATTGACGCCTTTAATCGTGGTGTCAACTATTGCTACATTCACAACTGTTTGCTCCCTCAGCAAATGACACGTCCTATTTTTTCAGTATTCACCACTTGCTACAACTCCTATGATAAGTTCTATCGCCCATATAACAGCCTAAAGGCACAGTCTCTTAAAGATTGGGAATGGGTAGTTGTGGATGATTCTCCAGATGATAAGCACTTTGAGTTCTTACGGACACTTGCAAAGAAGGATCCTCGCATTCGCCTTTACCGTCGAGCAGAAAACAGTGGCAATATTGGAAATGTGAAAAATGAGGCGGCTTCAATGTGTAGGGGTAAGTATATTCTGGAACTGGATCATGATGATGAGATCCTTGTAGACTGCCTTGCAGATGCAGCTAAGGTATTTGATAATGATTCAGCGGTTGGATTTGTGTATATGGACACAGCTCATCTCTATGAGAATGGCAATACACACTCGTATGGTGATCATTTTGGTCTTGGATATGGAGGATACTACTGCCAAAAGTATAGAGGAACATGGGTGAATGTGATCTCAACACCTAATATCAATAACTATACACTATCTCATATTGTCGGTGTCCCTAATCACCCGCGGATCTGGCGTCGTTCAACGCTAAATGAAATGGGAAACTACTCGGAGTTCCTTCCTATTTGCGATGATCTTGAACTCTTGCTTCGCACAGCCGTCAAGACGAAGATGGCTCGAGTGCATAAGCTTGCATATATTCAGTACATGAACGACGGGTGGAATAACTTTTCACTGATCCGAAATTCAGAGATCAATCGCCTAACGCCTCATCATATCGTTCCACAGGCTTACAAAGAGTTCAAGATTGATCAAGTTATGCTTGAAAAGGGCGGATTTGAGGAGCCCACTGAAAAATGGTGGACCCTGCCAATGTGGAAGAGGGAGAACTTCACGAACAAGTACTGTAATGCACTGATCAATCTTAATTACAAAAAGCAGTACTGTATTCTAGGATACAAGTGTCTGATGGAATGCATAGAGGAGGTTCACCATCTCTATGAAAACCCTGAGAATGACTTCTTGGTATTGGAGAATAGTATGTCAAAGGAGGATCTATGTGGGATCCTAGATGGTTTGAAGTTGAGTCGGATGAAGTGCTACGCAATGTCAGACTGCACTTGGGACCAACTTTATAAGTACTTCTTCTTGGTGTATAAGAGCACGGATGCCCATGAGGTCTGGAACTCTAGCGAGTCTGCTTATAGTACTCAGAGTATGACATCGTCGATGCCTGCGGTTGCCCCTGCGCCAACTCAGGAACAAACCGTTGAGACAGCTTAGTTCCGATAATCTGAGTCGCTTGCTCAGGAGTGATCTCTCCCTTCTCAATCTTACGCTTCAATGCAAGCATCTCAAAAAAGGTAGAATCAAGACGATCCTCTGCATGCATCTGAAAAAGGGAGGGGTAATTGAAATAGAGGACCTTATTTTCCTCCTGAAGCTTCTCTTCATATTGAACCTTATTTGCCTTCAAATGAGCCCACTTATCCTTAGAGGCATCCATGTTACGAACATGTGCCTGGAGCTGTGTGGCGGTAAGATCTTCATCATTGATTCCACGGGATCCGGCGATCACTTCGGCTTCAGTCAATTCACGAGTTGTTTGGGGCATATCTATACTCCGACCAGTGGCTTTAACTTTGTCATTAATGACGCGCATTCATCGTGAGTAGTCATTCCAGTCAAGATAATTTGACCCGTTCGAAAGACCTTTGCAATCCATTTGGTTTCGGGAAAGTAGATCTTCACTGCCGGATAGACTGCTGGTTCATAAACTGTTGTAACTCCCTTTCCACGTAATGACGCATAAAGCGCATCACGAGATAGGTTCTTCGTATCCACCAGCTTTGTCTTGTAGTTCATCAACACTACACGACGGGTGTCCGACCACTCTCCTGAAAGTACGGCTCCAGGACAATGTTCCAGGATGTGTCCGCGCAACCGCGTAGTCACATCTCGGTCATAGGACTCGTCTAGAACGCCCGTGATATGAAACACGCCGTTCTGGAAGATTTTAACAGTAATCTCTTTGCGAGGAAACTTGCCATTGCCGTCTGACATGACGACAACTGTAATTGAGTTATGTCCAAATCCTGTTGTGCGCTTAGGTGGGGTTGTCTTTGCCCTTCGCTTTATGAGGTCGCGCTTTGACGATCCCCTCTTCAGAACTCCCTGCTTTTCGATCTTGATGATTGAATCCGTAAGTGGGAGATCCTGAACTAATGTGTCTGTGTTGAGTCGAACTCCCATCGTGTATAATACGACCATTGTTGTGAGTGTTGGCTGATCCATTGGGTTCAACTGTGTAGACCCAATCGATTTCGTTTTTCCAGGCCTGAGACAGTGAAAATGGGAATTGTGTAATTAAAATACAGTCAAATTGTCGAATCGCTTTTCGCAATACAACTTCTTCATGTGGAGTCAACATCCACCCATCTAAGTACCCAAACCAAAGAACACCTGTTGTTTGGTGGGCGGTGATATCCAATACAGTATCCATCCATTTATCGAGGGGAAGAATAGATAAATCAAAACATCCAGAGGGTTTGGGGACTTTGTAAGTATAGACTGTCAACAT
>Ga0209297_1001880_pt1 | contig 11936 bp, 4 predicted proteins | sample S_130805_MF_Meta_FD_187322 | JGI IMG/M metagenome (GOLD analysis project Ga0209297, IMG submission 187322) | Freshwater microbial communities from Lake Simoncouche, Canada to study carbon cycling - S_130805_MF_MetaG (SPAdes) (version 2) | ecosystem: Environmental > Aquatic > Freshwater > Lake ... | reverse complement strand
CACCGCACTCATTGGTGCCGGTATGTCAGCAGCCTCTAGTCTATGAACTACGGATACCAAGGATCCATGCCCTACGGTCAGGGCGGTGGCATGAGTCAGTTTGCCCCCCAGATGCCTGCAACGCAGCAAGGCACCGGTTATGGTGCTCCGATGCAGCAAATGAATCCCATCAACACCGTTGCGGATGTTGAAGAACAGCGCAAACGGCTCAAGGCACTTGGCCTGGACGACTCGTTCATTGATGATGCATTTGCAATGAAGCAGGGGATGCTTGAGAAACGGGATGAGATGAAAGGACAAGCTCTTGATGCTATTGGAAGCGGTCTCAAAAGCGCAGGGAGCGGCATTGCAAGCGCCGCCTCTTCTGCTGGCTCTGGATTGGCTGGACTAGCGTCTTCACTTTGATTCAACGATACCAGCGATGCATTGGAATCAAGCTCTTCAGGTTCAGATCCTGGCAGCTTGAGGCCTGGTGCTGCCCCGCTGGCGAGGTTATCCCGTCGCATACCCACCAGTCATTCAGCTCTAGGATCATCCATGTCCTGGGGAGGATGCGTTGGACGATGGGCGACAAGTCGAAGCACGTCACCACCTGGCACTGTGGTTGGTCTAAGCCGGTGCCTGCCGGTGTGAGTCATTCAGCAATTGCAGACACTTTTTCGGTGTTCCTAAACCTTGAACGGTGGCAATCCAAGCCGACATCTGCTGCAGTCGACCTCCATCCAGCATGAACAAGCTCGGCCAGCTTTACTTTGACGCAGCAGGAGGCAACCACAACGCCGTGGTGTTCATTACTGCCTTCCATGCCTACTGCCATTCCATCGACGACTTGATTGATGGGGACGTGCCTTTCAGCCCTGAGGCATTTCTGGATATCTTGATGCAGGCCAACAGCCTGTACTCGACCCCGTTCTACATCGACAACTGGTTCCGGCTGCAGCCCGTGATAGCCATGATTACCAGCACCTACGCAGATTCCGTTGCCTGGGAAAAAGCCGATGAGGAGTGGAAGCGTCAGACAGCCGATGTCCTACGGATCTGTGGCAACGACATGATTCTACAAGTGGCTTGGATAATCGGTGGTTACAAGCACATGAGGGCTATCAGCTTGAAGTTGCGGGAGTTCGCATACCATTCTCAACACAGCTAAATTTATGGCACAATACGGCTACTCAACACCTTACAGCGGTCAACAGGTTGCGCCATTGCCTCCGGGCTACATGGAGGCTGCTACGGCTTCCGGTCGCAATCTGGCGATGGGCATCACCGCCATCGGTCAAGGCCTGGGCAAGGCGCTGGAACGCTACACCGAGAACAAGAAAGGGCATGAGGCCGCTGATGAAACCAATACCGCGGTAACAAAGATGTACCTGCAGCAAATGGAAGCTGATCCAAAGGTGCAGGCTGTGCGATACTTTGAGGACACCGGCAAACTCCCCACCGGTGTGGATGACACCACGTTGAAGTCCTACGAGGCGCAGATGAAACGTGATGCCGGGATGATCAGCAACTTGGTTGGAAACAGCAACAAGTGGGCGGACATGAGCTTGGCCAAGAAGCAGGCTGCGCTCGGTCAGACTGTGACGATGCTCAACCAGTATCGGAACAACCAGCAGGATGATTTGAAGAACGAGGCGACCAGGCAGGCGTTGGCAATGGGTGCGTTGCAGTTGGGTAAAGCCCAACGCGAGGAGGCTGCTGCTCCGTATTTTACTCAGGCTTTGGGCGAGGTTATGTCCATGCAGCCTGGCCGGGCTCCAACCGTTCCTTATCAGGATGTCACGCAAGAAATGCTTGGTAAGTACAGCGACAAACTGACTCCGACTCAGATGCAGGCGTTGATACCGATGATGCGCAGGATGGGTCAGACGCTGCCTGCTGGATTGGTTCCTACTGGAGCAAAGATGACACCGAGTGGTCTAGAAACCGAATACGGTGTGCCTCCCAGTGTTACTTCTATGCGAATTCCTGAAACTGATTTTGTTCAACCAATGGTTTCTGGAAAGGCTGCTGGAGCCGCACTAAAAGCAACGCCTCAAACCAATAACGCTTATCTTAATTTAAGTGAACCTCAGCAGAAGACGGCTGACAAGTTCATCACGGATTTTAACAACGAAAAGACGGTTCAAAACCTTAGCATTGCTGGTTCGTTTTTGAACCAAATGAACAATCTTGGAGTTGGAACTCCTCAATATAAGCCCAGCGATGACATCGCGCTGATCTTCTCGTTTATGAAGACTTTGGATCCCGGCAGCACTGTCCGAGAAGGAGAGTTTGCTACTGCTGCAAACGCTGGAGGAATACCTGACAGGATTGTTGCAACTTACAATAAAGCATTGAAAGGCGAGTTCCTTGCAGACGACGAACAGCGTAACAACTTTATCAATACCGCCAAAAAGAGCTACTTTGGTTTAACAACCGAAGCGAAATCGGTTGCTGACAGATACCGATCAATGGCTAAAGACAGAGGAATCCCAGAGAACCTTGTTGTTCCTTCAAACACGTTCCAGCAAGCGCAGCAGTTTGGTGCCACAGACAAAAATCAAACACCGGATCAAGAAAGTCAGACAATCGGAGGCGTTAAGTACAAGGTGTTTAAAAAGTAACCTATGCCAATCGTTGTTGAGATTCCAAATAGAGGAAGCATTGAGTTCGCTGATGGGGCATCCGATGCGGACATAGACGCAATCGTATCCAAGGAATTCCCGCCAACACCTGATGATTCGTACAACAAGGTGCTGCAGTTTCAAGGAGCGCAGACCGACTACACTCCCAGCAAGCAGGAGTTCCTCGACTACCTGAAGGTCTCCAAGACCAAGCCACTGCTGGGCGAGAAGCCACTGGAAACCATTGGCACCGCTGCCGTCCAAACGGTGAAGGACATTGCCTCAATGCCTTACAAGCTTGGCGAGGCCATCGGGCAGTACATGGAGCCTCCTGAAGGCGTCACACCGATGCAGCTTGCCGGTGGCACCGCTGCAGAAATCGCAGTCCAATCTAGGCTCAAAGCTGAGAACATGGGCCGCGGACTGATTGATACCGCGCTGAACAAGCTGTCGGACATTACCGGAAAGCTCCGCAACGACGACGACAAGTACGAGGCCTTCCTTGCTGCTGCAGAGATCAAACGGCAGTTAGCCCGTGCCAACGCACCAGGAGACCAGCGTGTTCCTGCCTCTCAAGATGTCTTGCAGGCCTATGGCATTCCCGAGGAAGCAATTAGCCAGCAAGGCTTAGATGTCGGTGGGTTTTTTGCTGACCCATCATCCATTGCATTTGCTGGTGGTGGCAAGCTGGCGTCTGCATTGGCGCAGCGTGCCATTCCGCTAATCCCTCGGGCAGGGCAAATTCTCCAACGCGCTGGTGAACGCATCTCTAATCTAGGCCGCGCTCCCGAGAACATGGCAGGCAGATTTACTGCAGGCGTCACTGGATCCGAGCAGATGGGCCAAGCGGTGCAGGAAGGCATCGCCAAAGGAACAACAGGAATCACCTTGGGTGAGGCTGCTGGCCTCCCGCTTACCATGAATGTTCCTGGTCTAGGAACTGTTGCTAAGACAATCACTGCAACCAAGGGCCTAGGAGGGGCCATGGAGACCGTTGGAGAAGCTGGAACTGTATCCGGTGGTCCAAGCCTTACGGCGACCCAGCGCGGCCTTCTAGGGGCTGGTGAGCGTATTGCCGCGGCTGAAGGCGCATCATCTAGGGCTCGGGCCTTAGGCACCGCTCTCGCCAGGAGCGGCCTTGAGACTCCGGTAAGGGGAGCTGCAACAATTCTTTTGCCGATGGCAGGTGCTGGCGTTGCCGGCGGTGCGCTCGCTGCATTGACCGGAGAAGAAGGCGATGCTGTTGCCGCGGCTATTGGCAGCGGTGCTGGCTTTGGCGTTTTTGACGGTGGGTTCACGCTCGCTAAGGCTGTTCAAGCCAACGCCTTCAATGGTGGGCGTGTCCGACAGACCGCGGTGGATGATCTCAATACTCGTCCCACCGACGTGCAGTTCACCTACATCGACCCAGTGGCCGGTGAGCAGACTGCGACCATCAAGGACTCCGAGGCACGCGCCACTCTGTACGGACGCCTCAACAACAAGCAGCTCACTAAGGCGCTGTCCGAGGTTGCAGGTGCTGAAGGCGCTGGGGTTGATGTTATCTTCCACACCGATGCAGACACGGTCCCTGCTGGACTGCAGAACGTGAATTATGCCGGTGTTGCAATCGGTCCCGACAACATCAAGAGCGGAAAGCCGACGATCCTGATCAATGTTGACAAGGCCAGCCCCGAAGCACTCCCGCATGAGATCCTGCACGCACGCATCACGCAGGACATGGTGAGTCAACTTGGTGCTAAAGCCATCGACACTGCCTCTGCTGATCCCAACTTCCAAAGGCAGTTCACCGACTTCGCTAACAAGTACGCCGACAAACTACAATCGGCTGGTGGGCGCGTGGTTGCTGACCGCATCCGCACTGAGCTCCGGGATGCTTTTGATCCTGCTCAACAACGGGCTCAAAAGGTTGAGTCTCTTAAACGCATCACCGATGAATTTGCCGCGTACTACACGCAGGAGATGCTCAAAGGAAAAGACCCGAAGACAATGCTTCCGGGTCGCATTCCTTCCTTCTTTGAGATGGCGCTGAACAACGCCAAGGAGGCTGTTTCGGAACGGTTCACTCGGCGTGCATTGCAGGCTGGTTTCGACCCTGTTGCCCGTACCTTCTACGACGCCAACGGACGGCGCATCAAGCTCGACTGGATGGAGGATGCCATCAAGAACCTGGTGACTCCGAAGGAGGGCTACGAGCCCACCGAACAGCGGGTCGACATCAACAAGATGACTCAGGCGCAGCAGAATGCGGTCATCATGGCCCGAGGCTACTCGGACCTGTTTATGACTGCCCCGGATGGCAGCATCGTCAGGCCATTGTCCAAGGCTGAACTTGTAGCCCGGACTGCTGACATAGCCAACCGCACGATGCGTGCTGTCGAGTCTGTCCCACAGGCTGACCGCACCAGCATCTCGGGCATGGATGCCTACGGAAACCCGGTCATCGAAGGGAGACTTAGCCTGGCCGAGGCCGATGCAGTATCGAAGAGCGGCATCTTCGGACCATCCTCTTCCAGGACACTGATTGACATCGCCACCGCAATCCGGGATGGCACGCTCATGGAAGGCAGCTACTGGAAGGTCTACGGATCCACCGGGAAGTCCGGTGTGTTTGGAGAGTCCCAGAAGCTGTTCCTGCCCTACGGCATCTCGATCAACAGCAAGGGCGGCGTCAACGTCAAGGTGGTCGACTGGGGCAAGGTGCAGGCCCGGATGTACAAGGCACTAAGCAAGCCGGCCTACAAGAGCCTCTTCAACAACTACGACCAGGCCATGTCCACGATGCGTGACGTGTACCTGAAGAACATTGCCGAGACCGGTGCTGTGCCTTCAGCCGAGGCGCTTGGTGGAGGTATTGAGGGCGCTAAGAAGCGCAATATGTTCAACGAGATCATGGGTGCAGTTCCCAAGAAGGGGGACGTCATGGTCAACTTCCCGACTGCCGGCTACGTCGCCAACCGTAAGGGAGGATCGGTCTATCAGGATCTACGTCTTGAGCGTATCCAGAATGCCGACTCCACTAAGGCCCAGATACCCTGGACAGGCGACATGGGCGAGCAGTCCCGCTACCGCCGCACTCAGCTCAACTTCATGCCTGCAGAGGCCATTGGTGAGACCAGGGTCAGCACCGATGAGAATGGCGGCTATCGAATCTTGTCGAAGAACGGAAAGTTCCGCCTGTACGGCCCCGATGGATCCACCGTTGGGATCTTTGACAATCAGGAACAAGCCAAACTCAAAGCAGAAAAAGATTATGCCACTCAAACAAGGCTACAGCCAGAAGTCCGTCAGCAGCAACGTCCGCTCGGAGATGAAGGCCGGCAAGCCGCAGAAGCAGGCGGTCGCAATCGCTCTGTCGGTGGCCAAGAAGGCCAAGGCGAAGGCGGGCAGGTTCGACAAGCGGGGGATGTAGGCGTCAGACTTTCCGGTGAAACCGGAGAGCTTAAGAACGACGTAAGATTCCAGCCTGATCCAAACCAAATCATTAAGTCCTTCGACGACTTGTTGTCTGGAAACGATCTCAAAACGAAGTACGAAAACAGGCCGTACAAGTCGAACGACATGGTTGTGTCTACTCCCAGTGGTGACACGCATTCCAGAGTCCTTCCATCCCGTGCTCCGATGGTTGGAAGCGCTGTCCCTGACTCAATTCCGAGTCACCTCAAATTTAAGTCCAAGGCTGACTTGGATCAATTCATTGATGCCGGTTTGTCATGGATGCGCCAGAACGAGCACAAGTTTGGCAACTCCGAAATCACGCCGTGGTTTTACGACAAAATGTACCTCGCAGCAGATGCTCTTGCTGGAGGTGACATGAACAGGGCGGACCTCTACCTGAGACTCTTCGCCTACCTTTCGCCGAGGACCGCGGTTCCGGCCAACTATACCAAGTCCTACTCGTCTGGAATCGTCCCGTTCCTTGGGCACTTTCCGTCAGGTAATCGTGCCGGCACCTTCGATCAGACCCGCGCAATCTCTCAGATCATCAACGAATGGAAGAGGGGCGAGCACTTTGGCTACCGCACCAAAGGCGTGGACAACAAGGTCTACAACTTCTACCTCAACGGCGCCGCCGGGCTGGTCAAGAACGCGATCTCGAAAGGAGTCGACCTCCCTCCTGGAGTTAAGTCCCACCCAGTGCTCAGTGATCCGCTGACGCTGTCTCGTCTCTCCACAAACGATATGTGGCAGATGATGGCGTTCTCCAAGATTGCCGAGGATCTTGGTGTGCGCGGCAACGTGTGGCCCGGGATGGTCATCAAGGGGAACAACAAGGGCTTCATGTGGTCCGACCCTAAGGATGGGCGCACAGTGGACCTCACATCAAATGATGCGCTGGAGGTTAAACGGATCCTGTCGGCATCTGGAGAAAACGCGGTCAAAAACGACCCAGGCGCTTGGGATTGGTCCAAGCTGACGCCCGAAGAATCGTCCGCGTTGATGTACGACCCGGTGAAGAAGACCATCATGGTATTCAACCAGGGCACGGATGCAGGCCTGTCAGCCAAGGGCCAGGGCGCACTGTACGATCACGTCCAAGCGCTGTCCGGTATGCTTGCAGACAAGATCAACCAGGCTGGAGGTTACGCCGGCAAACCGCACCTGGACGCCTACAACGTGCAGGAGCTGCTGTGGGCGATCATCAAGCAGGAGAATCCGAAACCTGAGATGCGCGACTACGAGAGCTACCTGGCGCCGGCGCAGGAGTTGTTCTCTTTTGTCGACCGCGGCATGGAAGGGGAAACCCCGAAAAGCGTGGTATCGGCCAACAAATCGTTCAACAGATGGGCCGAGCAATTGGCGTCCGCTGAGATCGACACAAGCGCATCAAGCGAATGGAAGACGCAGATGGAGGTCGACCGCCAACGGCTTACCCAGGCTGGTGACGCATCTCCCGACGTCTCGATTGCCAATGAAATTGCAAAGCGCCTTCCGAAGTGGGTTGAAAAAGTAGTCAACGACAACGACTGGAACGTCACACTGGACGACGTTTCTGTCGACGTTGGTGCCTACATGGGGAGCGGTGATGAGGTCATTGCTAACACTGCGATCTACCTTCGCGGCTCAGGGGCTGACTTCGGGAAATTGGATCAGTTCATGCGGGACGCCGGCTCTCAGCAGGGAGGCAACCACATCCGCCCGATGCGTCTTGAAGAGCAACTCCTCTTAGATCGAAACAATTCAGGCCAGGTATCCAATATTTCAGAAGAGCTGGACACTACGTTGGCAAACGTCTTGAGTTTTAAAGGCGCACAAAAACTGTCCAAGGCTGACGTGGTTAACCTAGTCTCCAAGTTGAGCGAGTTGACCGACTCTGAAGGAAAAAAGTTCTTGACGGGGCTTTCAAGGATCGGTGATGAAATCGTAATCCACGACCGTTACTATCGAGGATCATGGGAAACGGGCCAATTTGAGCCGTTTAAGTACACGGAAACATCTCAAACGTTTTTGGATGCGGTTAAGGAAAACTCTCAGTCAATCAAAAACATTGTTGACCAGTTTGGTCTTAAAGGTGAGGAGTTAACCCGCAAAGTTGTTACTGCAAAATCAAACCCTAATTTTGAATATGAAGGACAAGAAGCAATTGACCGCTCAAGAGCGGCTTCAAAACCTGCGCGAGTCGAGTCGAAAAATAAACGAGTACAACCAAAGTCTAAAGGACCAGGGAAGGTACAGTCCGAGCCGTTTTACGGACTCCGAGGTCTCTATCTTGATGCCAGTCGCAGCGCAGCCCCGTCCCAGGGCGTAGGCTTCTCATGGCAGTACGATCCGCTCCAACGCACCAAGTCGGTGCTGGAGTCGAAGCTAGAGGCGAAACAGGGCAAGATGGATGTCGGCAACAGCCCGAGCCGACTTGAACTGAAGCTGTCGCAGGAGGACAAGTCTCGGGTCTCTCAGTTGGCGGTAGACTCCGCGGTCATATCAGCGCCCGACAACCGGTCGATGCTTCGCGTCACATTGGAACCCGGCATTGCCGAGGAGATATTTGACAGCATCCAGGCGCTTGTGTCCGGCACTGAGGTGGATGTCACCAAGCTGGCATTGCGAGGCAGCTCCGAGTTCATCCCCACCAAGAACCCGGTGATCAAACAAGCCATGGCGCAGGCCACTGGTGAGTTGACCGGTGAAAAGGCAGCGCTGGTCGAGCAGCTTGGCAAATACCAAGACCTGCGCAAAGCGGTCAAGACGCCACCCCAAAAGCCGTTTGCTGCCCAGGTTGAAAAGTACACTGGGTTTCTAGAAGGCAAAACGGGTTCAACCAAGCGACAGCTCAACAGCTTGCTCGACCGTGTCGACACAATGGTTCAGCGCGGGATGTTGACCGAGTCCCAGGCGAACAAGATCACTCGCAGGACTCCTGGTGAACCGAAGCGCTCGGCTACCGAGAGCGGTCAGCAGCGGTATATGCCTGCCTCGGACACCGACTACCTCTCCGCGGCAAAGAAGGGCGACACGGCAACCGCCCAGCGGATGGTCGATGAGGCGGCGAAGGCGGCTGGGTATACCACCAAGGTGTTTCACGGCACCATCTCGCAATTCAACAAGCCAAACACTCCGTTGTTCCTTGGAGATGAAGGGACAGCAATGAGCTACGCTCAAGACCGAGCGATGGGATACGGTGAAGGCGCAAACCCAGTCACCTACAAGATCTACGCTAAATTTAAGAACACAGCATCTGAGTCAGATGTAAAACAGGCCGCAACGGACCTCGGGCTAGAGGTGGAAAACGACATGGCATACACTGCTTTGGACCCAAAAATTAGTGGTTCAAAGTACGTTTCACGGGTCATTTCAGAGCTTAAAAAGCGCGGCTACGACTCAGCAAACATTGATGATTTCTCACCGGACAATGCGCAAGAAGTCATCAAGTCATTTGTGGCTTTTGACCCATCGCAGTTGAAGCTCGCCGACCCCATCACCAAGGACAACGCCGGCAACGTCATCCCCCTCTCGCAGCGGTTCAAGGCAACCTCGGATGACATCCGCTTCATGCCCTCCCCCGACTCAGCCATGCCCGGTGCCTACTCATTCCCCGGTGGCTACCGAGCTATCCCAGGTAAGGCCAAAGGCTCACTCCGCCTCTACGGCCCCGCAGGCAGCCTCCTAGGCATCGCCAGCAGCCTTGACGAGGCCCAAAACATCCTTCGACGTAAGGGCAACCGATGAGCTACGATTCACAGACCAGCACCAGCCTGATCAACAAGCTCAGGAAAGACGTCGACTCCTTGACCCTGAAGGTCGCTGTCCTTACCGACAGCAAGACCTCGGGCACCAGTGGAGGCAACGGTGTAGCTACTACTTGGACGACCAGGGATCTTAACACCATTGCCGTTGATCCTAACGGGCTCATCCTCGACCTGACTGCCAACCAGTTTAAATTGGCAGCAGGTGCCTACCAGATCCGGGCCATGGCTGCCTTACTGCACACTGGTCACACCAGGATGCGGATCTACGACGTCACAGCTAGTGCAGAGGCAGGCGTCGATGTGATCATTGGTTACGGCGTGTCGGTGGAGGTGAGCAATCAGTCAAACACCTACAACGACATCAATGTCCGAGTACAGCCCCACAAGGACAATGTCTATAGGCTTGAATACTACATATCGGCAGCAGGCGCTGATCACCTCGGTGTTGCTGCTGGCCTCACAGGTATCCCGGAAATCTACGCCATCTGCGAGATCACCAGGCTAGACACCGGCCTGACCAAGCCCTCCGGTGGATCGGGCATTCAGGGAGCACCTGGCCCGGCTGGACCTGTAGGCCCTGCTGGTCCTCCGGGACCGGCTGGCAGCGGAACGGTTACAAGCGTATCTGTAACCACGGCCAATGGCGTGTCGGGCACAGTGGCTAATCCTACGACCACCCCGGCTATCAGTCTGTTACTGGGAGCAATCACACCCACCAGTGTGACTGCCTCAGGTGCGATATCTGCCGGTGCTACAGTGACGGGCTCCAACCTTTCGGGCGTCAATACCGGCGATCAGGTGATCATCCTGAGCGGCGACCGGATGCTGACCGAGGGCAGCGACTTCCTAATCACCGAGTCCGGCGACTACATCCTGGAGACGGGTGACGTGACCGGGCAGGGGACAGGCCGCATCCCGGCTGTGATCACCCCGCAGGCTGTCACCTACGACAAAATGCAGTATGTCAGCACTGCCAACCGGCTGCTGGGCAGAGGTTCCAGTACAGGACAGGTCGAGGAGATTAGCCTAGGCAGTGGTATCTCGTTAGCCGGCACTGTGCTCTCAGCCACAGGCAACGGCGGTACGGTAACCAATGTGTCGGTGACTGCTACTGAAGGCATCACAGCCTCGGTGGCTACATCGACAACGACCCCGGCCATCTCTTTAGGCCTGGGAGCAATCACGCCCACCTCGGTAGCTTCCACCGGCACGGTAACCGGGACCAACCTGAGCGGGACGCATACAGGCACATCCTCAGGAAACAACACCGGTGACCAGACCATCACGCTGACCGGGCCGGTGACAGGCAGCGGGACAGGCTCCTTTGCTACCACGATCACCAATAACGCGGTGACCTACGACAAGATCCAGTCAACTTCTGCTATCAAGCGCCTGCTTGGATCCGATGCCACAGGCAACAGCGTTCAGGAAATCATCCTGGGCTCCAACCTATCAATGGTGGGCAACACGCTGTCAGCCTCGGCACCAGGCACGGGCACGGTGACCTCGGTCAATGCCGATGCCTCGACCACGGGCATGAGCTTCACAGGCGGCCCGGTAACCACTTCGGGCACTTTGACCCTCGGCGGCACTTTGGCGCTCACCAATGGCGGTACAGGAGCAACCAGCGCTGTTGCAGCCCTTACTTCGTTGGGAGCCTATCCCGCGGCCAACCCTAATGGGTACACCAGCAACGCTGGCACGGTCACCACGGCCTCGGTGGTCACGGCAAACGGAGTCAGCGGTACGGTGGCCAACCCAACGACTACCCCGGCCATCACGATTGTCTTGGGGGCCATCGTGCCCACCTCGGTGGCTGCAGTAGGAGCACTCAGCGGATCCAACTTCAGCGGCAACTCTTCAGGCGTTAATACCGGAGATCAAACAATCACGTTGACCGGTGATGTCGGTGGGTCAGGCACCGGGTCATTTGTTGCGACCATCGGTGCGAACAAGGTGACCTACGGCAAGATCCAGGCTGCCAGCGCTACCTCTAGGCTCCTGGGCAGCAGCCCGTTGGGCACGGCCATCGATGAGATTATTCTGGGCACAGGCCTTTCGATGGCTGGAAACACGCTGAACGCTACCGCAAGCGGTTCAGGGGATGTCACTGGGCCGAGCGTATCGGTCGATGGGGATGTGG
>Ga0209297_1001878_pt1 | contig 11939 bp, 10 predicted proteins | sample S_130805_MF_Meta_FD_187322 | JGI IMG/M metagenome (GOLD analysis project Ga0209297, IMG submission 187322) | Freshwater microbial communities from Lake Simoncouche, Canada to study carbon cycling - S_130805_MF_MetaG (SPAdes) (version 2) | ecosystem: Environmental > Aquatic > Freshwater > Lake ... | reverse complement strand
GTAATGGCGAACTGCGCCACCGAAATCATCAGGGCCTTCAACGTAGACATCAACCGGAATGTCTACCTGGCTGCGGATTGCAGAAATCTGTTCAAGGGAAAGATCAGTAGCCAAGTTGAGAGTGGAAGCACCTAGCTCTTGAAGAACTTGGGCAGTTGCTGGGTTATTGCATGGCATGGCAACTGAAGTTTTCAGAATGAAATCAGCTGGCAAGTCTCCAGATTTTTTTGCCTGACCTAAAACCTTTAATAACCCAATGTCACCCACCAATACTGAGCGCACACCTAACTTTGCGCCATGGATGACATCTTCTAGCGCGTAGCGAAGTTGATCGGCGCCACGAAGAGTTGGTGAAGTAACAATGCCAGCCGAAGATGAACTCTGCTTTCCAATATCCCAAGATGCACGGGGCCCGATGAAGAGACAGACTTCTATGTTTTTTTCGTTGCCGATCTTCACCATCTCTTGAATTTCAGAGTCGAGTTGCATCATGATTCCGGAGCCTTGCGAGATGCGACTTACTGGAACTTTTAATTTCGCCGCTTCTTCGAGTACTACCTTGAATGCTTGTGGTCCTTCAACGGATGGAATTTCAATCTTCCATCGTGAGCCATCTGCAAAGCGCTTACTTGATGCAGGAAGTGTTCCTTCATCTGCACTTTGAATTGATTGCTTCGCCAAAACTGCATGGGCTTCGTGCATTGGACCCTTAGGGTCGCGGCTTGGTAACCAATCGCTCATGTGCGCCTGAAGGGATTCGAACCCCTAACCTTCTGATCCGTAGTCAGATGCTCTATCCGTTGAGCTACAGGCGCTGGTCGTGCTGGTGAAGCCTACCTGTTTTTTTAGGTGGTTATAAAACCCCTAACTTCACTAATTCTGCGTGATTGGCCACTTTCTTACGAGGTTTTCCAAGCGGCTCTCCCGCGGCAACTTCGGCGGCATTGATGCGCTCCCAAGCAGATTGGTCGATGATCACTTTGCCTGCGAGTAATTCAGTGATGTCCCCGGCAGATTTTGGTTCTGCTGGCAATTGGCTGATGAGTAAATCAATGACATCACTTGCATCACTCTTATTTGTCCCAATGACTCCAGATGGTCCACGCTTTGCCCAACCAACTACATAGAGATTGGTATTAGCAACTACGCCATTTTCATTGTGCACTCGACCTGCCTCGTATGTAATTCCCTCGATTGGCTCTGCTTCATAGCCAATCGCTGAAATAACTAAGCCAGCTCCTATCGTGCTTGTTTCGCCAGTTGCCGAAACTTTCTGGCCTAAAACTTGATTCTGGGAAAAAATCACACTTTCTACTTTTTCTTGGCCTGTGATCTCCTGTGGCGCAAGGAGAAAACGAAACTCTAAAGTGCGCTCACTTGAATTGCGCCCATTTTCGGCAACATGGAGCATTGCATCAAGATTGCTTGCAACGTGCTTCTCTGCATTTTCACCAACACGAGTGATGGCTTGGTGAATTTCATGAGCATCAATAATCACGTTTGTATGTTCGAGTTTGGCTAGTTCTCGTAACTCTGGTGCAGTGAATGCAGCATGTTCTGGACCGCGGCGAGCGCAGAGAATAACGTGGCGAATCTTTGATTGATGCAGTGCAAGGAGTGCATGATCTGCTGTATCGGTGGGATCGAGCTCGGTGGGATTTAGTGCCAGCATTCGCGCGACATCCATGGCAACATTTCCAGCACCAATTACTACTGCGGTATCTATATTGAGATCAATTTGATGATTGGCGAAATCAGGATGAGCGTTGTACCAAGGTACAAATTCTGCCGAAGAATGAGAACCTGCTAATTGCTCACCCGGAATTCCCAGCTTTTTACCGATGGATGAACCAGTTGCAATAATTACCGCGTCGTAACGCGCCCTTAGATCATCGGTAGATAAGTCTTTACCTAATTCAACATTGCCAAATAGGCGAAATCTCTCACTCTTTGCAATCTTTTCAAAGACTTTAGAAACGCTCTTGATCTTGGGATGGTCTGGAGCGACACCGCTGCGCACCAAGCCCCAAGGAGTTGGCAGGCGCTCGAACATATCTATTGCAAAGGTGCGCTCATCTGAGACCGCGTTCTGTAGCGCTTGTGCAGCAAAGTACCCAGCTGGTCCAGCACCGACTATCGCAATGGAGTATCTCTTCTGCGCCATAAGAGAAGTTTACTAGGTAAAGTTGCCGCACTATGGGTATGAGAGATCTCTTTCACCGAGGCAAAGATTCAACGCCAGAATATGTTGGCTATTCCAACAATATTCGTACCGGAATCCGAGCAAATAATTTCGTTATTTCACTCTCAACCTGTGCCGATGAGCTTGCAGTAAGAATCAGTCGCACAGACACACTCTTTACAGTGATTCAGTACAGCAGTGAGATTGCAGACGCACTGCCATCCATAGTCAGTCATCCCAATACTGCTAGTGCCTTTCTTTTGAGCTATGGTTGTGAGTTGAAATCTTCACGTGAGTTCGCCGTCGAACTCCGAGGACTCAATCCCAACATTGAATTCTTAGAGTTAGAGAGTGGAAATCTCTCAGAATTTGCAATGACTATGGGTCCTGCAGTTATGCAGGAGCTTAAATTTCAAGCAAGTCCTGGGCTTGAAAATATTGAATTGCCATTAATTGCGGTAATTGCGCCACAGAGCGATGAGAAGATCGCAGCTGTTCTACAGGTATTGCGCGAAGCAAAAATCGATGTGAGGGAGCTTATTGAGTCAGGTAATCAGAGCAGCGCGCTTGTTCAAGCAGCGCTATCCGGTGCACTTGCCATACTTAACTTCACCGAAGAAAACACCTACCCAGCTGGAACCTACATTTCACCAATCATTAACGTTGCAAGCAATTCCGATTTTCACCAAAGTATTGCAGCGGACTTTGATTTAGGAGTTGGAGCTACACCAGATGAAATTCTGCTACGTGTCCAAGAGACTATAGGGCGTTCTCCAACAGCAAGTGAAGTTGCGCGATCGTTTGAACCCTTTGGAGCATTGCCTGATTCACCAGAGAAGCTTCGAGTTCTTCATCCGGTACTGAATAACTTTGCAAAAGATTTAGCCCAGAACTACTCAATTTCTAGCGCAAAAATTGCAATCGGAACTGGCTCTGAGTCCGATGAAATAGCGCAGTGCGCAAGTGAAGGCTATGAGATTTTTACAGTTGCAGATCATGGTTCATTATTTGGATTAGCCGAAGCGCTCACTAAGAGATTGCAGTAAAAAGAGAACTCCCCGAGCAACCAGTGGCTGCCCGGGGAGTTATTACCCTCGGTAAATTACTTGCTGAGCAATGCCTTTGAAGCTGCAGTACATACACGACCGAGTTCGTCGTAGATGTTACGTGCTGCTTTTTCAGCGGTCTGTGATCCAGTAAGTGCCTTCTGGAATTCTGGAAGGCAGGTATTGGATACCCAGTTGGTGTAGCCAGGGAATGTGTATTCAGTGTCATAAACACCGATTGCCTTAAGTGCAACTTTGTACTGTGATGTTGCACCGACATAAGCATCTTCGGATGCTGATGCAGCTGTTGGGAAGTAACCGGTCTCTTTCAAGAAGGTTACTTGAGCTGGAGCTTCACCCATGTATGAGATCCATTCAAAACCAGCATTTGGATTCTTTGATGCATCAAAGATTCCGTGTGCGAGTGGTGAGGTGAAGCCAGTGCTTGCACCTGGACCTGCTGGCATTGATGCTGTTTCAACTTGGGTGCCGTACTTCCAGTATCCAGCTACTTGTACGAAGCTTCCAGTGTGGTGCATAACCATCGCTGCTTTTCCAGTTTGGAAGTTAGCCATAATCTGTGCGAAACCATCAGATGTCACAGTTGGAACAACAGCCTTATCTTTCACTGAGAGGTTAACCCAGAAAGAAACTGCATCACGAACTGTTTCAAACTTCACTTGACGAAGCAAAGTGCGTGGGTTGATGAATGGACCATTCCATGCGTGGATCATCTTTGGAATGAAGCCACCGCCACCGGAACCGCCACGCATTGCAAAGCCGTACTGATTCTTGCTTGGGTTCGTTAAAGCAATAGCAGTTTGGCGGAACTCTTCAAGAGTTGCAGGTGCTTTTGTAATGCCAGCTGCATCAAAGAGATCCTTGCGGTAATACATCCAGTCAATAAATGTGAACCATGGGACACCGTAATTCTTACCGCGGTCTTTGAAAGCACCGATGGTGGTAGATACGCCATCCGCTGCTGGCCAATTCTTTACATAAGTAGTGATGTCCTTAAGGCCACCAATCTTCTTCATGTCCTTGAAACGTGCTGCAGTCACCATGAGAGTATCTGGGCCAGACTTTGCAGCAGTTGCAGCAATGTACTTAGTCATCCAGTCATCATTTGTGACAGTTGTGATGTCAAGAGTGATCCCAGGGGATTTCACTTTGAAAGCATCTACAACTTTGGCAAATCCTGCGCGCTCACCATCAGATGTGTAGTGATGCCAGAATGAAATCTTGCCTGAACCCTTTGGGTTCGTCTTTGCAGCTGCGGCACTTGCGGATGCTGTTCCCGCAACTCCTGCTGCAGAAGTCATCGCGCCGAGCTTTAGAAAAGTTCTACGCGAAAGACTTGAAATGAAATTTTGCATTTTCTCACCATTCCTACCGGCTCTTCGAGGGTGAAGAATCAGTAAGTAAAGGGTAGGTGGGGAACTCCCCTAGGTCAACGAAAAACGAGGCAAAACTATAGGATTTCTACTCTTTTAGGCTGCCCGCGGTGATACCAGCGACCATTTTGCGCCCTACTAGGGCAAAGCCGATGACCACTGGCAACAGGCTCATGATCGCAGTAGCGGTAAGTAGCTGCCACGGGAGTTGGAATTCGCCAATCATTTCCCGCAATCCGACTGGCCAAGTTCGAGCCTTATTTGAAGATGTCAACATGATTGCAAAGAGCACATCGTTCCAGGCAGTGATTGCAGTGAGTGTTCCAGTTGCAGCAAGGCCAGGTAAAACAAGTGGCAAAGAAATTCGCCACATTGCACCAAGGCGCGAGCAGCCATCAACTCTTGCTGCATTCTCTAGATCAGGAGGCAGTGAATCGAAGAAGCCCTTCATTAACCAGATAGTGGCTGGCAACGTGAATGTTGTGTAAGCGAAGGTAAGACCAAAGTAAGTGTCTAATAAGTGGAACTTGTACATCATGATGTAAATAGGTACGAGAAGTAAAACACCTGGGATTAATCGAATTACTAAGTAGGAGAGCAATACTCCTTGACGTCCTTTAAATTTTGCGCGCGATAAGGCATAGCCAGCTGCAGTTCCAAGTACCAAACTCAGAAGCACAGTCATGCTACTTACGATGAGACTGTTACGGATAAGAACTGGGAAATTAGTATCACGCCAAATATGTGTGTATGCCAAGAAACTAAGGTTTTTAGTAGTGAGCATCGTTGGGTAACGAGTGATTGACACTTCCTCGCGAAGCGAAACATAGAAAGTCCAAAATAATGGCAAAATTGCAAAGAGGACTAGGCCAGTAATACCGACATTGGCCATGTAGTAAGAGAACTTCTTCCTTGCCTTTTTAGGCTTCATGATCAATCCTCCTTACCAAACTTGGCAAAACGAATGTAGACCATTGCAAACCCTGCGATTGCAGCGAGGACTAATACCGAAATAGCTGAGGCATAACCAAAGTCATAACCTTGGAATGCTTGGCGGAAGGCATACAACGGAAGAACTAAGGTGCTATCTCCTGGTCCACCATTTGTTAGTAGCAACATCAAAGTTGGCGAATTAATAAGGTGAATTACACCTAATAGACCAGAGACAATAAGTACTGGTTTGATCAGTGGAAGAACTACAAATCTAAAGTGTTGAAAAGCGCTTGCACCATCTACCGATGTTGATTCACGCATGTCTTTTGGAATACCTTGAATACCAGCAAGAATAAAGAGCATAAAGAATGGATACGAGGCCCAGAGATCTACGAAGAGCGCACCGAAAATTGCCAGGTGTGGATTACCCCAAATTCCCACTTCGCCAAATGAAATCCCTACATCTTTAAGTAACTGGATAATAATTCCAGCATTTGTATCCAACATGAAGCGCCACATGTATGCAGTTACTACAGGGGGCGTAAACCATGGAAGTACAACAAGCACACGAATCAAGCCGATGTATTTACGCTCTTTGCTCAGGAGCATTGCTGCACCTAAACCAAGAAGCATCTGTGATGTGAGGCCGAATGCAGCAAAAACGAAGGTGTTCTTTAGCGCTGTAATAAATGTGGGATCAGCAAATAAATTCTTAAAGTTCTCAAAACCGATGAGGGTTGAGTCCGGACCTTCTAATAATTTTGTCCGAGTGAAAGCTAAGAAAACACCACGGTACAAGGGATAGAAAATGAAAAGCGCGATCATTAACAAGCTTGGAATGAGAAGGAACCAAGCAAAGAATCTTCCTTCAAGGCCCCGAGCGATAAACGCTAGAGGGCCACGAGTGATGCGTCGCTTGGCCACCTGAGAAGATTAGGTGCGACCAGCCCCAGCGTCAAGCATTCCTATAGGCTTTTTTCAGCCTTGCTCTGATGCAAGGACTTCGCGATATAGAAGGTGAAGATTAAGGCGCTGATATAGCGAATTGCAGAGATTACACCATAGCTAAAATCTAATATTTCGATTGTTGGCGGGGCGTTCAAACGTTTTGCGTTGGTTAATACGTTTTGGAAAAAAGCGAATTGGAAGGCAATTTCACATACCTGCCAAATCCCATACGAGAAGATGAGCTTTTTGCTAAATCTCTCGTGAGCCTTTGAAATTGCAACGACCGCTAATGGTGCTAACCAGATTATGTATTGCATCGAATATTGCTTGTTGAATAGGATGAATGCAAATAGGGTTAAGAAGGCACTTTCAGAAAGCGTTAGGGGCTTTCGAATTTTAACGAAGAATCCAGTCAGCAGAATAAAAATCCCTATGTTGAGACAATAAAAAACAAATGATGAGAAATTAATTGATAGCCCTAGTTTTCCAAAGATCTCATAAAACGAACCAGAGCCAATCCCCCTGTGAAAGCTAAAAGTATAAAAATAAGCCCAGCCATCGAAATTCACTAAGGCAACAGGTAGGTTGATTAAAAGCCAGGTGGCAATTGTAATTCCCAGATAGCGTAAGAACTCTGAAATCTCTCTTTTACGCAAAAAATGAATTGCAACCGGAAGGAGTAAGACAATTGGGAAAAATTTTGTTGCAATTGAGATAGCTAGAAGAACTGCACTCATGTGATATTTTTTTTTCTCGAAATAGATTATGGCAAATAGCATCGGCACAAGTGCCCAAATATCCCAGTTACGATAGAGCGAATAAAGCACAGCTGGGGCAAAGACGTAGGCATACGCAATCTTCTTACTAGCCAGGGACTTCACTGCGTAAGCACTAACTGCAAATAGAAGTATCTGAAATGTTGCAGTAACCCAGTAATAATGTAGCCAAGCTAAATTTGACTGCGGGATAAGAAAAGTAATAAGCCACATGATAATTCCAGTAATAGCGGGGTATTCAACAGCATGAATTTCGTTTGTCGTTCCAATTGGCGTGTAGGTCGAGAATGGCCAATGGTGGGCACCATCAATAAAATGCATTTGATAGAAACCGCGGATGTCGCTGAGTTGCCCATATTTATTTTGTAAGAGCGCGAGAAAGCTCATAGCGAGAGCAAGAGAAATTAAAAGGATTGGCGGCTTTGGCTTAACGACACGTTTTTTATTCTTCTGCGACATAGGAAAAGTCTAACCTGCCTCATGACGATAACTGGGTTACGTTGGGTTATCTCTGCCCAATCTGGGCTAGTTGCTTCAAGATTATTTCAAAAACCTTGTGGCGAGGATCTATTAACTCGAAGTGCCCAACTTTATCTAATTCAATTAACTTAATGCTGTGACTCGCAGCTTTAGCCACATAATCTCGCGAGAAGGCAACAGGTACTCGAATATCTAAATCTCCATGTATGAGCGTTGTTGGAACTGATGGCGCTGGTTGGCGCATCGGATCCAAATCAGCTCGAAGTGAGGCTGATGTTCCAAGAAAATCAGATACTGCGCCTTCATCCAAATCTAGTTCTTCTGCTTTAAGTAAATCAGTAACTGGCGCCAAGGCAATAACACCCAAGACAGTTAAATTATTTGCTGCAAGTAGAGCCAAATGTCCACCAGCTGAATGCCCCACCAGTATCAAATTCCTATTGAGGTTTCTTACTTCTTGAATTGCACTAACTACATCGCTCAACGCCGCATCTGGATCGCCAGAAATTCTGCGGTATTCAATGAGGGCGACGGGCCAACCTAAATCTGCTAATTCTTGAGCCAGTGGCGCTAAATGCTTTCGATCATATTCCGAGCGCCAGTACCCGCCATGAATTAAAACAACTGTTGCTCTATCTGATTCAAAGGGAAGGTAAAAATCGATAACTTGGTCTTCGTGCTTTCCATAGCTAAAAGTTTTAGCAGGAGCGATGTACGTTAAATCAAAGACGGATCTATCTTCGGATTCCACTCCGGGATTCTATTCTTCGGTGAGATGTAGTAAATCGAAGTAATGACATTAGTGCGGAGACGAGAGGATTTGAACCTCCGATACCCTTTAAGGGGTATACCTCATTAGCAGTGAGGCGCACTCGACCGGGCTATGCGACGCCTTCTTATGCCGAGAGATGCTACCCAATCAACTTCGTCAACTGAAAAAAATTTGATTCCGCATCAATAGCCAATTCTTTTTGAGATTCCGAAGAATGGCATCACTTTTCGAAAGAAACCACGCACCAATGAACATGAGAAAATATCAATGATAGGAACCTACCTCGTTCTGTGTTTAAAACTCTAAAACACACATCCTTGGTCTCAGCCATTAGTGTCAATAAAATCCAGCAGCGCAGAAATCAGATAACCTCAATGCTAAAAAAGGATGAGCAAGAGCTCTTTCTCATACAATAATCCAATGGAAAAAGGAATTTCAAAGACCAATAGATTTGAGTTGTTTAAAGTCACATGCCTGCGCACCATGTTCCTTCTAATTTCAATATTACTTCTCTGGACAATAAATTATTTCCTATACAAGGTAAATGTTGACCTAGATCCCACTGATGAATCAATGGCACTTCTAAGTGTATTCAAACCAGAATCGAATTCGATATTCCCATTTAATGCAATAACCCATCAATTCTTCTTATTAAATATGCAAAACATTGGATTTACCCGAACTTCCGCTATAACGCTCTTTCAGTTTCTTGCTTTCATAAACATCTTACTTGCTATGAAGACTAATGTCAAAAAAAATAATAACAGCCTGGGAAAAGTAGCATTAACGCTTATTGCAATTCCTCTGTCTTTTATCTCAACAAACTTTTTCTACTCTGGATTCTACATGCGCTTTCCTTCATACGATTGGTTGAATGCGATAGCCATTCTGTTGTTCCTTTCCTATTTACAATGTGTTTACTTAATTAACCGAACGAGGAATTGTGTATCTATTCACACAATTTCAATAGTTATTCCTGCTTTATCAGTTTTTTTGGCCTCTTTTAGTAAACCAACAACTAGTGTGGGACTGTTACTCATTTTAGTTTTCTTTCATTATCGAGAAGTTTCATTTATCTATTCCGCAGTAGTTTCTCTTCAGTTGATAGTTATCACTGTTCTGCTTTTTTTGACGCAATTTCTTTTCCACATAATTCCGCAAAACATTTTAAATTTATTTTATGAAGGCTTCACTTCACCCAAATGGGTGCCAAATAATACTTTGCCTGGAGCGTTAGTAGATTTAATTAAATTCCCAATTTATCCTTATTACCTTTTTCGGAATAATGAAAAACTTTTTTATTTTTGGGTTCCTTGTGTATTTATAATTTCTTTTTTTATACTAAAGGCTTCGCAGTTGCGAACTAATTTTTTCTTCAAATTTGCAATTACGAGTTTTTTCTTTATATTCTCAGTTATCGGACTTTATGAGAAAATAATTTTGGGTTCTTATAACCGAGCAATTTTTGTTAGTTATACATTTATGGCAGTAACCCTCCTTATAATAAAGATACAGGCTAGAAAGGGTTACAAATTGCCCGAGATACATTTGTTTTTCTCTATTTTTTTCTGCTACTTATTATTTGGTTTTGGTTCTGCTCATGGAGTTGGCGTGAGAAGCTTTAATTTTATTGTTGTGATTCTTTTGATCGCTTTACTTTGTTTCCCTTTTATTGATTTTTCAATTTCTCGCATCAGTCCAAAGATTTTTACATTATATTCTGCAAGTACAATAGTTATTGTCTTTTTCTTCATTTCTAGTTATCATCAAAGTTTTAGAGTTGATTTGATTCATTCAGAAACAAGGTTGCAAATTTCGGAATCGAATTACATTTACACTTCAGCGAATAAGGCTGAATTGTTTTTACAACTTAAGTCATGTGCTAAGACGAACTTTCGGCCAGGTGAGAAATTTGTTTCATTATTTTATCGAGCTCCTTGGTTTGTAACATTGCCGTTTAACATGTACGAATTTCCTGTATTAGGAGGGACACTTATGGGCAGCCCTGGATCCCTTTCTGTGTTAGAACACAACTCAGTTAGGTACGGGGAAATCGAATCGATAGTTGTTGCGGTGAATTCCTCGAGAAATCCAATAATTGCCGAGCAAACTCAGAAAATGAAGGAAGTTTTTTTCAAGCACAGTTTGGAACGTGGAATTAGATACAAAGTCACTAGTTTATGTAAAATTGACTTAAATAAGAATTCAGGCAACCCCACAGAAGGTGTAGCTGGCACCGAGATTTTGCTCTATAAGAAATTGAGAGGTTAAGGCTCAGGATTTTTATCGAGGTTTAAGCTTTTTGGGGTTATAGCAAATTTGCAATTGTGCATCTAGATTCAGATCTGGAGCAATTATTGTGTTTTTATCAGCATGGAGTTTTAAAGGTTACTCAGCATTTATCATGTAAATCTTTTTTGATAAAGTTATACGCCTATTACTTCGCCCGTAATGTTGGCTGACTCGGGTGAGGCTAAGAACGACACTACGCGTGCTACATCTTCGGCACTGACTAGGCCTTTTGGAGTTGAAGTCTGACGCTTCTTTAGCTCGTCGGCAGCTGCATGACCCAAATATTTTTTGTAATTTGCGTCGTTGGCGTGAAAAAGATCAGTATCGATAGTCGTAGGAGATACTGAATTGGCCGTAATACCATCTTTGCGGAAAGCAATAGCGCTGCTCGTTGTGAGGGAATGCTGTGCTGCTTTTGCAGCTTGATAGTGAGAAGTAAATTCACTAGCTCCCTGGCCCATAGCAGAGACTATGTTGATAATGCGACCATACTTATTTTTCTGCATTAACGGGACTACGGCCTGAGTGCATAAAAGCGTTGCGGTAACGTGCACATCGAGAAGTGATTTTAATTCAGCCTCTGTAGTTTCCATTATTGGTTTAACTAGAAGGTGACCGGCGTTGTTCTCTAAAATCCCCACTTGTGAATTTGATTCAGAGATTTTGTTGAAAATAGCTGTTACATCTTTAGATTTGGTGACATCCCCAACATAAACACTTCCTTGACCATTGATAGCGGTAAGAGTCTGCGCAAGGCGTTCTTTGGTGCGCCCGATAAGGGCCACGTGATATCCATCATTTGCTAAAGCGATTGCAGTTGCGCGGCCAATACCGCTTCCTGCTCCGGTAACAATCGCAATATGTTTACTCATCAGAGCACCTCCCATCCGCCATCGACCATGATGGATTGTCCGGTAATGAATGAAGAAGAAGGTGATGCTAAGAATGCAACCAGTTCGGCAACATCTTTGGGTTGACCACGATATTTCAGTGCTTGATTGGCAATCATCTTTCGATCTAACTCGGCTTGATCACCGTAGGCAGATTCATCTGGAGTTTGAATCGCACCAGGAATAATGGAATTGACTCGAATATTCTCTTCGCCGAGTTCGCGAG
>Ga0209297_1001877_pt1 | contig 11943 bp, 26 predicted proteins | sample S_130805_MF_Meta_FD_187322 | JGI IMG/M metagenome (GOLD analysis project Ga0209297, IMG submission 187322) | Freshwater microbial communities from Lake Simoncouche, Canada to study carbon cycling - S_130805_MF_MetaG (SPAdes) (version 2) | ecosystem: Environmental > Aquatic > Freshwater > Lake ... | reverse complement strand
CTGGGCTCTCCGTCTCGATCCTTTGCAGAACAGTCGCATACTCTGCCGGAGTTATTCGTTCCCCGTACTCTAGACCAGTGACCCCGCCAAGGTGACCAAAGGCAGCCAAGTCAACTGAACCAAGGCACTGCCAACCCTGAGTAATCCGGGCCAGCTCATCCGCACTAATCTCCTTCAACTCAATAGAGTCAGTATCTGTACCAAGAGAACGAGCAGCATAATTAAGTAGAGTCTCAAGTTCATCCGAGTGGCCAGTAATACCAAGAACCGCACCGATCCGCTTAAGGAATTCTCCCTGTTCCTCTGAATGATCTTCCCATAATTTAATATATTTCATATAGGATTATATATCATGAGAGTCTGGTCAGGAGTTCAGTGCCATGGGGATTTTTTTGGTATGGAGAGAGGCACTAATTTCAGAGAAGATGGAGTAGAAAAAGAGAGTAAGTAGAGAGTGGCCATAGATAGGACTGGAGAATTGACCTGGAGAGTGGTCCCCGGCTCCCGAGATTTTTTGCGCCCGGAGGGAGGACGGGTTTTCAGGGCGGAGGTGGCCTATAGTCACAAAATTTAGCTCGTCTTTGCTAGCCTGTCCTATATAGTCTCCTGGTTAGCCTATCCAGGCGCTCGGCCAGGCGCTCCCCAGGAGGCCACCGGGGGCAGCCAGGCAGGCCAGGGGTACCCCTGGGTAGGTGACCTCAAGCAGCCGGCCAGGCAGCAGCCCCTGGCAGCTATTTGCTAGGCGCCTGGCCACGACTCTCTTACTGGCCGGCTGGACAGGTACTGATGCCGTGCCAGACTGGCGAGGAGTCTCTCACTGGCCAGCCGGACAGGTAAGCTACAATACATGCAGTACGGTCAACTCTCAGACTGGCCAGCAGAGAGCACTCCCTTACGCCCTATTGAAATGGAATCTTTTATACTTGGCTGGGGATAAGTCTCTGTTGGACTTCTGCTGCCGAGTAAACCAGTTACGCAATAAGTCTCTGTTGGACTTCTGCTGCCGAGTAAACCAGTTACGCAATAAGTCTCTATTGGACTTGATCTAAAGATATCAGTTGGAATCTGGTCTTGTCCTAGACTCTCTGCAATCAAAAAAAGGATAAGCGCAATCCCCGTCGAACGGAAGGAAGGCGTGTCTCTCGTCCACTTAATACTACTTTGACCTGGACATCTGTTGATCCAGTGTCTCTCGTCCGGTGCTGAGACGCTCCCGATTTTTTAAATACAAAAAAAAGAATTATATTTACTTACCGGCCGGAGGTGGACGAAATCCACGGGGAAGAAGGAAGAAGTTTAGGTGTTATTAGGGATAGTTTGGGTCTCTAGTGAATGGCTGAGACTCGCCGTGGTGGCACCATTTCAGGTAATTCCGGATTATCCCTAGCTTTGCTGGATTCAGTGGGTCTCAGTTCGGGTTTAACCAGCTTAGGTCAGGCTGGCAAATATCTCTTGACAGTCAGCTGGTAATTGAAGAGACCTTACCGCCTTCTACACGCAAGGTAACATTAACTGTAAAGTTGGTTGGTGCTTGGAGGGGAGCAATTGTGCCATCTGCAAGTTTGGTGTAGACATCGCAACCGACTCGTAGCTTGTCATCAGCCTTGATAAATATCTCTGCACCGCTGCGCAGAGTGTACTTCTTAAATTCCATTGCTTAACAGTTATTTTAATAATTTTATTTATTGTAAATCCGGCTAGGCAAACGTCTCTCCCCTAAATTATTTTGGTCCCGATTTTTTCAGGTGAAAGATTTGTTGTATATTTACTTAAACATAAAGCCATTATGAAAATAGGATATGATATACCAATTACCGTAACAGAAAAACAGTATCACCACCTGATGAAAGAATTTGGAGGGGTGGTTGCGGGTCGTGAAGAAAACGGAAAGTATTACATAAAAGTATGGCTGATGAGCTATGCAGAGCAAGTCCAACGAGTCCTAAACCAAATACTATGAAAACGAAAGAGTCGTTCCGAAGAAAACGATGGCCTGCTAATCCAATAAAGACAGTAGAGCGTAGTATTGAAATAACAGTTGCGGTTAGTGGGAAATATCACCCCGAAGTTGGCGGCTCGTTTTATAGAAGTAATGGAGATCCTGGTGATCCGCCGGAACCTGCCGAGTTTGAAATACATAAAGTTACATTTGCGGGTGTTGATATAACAGAGGCACTGGACGCGTCGGGTTTTGACTGGTCTTCTTTAGAGGACGCGATTTTAGATGATTGTGAAGAAGATTAAATAATAACTCCCTAATAAAATGGAAAGGAAGTCGCTAGACTTCCTTTTTTTGGTTTACTCCGTAGTGACACGGAGTAGAGTGCCTCTTTATTAGTCGTGTATTTCTGTTCTTGTTTAGACAAGTTGCGATCAGCAACTGGTCGCGGTCTCAGCCTATTCAAAATAGTTTTAAATAGGATTTAATTTCTATTATTTCTTCCTCTGTCTGGAATAAATAATAAAAAATCACGCATAAAAATGGCAAATGAACAAACAACACCTGAAGTAGTATCTCCAGTAGTAACTGCTCCGATGACTTCTGGAGGTCACTCAACTCTAGTAAGAGTTAATGAGTACAGATCAAGTTTATTCGGATCACTTCGTCGTATCGTTGGAACTGGACATGGTATGAGAGTTGTTCCTGCAAACGTAGTTCGTATCTACACTGCAGGCGGTGGATTCGATGAATATGGTTGCCCACGCAACGTATTTACAGTCTACATGGTAGACGGAAGTCGATTCATCACTGACTGGGATGGAGTTGAAGCAATTAACTGTCACCACGATTAATTCTCTCTTAAAAATTAAGAGCATGCTAACTGTGTGCTCTTTTTTTATGTGCCCTGACGAGGAGTCTCCTACTTTTTAAATCCGGTTAAATCGGAATCCTTTCCCTTCCACAGCGCCTCTGATTAGATGCACCTACTAGAGAACCTAGGTCAAACCCGATAGTAGAAATATAATAATTATAATCTTCTTATGCATATGAGTCCAGACGAAACAGCTATCATGACTGAGTTGTATGGCGCAGGCTCTGTACCTGAAATAAAATTTATTAAAACACGGTGGGCGGACGGGGTAACAGTCTCTTGTGAATGGATCGACGTGAGTGACCGGAAATTCCGAGCGAAAGCATTACGACCAACCACTGGCTGTGCCACCTGGAAAATCCTCTCTACCGGATGGTAACCGTGCTTGAACATCAAATTATTGAGCAAGCGCAACGACTCTCAGCAGGACTTGGTCTAGACCGTGCAAGCATCGATCTCTTTACTATAGCAGTAGAGTCAGAATTTCATGCGAAACTTGGACTCGCGCATGACTTATTCGACGAATCACCCGATGAGCTGGCGTTGGAAGTCTCAATATTACGTGAAGAAATAAGTAATCTTGTTCTACACTTCTCTGCACTTGAAGAATGGGAACGGTGTGCGGTGTTGCGCGATCTCTTGCCGACACTTGCCTGACAACCTGTAGACGAGTGCATCTCTATTTTACAGCATGAGACCCGCTCAGTCTGGTACAACTAGGCAAGAGACCTAAGTAATCCCAAGATTCCTACCCTAAAGATGTTCATAACTTTAGGATTCTCAATTTTCTCCGGTTAAATATTTGTTTTATATTTACTCAACTTAAAAACTAAATAACTATGATAAGAGAAAAAGAAGAAAGACCTGATCAACCGATAACGATTGACTTGTCTGGACCAGAGGGCAATGTGTTTTGTCTGATGGGTTATGCTAAGAGATTCGCTCGACAACTTGGTCTAGACGGCGGAGAGATTACTGCGGACATGATAAGTAGTGATTATGACCATGCAGTAGAGGTGTTCGACCGACACTTTGGAGATTTTGTTATCCTACAAAAATAATTGTCCCGATTTTATCAGGTGGAATTAATTAGTTACTTTTACTTAAACTTAAAAACTTAAAGACATGAAAAAGATTTTGAAAAAAGAGAATATAGAAGTAATCTTCATTACTAGTGTGATGGTTGGATTAGTAGGATTAATAATCTATAATTCAATTGTTCATAGTATGAACTCATCACCATGGTAACTTAAGGGGTTAGGCATTATCATGGTCAAGAAAGGGAGCGGTGCTCCCTTTTTTCGGTTTACTTCGTAGTCCTGTGCTGGCTTGATGTCACGCGGAACGGGTCTCTTGCCACAATTCACCCAGTGCAAAGAGTCTCATGTAAGAAAGTGTCCGATGCAAAGCTCCTCAGTCGAGTTGAGACGCGCGGAATCCGACTGATTTACTAGAAATAATTGTTCATAACTTTCTACTCTACGATTTTCTCCGGTGGATTAATAGTATTACTTTTACTCATAACTTAAAAACTAAAACTATGTATTCATTAAAATGTAATTACTACACTAGAGAATTTGCAACAATTGATGAGTTGCTTAGAGACGTAATGGATTCCGGAATGGACCCAAACTATGAAATAACTCGCAATGGGAAATCCATTGGAGAGACTGCATGGGATTTAATTGGACCTCAAGCCTAATCCGATGAAGAAAGTAATCATCATACTTGGAGTTATCCTACTACAGAGCTGTGCCGCGCTGGACTCGGTTAGTGACACAACCTACAGAGCGCGGCACACGGTCATGAAGAAGAGTGTCACTAGAAATAACATCGCAACTAAACTTAACAAATAAATCCTATGAAAAAAGTTCAATTCGTAATCAGAGTAGACATTGTCGGTCAACCCTTAGTATATACTATCTTTATTGATGGAGTCCCGCCACTGCCGCGACCTAAGTTGAAGAAATAGAATATTCAACTATTCCAATTGAGGCGAGTCTAAGTGCTCGCCTTTTTGGGGTTAATACTTCTTTACTCCGTAGTGACCAGTTGACATTGCTTGTGCAGGGGTCTCAGCATATTATGTTCCCAATGCTAGCCCAATGCTATGCGTCTCTTTAGCTTATCCACCCAGCGCAAAGCGTCTCAATTGAGTATGCGCCCAGTGCAAAGCACCTCTGCTCAGTGCAAATCAGTTGAGACACACGGAATCCCTGCTAGAAATTGTTAATAACTTCCTATTCCAGTATTTTTCCGTGTTAAAAATTATAGTTACTTTTACATATAACTTAAAAACTAAATATCATGACAGAATCAATGAAAATAATAAAAAGTCTTCGCCCACTAATAGAGGTGACCGACAGCGACCTTGCAATGTTGATTGTAAATGCACATATCATGGCTGAGGGAGTTGACCGACCTGAATTGGCAGAGAGCATGGCAGCAAAGGTTATCAAAATTACAGCACACAACATGATATGTGGCGCAACTGAAGAGATGGCAAACCGTAACTAAAACCTAGAAACCATGGCAAAGTCAAAAAACTGGCACAAATTTAAACAGTTCTGTTGGAACGTGTTAAAAGCATTTATCCTACTGGCAATGTTCTCCTTTGTGGAGACGTTGGCACAAGCCTTTGGTCTGGGAACACGCTTTGCATGTGGCTTCGGCTTCGTGATTGGAGGAATAACTGTCTGGTTGATAGCAGTAAAGATGAATTAGTATATAGTATTATTACTCCGTAGAGACATGAAAACTAGAATCACAAAAGAAGAATTAAGAGTTATTGCAGCCGGCCGACGCCGAGCAGAGATGATTGCAGCTGGCCAGTGGGGCCAACACAAGAATCGCACGTTCAAGAGCAAAGCCGACTGGAAACGCAAGCCTAAGCACAGAGCAGAGGTTTACTCCGTAGTGACTAACGACTAAACTTATATACTATGACAGCAATGAATAACAGAGCTCAGGACATGGGCAACGGAACAACCCGAATCTTCGGTAATTGTGTATTTACTGGAGAGCCATATTCCTGCACGGTTCCAACTGAAGGTTTTAACAAGTGGCAGGCTGGTGAACCGACACAGAGAGCGTTTCCGCAAGTATCAGCAGACGATCGCGAATTCCTGATCAGCGGCATCTCGCCAGCCGGTTGGGAGAAAACCTTCGGTAAAGAATAGTCTGGATTTTTCAGTGTCACAAATTCTTTGTATTTTTACTACGTAAACTTAAAACAACAATATATGTGTTATTATAAAAAAGGCGGAAAAATTAAAAAGGCAAGAGTTGATATCACTGTCTATAAAATCGTGAAGATATCTGATATTACTAAGACTGAATTCAAGTCAGTCTATCAAGAATTTAGATATAAATTCGGTAAAACACACAAAACTAAATTTCATGCGCAGTCAGATAGTACCTACTTACACATAATTTATACTGGATTTCATGCGTATAACTCGGTGCCGAAATATATAAACTGTTCTTTTGGTTTTTTTAAAACCCGTGCGAAAAAGTGGGGTGGCCGTTTCAGTGGTTTTACTAATGATTCATTTTATGACTCGATTATCGTTGAGTGTATTATCCCAAAGGGAACTCGATATTTTTATAATGGAACTGACTGTGTTGCTGAGGCAATTCGTCCTGTTGCATTCCTGTTACCTACATTCTTTAATGATGTCAGTTTCGGTAAAACGTATAAATCATTTAAAGAGATGATTACCAAATATTACACCTTGAAAAAACAATAGTTGTTGCTTGAGTTAAATGCTAAAATCAGGAGAAGGCGGACGAGTTCCGCCTTTTTTGTCACTTAACTCCAGGATTCTTGTGGCCGGCACGCGCCTCTGCCTTGGCAGACTACTACTTCGACTTGACATCTGTTTAATCCAGTGTGTCTCTGCTTGGCAGACTACTACTTCGACTTGACATCTGTTTAATCCAGTGTGTCTCTGCTTGGCACAAGTCCACCTCAACTGGGAAGAGACGCGCAAGATGTTTTAGATGTCAGACAAGTGTCACTTAGATGTCAGAATTCGCAGCGCCTCTGCAAATCTGTTGAAATATTTTTTAGTCTCGATTGTTCTGTGTAATATATTATTGTTACTTTTACTTATAACTTAAAACATATAACTATGAACTTAACACCAGTTTCCCATGAAGAATTACGCACTCGTTTAAGACGTGGCGTCGTGACCTTCGCATTCAAAAAATTAAACGGTGACCTGAGAACTGCAGTCGGAACGACCGACTTGACAGAGGTACCTCGCGAGTTCCACCCGACCGGACGCAAAGAGAGTTCAGACAAGGTGGTCGTGTTCTTCGACACAGAAAAGAGACAGTGGCGGAGCCTGTCAAAACAAACAGAAGCATTTATGCTTTAAAAAACGTTAGCCCCGATTTTTCCAAGTCGGGGCTTTTGTTTACTTTTACTTAAACTTGAAACCTAGAAAACATGAGTATATTAAGATTCACAGACGGCGAAGAATTCGATACCTCCGGAGCATTCAGAAAGACCGAACGATATGACGGATGGTACGTTATAGGTCATGGTAAACTCATCCCAGTTGCCTCCGAGAAGGAAGCAGATGACACCATCTGGAGACTTACATTTCACGAAAGCTGTTAGCCGATTTACTCCGTAGTAGTATTAATCATTTAAAATAAAAAGCATGTCAGAAATTTTAGAGAAGAAAGTAATTGGAGTGTTGTTTGGCTTCAGACACGGAACAAGAACAGGAGCCGATGTGATGGTCGCGTTGAATTCTCTTAAGAAGTCTAATCCACTATTGGCGGAAGATTATGAGAGGAAGTATATTGACCTTGTGAAAGCAAAAAAATAAGTGTCCCGATTTTTCTGTATTGAAAATAAGTATTACTTTTACTTATAACTTAAAAACTAAAACTATGAAAAATCAAAAAGTAAAATTCACCGCAACAGGAAATGTATTAGGAAACCTTTGGGGTTCAGGTAAAGGTGGTTACCATGCCACACAAATTACTGCAGACACTGAGTCTGAAATAATTAAGATTGCAAAGGAAAAGTTAAAGGACGGTTCGCTTGATGCGGGTGCCGGCTTTGAGAACCTTATTGGAGCGATCTTAATAATCGAGAAGGTCACCACTGTTGAAATCGATGGTGACCTATTTACCAATAAAAAAGTTGGGCTGGCAAAGTATATTGGTGCACTTAACAAAAAAGAAAAAGAGTTTTTAGCAGAAGAGTATTTCAAGTAAATTAATTTTAGCCCCGATTGTTAGAAGTCGGGGCTAATTGTTATATTTACTTAAACTTAAAAACTAAAATTATGAAACCAACAAGAAAATCAATGGGAGAAACAAGCTTCCACAACACAGTAATCCATGCAACAGTAGAACAACTACGTCAAGTATTAGGAGAACCTGTATGCGAACAAAACGATGGCGAAGATAAGGTCAATTTCGAATGGGAAATGGAGACCGATGGAGGAGCCCCATTTACCGTGTATGATTGGAAAGAGTATCGCCAAATCGGGGAGCATGAGGAGATAGAGTGGCATATCGGCGGTCGTTGTTCTATTGAGACAGCGCAAGCAGCAATTGAAATTAGTAACGCATTAGCAAAACTTTAAACTATGAGAGATTCACTTAACTTATCACCAACTCCAATCGGAGAAGACTGTGCTCAATTAGGAGATGCGGACTATAACATTCGCTCACGTAAAGAGTGCACTGCATTTATTAACCAACTCAAACGAGTTTTTGGAGAGCCACCCACTGGTGCCCACTTCAAGGTAACGAGTAATCCACACGATTTTGGAACCTATAGAGATGTCGATATCCAATTCGATGACGAGAACGAAGAGGCAACTGAGTATGCATACCTAGTAGAGGCGAACTTGCCAGAGTACTGGGACGAGGAGGCAAACCGAGAATTAAACGCCGAATAATTGCACCAAACACAGGGGTAGTAGGCGAGTCCGCGGAGGAGGCCAGCAGTAATGCTGGCCTCCTTTGTTTTTACTCCGTAGTGAAGCACCCTGCCCGCTGGATACCCCGAGCTCAAGAGCTCCATGGCGCCAAGAGCTCAACCAAGAGTGGACAGTAATTGAAAATACTTTGTCCCGATTTTTGCAGTTGAAAGATTCGTTGTATATTTACACTATGAAAAATAAAACTAAGAAGTTCCCAACCCTATATGCAAGCAATGTTGCAATAAAAGAAATCTATATTCTAGAGAGAAAGATAGATGCAATGGGCGATAACATTTCAGACTGGCAAGAAGAGTTATATTGTGAAAGACCGGCCGCGCCACCAGATGACCTCAGACGAGAGATTTCCCGTGGATTTGGTGACATACAGAAATTCGAAAAGAAGCTCGCCAGAGTTACAGCAAAGCTTACACGCGAATTCGGTAGAGATCAGGTTAGTGGGCTTGACTACTTATTTAGTAGATGGCAGAATTTCGGTCGACTTACCTATGCTGAAAAAAGAAAAATAACGGTGTCCTGATTTTTTCATGTCAATAATTTATATTACTTTTACTTAAACTTAAAAACAAAACATAAAATGGAAAAGAAAACTTCAAAAAAAGCAGGAACTAAGGCATTGAATAAAGCACTTGTTATGCCCTCGTTGCCTACGATAGATGAAATTAAATTAGAGCCTGTATATGGTAGCACTTACTGCCAATATAGTGTGATTGAAAATAAGTTGGAGATACTGTATAAGAATCAAGAAAAGTTATTACAGGCGATAAAACTACTTGGCAATGGGGCATAACGGTTGCAAATATACAACGTTTTTAGTAGAAAGTTTCAAATTAATTTTTTTGTTTGATAAAAATGTTGTATATTTGTTGTTATAAATATGTGTTTGTTCTTGTGATGAAAACTTTTTTAACTCGCAACCAAGTTGGATAATACTACGCATCAATTATTAGCACTACGCTAAATGGTGCATAACGGTTGCGTGTATGAGCAGTGGCACTTATACAAATGCTAAAATTAAGTCACAAACTTTCTGTGCCATTGCTTATACGTGTTGTTAGCAAAGAAACAAAAGACCGGAGAGTTTACCGACAGGATGTGTTGCGAAGATATCTGGATGGAAATCCTAAGACTAGGTGGCAAGCTTATCCTAGTCGACGAAGAAAACGGCATGGGGGATAAAGCAATAACCCTGAAGGACGTGCACACAAAGGTCGCTAAGACGCCGATACACCACTTGATGGATGCGATTGAAGAGCGAGATGATGCAGACACAGCTGACTGTATTATTCAAACAGTATTCTATGGAGAAGTAATTTTTGGTTAGTTAGTTTGGTTAGTTTAAGTTCAGGAGAGGAGCAGATAATTCTGCTCCTTTTTTGTTTATATAAAATATTAAAAATATACTTAGAGTATATTTTTTTTGCGTGATTTTAAACTATTAACGCAATGAGGTGGATTAAGCGAGTCTCTGCCAGAGCTTCCTGATCTGGCCAGGATTCATGATTCCTAAATATTTTTCATGTCCCGATTGTTAGTTATCATAGTTAATGGTTATATTTACTTAACTTAAAAACTAAAAAGATATGATAATTAATGTAATTCACCCAGCAATCCATTACCACCCAAGCGACGCAACGTTTGTTGCTGAGTTATCGGATATTGAACGTGTACGTGGAGAAATAACCTGCTTGTGCAGAGAAGGTTCGCCAATCTATGTGGTAAACGCTATTACTAATATGCAAATCCGAATGACTCGTTTTAAAATAGACTCGTCAGATAGTGGAGAGGATATCGCTGGCTGGTGGTATCGAGGCTATAACAAAAATAACGGAAAAAGTTTTAAATTCTTATTTATAAACGATTAGCCCCGATTTTTAGTTATCAAACTAATTAGTTATATTTACTATATAATTAAAAACTAAACTACTAGCAATGACACAAGAGGTAAAAATTAAAAAAGTATATGCTGCCGGAATAATAAACTCTAGAGACCAGTGGTCTTGGCAAGGAACGGTGGTTGCCAACTCAATAACGGAAGCTAAACGATTATTAACTATCTATCGTAAAGCCGATGGAATGAAGGGTCGCTGCGAGGTAATTGATATGAATGGACCTAATTATACCAATAGAGAAATAGGGGTATCTGATTCAACTAATTTATTTTAAGACATGGATATACTAGATATACACGAGTCCGCTGGCGGATGGTCGCTACGCTTCTCAAACGGAGAAATCCGACAGGTTAATGCATATGGCTCTTCAGAGCTGATTGGCTACACTGACGACCGAATTGTGCTTAGCGATGGAGACCGAGTTCGCGTGCTTGACCAGCGTGGCGCAGTAGTTGCATCTATCTCGCTAAACGGTAGCCAACGTGCAGAGAGAGTTGCAGGTAATTCTATTATTATTCGTGAAGCTACACTAATTAGCAAATATGACCTGCGAGGTAATCGAATCGGTTCACAATCTTTTTAGCCCCGATTTTTTAGTGTATAGTATTATTGTTATATTTACATATAATTAAAAAACACATCCTACAATGAACGGATTGCAAATAAACAATTTACTCCAGGTTGGAGCTCAACAGAAGGTACGGCAGAACCTAAAGAAATTAAGTCTTAGAGACAGGTTGCCAGTCTTGCACGAGTGTATTCCATACGTTAGTGCAACGCCGACCACGCTTAAGTTTTTTCAAGAGAACTTTGCACAAGAAATAGGTGCTCTTATCTCGGCCAATTATGATTATGCAAAGGCCGAACTGTTATACAATGCCACAAAGCGCATGAAATAGGTTACTCCGTAGTGATAGTTTTAGTTTTAAGTTCGGGATTGGGGCAGAGAAATCTGCCCCTTTCTTGTTTTTGACCCCTTGAATCCTGGATTAAGCGCGTCTCTAGAAAAATAGTTTGGCCCCGATTTTCTACACTCAAACCGATTGGTTACTTTTACTCTATAATTAAAACTAAAAGAAAATGGGAAAAATAAAAGATAAATTAGAGCAATTTTTAATTGCAGTCGATGCTACTGGTGAAGGCCAGCTTCGCGAAATAATGGGAGACGAGTATATCGATACTCCTGGTTTTTATAGTATGGAAGGTTCAAACTACGATGGAGTCTTTGACTTTATGCGGGCAAACATGGGTTTATCTAATTTTGGGAAA
>Ga0209297_1001876_pt1 | contig 11950 bp, 10 predicted proteins | sample S_130805_MF_Meta_FD_187322 | JGI IMG/M metagenome (GOLD analysis project Ga0209297, IMG submission 187322) | Freshwater microbial communities from Lake Simoncouche, Canada to study carbon cycling - S_130805_MF_MetaG (SPAdes) (version 2) | ecosystem: Environmental > Aquatic > Freshwater > Lake ... | reverse complement strand
CGCTCACCTGTGCGATCCCTGCGTTGGCGGACACGGTTGTGATCCGGGGCGACCGGGTCAACATCCGCTCCCAACCCTCCTTGGATGGCGAGGTACTCGTCTGGATGAAGCGGGGAGAAACGGTGGAAACCCAAGGGAGCACCAAAGACGGTTTCATTCGCATCGCCTTACCCGCCAAGGTTGCCGTCTGGGTCTACGGACCACTGGTGGATCGGGCTTCGCATCAAGTCAAAGCTCCTGAGGCCCGGTTGCGGGTGGGTCCCGGACGCAATTACGGTGAGTTGGGCGTGCTCAAGAAAGGGGCGGCCCTGACTGAGATCCGTGAATCGGACGGCTGGCTGCAAGTGGAACCGCCCGCGGGCCTGTCGGCCTACGTGGGTGCCCAGTTCGTCGAAGTCTCAAGCACTCCGGCGGCCAAGCTCGCGGCGGTCAAGACCGGAGGGATCCTCCCGGCAGATGGTGATCCGGTTGCTGGTGATCCGGTTTCGCCGACCCTTCCCAATCCGACCCGATCGAAGTCCTCTGCGATTTCTGCGGCTCCCGTGCCGTCATTGCCAACACCGCCAACATCCCTTGCCATCCCGTCGGCTCCGGTTCCGGTTTCAGTGGCCGTGGTTGATCCGATCTCGCTGAGCCCCAGGGCATCCGAGGCGACTTCTGGGGATCGGGCTGGTGGTGTCGCTCAGTCGTCGATCCAATATTCTTCCGAGAAGATTCGCATCGTGACCCGGGTCGGTAAGGTAGTCCGAAGCCTGGAGCCTCAATCGCCGTCCTATTACCAACTGCGCAGCCCGCAGGCAGGTGAGGGGATGCTGGGTTTCTTGGTGGGTCAGGACCCTAAGATTCCCATTGCTGGGTTTCGCGGTAAGACGGTTCAAGTGGTCGCCGAGGAATACGTGGATCCTCGCAACCGAACCCAGGTGCTCTTGCGCGTGCAATCCATCGAAGAAGTTTTGGCCCGTTGAGCAGCCTCAACTTTGCTCAGGTCTGATTGCGGCCTCGGTCTGATCGCGGCCTATTATCGGCCTAACAAATTCCCATGAACAATCTCATCGACGGTCGAGCCATCGCTGCCGACATCCACCAGGAGACATTGGTTCGCGTCTCTGCTCTCACACATCAGGGCATTCAGCCGGGGTTGGCTTTTGTTCGAATCGGGGAAGACCCCGCCTCCCAAGTGTATGTGGGCATGAAGGAGAAGAAGGCGCGGGAATTGGGAGTTCTCTCCCACACCACGGTTCTTCCCGAGACAACGACCCAGGCCGAATTGTTGGTGCTCATCGCTCGCCTCAATGCCGATCCGCGCTGCCACGGCATCTTAGTTCAGGCTCCGCTGCCCAGGCATATCGATGCGGCTGTGATCTACTCGGCGGTCTTGCCCGAAAAAGATGTGGATGGCTTTCATCCTGTGAACGTGGGTCGGCTCATGCTGGGTGACGTGGGTGGGTTTCTTCCCTGCACGCCTGCGGGCGTTCACGAATTGCTGGTGCGCAGCCGCGTGCCGCTGAACGGGGCTGAGGTGGTGGTTCTGGGGCGTGGCAACATCGTAGGCAAGCCCATGGCGGCCATCCTGATCCAGAAGTCATCGCGGGCCAATTGCACGGTCACGCTGTGCCACAGCGCCACGCGCGATATCGCTGCACACTGTCGCCGGGCCGATGTGATCATCGCTGCAATGGGGGTCCCGGAATTTCTCCGAGCCGACATGGTTCGCGAAGGGGCTGTGGTCATCGACGTGGGGGTTAATCGCCTCAGCGATCCCTCCAGCAAGAGCGGAACACGCCTGGTTGGTGACGTTGCTTTTGGTGAAGTGCAACCCAAGTGCCTATGGATTACGCCCAATCCAGGCGGGGTGGGTCCGATGACCATCGCCATGCTCTTGGCCAACACCGCCACAGCGGCCGAAAGACAGTCTGGTTTTTTTCTGAAAAATCCGTTGACGCTCGCTTGAGGCCCTGACAGAACTTCCCCACACACGGAACAAATCAAACCACAATGAACACCAAATCGCTCCTCCTGGCCGCCTTCGTCGCGGCTGTCGGTGCAGTCTCTGGGTCCGCCCAGGTGACCAGCCAGAACATCGTTGGATATGTCCGACTGAGCCTCGCCAAGGGTTACAACCTGATCGGCAACCAGTTGAACAACGGCAATAACGCCATCGGCACTGTGCTGAACGTTCCGGATGGCACTGCTGTCTACAAGTTCACCAGCGGCAAGTACGTCGCCAACGCGTTCGTTGACGGCGCTTGGGACGCTCCCGCCATGACCTTGGCCCCGGGTGAAGGTTTCTTCATCAACGTTCCGGCCGCCACCACGATCACCTTGATCGGTGAAGTGAGCTTGACCAACAGCAAGGCTTTGGCCGCTGGTTACAACCTCCTGACCGTCCCCGTGCCCTTGGCCGGTGGTCTGGCTGACGCCGCTGCTGGTGGTTTGACCGCCGCCGAAGGTGATGTGGTTTATCAGTGGACCGGTTCCGGCTTCGCCGCCAAGGAATTCGTCGACGGCGCTTGGGCTCCTTCTGCTCCGACCGTCAAGGTGGGCGAGGGCTTCTTCCTGAAGGGCACTGCTCGCACCTACGCTCGTAACTTCTCTGTCAACTAATCAGTCTTAACAGAATATACCATGAATAAGTTCGCTTACCTCGTTGTCGCCTCGGCGCTGGCTGTTTCGGCCTTCGGACAGGGACAGATCGACCTCAACAACCGCGGTTTGGCCTTGGTCAATGACGCTGCTGGCAAGCCCCTGACGGGCACCACCTTCGTTGCTCAGGTCTGGTACGGTGCCTCCGCTAGCACCTTGACCAGCTCCTTCGCTCCGTCTCCGTTCCGCGCTTCCACCACTACCTACCCTGGTACTTGGAACCCGGCCGCCGTCGGCGGTCCGGGCGCTCTCGGTACGCTCACCGGTTTCGCTCCGGGTAGCACCGTGACCTTGCAGGTCCGCGTTTGGGATTCCGCCGTCGCTGGTGTCGGTGCCGCTCAGGCTCTGTCCAAGACTGCCGGAACCGGTCTCTCCGAGACCTTCACCTATGCCATCCCGGCTGATCCTTTGGCGATCCCCGGCGGTATGGGCGGCTTGAAGAGCTTCAACTTGGCTGCCGGCGGCACTCCCGTCGTTCCTGAGCCGACCACGATCGCTCTCGGCGCTCTCGGTGCCGCAGCGCTCCTCTTGCGCCGTCGCAAGTAATTTTTAGATTGTTTATTCAAACCCACCTTGGGCAACCAAGGTGGGTTTTTTCTTTCAGTGTGTCCGACCGGGCTCACTCCCATAACGGGGGCAGGCAACAGCATCGAAACCGCAAATTCAGGCTGTTTCCTCTGTACGAGGGGTTGCTGATTTCTGTGCCGACAAGGCCTGTGACCTAGACCTCGGTGGTCAACAATGTTTTCGAGACAGAATGGCCTGACGCGCCGCGCCGTAGGCCCCGGCCAATTCGCTCAAGGCGGCTGGCAAAATGCGCACGCGGGCCCCTTTTGGACGCCATTCATGCCCCTCCAGGATTGCGGAAAGTCGGTCAAATAGGTCAGGGCCCGCCTGAGCGATTCCGCCCCCTAGAATGACCGCTTCGGGGTCCAATACGTTGATGAGTGAGTTGATGCCCACCGCCAATCCCCGTACCGACTCTTGCCAGAGAGCCACTGCCTTGGGATCGCCCGCTCGGACGTTTTGAACCAAGGTTTCGGTGGAGGTGTAGCACCCATGGCTTCGCCCGATCAGGGATTTGTTGCCGATGGCCATTTCCAGAGATCCGGGTGTTCCGACGTCGTCGTTTTGGGCTCGAGAATCAAGGGTGATATGTCCCAAGTGCCCGGCGCGTCCCAAATTCCCACGGAGCAGGCGCCCATCGACGATGGCCGCCCCACCGACCCCGGTTCCCAAGGTGAGCATGAACACGTTCTCCAACCCTTGGGCCGCTCCCAACCAAGCTTCTCCCAAGAGGGCTGCGTGAGCGTCGTTGAGCACGGGAACCGGGGTTGGAACGGTGAGAAATCGCTGCCAATCTAATCCCTCTAATCCATGCAAACGCCCGGGCATGTGGAGGATGCATCGGCCATCCCGGGCGGCCAGCCCTGGTGCCGAAAGCCCTACGGCCGTCGCTTCGCCCCGACGAACGCGGAGTTCATTCACTCGATCTCGGATCCGGTTCGCCCATTCCATCGCCCGATCTTCAAAGGGCAGGGATTCGTGCTCCAGGGTCTTGCCGTTGGCGTTCACGACCACCGACTTAATGCAGGACCCACCGAGGTCAATACCCAAGAAATAGGGCTCAGTTTCTGAGGTTGAATTCATGGAGCCAGAGGTGCTGAACCCGATTGGGGCGAGAGTCCTTGCGATGGAACTGCGTCAGAAACCGACCAGCCGCCGTCCACGGCAATGACCTGACCCGTGACGAAGCGGCTGCCTTCGGAGAGGAGCCAAATGACCGCCGCATCGAGATCGTCCGGACGAGCCATGCGACCGCCGTCCAGAGGTTGCTTGCGGCTGATGAACTCCTGGATGACGGGGTTGGATTGGGCTCGCACGGACATAGGGGTGGCGGTGAGTCCCGGAGCCAAGAGGTTCACACGGATGTTGTACGGAGCATAGGCGGCCGCCGCGGCCTGAGTCAGGCCTATTAGAGCAGACTTGGCAGTCGCATAAGCTGCAGTGCCGAACAAGTTGGGGGAAGGGGAGCTGGCCAATACCGATCCGCAGTTCAGGATACACCCCGGTTGATTTTCGCGAAGGAACCAGCGGATCGCCGCGCCGTTGGAGAGGAATGCTGTCGTTAGGTTCAATTCCAAGGTTTGCTGCCAACCCTCTAAAGGAATGGTGTGTAAGGGTCCATCGCCCCAGGCCCGTCCACTGCCTCCAGCGACGTGGTACAGAGCGTCAAACTGGCCGTACCGTTGTGCACACCGTTCGATGGCATGATCAGCCACCCCGGCGTCCCGGGCGTCAGCTAAAATTACTTCCAGCCGATCGTGCACGTCCTTGGGCTGTGGGACCTCCGGGATGGGGTCGAGCCCCACCACGACCAACCGGGCGCCCTCGCGGAGGCATGCCTGAGCTGCAGACCAACCGAGGCCTCGAGTCCCTCCGATAATCACCAAACAGCGCCCGCTCAGCGCACCCGGGCGCTCGGAGCTAGTCCCGGTAGCGTCGTGTGAGGTCGCCATAGGCATCGATGCGGCGGTCGCGGAGGAAGGGCCAGTGCGTCCGAGTGACGTCCACCTTCGCCAGGTCCACGGAAACTAACAAATTCTCAGGCCGGTCGACCGAGGCCTTGCCCAGCAATTGGCCGCTGGTGCCTGCGACGAAGCTTTGCCCCCAGAATTCGAGCCCGTCGCCGCCGATGGGGCGTTCCAAGCCAATTCGGTTCACGGCGGCCACGTAGCAGCCGTTGGCGATCGCATGGGAGCGTTGGATCGTCTCCCAGGCACCGTGCTGATGGATGCCGTATTCGGCCTTTTCGGAAGGGTGCCAACCGATCGCGGTGGGATAGAAGAGAATCTCGGCCCCGCTCATCGCCGTCAGTCGCGCCGCCTCGGGGTACCATTGGTCCCAGCAAATGAGCACACCGATGCGACCGAAGCGGGTGTCCCAAGTTCGGAACCCGGTATCCCCCGGGGTGAAATAAAATTTTTCGTAGAAGAGGGGATCGTCCGGGATGTGCATCTTCCGGTAGATGCCCAGCAAGGACCCGTCCGCATCGATGATGACGGCGGTATTGTGGTAGAGGCCTTCGGCGCGCTTTTCGAAGAGCGACGCGATCACCACCACCCCGTGCTCCTGGGCGAGACGTTGGAACGCCCGCGTGCTCGGACCTGGAATGGGCTCTGCGAGGTCGAAATATCGATGCTCTTCCGACTGGCAGAAATATTGCGATCGGACCAATTCCTGGGTGCAAAGGATGTTGGCTCCATTCTTTGCGGCTTGCGCGCCCGCCTCCAGGCACAACCTCAAATTCTCCTCGGGATCGGGCCCGCAGGCATGTTGTAAAAGACCGAGAGTCACCGATCGGGTCTTTGGACGTGGGTTCATGGTGGCGTTCTGGTTCAACCCCCGGGCGAGGGTGCTATGCGCTCTGCGTTCCGAATCGCCCGAAGAGGAACCCGATGGTGTTGGGGGAGTGGTGCAAGTCAAGGGCTCGGCGTAAGGAAACCGCTAGCCGGGCCACCTGCAGCAGTAAAATAGATAAAAACCGCGCTTTCATTGGGTTTTCTCTTGCGACGACGTGTGACGCGTTGCTAAATCCGCTCCGAAGTCACTTCGGATCAATCACACATCCCAATTCTTAAACCCAATATTTATGGCCAAAGCTGTCAAAGCCCTCACCAAGTCTCAGATCACCGCCGTCCTCGCCGAGAAGGCCGAGATCAGCAAGAAGCAAGCCTTGGCGGTTCTGGAGGCACTCGCTGAGCTCGCCTACAAGAACGCCAAGAACACCTTCACCTTCCCCGGCGTCGGTAAGTTGGTGTTGGTGAACCGTAAGGCCCGTGTCGGCCGCAATCCGGCCACCGGCGCTGAGATCAAGATCCCCGCCAAGAAGGTCGTTAAGTTCCGCGTGGCCAAGGCCGCCAAGGACGCGATCCTCGGCTCGAAGTAATCGAAGGATTCCTCGGTCATTCTTTTCAAGGCGCCCGGTAACGGGCGCCTTTTTGTTTCTTGGGGGGCAACAAATTTACCGATGAGATCGAGGAGTGGAGCCGAGTGCTGCCTTGTGGGATGAGCGATTCGGTGGTCTGCCTCATCCGGGAAGCCGAGGGATTGTAACGTGTTTCGTTTTGAAACGACTTTGCCTTTCCTGCGTGTTTTCCAAACTATGCACCACCCTATGGATGACGCCCCCGTTTCCTCGAGACTCTTCGTCACCCGGAGATTGCCATGGATCTTGGCCGTTGCGGCTTTTGTCGTCTTCCTACTCACACGCAATGCCTGGATCGGAGTCAATAGCCTGCGGTCCGTCTATGAGGCGTCGGGCTGGGGTTTTGAAAACGCGTTCTCTCAACCTCTCAACCAGATCTTTGGAACCGTCGTGTCCGCGCTGACGGGCTCCCGGTTTCCCGGTCAGGCAAATATCCTCACGGCAGCGATGGCCGCTGCGGTGGTTTACCTACTGGCCCGTTGCGTGGCGTTGCTTCCCCATGACCGGCGCCACGAGGAGCGCATCCGCGAGTTTTCGGACATAGCCTTGCTGACAATTCCCTTGGCCTGGGTGCCGCCGGTTTTGGCGGTGGGTCTCTTGGCCTTCCAGTTGACGTTCTGGCAGCATGCCACGGCCTTCACCGGGGAGATGATTGATCTTTTGATCTTCGCAGCAGCAATACGAAACCTGCTGGAATATCGACTCGATCGAAAGGAATCCCGATTGTGGATCGTCTCCGCCCTCGTGGGGGTCGGCATCGCCAACAGTCATGCATTCATCGGGTTTGCACCGATGTTCTTGGTGGCGATCGTCTGGATTCGTGGATGGGAGTTTTTTAACCTGGGTTTTCTGTCTCGGATGCTCCTGGCGGGGTTGATTGGTCTTTCTCTCTTAATCTGGATTCCGCTGTCGGCGCGCATGACCGGACGATTTGACGAAAGCTTCTGGAGCCTTTTTCGGACGGGCCTGGAGCTCAAGGCCAGCCAACTGCTGATGTTTCCGCGGGGCCGTTTTCTGTTTTTGTTCCTGATGATGATCGCGCCGCTGGTGGGAGTCGGTATTCGCTGGCCCTCTCGGACGGGGGCCGGTTTGGATACCTTGGCCGCGATGGTCGCCTGGCAGGTGTTGGTTCTCGCTTGGTTCGGTCTTTGTATCGCTGTCGCGTTTGATTTGAAGTTCAGCCCCCGTCAGTTGGGCTATGGGGTTCCTCTCCTGACCTTCTCTTTCTGTGCTTCCCTCGTGGTGGGTTACTTTGCGGGGTATTATCTTCTGATCTGGACCGGGCGAGCCGATTCTCGGCACACCTATTCGATCACGCCGTTGTCCTCGGGCTTGTCCCGGTTGGCCGGAGTCTTGGTGGTATCGCTGACGCTGCTGGTTCCCGCGGCCTTGGTTGCCAAAAACTGGAAGATCATCTTGGCCGACAATGGTTCCAGTCTTAAGGAGTACTCGCGCACCATGCTCGCTCCGCTCCACCGGGCTCCGGGGTTGGTGTTCGTTGATGACCCGACGCTGTTCATGGCCCTGACAGCCGGGAATGAGACGCTGGCTGGCAACGGGGGGCATTTGTTGGTCAACACCCGACTGGCCCCAGTGCGGGTGTACCGACAGTTCTTGGCCAGTCGGAATGCGGAGCGTTGGCCTGCACTGCGTGAGATTGCCGAGGCTAAGGACAACATTGCCGGACTCTGGCTGACGCTGGCTACCCGGGCTGCCCAAACCAATCAGACCTTCTTCGCATCGACCGTCTTCAGCTTCTTTGCCGAGCCGTTCGACTTTCGGCCGGTCGGATCCTTGCACGGAGCGTTGCCTCGGAAAGCACTGCTGCCGAGTGCAGCCAATGAGGCGGAGTTAGATCAGGTGCGCCGGTTCTGGGGCGAGGTGCAACCTTCGCTGGATGCGGTGGTCCGGGATGCCTCTCGAGGCTCCTCTAACGCGGTAATCGTGGCCGCCATGTGGTCCCGCTCCGTCAACGCTTCCGGGGTATTCCTCCAGGAAGGCGGTCGATTGAAGGAGGCGGGAACTCTCTTCACTGAGGCGCTTCGCTTGAACGCCGACAATGCCGCGGCACGGGTGAATTTGGAGGTCAACCGTGCGTTGGTCGCCGGCAAACCCCTCCCGGCGGACCTCGTCAAGCTTTGGGACGGAAAGCCGGGATTGCTCGACGTGCATGGACCGGTCGATGAGCCGGAATTCCTTCGCATCTTCGGATTGACGCTCCTAGCCCAGAAGGACGACATGGTGCGTCGGGCCGCGGTGGGCTTTGCTCGTGCCACTCAGTTGTCACCCACCAATCATTTCAACCACTTCGGATTTATCGCGGCCGCGCTGGCCGTTGGTGATCTGACTTCGGCGACCAACGCCTTGAATTGGTTGAAAGCCGATTCTTCCCGCGCTGGCTGGACTCCGGTGGAAAAATCCGGCCTGGCTGAATCCGAGGGGCGTGTGCTCATCGCCATGAACCGATTGCAAGAGGCCGAGGTTTTTCTGCAGGAGGCTCGGCGCCTCAATCCCAACAACCCAGACCTCTATGATTACCTTTCCTACCTTTATTTGCTTTTGGGCAAGACCAATGAGTCGTTGGCCATGACGGAATCTTGGGAAAAGGTTGCCAAGCTGGATCCAGCGCCGGCCTCCCGTCGGGCGCTGATCTTGATGCAACTGGGTCGGTACGGGCCTGCATCCGAGGCTCTGACCAAGGTTCTCGACCAAGAACCCGACAATTCGGTGGCCCGGGTCAATCGGGCGATCGCTCGACTCATGCTCAAACAACTGCCCGAGTCGCGTGCCGATTACGAGCGCTTGATCAAGGGCGGACGCGAGACCTTTCAGGTTCGCTTTGGTTTGGCCGAGATCGCTCACCAACAGAACCAGTCGTCGGAGGAGCAGAAGCAATTGGAGCGCTATCTCGAGTTAGCCCCGAAGGGCACGGCTGAATTGACCAATGTCATCAGCCGACTGGCCGCCCTGAAGTCTTCGCGCTGATCCCAAGGGCCACCGGCACCGTTGGGAACGCTGGCCATCGACTTTGTTGAGCCCATGCGTGTGAGTCATGTCATCACTCGGTTGATTGTCGGCGGGGCGCAGGAGAACACGCTGAGCTCAGTTCTTGGCTTGGGGCGAATTCCTGATTGGGAGGTGGAACTCATCTCGGGCCTTACCAGTGGGCCGGAAGGGTCTCTTGAACCCATTGCCCGAGCGGTGCCCGGACTTCTGCATTTGGAGTCCAGTCTTGTTCGGCCTGTTCGCCCGCTGATGGATGCTCTGGCCTACCTGCGGTTGCGCAGCCATTTTCGTCGCACGCGTCCACACATCGTCCACACCCACAGCGGCAAGGCGGGTATCGTTGGACGATTTGCGGCCCGACATGCCGGGGTTCCGCAAGTGATCCACACCATCCATGGGCCGAGTTTTGGTCCATTTCAGGGTGCTGCTGCCAATATGGTTTTTCGGGGCGCAGAACGGGCCGCCGGGCGGCAGACCGATCACTTTGTGGTGGTCGCTGAGGCCATGGCTCGACAATACCTCGACGCGGGCATCGGTGATCCCACCCAGTACACCCGGATTTTTAGTGGTTTTGATTTAGCTCCGTTCCTGGGGGGCCAGCGCGATACGGAACTGGCCGAGCGACTGGGTATCCGCCCCGGTGAGTTTGTCGTTGGCAAGGTCGCTCGCCTCTTCCAACTCAAGGGGCACGATGAGTTGTTCACTGCCGCCGTTGAGATGGTGCGACGAGTTCCCAATGTGCGATTCCTGTTGCTGGGTGATGGTCCCTGGCGTGCGCGCTTTGAGACCATGGCTGCCACGATGCCTGGCTTGGCCGGACGGTTTGTCTTTGCGGGTTTGGTGCCGCCGTCGGAGGTCTCCCGATATCTGGGCTTGATGGATGTTCTGGTGCACTTGTCGCGCCGAGAAGGCTTGGCTCGGGTGCTGCCCCAGGCCCTGGCGGCCGGGAAACCGGTGATTGCCTTCGATTGTGACGGTGCCGCCGAAGTGTGCCGGGATTTGGAGACAGGGTTCTTGCTTCAACCGGGAGACCTACCGGGTTTGGTGGATCGGGTCGCCCGGTTGGCGAGGGATCCGGAGTTGGCCCGGAGGCAGGGAGCCACTGGGCGATCTTGGGTGCGGGAGCGTTTCTCCGAGGAGGCACTGGTGCAATCCCTGGACGCCTTGTACCGCCGCCTGCTCCCTCGTTCAGGGGGGGCGTTTTGATGAAATCCGAGGTCTCTACCGTGCTCTGGGCATTTGGGTTGACCAGCGCCATCTCGGCCGTCTCGTTGCCCCTGTGGCGGGCGGTGTGCCGTCGATGGGGGCATGTCGATGATCCCGGTCACCGGAAGATTCATGTGCAACCTATTCCGCTGGCGGGCGGGTTTGCCGTATCGGCCGGTGGGCTTTTGGGCGGACTGCTAATTTGGACCCTGGTATCGTCAGGAGTGCTGGGCAGCGTGGAGGTAGGATCTCTCTGGGCTGGAATCGAGGGGTTGCGCCGCCTCGGAGTGCTGCTCGCCGGAGCCGCAGGCATGCTGGCTTTGGGAGCGTGGGACGACCGTCGGGATCTCGGGGCCGGTGCGAAGTTTCTCGTGCAGGGAGTCATTGCCGTCCTGGTTGCGAGATGGGGGGTCCAGGTGCCTGTCCCGGACGGGATGGCGTTTCTCGGGCTGCCGCTCACGGTGTTCTGGATCGTGGCCGTCACCAATGCGTTCAACTTGAGCGATAACATGAATGGCCTGTGTGCGGGTCTCGGTTTAATCGGGGCCACCGCCGTGTCGGCCTCATCGCTGTTGGGGAAGGGGCAATTCGAGTTGGCCTGTGGGGCGGCTCTCATCGCCGGAAGCCTGGCGGGCTATTTGCCCTACAACTACCCCCGCGCCTCGGTCTTTCTGGGGGACGCCGGGAGTCAATGGGTCGGTTATCTGCTTTCCGCCTTGGCGCTGTTGTCTGTGACGCCCTCCGCGATTTCCAACGGCGGGCTCCAACAGTCCTGGAAGGCCGCGTTTGCGGTGGTGGCCGTTCCCCTGATCGATATGGCCTTCGTGGTCGTCTCGCGTACCTGGAGAGGGCAGCCCTTCTGGGTGGGTGACACTCACCACCTGAGTCATCGCCTAGCCCGAACGAGTCTTGGGAAGGCCGGTGCGGTGGGCGTCTTGTGGTTGCTGGGATTCCTTCTGGTGGCTCTCTTCCGTCGCTGAGCCAGTGTCGCGGCTCTGATGCCGCGGGGCGGAAAGTTTTGCCCAGGCAAGCCAACAGGTGGACTTCGGTTCCGCCCTGATCCCGTCACTCGCGGGAGGTTTTCCTGATAAAACCCAACAAAATCAG
>Ga0209297_1001865_pt1 | contig 11994 bp, 9 predicted proteins | sample S_130805_MF_Meta_FD_187322 | JGI IMG/M metagenome (GOLD analysis project Ga0209297, IMG submission 187322) | Freshwater microbial communities from Lake Simoncouche, Canada to study carbon cycling - S_130805_MF_MetaG (SPAdes) (version 2) | ecosystem: Environmental > Aquatic > Freshwater > Lake ... | reverse complement strand
ACTCATCCTTGGTTTTGTTGCGCTCGGTCGCTGGCTTGAAGCGCAAGCAAAAGACGCTTCCACTAGTGCGGTACGCAGCCTCCTCGCGCTGCGACCAGAGAGCGCAGAGCTGCTCACAAGCGCAAGTGATCCAGCTGGCAAGAGCGTTCCGCGCACCAGCGTCATTGCTGGCGATCTCTTGTTGGTGCGTCCTGGTGGCCGCGTCCCCGTAGACGGCGTCATCATCATCGGCCGCGCCGCAATTGACGAATCACTTCTCACCGGCGAGTCGGCGCCAGTGGAGCGTGGCGAAGGTGATCGCGTCGTTGCTGGCGCGCTCCTCACCGACGCGTCGCTCGTGATGCGCGCCACAGCCGTAGGGGAGGGGACAACGCTCGCTCGTATCGTCGCCGCCGTGGAGAAGGCGCAGGCATCGAAGCCCGCCATTGCGCGGCTCGCCGATCGCATCTCGGAGATCTTCGTCCCCACGATCATCCTGATCAGCATCCTCACCTTCGTGGGCTGGTATCTCTTCGGTGCAGAACCGAAGCTCGTTCGTGCCGTCGCCACGGCCATCGCCGTCCTTGTTGTTGCCTGCCCATGCGCGATGGGCCTCGCCACGCCGACCGCCGTGATCGTAGGGATGGGTCGCGGCGCAGAGGCGGGGATCCTGGTCCGCGATGCGGCGTTGCTAGAAAGCGCTGGCAAGATGAAGGCGATTCTCTGGGATAAGACTGGCACCCTCACTACCGGCTCACTCCAACTCGCTGCACTCCGCGCGCACCCAGACGGCCCCTTCGCCAACGATCCCGACGCGCTCCTCCGCGCCGTTGCCGCCGCAGAGGCGCGTTCAGAACATCCCCTTGCGCGCGGCGTGGTTGCCGCCGCAGCTTCCCGCAACGTGGCGCTCCCAACCGCAACCGACGTTGAACTTATCCCTGGTCGCGGCCTTCGCGCAACGGTGGACGGCCGCCGTCTTGAGATCGGCAACAAGGGCATGTTCAGCGGCAGTAACGCAGCAAGCGCACTCGACGCGTGGGCGAGTGAGGCGGCGGAATCTGGCGCAACACCGCTCTACGTCATCGCAGACGGCGCACCCGCTGGCATCATCAGCCTCGCCGATTCGGTTCGACCCGAATCCGCCGCCGCCATTCGTGCAATTGCCGATCGTGGCATCAGCTCGTGGATCGTCTCTGGTGATCGCCAAGAGGTGGTGAACGCCGTCGCGCAGGCCGTGGGCATTCCGCTGAGTCAGGCACTTGGCGGGATCTTGCCGAGTGGCAAGGCGGACGTCGTTGAAAAAGTCCGCGCAACACACGGCAGCGTGGGGATGGTTGGTGATGGCATCAACGACGCACCCGCACTCGCCGCCGCTGACGTTGGCATTGCGGTGGGTGGCGGTACCGAAGTGGCGAGCGAAGCCGCCGCCGCAACACTCTCCAGCGGCAGCCCGAGCGCCGTCCCAGCACTTGTGGATCTCGCCCGTGCCACCACGCGGACCATCCGCCAGAACCTTGCCTGGGCCTTTGGCTACAACCTGCTCCTCGTCCCACTCGCCGCCGGCCTCGCCCTCCCAGCCTTCGGCATTGGCCTTGACCCCGCCCTCGCCGCCGCCGCAATGGGCCTCTCCAGCGTCAGCGTAGTCGCCAACTCCCTGCGCCTGCGGAGGCTCAAGCTCACCTCCTAACGCGCCGCATTGGAAATGCGGAGCGGGGGTCATCTCCTGCAGGGCTTGAGCCCCTCTTTCTACGCCACTCCTGATTGACATTCTGTAGCGCACCGCCTCATTGGGCTAAATGGTACAAATGGGTATGAGGACAGTTCTGGTTTCTGGGCTCGCTGCTGCACTTCTGATCACCCTGTGCGCACCTATCCCAGCTTCAGCCACACCTGAGGCGACAACCATCTACGTGGGGGATGAAGTTGCCGTGGGCGCCGGTGGGAACTGTGCAAGCCCAGACCTTTCAACCCTTGGGGAAGATGACAACGTCGCACTCCAATCGGCGATCACGCTGGTGGGGGAGTTTGAGGATGACGCCTTAGACACCGTCTACATCTGCAACGGTACGTATGATCTGGTCGCATCACTGACAGCAGAAGGCACAGCGAATATGGTCGGTGAGTCAGCTGCGGGCTCCATTCTTCACGGGGGAGACAGTGTTCAAATTCTTCAGATGACGACTGGATCTGTTGCCCATCTTACCTTTACCAGCGCGTTCACAGCAGTCGAAGATGGTGGAGCAATCCGCGCGTCAGGGGCACTCGATGTACAGGATTCTGTCTTTACGAACAATGCGACGAATAGATTTGGCGGTGCGATTGCTGCGTTCGGAGTGCTGACTATCTCAGGTAGCAGTTTTGACGAGAATCACGCTATGTTTGATGGCGGTGCAGTGTGGGGCCTGACAGTGAATGTGTCAGACAGCACGTTCACGGGCAATTATGTGGGATCTCTCGGTGGAGCAATTTTCACTTCTGTGACGGTGTCCGTTGAAGATACCGATTTTACCGAGAACAGTGCGGACTTCGGCGGGGCGCTCTATTCATATGATCAAGTTTCGGTTCTTGGGGGAACCCTCACTGATAATCAGGCCCTTGGAGACGGCGGAGCGATATGGGGCAGCCTTGTTTCCATTGAGACGGCGCTTCTGCAGGGGAATTGTGCGGCATCTGGGGGAGCGGTGTTTGCCAATTCGATCGTGTATTTAACATCAAGCGTTGTTTCTGGTAACTGCGGCGGCAGCATGGAATATGAAGTAGAGGTCGAGATCAACGGTAGTGGTACCGTCTTGAATGACCAGAGTTTGCCCGACTGCACGGCTGGTGTGTGCACACTCGATTTCTCGGCGGTCGCTGTGCTAACTGGTGACCCTTCTAGCGTGGAGTGGTCTGCAACCGTCCTAGGATCGCTACACCAAGCGCTGTGCGTGGATGAGACGTGCCGGTTCACTCGGGCGGTTGAAACCCCTGTGATTATTGATCTAAGCACCACATTTGATGAAGAAGACAGCTACCAGATCACCGCAACGTTCCCAGGGTATACAGCGTACGCAGTCACTGTTGCGATAGGGTCCGGTTTGGGCACGGTTTCTGATGGAGGGTCGCTTATTTGTACTGAGACGAGCTCCCCTTTCTGTGAGGTGCTCTACGAGAGTGGAACAGATGTTGTACTCACAGCCGAGCCATCACCTGGTTACGTGTTGTCGGGTTGGAGCGGGGCTTCCAGCGCAAGTTGCGCGGGGAACGTATGCACATTCACTGACCTGCAGGAAGATGTTGCTGTGACCGCGAATTTTGATGAAGCGACCACGCAGTACGCAGTAACCGTTTCAGTGGGCTCTGGCGAGGGTGCGGTATCAGATGGAGGGTTGCTCTACTGCGACGAAACAAGCCCTTCCTCCTGCGAAGTGCTCTACGAGGCTGGATCGGATGTTGTTCTGACGGCCGATCCGGCTCCAGGTTTCAGCGTCTTCTTCTGGAGCGTGTCGTCAGGCGAAATGTGTATGGGCTCAGAATGTACGCTAATGGACCTGCAGGAAGATACATTGGTGGAAGCGAACTTTCTCAAAGATCCCATCATTGTTGATCCAGGAGGGGACAAGCGCCACCTGCTCAAGGTTCGGACCCCAAGCACCGGATCGGTGCAGGTTCTTGACCTGTTCTCTGGGGATCTACGTGAGTGCCGTTCAACGGATGAGCTCTGTCGCTGGGCGATTCGTTCGGGCCGCCTACTCCTCCTCACAATTGCAGAGGCGGAAGGGGACATTCGCACCACCTGGAGCGGCTGCACCTCTGCGGATGCAGCGTCCTGCAACATTTCGCTCACTGGAGACCACTCTGTTGTCGTGCAGATCCGCCAGCGACTGACGTCGTGGTTCAAGCGTGGCCAGGCGGTGTTTAGGGAGAGTGCCGCTGCAGATCTTCGCGCGATGGCGAGTGCACTGCAGGGTCGCAACGAACAAGATCAAGTGCTAATCAAAGGATTTGCAAAGTATCGGCTCTCGCTCGCCCGTGATCGTGCTCGGATGTTGCGCAGAACCCTGCGCGACTTAGGGGTGGGTGGGCGATTCGGATTCGAATATGCCATTGCGGCCCCAGATAAGAGGAAGGCTCGGGCGATCGTGGCCATTCAATGGGCAGACCGGGCCTAGTGAACCGATAATTCCGCTCGCTCGTCTTTTGCTCTCGCTACTCACTGGTTTTTGATATTGTCCACCGCGGGTCAGGCTTAAAGAGGGCTTTCGCCCTCGAGCACTGACATGGAGGACCTCTCTGATGCCTGAGCGCCTGATTGCCCTAGCCTCGTCGGCACTCCTGATTGGCGGACTTTTTGTTGGAGCACCTGCAAGAGCCCGAGCCGTCACCGATACGGTTTATGTTGCTGACGTAGCCTCGGCCGGCGTTGGCGGGAGTTGCAGCGCACCAGATTACGCGACCGCTGACTCCAATGACGATGTCGCGATTCAGGCCGCGATTGACGAGGTCGACGCGGAGGCAGGGCTTACCACGGTCTATCTCTGTGCCGGCACATACAACATTACCGCCACGCTTGCTGCGAGCGAGAACCTCATTCTGCAAGGATCTGGGGCATCAAACACTGTGCTCGATGGGGGAGCTTCGGTTGCGTCTGACGGTACGTGGGTGAGTGGGGGAGTTCGGATTCTTACTACCGGCAGCGATCTAACGATTCGCAAGCTCACTCTTCAGCATGCAGCAGCGCGAGGCGGAGGGGATGACGGCTACGGAGGCGCAATCCTCAATACTGGTGGGGAGCTTACCGTGATTGATTCTGTCTTTCGCGCAAACAACGCCATCTATGGAGGTGGCGCGATACGCCAATACCCTCGTGTTGCTGAGCGCCAAGTCGTCATCGCAAACAGCACGTTTGCGAACAATCATGCCGAGAACGAAGAGGGCGGCGCGGCGTCACTGAGCAATGACGCGGTCATTTCGGGGAGCACGTTCTCCTACAATACTTCTGGGGATGGCTATGACGGTGGGGCTGTCGCTATCTACGGAGGCGACATTGAAGTGTTACATAGTCGATTTATCGGTAACACATCTGGCTATAACGGTGGTGCAATATATGCAGACAACGTGATCGCTGTGTCAACAACGTTTGTCCGAAACGCGGCTCATAACAACTATGGCGGTGCAATCTATGCAGATTCGAGCTCTGTGCTCGCAAGTTCGTTCTTGCGCAACGCTGCGGTATGGGGCGGCGCAATCTACGCAACCACCGGTACAATTTCTAGGAATAGTTTTTCCAGGAATATTGCGGAAGAGAAGGGCGGTGCAGTCTTCCTGTATGACCCTGAGGTCGAAAATTTTGATCAGTTCCGTCGTAACAGGTTCTTGGGAAACACTTCGGCATCAGGGGGCGCCGTCACGTTCGGACCGCTGTGCGCTGTGCGCACGCGGCGTGAGCTGATCAGCATTGAGCGTGCAAATCAGTTTCGAGGAAATCGCGCCACGGAGCAGCGGCGCACCAACAACCTAGAGAGCTTGTTGGACTGCGTGGGCTGATCTGGAGAGACGTGTCGTGGAAGCTCCCAGCCACTCGGCAACTTCAAGCGCTCGTGCGTTGTTGCCAACTGGCCTTTGACCGGGCGAGATTTCCTGCCGATTACTTCTTTGGAGAATTGGTACTGAGGTTCGCGTTGAATCTACAGAAACGGCCGTAGCTCAACCTTTCGATTGCAGGCGGTGGAGCCTTCTCGGGCGAACGCCTTGGCCTGCTCTTCAGATTCGGCGTTGATGATCCAAAAGCCGCTGTAGTGCTCGGGGGCGCTGAAGAGGGAGCCGTGGGATTCTATTCCTGCGCCAGCGCGGTTGTCGATCAGGGTGGCTCGGTTCGGCTCGGCGATCCCTGCCGCGAGGATGAGATGGTTCCCCGCGCTGAGTCGACTGTTGAACTCATCAATCGCCTGCATCTCATTGCCAGTGGCGGAGTTGCTCGTGCCGTCAATGACAAAAATGACGAAGCGCATTAGCCTCAACGAAGCTTGCCAAAGAGTGCCGAGGCATTCTGGCCACCGAAGCCGAAGCCGTTGATCAGAACGCGGTCCACTTGCTGGTTGGTGCGCGCGGTGTTTGGGACGTAGTCCAGGTCGCAGTCGGGATCTGGCGTCTCGAGGTTGATGGTTGGCGGGATGGTGCCTGTTTCAATGGCCTTGATCGCGGCGAGGCCTGCAACGGCACCAGCGCCGCCGAGTAGGTGTCCGACCATGCTCTTTGGCGAGCTGATCGGAATCTTGTAGGCGTGCTCGCCGAGTGCGCGCTTGATCGCTTTTGTTTCTGTCAGGTCATTAAGCGGCGTGCTGGTTCCGTGCGCCACGATGTAGCTGATGTCGGTGACCTGCGCGCCGCCATCCTTGATCGCCTTTGACATGGATGCCGCTGCGCCACGTCCCGTGGGTTCTGGTGCGGAGATGTGGAAGGCGTCGGCAGTTGCGCCAGCGCCGAGGAGTTCGGCGCGGATAGTGGCGTTTCGCGCCTTTGCGTGTGCGAGTGACTCAACAACGAAGACGGCGCCACCTTCGCCGAAGAGGAAGCCGTCGCGATTCTTGTCAAACGGGCGGCTGGCGAGTGTTGGCTCGCTGTTGCGCTTGCTGAGCGCCCCCATGTTGCCGAGTGCTGCGAATGCCATGGGGAGGAGGGGCGCTTCTACGCCGCCAGCGATGACGATGTCTGCCTCGCCGCTGCGGATGAGGCGAAGTGCATCCTGGAAGGCGAGGACGCCAGTGGCACAGGCGGCCGCCTGGGTGATGGCGGGGCCGGTGAGACCGTACTTCATGCTCACAAGGCAGGCGCCCATGCTTGGGCTGAGTGCGGGAATGGCGAACGCACTGACGAAGCGGCCACCCTTCTCGCGGAAGGCGTCGCTCCCCATCGTGACCTGCTCAATGCCGCCGCCGCCCGTGTTGATGACAGTGGCGACACGGTCGCGGCGCTCTGCATCCCACTCGTGGATGTTGGCGAGCCCTGCATCTTCAATTGCTTCGGTTGCAGCGGCAACGGCGAACTGGACGAAGCGGCTCATGCGGCGCGCCATCTTCATCTCCATCGTCTTGGTTGGATCAAAATCCTTCACCTCTGCGGCGATCTGTACCTCGTTGGCGGATGGATCAAAGTGCGTGATGCGACCCGCACCTGAGGTTCCAGCGATCAGCGCCGACCAGTAGCTAGCGGCGCTATTGCCGATCGGTGTGATCGCGCCGTAGCCGGTGATGACGGCGCGCTGTGCGTCACTGCGTGGTGCGTTCTGCTCGGCCATCTCGCCTCCTACTTCCCAGTCCAGTGTCGCAGCACTACGGCGCCATTGTGGCCGCCGAGCCCGATGTTGTTGCTGATCGCCGCGCGAATGGGTGCTTGGCGCGTCTCGAGCGCTACGGTCAGGTTGCACTCTGGGTCCACGTTGCGGGTGTTGAGCGTCCCTGGGATGGTCTGGTGGTGGAGGGAGAGTGTCGTGAAAATCGCCTCCACCGCGCCCGCCGCGCCCATCAGGTGCCCAGTGAGTGACTTGGTTGCGGAGATTGGGATCTGCGCCGCGCGTGCGCCGAGGGCGCTGTGGAAGGCGAGCGCCTCGCGCGCGTCGCCCACTGGGGTGCTCGTCCCGTGCGGATTAATCATGTCGATCTCCGAGGCGTCAATCTTGCCGCGCTGCAGCGCCCACTTGATTGAGCGCGCCGCACCGGCGCCCCCCTCAATCGGCTGAATCATGTCGTGTGCGTCGGCGGACGAACCGTAGCCAACGACCTCTGCATAAATCGTTGCGCCGCGCGCCTTCGCGTGTTCAAGGTCTTCAATGATGAATGCGCCCGCACCCTCGCCCAAGACGAAGCCGGCGCGATCCAGGTCAAACGGGCGCGATGTGGAGCTCGGCCCTTCGCCGTCGCGCGGTGCGCCCAAGCCGCGCATATTCATGAAGCCGATATGGGCCACCTCGATCAGTGGATTCTCCGTGGAGCCTGAGATGACGGCGGTGACGTCGCCGCGCTTGATCGCTTCAGCCGCCTCGCCTAGCGCGTGCGTGCCTGTGGCGCAGGCGGAAACGACCGCCATGTTGTGTCCCACCGCACCCGTCTCAATAGCGATCATGCCAGAGGTGCTGTCGACCAGGCCGTGCGCAATAAAGGTTGGCGCAACGCTGCGTGGCCCCTTCTCCTTCCAAGCCATCTGGTTCTCAATGAAGAGCCCCTGTCCGCCGGCGCCAGAGCCGAAGACCACGCCGATCTCTTCACGATTCGCGTCGTTGATCTCAAGGCCAGAGTGGGCGAGTGCCTGCTTTGCGGCGGCAACCCCCCAGTGGATCTCTGGCCCCGTGCGGCGCACCGATTTGGCGTCGAGCCAGGTGGCGGGATCAAAGTTCCGTACCTCACCTGCAACAACGTACGGCGCATAAGGAGTTGGATCCCAGTGCGTGATGCGGTCAAGACCACTCTTCATCTGTGTCAGTGACGACCACGCGGTGGCAATGTCGTTGCCAATCGGCGAGACGATGCCGAGACCAGTAATGACGACGCGTCGCGTGTGATCTGGTTCGCGCATGGTGCCTCCTAGCTCGCTACTGTCGCTGTTGTAGTTGTGGCTGTGGCGGTGAATGGGAGCTCATCAATCGAGAGGATCTCGGCGCCAGTTGCCGATGGAATGCGCTTGACGAGGCCACTCAAGACGCGGCCGTAGCCAACCTCAACGTAGCGTTGCGTTCCGGCGGCGGCGGTTGCGCCGATTGCGGCGGTCCAATCAACGCCCGTGGTGAGGTGGTCGGAGAGTTCACGGCGCAGCTCCGCGGCGGTGCGGATTGGTGATGCCGTTGCATTCGCGAGCATGGTGATCTTTGGGTCGTGGACGGTGACCGCGTTGAGCGCTTCGCGCATTCCCGCCGCCGCCTCTTCCATCAGTGGCGAGTGGCTGGCGATGCTCACCTGCAGCCGCACGGCGCGCTTTGCGCCAGCGGCGGATGCGGCGGCAACGGCGTGTTCAATCGCGGTAACTTCGCCGGAGAGGACGATCTGTCCGGGAGAGTTTCGGTTGGCGAGAACGAGTACGCCGTGTGCCGCACCTTCGGCAACGATGCGTGACTCTTCGGTTTCGGGGAGCCCGAGGATCGCCGCCATGGCGCCAGGGCGTCCGCCGCCAGATGTCTGCATCAGTTCGCCGCGCCTGCGCGAAAGTTTCACCGCGTCGCCAATGCTGAGCGCGCCAGCGGCAACAGCGGCGGCGTACTGGCCGGCGGAGTGGCCGGCGGCGAAGATCGGTGTCTCCAGCGTCTCACCACGCGCCGCGGCACGTTCGCGCGCAGCTTCAAGGAGTGCGATGGAGATGATCAGGATTGCAGGCTGCGCCTGCTCGGTGCGCTCGAGCGCCTCGGCTGGACCTGTCGCAATGAGTGCTCCGATCTTTTCGCTGAGCGCCTCTTCCGCTTCGGCCAAGACGGCGCGTGCGGCGGGGGAGGCGGCGAGGGCTTCGTTACCCATACCGACCGCCTGCGAGCCCTGCCCAGGGAAGATCCACGTAGTGATTGGGGACATGCGGGCATCGTAAAGGGGCGGTCGCGGAGGGTGGGGTAATATATGCGTGTATGCATACATCAAAGAGGCGCCGCCTCCCCGATCTCACCCGCGCCGCCGAAGAGCTGCGTAGCAGGATCACGAACCAGACCCGCAGCGGCCTTGGCCGTGAGCTCGATGAGGTATCCCGTCGTCGACAAAACCTCGGCGAGATCGGTGGCCGCATCGTCTCAATTAGGCGCCTCTGGCGTGAGCTTGTCCTCTCAACGGCCCAACAGTTAGCACCGACGGATCTTTCGCTAGCCCAAGTCGCCGCGCTCTATCTGCTGGCAGATGGTCGTGCGCGCAACGTTGCAGAGATCGCGGCGGAGCTCGGACGATCACATTCGGCAACCAGTCGGCTTGTAGCCGGACTCGTTGCGCGAAAACTGCTGCGCGTGATCGGCGCTGATGATCGACGTCGTCGCGTGCATCTTCTTGCGGCGGCAGGCGAGGCGATGCTCACCGCGATTGATCGCGGTCGCGCCGAGCAGTTCGTTGGTGTGGTGCGTCGGTTACCAGCTGCGGAACGAGGACTTGTTGCGGCGGCGGTGGCTGCGCTTGCGACGCGCGCGCCTGCTACTCCCCCGCGTAGCCCAGGGTGACGTCGTAGAGGACCTCAACGCCCCAGGCGAGCGCCTCCTCTGAGACGCGCTCGTCAACGCCGTGGAAGCGCTCCATGAAGCGCTCCTTTGGATCCAACAGATACGGCGAGAATCCGTAGGTTGGAATTCCAGCTGGGACGGTGATCTTCGCGTCGGTGGCGTACGGTGCAACCGCTGGCATCAGGATCGCCTCACTGTCGCGCGCGCGAATCGCAGCGGAGGCAATGCCGAGAATCTCGTGATCCATTGGATTGCTCACCGCGTTGCCGTACTCGATCAGCTCGGCCTTGACGAACGGTGCAAGGTCGGCGCCAATGCGCTCCATCATTGCCGCCTGCGCCTGCTCGCGCGTCGTCCCTGGAAGGATGCGGCTATCCACGGTGAGTGTTGCGGAGCCGGGGAGGACGTTGGAGCGGATCCCTGACGCGATGATCGTTGGAGCGAACGTGTCGCGTAGCACGGCGCGAAGTGCACGGAGCAGCTCAGGGGCGCAGCCGGCGGTTGGCGCTTCGCTGTTGAGCGGTACCGCATCGCTGAAGGTTTTCTCGGCGAGGAGGCGCTCAAGGCGCTTGATCGCCTGCTCAGGGAGTGCGGCGCGGAGTGCGCCGATCAACGCCTCGTTCTCCGCAACAAGCTGCACAGGGCCAGGGACGGAGACGCGTTCCACAATCTGTGCTGCGCGCAGCAGGGCGTTGTCGCTATCAGGCATGGAGGCGTGCCCCCAGCGTCCGCTCACCGTGATGGCGAATCGGGCGAAGCCCTTCTCTGCCACCTGTAGTGGATAGATGCGACGGCCGGCGGCGGTGATCGTCATGCCCCCCGCTTCAGTGAGTCCAACCGCGGCATCAAGCCAGTGCTTTCGATCGCGCAGGACGAGTGCGATGCCGTCTTCGCCGCCCGTCTCTTCATCCGCTGTGGCGGTGAGGATGATGTCACGTCGAAGTCCGGGGATCGGATCCTTTGCTGGGTTGAGACCAGCCGCGCGTGCGCGGGCGCAGAGGAGTCGAATCACGCCAACCTGTACGGCGAGCGCACCCTTCATGTCGACTGCGCCACGTCCCCAGACGTAGCCGTCTTTTACGACGCCTTCAAATGGATTCACCGTCCAGCCGTCTTGATTTGCGGGGACAACGTCGAGGTGCGCGAAGAGGAGGAGTGCGCCGTTCTCCTTGTCGCGCGGGTCGAGTGTTGGGTTGGCGGCGGAGGCGCTGCCGCGCAGTCGCACGCTGACGTTGCCACGATCGGGAATCGGCTCGAAGAACTCTGGCTCAAGACCTTCGCGCTTCAGCAGTTCAATCAGCACCTTGGCGGCGCGCGTCTCATTCCCTGGCGGGTTGACGCTCTCAGCGCGAATCAGCTGCACCAGATCCTGCGACGCTTCGGCGCCGATCTTCTTCAGGAGTGCTGGATCAACGGAAGCAGAGGGGAGCCCTGTTGGGAATCGCTCGGCGGCGGTGGCGGCAAACTGTGAGCTGCTCAACTTAGCCTCCGATTCGCTGGGCGATGATGTCGAGGATCGTGAAGATGATGGCGGTTCCCAGGAGCCCGCCCACGATCAGTTTCACGCCGAAGAGGCCGCGGCGCTCCTGTTCCGCCGCACGCTCAGGATCCGGCGCCTCGCTCCCTGGGATGACGGGGACATCCAGGCCACGGAGCCCCTTTCGCGGGTCGCGTGGGTCGATTGGACGCTTTGAGCTCATCGCGCCTCCTACTTCTCTGCCGCGGTGTCGAGCGCGCGCTTCAGGCGCTTCCCGGTGGTGATGGCGCCATCTGAGGCGCTGCTGACGAGTGCGGCGTACTTTGCCCAGACGCCGCCGTTGTAGTGCGGCGCTGGCGCGCGCCAGGCGGCGCGGCGCGTG
>Ga0209297_1001864_pt1 | contig 12006 bp, 20 predicted proteins | sample S_130805_MF_Meta_FD_187322 | JGI IMG/M metagenome (GOLD analysis project Ga0209297, IMG submission 187322) | Freshwater microbial communities from Lake Simoncouche, Canada to study carbon cycling - S_130805_MF_MetaG (SPAdes) (version 2) | ecosystem: Environmental > Aquatic > Freshwater > Lake ... | reverse complement strand
TTATTACTTTGAAAATCGTAAGTTTGAATCGGGACATTTATCGGTATCCACTAGAATTGTTGATAATATCAGGAACGTATTCAGTGTTAAAAAATCTTACGCTCTTCATGTTATTGAAGAATGGTATGATGAAGTTATGGTTCCAAAATTTGAAGAGTTGGTGAATGAATCGGGATTAAATATTGATAATATTGATTATGTTGAAAAGGAAAATCCTTGCAAAGATGAACCTGTTAGACCTGAGGGAATAACAGATAATGAAATGATTGATTATATTGTGGCTCACACTTTATTTAAAAAACAGGATGTAATACGACAACTTGAAAATGGTAGAGACCTTGATGTCTTCTATTTTGATGTTAAAGATAGGGAAAACGATTGATTATGAAATACATTATAACAGAACAACAATTAAAAAATACGATTAAAAAATTCAATAAAGAAAATATTGAACGAGATAAATTAAGTGATATTATGGAAGAACTTGTTTTACGTTTTTTTGAAAATACTTTTTTTGAAAGTCCTGTTTGTGATGTAGTTGCCGTAAAAGTACCAAAAACATCTGATTATCTTGTTTTAGTATTAACATCCAAATATCTTGGTAATAGTACCGAAAATAGAATTGCCAAATATATTGAAGATTATATTGGTATTAGACCAATGGTTTTACTTAACCAATCTCAAAACTGTATGGAAGAAGATACCATAGAATAACAATGGAAGAGAATAATAGAATTGACGGAATATATGTCCCATTAAAGATTGGGGACACTATCTATACAGGTAGATTTAAAAACAAAAAAACAACCGTCAAGACAATTGGTAAAGACGAATACGGAATGCCAACCGTTAATGGTAAGAGAGTCCTTGCTTTTAGAATCATTCCCAAAGGAAAAAAATAATAACGTATTGTTTGTTAAAATAATATTTTCTATATTTGTGGTATGGAAAAGATTATTAACTTATTAATCGACGAGGCCGTACAGAACGCCGATACATATACTAATAATGGTTCCACTTGGATTATCTTTACAGATGATAAAAGATGGGTTATTGAACTTACCAAAGATGATACGTTATGGTATAACTATAATTTCTTCAAAAGTTTATTTGCATACACCTCAATGGATGTGGTCGAAAATCAACATTATATAACCAAATGGGTTGAAGATAATATAATTAACAAGAGAACAATTGTTCAAAATGGGGTGAAGGGAATCAACAAATTCGGAAACATGCCCGTGCAAGATGTTAAAGACATAATTCAAAATGGGGTAAAGCATATTAGGCATAGCAAAAGTGAGGATGATTCCAGGGCTGAAAACACCATTCAAAATGGGGTGAAGGAATCAAAACCATCTAATGCGGCCTCTTGGACTGAAGTTGAAGACACCATTCAAAATGGGGTGAAGGACACACGACATGACCATAAACCACTTCAACCACTTGTTGATGATGCTATTCAAAATGGAATCAAGGAAACCAAAACACCTGGTGAAGATGGTGATATTTTGGGAGTCCTTGATTTTCTGTCGGATAATAATACCGTTAACATTCCACAATTAATTGATGATGTTATTGATAATGGTGTGAAATATACAGGTGGAATAGGTAATCCAAATTGGATGGGTAATAAAGCTGAAAAGGCCATTGAAAATGGGGTGAAAGAAACTCACCGAGATGCAGAGCGACACCCAAAGACTGTTGAAGACGCCATTCAAAATGGGGTGAAAAAAACCTATTCAGATAAAATTCCTCATGAGTATGATTGGTCTGACCAATTTACAGAAGACGTTGAATACACCATTCAAAATGGGGTAAAACACACCGAAAAATCTCTACAAATTGATGGTTCTTGTGTTATTGAAGATGTTCTTAAAAATGGTATAAAAGAAACTCATGATGATGTTTATCACCATACAGGTAGGGTTGAGGGTGTAATTAAAAATGGCGTAAAAAAAATTGAGCCAATGAGTCATATAGTGTACAACCCAATGGATTTTTCTGCTGAATATCGTGAAAACCGTAGATTACCTGAGGTTACTAGTGTTTTGGAAAAAGGTATTAAAGAAGTACAACCATTACCTGCACAAGATGGTAATAGAGATTGGGGTAACTACTATCACAGAAAAGAAGATATAACCAAACCTCATACCCTATATGTAAATGATGTAATTGAAAACGGAAAAAAAATTTAAATATGAAAATAGGACTAACTGCCAGCGCATTTGATTTATTACATGCGGGACACATTTTAATGTTAAAAGAAGCAAAATCGGTATGTGACCATCTCATTGTTGCTTTACAAATAAATCCAACATTAGATAGACCTGATAAAAACAAACCAATTCAATCTTTTTATGAAAGGTGGACTCAATTATCTTCCGTAAAATACGTGGATGAAATCATTCCATATGAAACTGAAAGAGAACTCATGACCATCCTTCAAAATAATAATATTGATATTAGAATAATAGGTGATGAATATCGAAATAAAGCTTTTACAGGGTGTAATTTAGAAATGGAATATTTTTTTAATAAAAGAACTCACAAATATAGTTCAACTGAATTAAGAAAACGTCTTGGTAGTATTTAACTACATGAGAGATGCATTTGTAATTAAAAGTAAAGAGATAAACTATATGGGAACCAATTGGGTTATAACGGAGTTGTATTATGTACCAAACAATCCAAATTTATATGTTGAACTGTATGATGGTAAATCAAGAATGAATGTAGAATTAGAATCAATAAAAGATTTAATTATAAAAGATTAATATGAAATTAAGTGAATTATTAACTATTGTTATTCCTTGTAAAAACGAAAAAAATATTATAACTAAAACATTAGATTTATTAAATCACCAAACAAGTATTGAAGGTGTAAAAGTAATTGTGTGTGATTCATCTGATGATGGAATAACTAAACCATCGTTATTGGATAGAATTAAATACGATAATGAAAGGGATTATTTTAACTTATTTCTCATAGATGGTGGATTACCTTCAATAGCAAGAAACAATGGTTTTAAATTAGTTTCAACACCCTATGTATTATTTATGGATTCTGATATATTCCTGTTAGATAATGATGTGTTAAACAATGTTGTATCAAAAATTAAAAATGAGAATTTAGATTTGGTTAGTCTTAGGTTCAGAACAGATAACGGAGATTACAATTATGTTTATAAAGTTTTTGATGTTCTACAAAAACTTTCAATGTTAATATCACCATTCTGTTTGGGTGGATTCATGTTAACAAAATCATCAAAGTTTAAAGAGATTGGTGGGTTTGATGAAGAAGTTAAAGTTGCTGAAGATTATGTGTATTCCAAACAAATAAAAAGAAATATGTTTAAAATATATGATGCTTTTTTATATACATCGCCAAGAAGATTCCACAATAAAGGTTTGTGGTACATGAGCAAACTAATGATTGGGTCAGTCCTAAATAAAAACAATAAAGAATATTTTAAAGATAGTAAGAGTTATTGGTCATGAACACATGGAGAACAATAATAATGAGTGATTTGCATCTTGGTGCACGACAATCACAAACAGACAAGATTATTAAATTCTTGGAAGAGAATCAGTCTGAAACATTAATTTTAAATGGTGATATCATCGACGGATGGGCACTTAAAAGTGGAGGTAAATGGAAAAAAGAATGTTCAAAGATATTCCGAAGATTTATGAAGAGAAGTGAGACAGGGACAAAAGTGGTTTACATTAGAGGTAATCACGATGATTTCCTAAAACCATTTGTACCATTCTTTATGAATAACATTCAAATCGTTAGGAAGTATACACACATCGGAGCTGATGGTAGAAAGTATTATTGTTTTCATGGTGACGTTCTTGACTTTGTTATTATGAAAGTAAGATGGCTTGCAGTACTTGGTGGTATATCTTATGACCTGGTAATAAGATTAAATACAACATATAATTTCATCAGGAGACAATTTAACCTACCTTATCATTCATTAGCAAATGATATTAAACAAAGTGTAAAGGGTGCAATTAATTTTGTGTCTGACTTTGAAGAAAATGCTAAAGGACTGACAAAGAGTAAAGGTTGTGATGTTGCGGTATGCGGACATATCCACCAACCAAGATTAACTGAAGATTATATGAATTCAGGTGACTTTTGTGAAAACTCAACTTGTTTGGTTGAAGACTTTGATGGTAAATGGTCAATAATTAATATGGGTTAATGTTTATACCCATATTCTGAACTAAAATTAAATCCTTCACCATCTCCACAATCAAAGAAACAAGATATTATAGGTTCTTTGTTTATTGATTTGTCAGGAGATAACATTTTAAATAAAGTTTTAACCTCAGTATCTATTTCCATTTGTTTTTTTGTTGATAAACACTCTGAAGTGTAAAAATCAACAACATAATTATTCCCTAACCAAGATTCTATATTGTCATCGGCAAATAAATCTCGAACCTCAAATTCCGTCAGTTCGGGATACTGTCTCATGATTAATTTTTTAATTACAGTTTTTATTTGTGGGATAATATTCATATTAACAATAAATACAACTTAATTATACTATTTCTTGAATTTTAAGTTTATACGCTTTACTAAACCAAGCGTTCACAACTGTAATCATAATCTTATCAATAAAATCTTTACCAAACTTTCTATTAAGAGTTGATTTAACCTCATCACTAATATACATGGTTGATGTTTTAATATCGAACAGGAAGAACTCATTTGCCCACGTTTGTTCTGATTTATTATAATATAGATAAGGGAAACTAAACTTATCCTCAATAAACTTTACTATATGTTTTTCTATTGTTGTCATCCATATAAAGGTAATAAAGATTTATTATTAAACAAAGAGATACTGGTAGTTTAGAATAAAGTAATTAATAGGGTATTTATTAATATAACACAAACAATGACACCTAAAGATACTAATATATTTAATGACTTTAATGTATCACCTTTCAAAAAAGAACTACCACCAAAAAATAATAGTGAAACTACAAAGAAAGAATTAAAATACTTGAGTACAATTGATTTAGATGAGAAGTTCTTCCAAGATAAAGACGATTTAATTGGTAATTTCTTTAATTTTTTAGATAGTAAAAAAGTTAAATATAATAAAAAACTATTAAAAAAAATAGTACTTGATGCTGTTAAGGTTATATTAGAATTAAAACATTATTTTAAAAGACCAAGACCGTTTAAGTTAGACCATGATTTTAAAGACCCATCAATAAAATCAACAAAAGGATATTCTTATCCCTCAGGACATTCAACGCAATCAAATCTTTTATCTATGGTTTTAAGTGATTTATACCCAAAGTATAAAAAAGATTTCAGTAAAATTGCTGATGATATAGTATATTCTCGACAAATGGCAAAGGCGCATTATCCTTCTGACATTAAGTTTGGTGAGAAATTAGCCAAATCCATGTTTGAATATTTAAAAGATAATAATATTATTAAGGATTCTTTAAAGGAATCTATTAGAAGAGTATTAAAAGAAGAATCAAATAAAATTGAAGTATCAAACCGATTCAAAAGAAAAATGCATGTTGTTGACCAAGTTATAGACACCGTGATTCAAGATTCAATGTATCCATGTGATTATGACGATGAAGAGGAGTTTTATCAGGGACTCATTAGTGAACTTAGTTGGTTGGTTAAAAATGAAAATTTAGGTTTAGATAATGTTGAATGGTCGGACATTTACGAATACATTTTAAATTTCAAAGAAGAAGAACTTAAAGATTATTATAGAGAACGTTGTAGGAATAAAGAGGTTTAAAGATAATGCGTCTTATAACGGATAAACTTATATTATTTTGTGTGTTATAAGACACATTACATATTATTTGTATTTTATCAAAATTATACTTAACTTTGTACACTATGGGAAAGATAATATTAGAATTCGATTCAATTGAAGAATCAGTTGAAGCTAGAAACGCACTTGATGGGTCAAAATGGAAAATTGCCATGTGGGACCTTGACCAAGTTTTACGTTCTGTTGAAAGGAACGATGTTAGTTTGTTTGGAAATTATGAGGCATCTAATGAAGAATACAAAGTGTGCGTGAAAATCAGGGAAGAAATGAGAAAGATTTTAAACGAAGCTAATCTTGATTTGGAAGATTAAACTATTTAATAGTATGAAGATTATTGTCACCAAGGAACAACATGAGGTAATTAATGAGGCGTTAGGTGTTCCTAATTCAATTTTAGATGCTGCTGAAGAATTATATGAAGTATTTGCGGATAATTTAAAAAGTATTACAGATAAAGAATCATCTTATGAATTTAGAGATGATATTGACGTGGTATTGGGTGACAAGAAAAAGATTACGCTTGATGAATACACATTAGAGGTTGAGGTGCAAGAGGTTGATGATTTTTACAAAAAACTTACCTCTGATGGAAACGTAAAAATATCTTCAATGGGTATGTCGCAACAATTTAGATTTGACCGTGACATTATGATGAAAAGAACTGCACTATCGGCAAGTGCTGGATTTAGTATTGTTTATTATGCATCACCTGAATGGGAACCACAAGATTTATATAAAGAATTTATTAGAGACAAAGACCATAGTATTGGTTCTTTAGCACACGAATTAAAACACAAATACGATAAACAGGTTAAACCAATTGGTTTAATTGGTGATGATGCTGAATATGCTGCAATAGATAAATTACCATCATTTTACGTCCCTGAGGTTGATGATGAATTTGTTCGTTATATATATTTTACCGATGGTGCTGAGGATTTAGTTAGAACCACAGAAGTTGCTTCCAACATGAGAAGTAAAGGTATCAGTAAGTCTCAATTTAGAGAATTCTTACAAAATAATATAACCTTTAAAACCTTGGTAGATATTAAAAACTTTACCTTTGAAAAATTAATCAAAGGAATTTACAATAATCTTGAAATCGTTGATACTATCTTTGATAGTATTGGTGTGGACACTGAAGGAATGTCGGATATAGATAAAGTAGAAAGGTTTTTAAACATTATTTATGTTAATATCTCCAATATGAAATTAAATGAATTCGAAAATTATGTTAGTCGTAGTGAAAATACGTTTACACAATTTCTCAGAGCAATGGGAGCACCTGTTGAAAATAACGATGATGATGTTAAGATTGAAAAGATTGCATTAAAATTCCAAAACTACGTCTTAAAATATAGAGACAATCCAATACAATTCTTTAAGAGTGAAATTGACAGATTCCATAAAGTTTCAAACCAAGTAATGAGAAAAATAAGTAAACTATATGCCATGGCGAAGGATGATACTGAAGTGACAGAGTCAATTATAGATTGGGAACTCCACAGGAAACTGACGGAAAAGAAACACGGGAAACGACCAATAGAAACTGATTTTAAATTTGTTAATGAAGACAAACAATCCAAAATTGAAAACATCAGACAATTAATAAAAGACCCTAACCAATTTGAAACAATGGTTAAAGTAATGGGTATTGAAAATATAATTAAAATTGCTTATGACGGAGACATAATTAAGTTCAGTGAAGACACAACTACTCCACTTGCTTATATGTCTTTGGATAGAATGAATTTATATTTACATAAGGCGTTAGTTGATGAACTTGGACTAAAAGATATAAAATGGGCGGGTCGTAATGAAAAAGAATTAGGTAAATTTGGATATGGTCCCAAGGTTGGTCATAGATATTTGTTCACTGCTACATTATACCCAACAACTCTTCATAATCAAAACTATTATAGAGTTGTTGGAACAAGTGGTGATTCAGGATTTGGTTATAGTTTTATTAATAAAAAAAACATATTAGGTGTAGGATATAGACGACAAATCTTCAAACAGATAATTGACAAATACGATTTATCAAAATACATGAATGTGAAGACTTTTTATTAAAAAGTTTAAATAATTTTTTATTCAATTTGTTTGTATAGTAAAAAATTATATATATCTTTGTTCCACTAACACTTTAACATACAAAGATAATGGCAAAAGCAAAAACAACCTCAAGCTCAACCAAAATGGTTGGCTCAAAAACTCGCCGACCTGGCGTTCACTCAAAAACAAAAACGTCAAAGACAAAGACCGCCAAGAACTACAAGAAATTAAATCGTGGTCAAGGTTAAAAAAGAAACCCTCACTTATAAAAGGTGGGGGTTTTTTTGTATCTTTGTGATATGAAAAAACTACTCAAACAAATAATTATACTTGCTATTGTCAGAAATGAGAGAAAGGCTCAAATGATTATTGATATCCTCTACGACCAAACCACCACAATAACAAAGGATAACAAGGTTGTTGTGATGACAGGTGAGGTTAAAAACTTTACGGTGCAACCAAACAACAAAAGAAAAGAAATTTTGGATGCCATTCAGTTCCTTAAGAATAAAGAAAGCAAGACCAAAGCAGACCGAGAAAAGATTCAGATGTTGGAAGTGGTTCTTAAATCTGTGTAAATAATTAACCCTCACTCAAAAGGTGGGGTTTTTTATTGGTAAGGATATTTATCAATATGAAATACGTTATTACAGAATCACAATATAATAGATTATTAGAGAACGACGATGATTATTTGTCAAGATGGATATCCGATGATACTTACTCAAGAATTCTCAGAAATTTTGATAAATTAGAAAAGATAAATTGTGATGATGTGGACATGAGGAGTTATGATACTCCAATTCATATATCAACATTCTGTAAGTATTTACGTGGTAAAAGTTTTAAAGAGATTAATAGGTTATATGATATGGCATCCATGAGAGCATGGGATAAGGTGTCCAATGCAAACGATAAGTTTGTTAAATCAATGGGGATTGATGAATCTTTTTTAGATTGGTTTAAATCATTCAAAAGTAATGATGAAGAAGATAGATTTACTTGCTCCGATTGTGGAGAAAAAGATTACAGTATGTACATGGTTAATGATGACATATGGGACAAACATGGTAATGATAAATTAACTTTATGTAAGAGTTGTTTAGAAAAAAGAATTGGTAGGAAATTAACCAAAAAAGACATATCGCAATATAAAGATGTGTTAGTTAACATACATAATCCCGAAATAAAAAATTTATGAATATGAACTTACAAGAAAACATACAAAGGATTAAATCCATGATGGGTCTGATTATTGAAGATAAACAGAAAGTCAATAACTCTGTTCAAATTTTTATGAATGGTGAAGGTAGTGACCATGCTGACAAGTATCAAGGTAAAGTAGAAAAAATACCTGTAAAAAATACAGTTAGAAATGAACCATTCAAAGATATGTCTTACATGAAAGAAAAAGGTAAGGAATATATTGAAGCACTTAACAATGGTGAAGAGTGGATGAGTAAACCAATAGTTGCAATAGTTCATCCATATGATTCATCAAAGTATGTAGTTATTGATGGTAATCATAGATTGTATGCTTATGAAGAAACAAATACACCTGAAGTTAATGCCATTATTGTACCACACGAGGATGTAAAATTGATGAAAAGTCAGTGGGGAGATAAGAATGAAAAATCAATAAATCTAATGGATATTTTAAATAATAATGAAATGATAGATAAATATTTTGTTAAACCTGACGGTTCAAATAATTTTATTCATAATCGTTAATTTTATTAATTATTTCCATCTTCATCCCTAACATATAATGTTATAAATGTTTTGTTGATACCCAAATACTTCACGGCATTTCTAACGTCATCTGAAATCTCTTCATCCATTTGTTCTGAATAATCATAGTCACCTGCGTGATATGTTGCCCAATACCCAGTAATATCAAATATAACATCTATTATGTAGTGTACAACACCTGTATCATCGTGCGTAGAAGGTTCAATCAGATATTCCACAATACCATCCCACTTAGGTGAAACCAAGTGTTCTAATACTTTCTTAATTATTTTGTTAGATACTTCCATAACTATAAATACAATAAAAAGGGGTTGGGGATTTTAGGCCGGCCACACAACGACAGATTTATTGTTCGTTATCTATATATTGTTGTTTAACACAAACAGGGGTAACAAATAATGACATATCAAAATTTGCAAGTTTGGACTTCATATCCTCAAGGTCTTCACGAGTATATACAGGAGTAAACATAGGTCTATACTTAAACGGTACATCATCACGGTTATCCCATTTATCCAATTCCTCCTCAACACGAGAAACTTGTTTAGTAAAATAAGTGTGAGCCTTCCAATTCTGAAGGTCTTCTTCAGTGGGAACAAACATAACACTACCATAGTTATCAATCTTAAGGTCGGGGTTATTAGAATACACATCAACGATTCCATCATCACCATTATATTCATCACACAACTCCTGAAGAGTATAAGTGTTAAAGATATTTCCATCCTTCCAATTACGACCATAGGAACGAATCTCACAGATATAAAAATAACCGTCCCTATAGTTTTCAATACGATTGTTAATATCGTTACGCATCTCAACAAGCTTCTGTATTGTAAATTCCTCCTTCGTCATAATGAGGCAAAGATACACAAATATCTGAATTAATTACAAAAGATTAAAGTATTTATTATTAATGAACTTACACGAGGACATAAATAGGATTAAAGAAGTAATGGGATTGAACGAAGTGTTTGATGACATTATAGGTATTCCATTATATCATAAGACATCAACAAGTAGGGGATTAGATATAATCAACAGTGATGCGTTAAGAGCAGGTTCATTACCATCGGGAGATTACTTATCATACGACAAACGATTAGCCCGAACAAAACATCAAAACGCAATATCTTTTACAAGAGATAAAAATTGGGACCCAGGTCATACAATAGGTATAGGATTGGAGTCACCATTGGAAGATTCAAACATGACGTTTGTTGCAGATAGAAATAAATTAAGAACAAAGTATAAAGTTGAATCGTTTAACTACGCAGGGATTGAACCTGACTACGAACATCACAGTAAGAATGATGAATTAGAGGAACGTGTGATGACCAATGAAATATATCCATTACATCGTTATCTTATTGATGTTATTTACACAGGTGATAACCCTGAAGTACAACAACAAATTGACGAATACTTAAATAGAAGGTAGTAAACCTACAATTTAATTTATGGGGATTGTTAAGTCATCAAAGATGGTAACGGAATCAATGTCGGGGAAGAACAAGAATTTAATTTTATTCTCATCAACATCAGGGATAATAGATTTAATCATGGATGAGGTTTCCCTTAACATATACTGATTCATTTTAATCTCAACTCTATTGTCCATGAGTTCACAGAAATGTGATGGAGAAACATATATGGAAATATGTAACTTGACCTTAGAATCCTTATCTTTGTATTGTCTACGAGTCTTAACAAGTTCAACACCTGATACGTTGATAATAAACGGGAACATCTTCTTCATGTATTTATCCAACATTTTAGTTTCGGTTTCCATATGAATAAAGATAAACATAAAATTTATAACATTCAACTTTCTGTTGATTATACTACAAATAAATTGTATGTTTGACATATGGAAAGAATTGGTAATTATTTTAAGTGGTCAGAAATTGCATCAATGGGGGTTGGTGAAGATACTATTAAGTGTGGTAATGACATTGATATGTATCGTGAGTTTAAAGAACCAATACCATTAACAGATGAATGGTTTATAAAGTTTGAATTCCATAAAGATGGGGAGTATTGGTGTAGAGGAAAATTTGATTATAAGTATTGTTTTAGATACAGGGATTGGGCCAAGAATTGGGCCTTCTATCAAGAGTATACAGATAGTGGTGATTCAAGTGATGATGGAAAGAAATACCCAATCTCATTTGATATAGTATACGTTCACCAATTACAGAACATATGGTATTCATTATTACATGAAGAGATAAGTGATACAGATGTGTGGGGTTAAATAATAACCACACAACGACAGAAAATATTAAGCGTTTGGGTCAAAGAAAACAATCTGTAAAGTTTCATGACCTTTTAAAACATATTTTGATATGTCTCTTACATAATCACG
>Ga0209297_1001862_pt1 | contig 12012 bp, 14 predicted proteins | sample S_130805_MF_Meta_FD_187322 | JGI IMG/M metagenome (GOLD analysis project Ga0209297, IMG submission 187322) | Freshwater microbial communities from Lake Simoncouche, Canada to study carbon cycling - S_130805_MF_MetaG (SPAdes) (version 2) | ecosystem: Environmental > Aquatic > Freshwater > Lake ... | reverse complement strand
GTCATTGTGCCTCGCGGAGGAAAAGGCCTGATTGAGCGCATCAGCAATGATGCCCGCATTCCTGTCATTAAACATTTAGATGGGAATTGCCACGTGTATATAGACGATGATGCAGATTTTGATAAAGCCTTACGCATTGTTGAAAATAGCAAAACACAACGACTTGGCACCTGTAACACAGCAGAGTCATTACTCGTTGCCCGTGCTGTAGCCCAGACCATGTTACCTAAAATAGCGGCCATGCTCATATCACACGGTATTGAAATTCGCGGTTGCGCTGAAACTTGCGCTTTAGTAAAACAAGCCAAACTTGCCACTGAAGAAGATTTTTATACCGAGTATTTAGCCGCCATTATTTCGTGTAAAGTTGTCGATGGACTAGACCAAGCAATCGCACATATTAACCAACACTCCTCACAACATACCGAAGCGATTGTCACCGAAAATTACACCAAAGCCCGTAAATTTTTGCGTGAAGTCGATTCTAGTAGCGTCATGGTGAACGCCTCTACACGCTTTGCTGACGGCTTTGAATATGGCTTGGGTGCTGAAATTGGCATCTCAACCGACAAGCTACACGCGCGTGGCCCTGTAGGTTTAGAAGGCTTAACTTCGCTCAAATATATAGTATTGGGCGACGGCCAAGTAAGAGCATAAATGCCCAGTATCGGCCTGTTAGGTGGCACTTTTGACCCCATCCATTTTGGCCATTTAAGGATGGCGCAAGAGTTGGCAGAAGCACTAGCATTAGATGAAGTTCGTTTTATTCCAGCCGCGACTCCGCCACATAAGCCTACACCATCAATTTCGTCGGCGCACCGTGCTGCTATGGTGCAATTGGCAATTGGCCACAATCCTATCTTTAAATTTGATAACAGGGAGTTGCTTAGAGCAGGGGCTTCTTACACCATAGATACGTTAATAAGCTTGCGTAATGAGCTAGGTGAAAACACAAGCTTAGTATTATTCATGGGTAGCGATGCATTCACTCATTTTAATACTTGGCATAACTGGGAAAAGATTATTCAACTTTGCCATATCGCACTAGTACAAAGACCTATCAGCTCAATAAAACAACCTTTACCAAAAGTACTAGAGACTTTTTTGCACAATCATTACACAGAAAATGTAGATGACTTACGCGAGACTAATGCAGGTTATGTAACGATGCAATCTATCACGCCCCTCGACATTTCTTCTACGGCTATTCGTAGCAATTTACAAAACAAAAATTCTGCGCGTTACCTTATGCCTGATAGTGTGCTTGATTATATTGAAAGTAATATGCTCTACAATAATGATGCTCAATAGTGTTAAAACATTTTATTTTTAGACTTAAAAAGTGACTGTATTATCAAGGGAATGTCGTCGTGTTGAATCCAATCTATTCTAAAAACTTCATATTAATTTTGGTGATGACAATCACCATATTTATTTCAGCCTGCGGCACGAATCCAGTCACAAAAAAAAGAGAATTCCAAATTGTTTCTGAATCGCAAGAAATCTCTATAGGCAAACAAAATTATGGCCCTACCCGTCAATCACAAGGCGGCGACTACATACTTGATCCAGAATTAACGGCTTACGTGCAGAGCATAGGTAATAAATTAGCGGCTGTTTCTGATCGCCAGTTACCATATGAATACGCCATTATCAATGACTCAACACCCAATGCTTGGGCCATGCCTGGTGGAAAAATTGCCTTTAACCGTGGGTTACTTTATGAATTAAATAACGAAGCTGAATTAGCAGCAGTGATGGGACATGAAATGGTGCATGCCGCAGCAAGGCACGGCGCCAAAGGCATGGAGCGCGGACTTTTTTTACAAGGTGCAATGATTGCGGTTGGGATTGGCGCACAAAACACTGACTATTCGAAGCTAATCGTTGGAGGTGCCCAAGTGGGGGCTCAACTAGTCACCAGTAAATATGGGCGTGATGCTGAGAGTGAGTCAGATTTATACGGTATGCAATACATGAAGAAAGCGGGCTACGACCCTAGCGCAGCCGTCAACCTACAAGAAACCTTTGTGCGTTTAAGTGCTGATCGAAAAAGTAATTTTATTGATGGGCTATTTGCTAGCCACCCACCTTCACCTGAACGCGTGGCTGCTAACAAAGTCACACTCGCACAAATTGGTGCCGGAGGAGATTTGGGCAAAGAAGTATATGCTCAAAAAGTAAGTAAACTTAAATCGACTCAAGCCGCCTATAAAGCTTATGATGAAGCCGTAAAAGCACTCGCTGCCAAAGATGTCGCCAAGGCTTCACTATTAGCCAAACAAGCGATTGCTGGCGAACCACGTGAAGCCCGTTTTCAGGAATTACTAGGCGATATTGCTCTAACACAGAAAAAGCCAGAAGAAGCTCTAGCTTTTTATGATAAAGCTATCAAAATGCAGCCTGATTATTTTAAACCACATATACAAAGTGGCATTGCACTATTTAATATGGGCAAAAAAGCAGAAGCCGAGCCTTTCCTTAAACGCGCAAATGAACTACTGCCTACAGCCCCAAGTCACGCCTTGCTCGGGCAAATTGCTGAAGATCGAGGTGAAACAGAATTGGCATTGCAACATTATCAAGTGGCCGCTGACTCTAACTCTGAAATTGGCAAAGAGGCGGCAACGCGTGGCGTACGGTTAGATTTACCACGTAATCCTGCAAAATATCTTCAAGCTGGCATACAAACAGACAGTGCAGGCAATTTATTTGCCGTCGTTCAAAATAGCACCCCTATTGCTATAGGTTTGGTGCAGGTGCGCGTAGTGAAACATGACGCCAAAACAGGCCGCGCAATAACACAAAGCGCTCCTTTAATGATGAGAGGTGGAATAGCCTCTGGCCAGCGCAATCAAGTTGCAACAGGTCAAAAAATAAGTACACCGCAAGAGGTGCAGTTATATCAAGTATTGGTTGAATATGCCGAGGTGATGAAGTAGGTCATTAAGTAAGCAATGGCTCTAAGAAGCTAACGTAAAATTTACTTGGCCTTGCCAGCGCACTACGCCCAAGCAAGGGGTAGAAATGCGCTCTTGCAAACTACTTAAATTATCCTCAAACATACTCATGTTAGGATCAATTTCATTGGCCACCCAACCTGCAAGGTTTAGTCCACGCGCTTTAATCAGCTCAATCGTGAGAAGTGCGTGATTAATACATCCTAAGCGCATCCCCACTACTAAAATAATTGGGATGTTAAGTAGCTTGGCCAAATCAGCTAACGTTTGAGTAGCATTAAGTGGCACTAGTAACCCACCCGCCCCTTCAACAATAACCACCTCTGCTAATCTAGTTAACATTTGATAGGCATTAGCAATCACCTCCAAATCGATACTAACTCCAGTTTGTTCGGCAGCAATATGTGGTGCAATGGCGGAAATAAATCGATAAGGATTGATTACATCTAACGTTGAAGTGACGTTGCTTACCTTCATTAATGCTGTCACATCCTCGTTGATCAACTCGTGATTTTCATTGTACTGGCATCCCGATGCCACTGGCTTCATACCAATAGTTTTAAAACCTAGCCCGACAAATTTTTTCACTAATGCACTAGCGATATAAGTTTTACCTACATTAGTATCTGTGCCGATGATGAAGTATGACTGGCTCATACAGCCTTATTTATCTCTGGCTTTAAATGTAATGGGGGATACACCATCGTCAAATCTTGCTTTTTCTTGTCCACGCCAAGCATGGCCATAGACCACTTCAAAAGTCGCAGGCAACTTTCCATCCGTTCTATATTGCTCATAGTTGCTTTCTAATTTTTGTAGAAAGCCTCGCCCTAACAAGCCACGTGCACGCCCATCTGTAGCGTTATGTGCACCTATGCTTTTAAGATCGCGCATCACACTTTTAACATCATCGTAGGTGAGCGTGAATCGCTCCACATCTAGCACTGGCGCACTAAATCCAGCACGCACCAAGGCATCACCAATATCATGCATATCGATAAATCGGCTGACACTAGTCATGCCATCTTGCCTGCCAGTTGCAACGCGCAATTCCTTCAGCGTATCTGGTCCAAAAGTGCTAAACGTCAACAAACCTTCCGGTTGCAAGACGCGATAAAATTCTAGTAAGGCCGCATCTAAATCATTACACCATTGAATAGCTAAATTAGACCAGACTAAATCTACACTTTTGCTAGCCAGTGGCAATGACTCAATATCGGCACACACTAGATTATGTTTCACACCACTCAACATACGTTTAATTTGGTGCATTAACCCTGTATTGTCGCTACCAACTCTTGTCTTTTGTAACATGGGTAAAGCAAAGTCGAGTGAAATCACTTGCGATTTTACAAAGCGTTTTTGCAAAGCGTGGCTTGCCGCACCTGTTCCACAACCCGCGTCCAATATAGTATGTGGGGTTAATTTTACTAAATCTAAGCGATTGAGCATTTCCTCACGTACTTGTTTCTGCAAAATTGCAGCCGCATCGTAAGTATTAGCTGCACGTCCAAAAGAAGTCCGCGCGCGCGCTTTATCAATGCGATAGCTATCTATTTCGTTAGCATTCATCACTTGAAGCTGGCTGGTTCTAAAAACTGGACGAGTGCATCTATAAACTGTTCTTGATGCGATAAAAATGGGGCATGTGAGGCACCCGCCATCACACGTAAAAAGCCTACTGGTAAATTTTGCATCATCCAATGTGCTGCTTGCACTGGCGCCAGTGAGTCTCGGTCACCATGGATAAGTAATGTTGGTTTTCTTAAATACTCGACTTCAGCACGCAAATCCGACTCTAATAATATATTAAGCATACGATATAAAGTTTGGGCGGTAGGTGTTGGGCGCTCAGCAAATTTATGACGTAATAACTTGACCGTACTTCTTGCATCATTCGCGCCCATACACTGCAAGGTTAAAAACTGCACCATCGTTTTATGGTAATCTTCATTCACATTATCTGCAAAATTACCGAATACTTCTGGTTCTATTCCCGCGTCCCATGTTTTTTTGTACTCGATATTTTCTTTATCAAAACTTTTATTTACAAAACAAGGGGTAGTGCCAACTAATACCAACCTGCGTACCAAGTCAGGATAGTCAAGCGCAATACGCATCGCAATTTGCCCACCCAAAGACCAGCCGACTACATCTGCATTTGCAGGCATTATTTCAGCAACTTTTTCTGCCAAAGTATGCAAATGAACAGGTTCAATCGGTCGACTAAACCCCATACCTGGCAAGTCTATAACATGCACAGTAAAAAACTTACTGAGCCGTTTTACGATAGGCTGCCATACAGCCCCATTCATACCCCATCCGTGAATTAATACTAGGTTAGGCCCAACGCCCATGGTTTCAATATAAATATTATTGGGTGTCATGTTCATAAAACACTTTCCGCTTGATGAATAGCTGTTATCAGTTTTTTTACATCGTCTAGGCTATGTGAAGCTGAAAGTGAGATGCGCAATCTCGCAGTACCAGCTGGCACAGTTGGTGGTCTTATTGCGGGCACTAAAATACCCCGCAATTGTAAAAATTCACTTAACGCCAAAGCATCTTGATTGTTCCCTACAAGCAGAGGCTGTACAGAGGTTTGTGATGGCATTAATGTCCATTTCTTACAATTAAGGTTATTTTTTAAATAATCAATCAAACTATACAGATGGCTGCGCAAATCATCTCCCTGCTCAATCAATTGAACCGATGCTGTTAGCGTAGCTGACAGCGCTGGTGGTGCTGGCGTTGAATAGACGTAACTCTTCGCTGTTTGAATCAGGTAATCTATTACGACTTGCTGACCAGCCACAAAAGCCCCTGCCACGCCAGCAGCCTTACCTAAAGTTGCCATCATGATAATACGCGGTGATTTCAATTTTAGGTGATTAAGTGAGCCTTCACCATGTTCACCTAACACACCAAAACCGTGTGCATCGTCTACATAAAGATAAGCGTCATATTTCTCGCAAAGCGCTAAATATTCAGCGAGTGGGGCAATATCGCCATCCATGCTAAATACTGCATCAACCGCAATTAACTTATGTTTTGCTGAACTGACTTTAAGTAAGCTTTCAAGCGCAACTATATCATTGTGTGCAAAGCGATTAAATTCTGCCAGTGAATAATAACCTCCATCATTTAAGCAGGCATGGTTCAATTTATCTGCAAAAATAGCATCACCACGCCCTACCAATGCACCTAGCACACCAATATTTGCCATATAGCCGGTAGAAAACAATAAAGCAGCGGGCAAGCCTACAAACTTTGCTAACTGTTTTTCTAAATCATCGTGGTAACGATGATGTCCAGTAATTAAGTTTGATGCACCACTACCTACACCAGAATTACCTGCAGCCTGCTGCATGGCGGCAATTAATTTTGGATGATTAGCCAACCCTAAATAATCATTACTACAAAAAGACAGATAAGGCTGACTATTTGCAACAATATGTTCAGCCTGTGGTGAGTCGAGTAATCGACGCTGACGTAGCAATCCATCTTCTTTGCGTTTATCTAGCGCTAGTTGTAATGATGCGAGCATTTTAAATACTATTAATACCAAGTTTAGCGAATAATTTTTTATCTTCTGAGGCTTCAGGATTAGATGTAGTCAGCAATTTTTCACCGTAAAAAATACTATTCGCACCCGCTAAAAAACACAGCGCTTGAATACCTTCATGCATACTTTGACGTCCTGCAGATAAACGTACATAACTAGTTGGCATGATGATACGTGCCGCCGCAATAGTACGTATAAATTCCATGGGATCTAGCGCATCTATACCATGCAATGGCGTACCTTCTACTTGAGTGAGTAAATTAATAGGCACACTTTCAGGCGGGCGTTCCATATTCGCGAGTTGCGCTAACAACCCAGCGCGCTGATTACGCGACTCTCCCATGCCAATGATTCCACCGCTACACACATTAATATCGACATTGCGCACACGGTCTAATGTTTCAAGGCGATCTTGATAAGTGCGCGTCGTAATCACTTCCCCGTAAAACTCAGGTGCAGTATCTAAATTATGATTGTAATAATCAAGCCCCGCCTCTTTTAGCTGTTCGGCTTGACCTTCTTTTAACATACCTAATGTTGCACAGGTTTCTAAACCCATCGCCTTAACTTCAGCGATCATTTTTAAAACCGGTTCAAGATCACGCTGTTTTGGTCCGCGCCAAGCAGCCCCCATGCAGAATCGGCTGGCGCCATTATCTTTAGCTTCTTGTGCTGCAATCAGCACATCATCAAGCTTCATGAGTGGCTCATTTTCAACTTCAGTATGATAGCGCGCTGCTTGCGGACAATATCCACAATCTTCAGAACATCCCCCTGTTTTAATCGACAACAAAGTACTCACTTGTACTGCATTTGGATCAAAGTGAGCACGGTGCACGGTTTGTGCTTGATACATTAAGTCGCTGAAAGGCAACTCGAATAATGCGACAATATCCGCAACACTCCAACGATTGGCCGTATTAGTATCACACGATTGGAGTAAACTCGATTTTAGGCTATCCGTATTGATGATAGCTGGCGTGGTGGATTCGTGCATGTGCATTTCCTTTTTAGTAGCTTGATTTATAATGAGATTATACATTGTCAATGAAAAGTGGCGCAAACTTTGAACATTAGATTAAAATTTAATCATTTGTTTTTTAACGGCCTGTTTAAACAACATTGTCTATTGTGCGCGGCTCTTGATAGCAACGAGTCGGGTCTATGTAACGGATGCTTGAATGACTTACCTTGGCACACTTCACCTCAATGCCAGCAATGCGGGCTAAAATCAAATGGGGCAATCTGTGGCAACTGCTTAAATGCGCTCCCGCATTTTGATGCTACCTACAGCTTATTTACTTATGACTTCCCTGTGAATGCTATGATGCAGCATTATAAATATGGCGGCATGCTCAATTTAAGTCAGCTTTTTGGGCACTTGCTATCAAAAAAAATATCTTCGAATAGGGTAGATTTAATTATTCCGATGCCGATGCACCCCTTGCGACTAAAAGAGCGTGGGTTTAATCAAGCCCTAGAGATTGCAAAAATACTAACGAAAAATCATATTGAAAAATTAGATTACACCTCTGTACATCGACAAAAACTCACACCGCCTCAAGCCAGTCTGCCACTAAAAGAACGTGTCAAAAGCATTAAAGGAGCATTCAAGATAAATGTTGGGCAAAAAATCAAAAACAAGCGCATTGCGATTGTGGATGATGTGATGACGACAGGGGCAAGCTTAAATGAATTAGCCAAAACATTAAAACAAGCTGGTGCGACCCATGTAGAATGCTGGGTCGTGTCTAGAACATTACCTAAATCTTAAGTCTTTATGTTTACTATCGTTTTATTTGAACCGGAAATCCCACCTAATACTGGTAACATTATTCGCCTATGCGCCAACACTGGTGCGCAATTACACTTGGTAAAACCTTTAGGATTTAGTCTAGAAGACAAACAACTCAAGCGTGCCGGCTTAGATTATCACGAATATGCCAACCTTAAAGTGCATGAGAATTGGACTGACTGCAAGGCGGCATTGGCAGGTAAGCGCATGTTTGCAATCACCACCAAAGGCAGCGCACGTCACAGCGACGTTCACTTCAAAAAAGATGATGTATTTGTTTTTGGTCCAGAAACGCGTGGCTTACCAGAAGAAATTCGCAATGAGTTTACTGCGGAACATAGACTGCGTTTACCTATGCTAGCCAATAGTAGAAGTTTGAATTTATCTAACTCGGCGGCAGTAATATTGTATGAAGCATGGCGGCAGATTGACTTTGAAGGTGGTATTTAATCTAAAAGTAAACAACTTCAAGAACAAAGTTTAAGCTAAGAGCCCTCGGCTTTTTGCTCACGTCCTAATAAATCCACTACCGCATCTTTGGCACTTTTACCGTGGGACAGCACCTGATCGACCTGGTATGTGATAGGCATGTCGACCTGCATTGCATGAGCACGTCGCATCACTTCAGCGGTAGTATTTACACCTTCTGCCACGTGGCCTAAGCCCTGCAAAATATCAGCCAATGACTTGCCACTTGCCAACTGCAAGCCAACCTCTCTATTTCTAGAGTATTGGCCAGTACAAGTTAAAATAAGGTCTCCAGCGCCAGCCAGGCCCATAAAGGTTTCAGGTTTTGCGCCTAAGGCCACACCAAAGCGCGTCATTTCAGCCAAACCTCGTGTAATCATGGCTGCACGAGCGTTGTTCCCAAAGCCCATACCATCGGAAATACCAGCTGCAATTGCCATGATGTTTTTAACAGCACCACCCACTGACACACCAATTACATCTGTGCTGTTATAAACACGTAAATTAGCGCCGTGTATCAGCAGTGCCGCTTGATTTGAGAATTCCTCATCAGTCGCAGCCACCGTGACTGCTGTAGGCAACCCACGGACTAGTTCGGCGGCAAAACTGGGGCCAGACAATGCACCCCAATGCTGCCCTGTGAGTTGAGGGTCACCTAACTCTTCCAAAGCAACCTCGTACGGCAACTTTGCTGACTGCGGTTCTAACCCCTTATTCGCCCAAATAATAGGTAAAGTGCAACCAAGCGCTTTTATATCTTTAAGTATGGATCTAAAACCTGCGGTAGGGACTACCGATAAAATTAAATCCGCATCATTAATTGCCGTTTGCAAATTATCTTCAACCTGCAATTGCTCATTAAATTTAAAGTCACCCAAATAAAGTGGATTAGCACGCGCCTTACGCATACCAGACACATGCCCAGCATTACGTGCCCATAACGACACGTTGTGACGCTGGCTAATATTCATAGCAAGTGCCGTACCCCAAGCGCCAGCACCTAGTACAGCTATTTTTGCCATGTAATTAAACCTCTATATTTAATGAGAACACACACTTACTCAAAACCCCAAGTGGATGAAGTTAAAATATAGCCCGTCACACCATCTCTATGCTTGACCTTAAGCCAACCATTATTGAGTTTTATATCCACAGCCTCTAACAATACATCTTTTTCCACAGTAGCCACTAATGCTGAAGTAGCGTCTGCTGCCAACCTGATTTCAGCTTTGCTTGCAGTCACCAAGACTGTATGCTTGTTAGACAATTGCTTTGCATCCACCCAATTTAGGCCGCCCTGTGCATCACGTACTTTAAGCCAATCACCCAAATTCACCACAACTTCAACTGGGTAATTTTGACTAAGCAACAATACTTTTTTAGCCGCACTGGATGGCGCATCATAAAGCACGGCTTTAGGCACAGCCACTGAGCGAAAGTCTAGCGCCAAAGCCACAACTGGCATAAGCACCAAACATAACACTAAAACATTTTTTTTGCCGAGAAAGGGCATAGAGCCTAATGTTTTGCAGCAGCTTCCGCGGCCTCTGCTTGCTGTTGTTTTTGTTGCGCAAACAAGGCTTCAAAGTTAATTGGATTCAACAATACCGGTTGGAAACCCGCGCGTACCACTAAATCAGAAACGGTTTCACGTGCATAAGGGAATAAAATGTTAGGGCAAGTAATGCCTACAATCATCTCTAAGTTTTCTTCTGGCACGTTACGAATTTGGAAAATACCAGCCTGCGTCACTTCAACTAAGAATACGGTTTTGTCTTCTATTTTTGAAGTAACGGTTACTTTAATCGCTACTTCAAACACATTCGCTTCAAGCTGTTGCGCAAAGTTGCTTAATTCAATACCCACTTGCGGCTGAGTACGGTCAGTAAAAATTTGTGGTGCATTAGGGATTTCTAATGATGCATCTTTAACATAAATTTTTTCAATGCTAAAACCAGCTTGCTGTGCTTGTTCTTCTGCTGCTACTTTGTTATCTTCTTTTGCCATGATTTTCTTTAGTTTCTAGTTAAATAAAAGGGTGAATGAATAAGTTGTTACTTGATAAAAACGTCATTTTATCAGAGATTAGTTAGCTAGACTTCAACTTACCAATAAGGAATCTAATCCGCCAGCCAAATCCAATGCTCGCAAATCATCAAATCCACCAATATGGCGGTCATCAATGTAAATTTGCGGCACAGTACGACGGCCAGTTCTTTGCATCATTTCGTCACGTTTTTCAGGGTGTAAATCAATGCGAATCTTATTAATTTCTTTGACGCCCTTGCTGGCCAGCAAGCGTTCTGCATTAATGCAATAAGGACAAACTGCCGTGGCATATATTGTAATATTGGGCATTAAGGCGCCTCTTTTTCTGCGGTTTTTTTAGTTGCGGCCTCTACAAATTCCGCATCAACAACTGGTGCTTTAGGTGCTTTTTTTCTTGCTTTACTAGCGGCTGATGGGCTATTAGCGCCGGCCTTATTCGAAGTGCCTGTAACAACAGGTAATTTAGCCTCTAACCATGCGTCTAACCCCCCTTGCAAATTATGTAGCTGACTAAACTCTGCGGCACGTAAAATATCACAGGCTTTCGCAGAGCGCATGCCTCGCTGACAATTCACCAAAATCGTTTTATTTTGATATTTTTTTAACTCACCCAATCGGGCTGCCAAAGCAACCACTGGAATATGCATAGCATCGGCAATATGCCCGCTAGCAAACTCTGCATCGTCGCGTACATCCAACACCAAAGCATTTGATCGGTTAATCAATGTTACAGATTCTGCAGGACTTAAATTGGGCACGCCACCAGCGCCTTTTCTAAGCAAAGGCAATAACAACATGAATCCAGAACCTAAAGCCAAACCTATTAACAAGATGTTACTTTTAATGAATTCCACAAATTTCCTCTCTATTTTTCATTAATTGAATATGGGGCGATTAGCCCCTAAATTCAATCCCCATATCATACAAATTTTATAAGCTGATTTTACGTGTAAATACGCTAAAATAGTCATGTTACGCTTACAAACTTCAAACAAATTTTTAAGGCAATCTATTATGTCAGCGCCATCAAAACCTACCTCAGCAAATACTACTGCCGTATGCCTACTGATTTTAGATGGCTTTGGCTATCGAGAAGCTTCTACTGATAACGCCATTGCGCTGGCACACAAACCTAATATAGACAGACTTTGGGCAAACAGTCCACACACACTGAT
>Ga0209297_1001861_pt1 | contig 12017 bp, 8 predicted proteins | sample S_130805_MF_Meta_FD_187322 | JGI IMG/M metagenome (GOLD analysis project Ga0209297, IMG submission 187322) | Freshwater microbial communities from Lake Simoncouche, Canada to study carbon cycling - S_130805_MF_MetaG (SPAdes) (version 2) | ecosystem: Environmental > Aquatic > Freshwater > Lake ... | reverse complement strand
TCGTTGCACTAATTCCCCCTTGTGCTAAGCCTACGCCCACCGCGCCAAATTATGACTAAACCAAGATACGTACAGAGCCAAGGAATCGCAGCTCCTTGAGATCCGAACGCATTCACGATGATCAGAATAAACAATAATCGACCAGATAAATACAATCCCAAAAATCTTTGAGTTGGTGGAATTTTGTTCAATGAATCATAAAGATTTACATAGTGGTAAATCGCAATTACAAAGATTAGCAAAAATAAGTTTGAATTAAAATTAAAATTAAATATTGCAACTATCAGAACAAACTCGATCAATCTAAGAACCGAGGGTAAACCCCAACCAAATCTAAAGTTTGAGAACTTAAGCTTAAATCCTAGATCTCCTTGCTGATCGATAAAATCACAATTGCTTATCTTGTCGCCCCATTTAGATGATCGTAAAACTCGTCCTAACTTCACGTACGACAAAGATAAAAATCCTAATCCAATTAAAATAGCTAGAGTTATTTCAGCACCAAATAAAACCGCACCAATTGAGATCAGTAACCAGCGCTCACCGATCGGGAAGTAAATAACTTTCTTGACCCAATAAGTTACTCCGCTTTTATTGAGTAATTTTCTTGGTTCAAGACCATCTGTTTTTTGGCTCAAAGAAATTGGTTTGATTTTTACTTCGAGGGATTCACGCACAGCGGTAAAGTCATAATCAGATATGTGTTTAACCGTTTGAAGTATCAAAGCGATAGTTGCAAGTATCCAGATATTCTTAACTGAACCTTGTACGGAATAGGCCAATCCACCAATAGCCATAAACTCTTTTACTCGATCAGAAAGTGCATCTAGCCAGGCACCAAAACGACTAAATTGTTTTGTATAACGTGCAACTTCCCCATCTACGCAATCCAAAACAAGTGATAACTGTAAAAGTAGTGCCCCTGAGATGTAATTGCTGTGCGAAAACTCAATAGCTGCAAAAACTCCAACTAGAAATGAAACTACAGTTACAAAATTAGGCTTCAACTTGAGGTTAAGAGCAGCTCGTGTAAATACTTTGGAGATTTTTCTGAGTATAAAAGTAGAAAAGAAACCATCGTTACTTCGATTAGCTAATTGCAGTCGTAATTTAGCTGGGTCTGAATTTACTGGCGGTAATGAATCAATCTCTAAAACTCGGATTTGTTCACCAACTCTGACCAGCCCAAGTATCAAATATTGAATTGGATCTATTTCGGAATTAGGAAATTTTGCTATTTCTGAAATTAGCGTTTTTACTAATTGTAATTTTGCGCTAGGAATATAAATCGCCGGAATTAATTGATGTGTCGCGGTAGTGATTTGATGATCTGAGGTTTGAACAGCGAGCAATCGCTGGTGAGCAACAGTTGCATCTCCAGCATCGCTTTCTGCGATTGCCAATACAGTGAAATATTCACGCTCGAAATCTGTAAGTAGCGCACTAACGGGCTCAGCAATCTTTAAAGCTGGCTCAAAAACGACTATTGCTTCTTGCCTCTCATTTATGAGATCACAGAGAGATGTTAAATTATGTGGGAATGCGCTTGCCACCTGCCTTATTACTCTGACCACGGTGGGTACTCTATAACTCCTCTCACTATTTGAATCGAGGTTGTGATGGCAGTTCGTCAACGCACTCGCAACCCCATATCAAGGCTATTCCGGGTCCTTTGGCGCAAAGCCCGCACCTTAAAACGCTTGGTCTTTCCGCCCACCTATGACCCATTTACCGCCGAATCGGCAGCCGGTGCACAAGTTGCCTATTTCTTTGCAGATTCACCTTCTCGTATTTATCAAATTGCTCAATGGTTGCCCGTAATTGAAAAATCACCAGAAAATTTAAGTGCAGTAATTATTACGCGAAGTGCGGCAACAACGGAGGAACTCAGGAAATTAACTAATGTTCCGATAATTCACGCGCGAACCTTTGACTTATTAATGTCCTTGCTAGAACTTTCAAAATTTAAAGCAGTAATTTATGTAAACAATTCATATCAAAATTTTCAAACACTTTCTTACCAACAAGCGGTACACATTCATATTAATCATGGCGAGAGCGACAAGATCTCTATGGTTAGCAATCAAGCTAAAGCTTATGATCGAGTTTTTGTTGCAGGCCCAGCAGCTAAAGATCGCTATTTGAAAGCAGTCGCATGGATTGATCAAAATAAATTGATCACGGTCGGACGCCCGCAATTAGATCTGGGCCAAACACCATTTCCAGTACATCCAAAATTAAAAACTATTACTTACGCTCCCACCTGGGAAGGTGAGGATGAAGCAAATAATTACACTTCGATGGACTTATATGGCAAGAAAATTATTGATGCGGCTTTAAGTCAAAGTAATTGCCGGACCATTTATAAACCCCACCCGAGAATCCTTACCTCTAAAGATCCAGAAGTAGTGGCCGCTCACAAATACATCATTTCTAAATTAAGCAAAGCTCCTAATCAAATTTTGCTTGAAGGTGATGTTATTGAAGTTCTCCTAGGAACAGATATTTTAATTAGCGATATTTCCAGCGTAACTCTTGATTATCTGTATTTGAAACCCGAGGGAGCAATTTTTCTTTCGGATCGGCGAACAGATTTAGTCTCACTTGAGTCCGAATCACCAGTTGCAACTGCTGCGACAATAATTGATAGAAACAGTGTTGCTAAAATTTCTACGCAACTTGAAAAAACCTTAGAAAAAGATGATTTAGCCACTAAACGAGCAGAGGTTTGTCGGTACTATTTCGGTGGAATAGCGGCGGGTGAGAGTTCAAAAACTTACTTTGCGGCGATTTTAAAATCTATAAACGAACATGAAGTCGCTGTAAATGAATTGACACGTACGCGAAGGTCTATTTAAGGAGAGAAGTGATTCGCCAAGTAATTATTCTTGCTGCTGGAATGGGTACCCGCCTTGGGAAACCATGGCCAAAACCACTAACTCCTCTTAAAGATGGCCGCACAATTATGCAACAGCAGATGGAGAACATAACTAAGACTTTTGGAGCTGATTCTCGAATTGGAGTTGTTGTAGGTTTCAAATTAGAGATGATTATGGAAGCTCACCCTCGAGCAACATTTATTTACAACGAACTTTATGATCAAACTAATACCAGTAAAAGTCTTTGGCGTGCTTTAGTGGCAAGCCAAAATGGTGGAGTGCTTTGGATGAATGGCGATGTGGTTTTCGACCCTAAGGTTCTTGAAAGAGTTAAACCATTTATAGAGAAAGATCAATCATTTATCTGTGTTAATACCTCTAAAACTGCGGAAGAAGAAGTTAAGTACACCGTTGATGCAGCGGGTCACATTTTGGAACTATCTAAAAAAGTCCAAAATGCTTTAGGGGAAGCAGTTGGAATTAATTTTGTTTCAGCAAAAGATAAAGATGCACTTATACAGCGTTTGAATGAGGTAGATGACGGGGATTACTTTGAGCGTGGCATCGAAGTAGCTATCGAAAAAGATAAAGTGACTTTTTTGCCTGTTGATATTTCTGATTTATTTGCAGTTGAAGTTGATTTCCCAGATGATTTAATCAAAGCAAACGAAGGCTTTTAATTACTCCGTAACTTTGCGTGGGAAGAGTTGATTTCACTTATCTTTGATATTCCCATAAGAGCCATCGTGTTTGATATTTCAGCTTGCAAAATCTCGACAACTTTTTCTACTCCATTTTGCCCGTCCGCCATGATTCCGTATAAATAAGCGCGACCAATCAATACGGCTTTTGCGCCAAAAGCAATCGCAGCAACGACATCTTGACCGGTCATAAATCCGCCATCAACATAAATATCTAATCTTCCGCCAACTTTCTCAGCGACTTTTGGCAAAAGTTCGATCATTACTGGACCTTTGTCTAACTGACGACCTCCATGATTTGAAAGCACAATTCCTTGTACTCCAATATCTGCCAACTTTTCGGCATCTGAAACCGATTGCACGCCTTTGATAATAATTGGTCCATCCCAGACAGTTCGCAACCAACTGATATCTTCAAAATTAAGTGACGGGTCGTAAATTTTCGCTGCTAACTGGGCTAAAGGCTCTTTGTAACCACGGAAGGCTGCGAATTCAAGAGGTGCTGTTGTTAATAGATTCATCCACCAACTTGGTTTAGTAGTCATATCTAGAAATGTTTTCAATCCAATTTTTGGTGGAACTGTTAATCCATTTCGAATGTCACGAGCACGTACGCCAGAAACTGGCGTATCAACAGTCAACATTAAAACTTCAAATCCAGTGTCTTTTGCTCGTTGAATAAAACCAAGGCTTGCTTGGCGATCTTTCATTAAATAAAATTGGTACCAACGGCGAGCGCCAGGTACGGCTGCAGCTAAATCATCTGGAGCTGTTGTGCCCATAGTTGATAAGCAATAAACCAGATTATTTTTCTCGGCAACTTCTGCAACAGCTGGCTCACCAGTATGGTGCATCATTCGCGTGTAACCGGTTGGTGCAAAAATCACTGGCATCGCAGTTTTTTTACCAAAAATTTCAATACTTGTATCTACATTTGAAATATCACGCAAAACATTTGGCTGAAGTTCAACTCTTAAAAATGCGTTAGCAGTGCGAGCAAGTGAAATTTCTTCGTGTGCTCCACCTTCAACATAGTCATAAACTGCTTTCGGAACACGAGTACGCGCAATCTTCTGTAGATCTCTGACAGTGACAACTTTTGACATGCGCGCTTTATGTCTGCGCAAAGTTGGAAATCCCCAGTTAATTAGTGGGAGTACAAATCGCGGACTCGGAAGTTGGCGCTTACTCTTCATGGCAGTATCTAACCATTACACAAGGGGCTCACATCAGGTTTGGAGAAATAAAGAGTTTCTAGCCAAGATTTAGTGTGTCGGTATCCGCATCTTCTTCAAACTCTTCAAACTCTTCAATGGTGAATTCAACCTCTGGGAAACCTTGGGCTTCAGGAGAATCATCAATTGAAGTGGCGAATATTCCTGCTTGCCAAAGTTGTGCGCCTTGAGCATTAAAATTTCCAGGTTTATAAAAATCGCTGAGTTCACCAGAAACACTTGCATCATCAACAAACTCTTCGCTTAAACTCTCATCGGTACTGATTGCTGAAGCCAAATCTTCGGTTGCAGTTACCCAAGAGGCGACTAGAGCTTCAAAATCTTCAGGAACCTCATTAGAAATACTTCCGTCAGCACTGATGCTCTGAAAATTAACGCCATTTTCATCAATGGTCATCACGGTTTGCTCGCCAGTGGAAGATGTGGAAGTTACTGAAATTACGCCATCTTCAAAAGATAGGACGCTCTCGATTCGAGTTCCATCGCTGAATGTGGTGATCATTTCGCCGCCGCCAGAGTCATTGGCAATAAATTCACGGGTTGAGCCATCTGGGTAATTTGCCCGAATTGCCCCATTATCCGAAAAGCCGATCTTGGTATCGCTAGGGATCTCATTTAATTGGAGTCCATTTGCGGACATGCCAAAGGCCAACTTGACCACCGGGTCTGCGAAAAAATCCGGCGACTGTGCGGGGACCTTTAGCTCTGCCATCTACCTACTCCTATCTAGCGGGAATACCCGAAAGGCTAACTGGACACCTTTTTCTTCGCAACAGGCGATCACCCCAAAAATTGGCAAAATCAGGCATCTACCACTTAGCGCTAGCCCTTTGTTAGCCTTACGACCATGACAACACCTACCAATCCATCGCGCTCATACGGTTCATCTTCCGCTGGCTCTACCAACGAAACGGCTAAGAAAGCTGGCCTACTGAATAAGTTGAAGTACAAGTTTTACAACACCCTGCAACGTGGACCTTTCGCCTTGATTGGTTGGTTGCTCCTTGGTTCTGCGGTTCTCAGTATTCCATTTACTATTTATTTAAGTGTTGATGGAGATGGAATTGATGGATCTGGCAAGAAACCTCTAGGTGACACTGCTTTCCTTGCATTGTGGGCCGTGCTTGGTAAAGGCGGATTCCCAAGTGATTTTTGGGAAGGACGGGTATTCGGACTTGGTTTAACAATTGCAAGCTTGCTAACCGGTGGTGCGATGTTTGCATTTATTACCGCAACCACAAGTAAGAAAATTGCTGACCTTCGTAAAGGTAAAGGTCCAGTTGTTGAAAAAGATCACATCATGATTCTTGGTTGGGGACCTCAGGTTTATTCAATTTTGCAACAACTTGATGTAGCAAATGAAAATAATCCAAGTGTCGCAGTAGTTGTTGCTCCAATTCCAATTGAGACTATGAATGAAGAGCTTGAGTCACGCGTTGGAAAATTGAAACATACAAAAATTGTCACGCGATCTCTTGATCCTTCGAATCCTAAAATTTTGTCTGACATGAATATTGCTGCGGCAAGAAGCGTTATTGTTTTAGCAAGCGCAAAAGGTGGAGTTCCAAGTGCAGTTACAGGTGTACTCGCTGTTCTTGCGAATCTTCCAGTTGATGCAAAAACTGTAGTAGTCGCTGACATCAATGATCTATCTGCATCTGATGCTCTAATGCGCTCAACTGCAGGACGAGTTGTAACTGTGCAAACACAACAATTAATTGCACAAGTAACGGCACATGCATGTCGTCAACCAGGTCTTGCTGCTATTTATCTTGACCTTCTTGATTTTGAAGGAAATGAGATTTATTACGCTCCTGCAGGGCTTTCAGCGGGTCATATGTTTGGAGAAGCGCTTCTAGGTTTCTCAGGTGCATCACTTATTGGTCTTCGTCGTGTCGATGGAACCGTGATGCTCGCACCTCCGATGAATACAGTCATCAGCAATGATGATTTCGTAATTGCAATTGCAGAAGATGATGATCGAATTATTTGGTCTGCCCCTCATCCTGAATTTGATTCAGTTACTGCACAAATCGCAGTTGGTGCCGCGCCAAAACTTCCACCAATCCAAACATTAGTTCTTGGTTGGAACCCAATGGGACGTGAAGTTCTAAAGGAAATTAATGATTTTGCGACTGCTGGTTCTGCAACATTAATTCTTGCGCAGGCATCAAAAGTTACTGCAGACGATTTGAAAGATCTTGGTTCTGCAAACATGCAAGTTGTTACTAAGCCAAGTGATGGTGGATACAACGACATTGCATCAGCACTTCCTGGTACCCAATTTGATCAAGTAATTATTTTTGGTTACCGCGGCAAGACTTCCTCGGCTGAAGCAGATTCTGCTTCTTTGCTTTCACTTCTCTCAGTTCACTCACTCAAGCAATCCGGTGCATTTGGTGCAGGACGTGCTCGCATCATCGCTGAAATTCTTGATAGCAATAACGTAGAACTTGCTCGAGTAGTTGCAGTTGAAGATTTAGTAGTGAGCGATCGCCTTGCAAGTTTGATGATGACTCAACTTTCGCAATCACCACATCTTTCGCAAATCTTCGGTCAACTATTTGGACCTGGTGGTGTGTATCTAAATGCAAAACCAATTAGCTATTACTTGCCAGATGGCCCAGCAACATTTGCACAATTAGTTGCAGCCGGACGCGCACGTGGTGAAGTTGTAATTGGTTATCGCGATAATGAAGTAGATGCCGGCTTAACAAGTGGCATTTACTTAAACCCTGCGAAGGATTCTTCATTCGTTGCAAAAGCTACTGATCAAGCAATTGTTATTGGGCCAGTCGAGTAGAAATCTTGAGTAAAAAACTCCCCGACCTTTCATAGGGAAATCCCTATTTGGCCTCTGAGGGGGCCAGACGGAAAGAGAGTAACCTTTACCCAAGATGCCCCGCGTTGGAGGAAGTTATGAAGCGCTTTAGAGCCGCCTCGTCACTGCTTCTTGCACTCTCGCTTGTCTTTGCCGGCTTAATTGGCTTAGAGGCGCCAAGTGCCCAGGCCGTCCTTTGTAACGATGGCACCACACAATCATCGTGCGAAAACAACGGTGGCCCGAAGCCAACTGTCACAGCTCCAGCCGCGACCCCACCAGTAGGTGGCTGCGGAGTTAACACTTCTTGGAACGGGACCTTCTGCGCTCCAATAACGACCACAATCACCCCAACACCTCCTGTTGGTGGCTGTGGAATGAATTCATATTGGAATGGAACTTCCTGCGTAGCCACTACTACTACGACCACTACCACCCCAACACCTCCTGTTGGTGGCTGTGGAATGAATTCATATTGGAATGGAACTTCCTGCGTCGCCACTACCAATACGACCAACACCTCGGGCACAACCACGCAAACGGCGACAATTAAATGTTCTGATGGAACTTTCCGCGTAACTGCAATCGAATGTCCGCAAAGTACAAATACTGGAACTCAAAGTGGAACAACTACTTCTCAATTAATTCAATGTAACGATGGAACTGGTCAGATCTCTTGCGAAAACCATGGTGGGCCAGCCCAAGCATTCCGTACCTGCCCAGATGGCACAATCTTGCCTGCAAGTACCGCCTGCGCGACCACAACAACTAAGACCTCTTGTAATGCAAATGAAGTTTCAATTGGCGGAAAATGTGTAAGTAATACCTCTCTTCCAATTTGCACTGCCACTCAATCAATTAACTGCATTCCGGACACAACTACTAATACCAAATTTAGTTGTCCAACGGTTGGCCAAGTTCGAGATGCAGGCGGCAACTGTTTTACGCCGACTGCGACCACCCAAACAGCGACAATTAAATGTTCTGATGGAACTTTTCGGGTAACTGCGATTGAGTGCGGGCAAGGAAGTAGCGGATCTATTTCTGGGTCAGGTACACAAGGCCAAGTAATTCAATGTAATGACGGAACAGGACAACTCTCCTGTGAAAAAAATGGTGGACCAAAGCCAACGGTTGGAACTACTGGTTTTGGTGGCATGAATAACAGTGGCGTTATTTCCCAATCTGCAACTATCAAATGCTCTGATGGAACTTTCCGAGTAACTGCAATCGAATGCGAACAAAGCGTCGGTGGTAAATCAACCGTTGCAATTACCTGTCCATCAAATCAAATTGTTGCGCCTTCTGGTTCATACTGCATCTACCCAACCGCAACTGGCACTGCTCAAGGAACTTATAGATCTGAGTGCGCAGTAACTCCACTGCCAGCAAGTTGTTTAGTCGGGGCACCAACTACATTTGAAGGTGCGACTCAAAAGGCACAATTGGCAACATTTAATCCAGTATCAACTACGGATTTAAAAATCCAAGGAAATAACGCATTTGACGCATCTGGTGCAAAAGTTGGTGAGTTGGCTAAATCAAGTAACGGCCAAAACTTCCAGGCCGCTGCTCCGCCTCCGCAACCTCAATCGACTGCAGGTGGCAAGTCAGCACCAAAGAAAACCACTAAAACATCAACTGCTCCAGTAATTGTTATGAATGTTCTTGGTGCCGATAATAAAGAGATTCTTGGCCCTGATGGTAAGCCACTACAAACAGCACCGATTGTTAAGCAAGGAAATTTTGTTTATACCGACAGCAATGGCAGCCCAATCATGGCGACTCCAACATTAAATGCCGCCGGTGAAGCGGTTGTGCACAACGGAAAAGTTTTGATGACCAGACTTATGACTGTTGGTGGCAATGAAGCGATGCTTGATTCTTCTGGCAAGCCCATCATGATGGTTCCGCTTCTTGGCGATGATGGTAAACCGCTATTAGCACCAAATGGCGAAGTTCTCTACGCACCACCACTAGTTAACGCAGCTGGAAAAACAATGATGAATGAAACCACTGGGCAAGCGATCCTTTCTCGGCCAATGGCTGATTCAAGTGGCAATGCCGCTTTAGGCGCAGATAAAAAACCATTTATGGGCCAACCGCTGCTAACAAAAGACAACAAATTACTAACTGTTGGCGGTCAAGAGATTTATACCGGCGCTGTTGGAATGCCACTAACAAATTCAAAGAAACAACAAGTTCAAACTGCAAATAAGCAAGACGTGCAGTTTGGTTTTGGTGGAACTCTGATTGATGAAGGTGGCAATCAAGTTCTTGGGCCTGATGGAAAAGCTATTGTGATGAATGCTAATGCCACACCACTTATGAGCAATGGGCTTCCATTACTTGATAAGAATGGGAAAGCAGTGCGCGTAAGCGCAAATGGCCAAATGACTGATTCTTCTGGTCGCGCAATTCTTGGAATTGATGGAAAAGCAATTGCAATTGGTAAGTCTGAATTTGCTGATGTTATGAAAGTTGGTTCAGTAATAAAGAGCACAGTTAAAGCTCCGGATGGATCTGTAGCTGTGATGGCCTTGAACGCACAGTTATTCGATAAGAGTGGAAACCCAATTGTCACTGCTTCCGGACAGCCAATCTTCTTTGATGCAAAAAGTAAGAAGTTAATTGATCCTAAAGGAAACGCAGTTAAAATTGCGGCTGGTGGAAAGATTGTAGGCAAGATTGCATCTCTTGCATTCCAAACAGTTAACTTCGCGGCTTAATTACTTCTTTTTAAATCCTGCCGGACACTTTGGATTACTTCCAGAGACTTTCTTTATGATCTTACCTTTCACACAAGAGATAGATTTGATCGTAACTTTTGCTGGAGCCTTAGCAACAGGTGCTGTCGCTTCTTGCGTTACCGCTGGTGTTCCGCCTGATGTTGGTGGGGCAGTTAGTTTGATTTTAATTTTCGGACTACTGAAAGTGAACCCGGTTGCACTAAATTTGAAGAAACCAGAAGCATCTAACCCGCCCACCACTTTGGCTGAAGAATCGACTGAGCCATCTGTTTTAAAGACATTTACTTCAATTTTTGGCAGAGCATCTTTAATTCCCCACACACAACGTGCATAAGTTTCAGTCAGTAATAAGTCATACCGCCCGCTGAACGCATCTGCTGCATAATCTTTGCCACCAGGCTTGTAATGAGGAGATGCAACGTCATAGCTCATTGTTTCGCCATCATAATTCGGAAGAGCGGTTCCATAAGTCATGGAATTTGAGCTTACAAATCCCTGGAAATCACCAGTAGAGCAAGAAGTTCCATAACTCTTTGGCACATTCTTTGGATCAAGAACTACACGCCAAACGGCAGCCAACTTATCTGCTACGTCATACTCTTTATCTACTGCAACAACTTTATTAAAATAAGAAAATGCTTCAGGACCCCATGGAATCACAACGCCGCGACGATCACTCCATGGATATTGATTTAACGCAGTGCTAATTTTTTCCCACTTAGCTTTCTGATCTGCATTGCTAAATTCATACCGCTTACTGATTGTTGGGATACCAATATTTGCACCTTCAATACTTACCGAGAAACGTTTAGCAGCGTCTGCTGTTGTGGCAATATCAACTTTAGGTGAAGTTAAACGTCCAGAAATCCAGCCTTGTGGCTTATCCAATAACTTGAAATCTGCTTTAAAAACCACACCATCAGATGCAGTCGCTAATTTCCAGCATTTTGAATCTTTTTCGTTTACGTTAAAGCATTCTGCGCGCGCATCTTCATCATCAACCGAAACTACTTCGGAGTAAACAGGCGCGATGCTAAATAAGATTTTGGCTGGTGCAGTAACACCTTTATTAATATCTTGAGTTATGTGGCCGGTAATTGCAAAATTATTACCTTTTGAATGCGTTAACCCGGTAAAGGTATAAATTTGTGGCGCAGTCGCTTCAGAAACACCTAATGCTTCTTTTCGTGAAAAGTAAAAATCTGGATTAGTCGTGCCACGAGTCCCCGTCTGAATACCTTTAACCAAAGTTCCGTCATCTTTTCGCCACGAAACACTCTCAATGCAATTCAATACCTGTTCTTTATCGCAAGTTGGTAAGTAGTTGCGAACCTGCAATACCGAAGTAGCCACTGCGCAATTTGAATCATCCCAAAGATCATCATCTTCAGCGCCACATCCCGAGTAGGAAGTGGCACCACCTGATGTTGCACCTGCTTTTGAAAGATAATTTCCAGAGATTGGATCTTTGTCGTCGCGAAAACTCATCACTCGGTAAATGTCCGAGTCATCAACCGCATTAGCTTGAGTGATTCCGAAGACCCCACCACTTACAACTACGGCTATAGAAAGAGAAAAGGTAAATAGGTGGGAGAGAAAGAGCCTGTTTCGCATGCTCAATTATCACCCCT
>Ga0209297_1001860_pt1 | contig 12022 bp, 10 predicted proteins | sample S_130805_MF_Meta_FD_187322 | JGI IMG/M metagenome (GOLD analysis project Ga0209297, IMG submission 187322) | Freshwater microbial communities from Lake Simoncouche, Canada to study carbon cycling - S_130805_MF_MetaG (SPAdes) (version 2) | ecosystem: Environmental > Aquatic > Freshwater > Lake ... | reverse complement strand
ATCAAGATGATCAATCTTTATTTGATCTAGATCTGCCCTCTCTTAATGGTGATCACCAACTGATTAATGCCGGAACTGCAATAGCAGCAGCACAAAAAATACTAAAAAAACTAGATGCAAAAAAAGTAAATCAAGCATTAAAAAATACAAAACACCGAGCGCGACTTGAAAAAATTACAAAGGGGAAATTATTAGAATATATCAATCCAAACAATCAACTCTATCTTGATGGTGCCCATAATGAAGCTGCGGCAGAGGCAGTTCATAAATTTCTTGAAACTTTGAAAGGAAAAAAAATTTATATGATTCTTGGAATGTTAAATACTAAAGATCCAAAAGTTTTTTTAAAATATTTTCCATCGACAATAACTGCACTTAAAACAATTTCAATTCCAAATCAGGATAATTCACAAGATCCAAAAGTTTTAGCAAAAGTTGCAAATGAATTTGGTATTAAAGCAAATACTTCAAAAGGAATAACAGAAGCACTTCATGAAATTGCAAATGAAGATCCAAATGCAATCATCATCATTACAGGATCACTGTATCTAATGGGTGAAGTTCTAAATCTTAATTAGATTTTAGATAAAATCCAATCTTTGATTTGTTGCTTTGAAGAAGCGCCAACCTTTGTGTCTAAAACTTTTCCACTTTTAAACAACAACATAGTCGGAATACCTCTCACGCCGAATCGCGTGGGAACATTGGGTTCATCATCTATATTTTGAACACCGAATGAAAGCTTATCACCAAGTTCAACTGATAACTCCTCAAGCAAAGGGGCTATCATTTTGCATGGTCCGGAAAGAAAGATAGTCCCCTCTAAATAAATTAGAGGGGACTATCGGCACCACTCCGCGGTTGCGCGCCAAAGAAATGGTTTTTCACTCTTTAGAACTGTTTGATCAAAATTTTCATCTGTAATTTTTATTGTAGCCATAGAATCTCCTAAATAGTTAATAATTAAGAATAGTAATCGTTGGAAAATTGTCAACTAAGCCTTTTGATATATTTTTTCCATGTTGATAATATAAGTATTAATTTCTTCTAAAATCTTTAATTTCTCTTTATCATTTTCATACTTAGATCTTGCGTCGTCAATTTCTTTCATAGCATTAGGAATAGTCTGATATTTTTGCTCATCAGTTGATAAGATTTTATCAGCTACAGATTTGTGTATTCTTTTATAAACAGATTCAGAAAGAGCCGTTGGGTTTTCATAATACAAATATAATTCAGCAAAATACTTGTATCTTTCATCTTTAAATTTCTCAGCAACTGTTAGCTTTTCAGACCAATCAGCTTTATGAAATTCATTCATAACTTTTTTCTGATCGTCATTAGCAAAACCATATAAATACATAGTATCTTCGGGCAAAAGACCTATTGGGCTGTCTAATGCTTCTTTATCATTAGCTTCTTCTAGAAGAATTTGGTTAACTCTTTCTTTAAAGTCTGAATTTTGTTCAATAATTTTTGCTCTCTCCATAATTTTTTCCATACCTAGCTGAGAATAACTTTCAAATTGTAAGGCGTATTCTTTAGGCATAACAATTGGATGTTTGTTTGTTTTAATCTGCCTTATTTTTTTTGGAGATTTTTTAAGCTCATCTTTTAATTGTTGATACGGCATATTCACATAATCACCTGGGTGAACTTTTAAGTCCCACGCTTGCATCCACTGATACTTTGGATGAAATGTTAAATACGCAACACAAAACATTTGCGGTTTATTACTATAATATTCTGTTGTGCAAAAAACATTTAGTTTCTGTAAATAAGAATTCGCGCCTGCTTTGCTAGTTGTCTCTAAAGCACTTTTAAAAACTTCTGGAGCTTGTTTTTGAATTAATTTTGCAAGTTCAGCTGTAGCCATACAATCCTCATATGCACTATGTTGAATGGTATTGATAATTCCATTTGCGGCACAAAGATCTTGAAGTTTAAATGAAATATTATTTTTTTCATTCATTTTATATTTAAGCGCTTTTGGAAAAAAAAGACTTACTGCTCTAGCAACTCCAAGCAAATCAAAATGAGAGTTGCCATTAAATGCTGTAAGATAAGGATTGTCATACAAATTTTTCCACAATGCTCGTCTTTGTAGTTCTAAATCAAAACTTGTGGAGTTGAATCCCATAAATACTGCTGGCGACCACTTATCAAATTTTTGTTTCATTTGTTCAATCATCCCACCGTAACTAAGATTTGTTTTTTGCAATGTATCAATTGAAATATTATTAACTAAAAGCGCTTCTGGACTTGGAACCTGTCCTGGTTTTAATCTACAAGTTAAGTTTAATGGGTCATCAAGGACTTGCCACGTATCATTAAAAATTACTGCGCCACAAGAAAGGACTTGTGAATGATTTACACTTAGTCCGTCCGTTTCATAGTCATAAATCACAAAATTCATTAATGCTTAACCTCTATTTTCTTTTTTTCTTCCTCAATTTTTTCAACAACATCTTCAGCTATTTTTTCTTTAGGAGAGAGACCACCAAGTTTTTCCATCTTATTTAGTTTTCCAAGAAAACTATCTTTGCCGTCTTGCATCTTGTCTTTAACATCTTCTAATTTTTTACGACTACTATCTAAGCTATCAATTGCAGCTTCTGCAGATTTATAAATGGCAACACCCTTGTCATATAAAGTATTTGCAAGTCGAATGACTTCGCTAAAATTATTGTATCTTTTTTGAACTTTCCAAAATTGATCAACAGTTTTTAAGATATAAAGCAACATTGAAGGACCTACGATACTCACCTTATTTTCTAAGGCATATTCAGTAATTTCATAACCATCTTTACCAAGTCCAGCAATGGATGGTTCAATTGGAACAAACATTAAAACTGCATCAACAGTATTGATTTTATAAAGATTTGAATAGTTTTTACTGCTTAAGCTTTTGATATGAGTTTTTAAAGATTTTAAATGTTCTTTTAAAGCAGCCTGTTTAATATTTTCATCTGTTGCATTTGCATATTCATCCCAAGCTTTTAATGAAACTTTGCTGTCGATAACAACATGACGATTGTCACCTAAATTAATAATGATATCTGGTGATTTTTTTTCATCTTCATCACCAGAAAATTGTTTCTGCTCTGTAAAATGAGTGCCTTCTTGAAAACCAATACGAATAAGTAATTCTTTTAATACTTTTTCACCCCAAGTTCCTTGTTTTTTTGACGAACCTCTAATTAATGTAATTTGTAATTCTTGTGCAATTTCAGAAAATTTATTCTTCTCATTTTTAATATCATCTAGAATTGTTTTAAAAGAACCGTCTCTTTCACTAAGATCTTTTTTTAGTTCATTAAGATTTGTTCTAATTGTTGATACATCGTCATTTTTTTTTTGAGTTAAATAAACAACTGTAGCTCCAATAATAAAGCCTAATAGAAAGGTTGAAAAACCTATTAAAAATACTGAACTTTCCATAACAAAAAACCTTTAGTCTAGTTGACTTAAGTTTATCTGTTTATGTTGGAAATAGTTAAATCGAAGGACTGTAACTAAGTTTCACATAACGAGGTTAACTTAATAAACACATTATATATCAACAGAAAATAAAAATCAAATACTTTTTTTTATTAGATCTATGCGCATGTAGATAATAATCTTAATTTTATTATCTACAATTGCATAATGGATTAATAATAAACTGGATAAGGTTTTTCCTTTCTCCATTCCTGGGTGCTGCCTAATCTGCCCTTATTCACAGGTTCATAAGCATTTACCCAGCCTCCATAAATAGACCAATCCTTTTGCGGCTTTACAAAGTTAAATTTAATTTCCTTCTTTTTTAACTTTTCACGAACCTTTTCAAGTTCAGCCTTGCGTTCAGCATCCCTCTTTTTCTGATAAGCATCTAAATCATCAAAATGAGGCTCGATCTTTTTAACCTCCTCTATTGGTTCAGATATTTCAACAACTGGTTTTTTGGCTTTTTTTCCAGTCATTGATTCATACAAAGCAGGTTTATTAACCTCCATATAAGGTCCCCATTTATCAATAAATTGATTATGAGTTTCTTTTATGAGCTGATTTAGAGTTGGCTTTGTTTTGACACGACCAACACTTTTGTAACGTGGATTATCTAAAAAAACCCTTCTATTTCGCCCATAATTGCTAATTTTAGAGTCAGAAATATTTCTCATTTTCTTCCTCCTTTTTTTCTTCTTTTCTGTGCTTTTAAAAGAAGATCCTCATACAATTGAACTCTGCTAATTAATCTTCCTTCAATTGTATTGAGCTTCAGTAAAGAGCTTCCAGCATTGGAATCTCTTGTGAATGCAATACCAATTAAAGATTGATTTTTTAAAACTTTATTCTGATCACCTTCTTTAAAATCAGAATGAGTTATTTTATCAGAGGACTTTTTTTTATCAGGGTCCGCATCAAATTCTAAAATTTCACTTCCATAAATTCCAGTTTCAATGATACCTACCCTTCTCAATCTCCATAATAACTCTACAAGTTTAATGAAGATTTCTTCTTCATGTGCACCAAAAGGCTGGTACACATTAAACATGCTATCTTTGAAAGTATTAAATTCTTCAATACTTTCGCCAATAATCACATGTTTTTCTGCTGTTAAGCCATGAGTTAGAGCATTGCCGCTAACTTTTTCTTTTCCAGATACAGTTCTAGGGCCAGTGCTCTTCTTGGCATTTTCTCTATTAGCTCTAACCTTATTGTTAGAGACTACTTTTAGTTTAGTCATAATTGCTCCATAATAATTTGATCCAAACGCGCAACCCACATGGCTAACGCTTTCGCGATCAAAAAGTTTAGTAATTTAAGGGCCACCAGAAACTGGCAAAAATTTAAGGCCGCATAGTTTGGAGTAACTATGTAACTAAAGCTAAAAATAATTTAGCAATACGCACATGATATGCCGCTGACCACCTCTTTGTCAACAGCACCTAGAAGTCTTAATTTTAAAGGATAATTTCAAAAATCGTATAAGAATTTATAGGATAAAATTTAAGTTTTTATAAATTTTTGATTAATTAATTTTTGAATTGCTTTTCCCTTATCAACAAAAATACTTAACAAATCATCAAATATATCTTCACCCGCTATCCAGTTCCAAAAGTCACTTTGAACTCTTGCTTCATAATTTTTAAAATCAATAAAATCATTCCCTGAAAATCGACTATAATCCTGAGGATAATAAGGATTGTAAGGCATTGCTAAAATTGCTTCAATATTTTTAGCTTTTTCATAATTCGCATAACCAATAGCTGTCCATCTTAATAATTTTCTTTTTAATTCTTTAAATTCTTTAATATTTGGTTTTGGTGAGGTGATATCTATAAATGCCAAAGTTCCATCTTTAAAATCAATAAACACATCAACTGTTTTATCTTCGTCAGAATTGTTATTAGCGCTAGGTTGGGCAAAAGATTTTATTAATTCGGCATGCTCAATTTTATCTGCTTTCAATTGTTTCGTAACAATTTTTCTATGAAGTTGACTAATTTGATTATCTGTCTCTTCAGTAATGGAATGAGGAATTTTATATTGTCTTATCGCTTTTCTTCCATAACTATTTGCAATGACAACTGCTATTTGCTCATTAACTGACATACCTAGTGTTGTTGCGACGGAAATATAAAACGAATAAGTTTGTCTTTCTTTTTTTCCAATTAATGCATCAAGAAAAGGAGAATAATCACTTTCTGGAGAATAATTTTTTGCCTTTTGTTCGAAAGTACTTTCAATAATATCTTCTATTTCTTTACGAGCTTTTTTTTTAAGAAGTGGCTTTTTTTTCATACAAAGAATTAATTATATTCTTTGCAACCTCAAACACAACATTGGTTGGTACCGCGTTCCCGAATTGTTTCTTTGCAATTTTTTCATTTTTATGGATTTTAAAGGTTTCAGGAAAACCCTGTAATCTTGCCGCTTCTCTGCCTGTTATTAATCTAAATTGCTTCTTTAAATAAATTTCTTCTATGAACTTCGTTTTATATTGATCAGGATTTTTTCCTGAGAGAGATTTTGTAGCAATAAAGTCTCTATTTTCAGTTGCTGTTATAGTAGAGAAAATTTCAGACTGAGGTAAAAAAACTCTATAAACACCATCTATGCCTGCAGAATTTTTTGTGTGATAAAGTTCATACCTTCCATCTTGCTCTTGAACTAATATTTCCTTCTCAACCAACTTGTCTAGGTCTTCTTTATGTAAATTAGGAATTAATTTTTTTAAAGTTTTATAAGAAAGTGGATTTCCATCCCACTCGCCATATGTTTTTTTTCTTCTATTCTTTAAAATTGTCATACAAATGTTTTTTTCTTTTTGGGAAGTTTTTCTAATATCCCATGAATGAATGGTTGAATGTCCATTTCTAGTATCGCAAAAAATAAAAAAATCGTTAAGCTCATTTTTTCTTTGAAATCTATTTCTAGAAGCAGGAACTCTTTCCCCAAACAAATCTCTAGGTAAAAAAGTTTTTTTTTGAAGATGATCCTTATTAAACGTTATATCTTTAAATATTTTATGAAGTGGTATTGCATTGTCTTTTGGTAATGGAAAATTAAAATCTATTTTAAATCTTTTGTCAAAACCAACAATAAAAATTCTGTCTCTATTTTGTGGTAATCCAAAATCATAAGCATTTAGAAGTTTATGAAAAACATTATAACCACTTTTTTTAAATTCATTAATAATAAGATTTAACGAACTTTTATTTCTAGGATCGTAAAGACCTTTTACATTTTCAAAAATAAAAGCCTTAGGTTTAGATTTTTTAACAAGACGAATACAATCTTCCCAAAGTTTGCCCCTTGGATCATCAAACCCTTTTTTACTTCCTGCAACTGACCAAGCCTGACAAGGAACTCCTCCAACAAAAATATCCGATTTTGGTAATTTTTCTATCTTAGTAATGTCACCTAAATATATCTCCTCTTTAGAGTTAAAATTATCTCTATAAACTTCAATTGCATTCCTATCAATTTCAGAAAATCCGATACATTTGCCACCTAATTTCTCTAAAGCAATTCGAAAACCACCCACACCTGAGAATAAGTCAATAAATGAGAATTTCATGGTAATATAAAATAATAATAAAGATTATATAAAGTAATTCATCTGATTCTTCTTTAAAATTTAAAAGTCAAATGATAGAATTTTTTAATGCCTTACGTTAATGCGCCTCTTTATATAGATAAAATTCTTGAAGAACATATATCTGCAAATCTTGATAATTCAGCCGGTCTTACTACTAATAAAATACCCTACAGGGATTGGGAGGGCAAAGAACCAAGACCAATTTATAAGCTCCCTCTTAGCTATTGTAAATTTAGATTAGATAACGGCAGAATTCGAGGCAGAGTCAAAACATACGAAAAAAAAGTTGGAATCCTCAAACCTGATGATGATGAAACCCAAAGCGAAATCTCTAAATTTTTAGAACAACAAGACCCTACTGAAAATAACGCTCTTAAAAGTTTATTAAAAAAAAATGGGCAACAACAACCTGCTATTATCACAGCTGACGGGTTTTTAATAAATGGGAATCGAAGATTGTGGGCGCTTAGAAAACTTAAAGAAGAAGTAACTGGAGAAAGATTTAAATATATTGATGTAGTAGTCCTGCCTGGCTCAGGAAAAGTAGACGCTCCAACTTACGAAGATATAGCATTGCTAGAGTTAAGACTTCAAAATCAAAAATCTGGAAAATCTGAATATAGCGGCATGGATAAAGCTCTTCAAACAAGAGATTACGTAAACAGAGGAGTTTTGCTAAAAGAAATTTTAAAAGATGACCCAGTTTATGCTGACTTGAGCGATAAAGAATTTAATAAAGCCATGAAAGATTTCGAGCGGGATAATTTTGATACTCTTGGTCTAATAGATAAATATTTAAAAGATCGGGATTTAGATAGTAACTATGATGCAGTAGCAGATCGATGGCTGTCATTTCAAGAGTTAAATCAAAGAGTAATATCAAAGTTTGCTGATGTGAATTTTTTAAACAATCATCTTATAGAAGAAATTGACAAAGGCTTAATCCAAGCTGCAGCCTTTAATTTTATACAACTCAAAAAAACAGCAGATATAGTTCCTAAAAATGTTAATTTAATTCGAGATATATCCGCTTGGTTAAAAACTGATAAAAAAGAATTTTTAAAAATTGGCAAAATACAAAATAATAATGAAATAAAAGATCCTGTAGAAAGAGACGCTGAGTGGCAAGAATCACAAGGCGTAACAATCAAAGAGCAAGTTAAAAAACTCCAAAACCTCGTTAGAAAACAAACTGAAATTGGAGGTCCTGTTAAAAGACTAGAGGAAGCTTTGTGGTGTTTAGAGCATAAGGATTTAGATATTGATAAATATGGCCATATTCCGGAATCTATATTGAAGGAGTCATATGACTTAACAAGAAAGATAGAAAATATAAATAAAGGTTTATTAAGTTTTTTTTATAATAAAGTAGAAAAGCAAAATGACAATAAGGAAGCTTTAAAATCAAAATATAAAAAGTGAAATTGAAAGCTTCGATTTTTTTAAAAGATAATTTCTTTATAATCAAATCAGAAAAAAAGTTTCCTAGTTTTATTATTTATACAATTGATTTTTTTGGATTTAAAAATTATAGCGAAAATAACGAAGAATATAATATTGATAAAGAAAAAATTGATATTAGAAATGTTATAAGTTTCTTAGAACAAAATGATGTTGAGCTTAGTCTTTGTGAAAAAACAATAGATATTATTAATACAGCCAAGAAATACGAAATCAATTTTATAGAGGAAAAAAATACTTTAAAGGAAATAAAAAATAATCCAGCGGGCGAAGATTATGAAAATTTTAGCGTTTTTACAGATAAATTAAAAAGAAAACTAAAGAAACATCAAAATGAATCTGCCTTTCATCTTTACAAATCCAAAAGTGCTGCAAATTTGTCTGTGCCTGGTAGCGGAAAAACTTCTGTTGTGCTTGCTTATTATGAAAAACTGAAAAGTGAAAAAAAAGTTGATGCAATTTTTGTTATCGGACCGAAGAATAGTTTTGATACGTGGGATGATGAATTTTATGAGACGCTAGGAAGAAAATCTAACATAACAGTTCTAGGTCCAATTCTAGAAAAAAGAGAAGGCACTTATCATCGTCTATTAAAAAATGAGTTATATGTTTGTGGTTTTCAAATAGTTGCAACAGATATTGATTATTTAAAAAAATTTTTTACACACAATAAATTTTTACTAGTTATAGACGAGGCTCATTACATAAAAAAAATTGACGGGAAATGGGCAAATGCTGCTTTAGAATTAAGTAAGTTTAGTGAATATAAAGTCATTTTAACAGGAACGCCAATGCCTAACGCTTTTAGAGATTATTTTAACTATGTGGATTTTTTATATGGAAAAGATGAGATTATTACAAAAAAAGAAAAGTCGCAAATTGAAATATATATGGATCAAGGAAAAAAAGATGAAGCAATTGTTTTGTTAAAAGAAAAGATTTTTCCATTTTACAAAAGAGTAACAAAAAAAGATTTAAAATTGTCGAAACAAAATTTTATAAAACCTCTTTTAATAAAAATGAACCCTATAGAAAACGAAATACATCAAGCAATACTTACAAGGATTAGATATTTTAAAAAAAAAGATTATCTAAAAAATATTGAGTTAATGGAAAGCATTCACAAAGCCAGAGTAATAAGACTTATGCAAGCTTGCTCATACGTTAAGGCCTTGATTAAAGCAATTCCGGCTGAATACAATATTGAAAATGAAAATGAAAATTTAGTTGATGATATAGATATTCAAAAATTAATACGAACGTATGACGAAAACGAAAAACCAGCAAAGCTTTTAAAATTAAAACATCTAGTTAAAGAACTAGTGTCTAATAAAAAAAAAGTATTAATTTGGTCTACTCATAGAGCAACAATAGATCTTGTATTTAATGAATTAAAGATCGAAAGAATTAATATAAAACAAATTACTGGAAGCACCGAAGACGACGAGAGAAAAATTATTAAAAGGGAGTTTAATAATCCATCATCTACATTGCAGGCTATAATAGCAACTCCCCAATCATCTGCTGAATCTATTTCTCTTCATAAAGATTGTCAAAATGCAATTTATTATGATCTTAACTTTAATGCAGCACAGTTTATTCAATCTTTGGATAGAATACATCGTGTCGGAGGTTCAGAAGAAAAAGAAGTAAACTATAATTTTTTACACTACGAAGACAGCATAGATATAAAAATTTATAAGAGAGTTTTTGAAAAAGCCGATTTACAGATGCAAGTAATTGAAGATGATAATTCGATTTTTTCAATTCCTGATGAAGATGAAAAATATGCTGACTTATATACGTAATTTTATCAATGAATTTTGAATTATACGAAAACATAAAATACACAAATTTAGAAAAATTAATTACTATTAGCAAAAAAAGTCCTGAAAAATTTTCTCTAATTAAGACTAATTATTTAAGAAATAATGAATTTTTTCAAGAAAGTTTAAATTTTTTAATAAATATTGAATTTTTTAAAATTAATAAAAATTCTATAATTACTATTCGTAATACAGAAAAAAATTTAAAAGAGACTATTTTAGAATTATTAAATAATCGTCCTGATTATTTTGTTTGTATAAAAAATTATTTAATGAACTTTCAAAAAAATGAATCTGGTATCTTTAGTTTCAAACCTGATAGACTTTATAATACGCAAACAAGTAACGTTAGAAATTTTTTAATTACTCTCGATTGCATAAAGTTTGTTGGGGATAATCAATATATTTTATTAGATAAAAATTTATTATCACGATTTGCTAAGAAAGAATTTTCTCCTAAGCAACTAGAAAAAATGTTGGCAAACCAACAATTGTTAGGTCTTGCCGCTGAAAAAATTATCCTAAATTACGAGGAAATGCGCATAAAAAAATTTGATAATAATTTAAAATTAGATCACATTTCTCTGAGAGATGTAAGTGCTGGTTATGATATCCAAAGTTACGAAGGTAAAGATAAAATATTTATTGAAGTAAAAGCGGTCTCTTTATCGAACTATAAATTTCATTTAAGCGTATTAGAATATCAAACAGCAATTAATCTTAAAGAAAAGTATTATATTTATCTCTTGCCAGTTGATCACAGTAAACCTGATAATTTTGATATTGAAAACTTACTAAGAATAAATGATCTAAATAAAAATATTTTTAATAATAAAATATCCTGGAAATTGGAAAATGATGGATACATTGTCTCTAAAAATTAAAATTAGGAAAGTAGCTTAAGAATTCTTGCTCTTATCTCTGTTCTTTTTTTTTTAAAAATATTTGCAAGAGCGTGCTCTGGTACATTTTTTTTATATAGCATAATAAGTTTTTTATCATCCTCTTTAGACCACTCTTCCGTTTCTATATCACTTGTTACCTCTTCAATTTTTTTAGAAGCGGATACTTTCTTTGTAGTTTTTTTATTATCAATTTCATCCATATATTTCTTTTCTAATTCATTTCCTAGAAAGCTAAAAACTTTATTATCAAAGATTAGATCTTTAAATGTAATTTCTCTCATTAAATAAATGCCTTCTATTGTTCTTGCTCTGCTTAAAGCTACATATGTTTGACCATGAGCAAATGAGCCTCTGTCAAAGTCTATGGCAACTTTATCAAAAGTTTGCCCCTGACATTTATGAATAGTAGAAGCCCAGGCCAATTTTAGAGGATATTGTAAAAAAGTTGCTACAACTTTATGAGTTATTGAAGCGCCGTCGATCTTATAATCATATTTTTCCCATCTGTTTTTTCCAACGGTTAAAATTTTATCTTTTATTTTAACTTTAATAAAATTAGATCCTAATTCATCAACTGTAGCCAAGGTTCCATTTACCCATTTTCTTGGCTCACTATTAGTGTCATTTTTAGTGAGCATAACTTGAGCCCCAACTTTTAATTTTAAAGTTTTTGGAGCAGGATACTCACTTTCTTTAAAAGTTCCTTTTATCTCAGCCTCATATTCAAATAATCTTGAATCTATCTC